>Ga0265334_10000397_pt1 | contig 22921 bp, 25 predicted proteins | sample 42023metaG_FD_192442 | JGI IMG/M metagenome (GOLD analysis project Ga0265334, IMG submission 192442) | Rhizosphere microbial communities from Carex aquatilis grown in University of Washington, Seatle, WA, United States - 4-20-23 metaG | ecosystem: Host-associated > Plants > Roots > Rhizosphere... | reverse complement strand
TGGCGTTGACGGTGAAGCGGTGCTCAGATTCCCATAGATCGTTCGCAGCGCATAAACGTACTCATAGCCCGCTTGCGCCAGAGCAAAGCCTTGCCCCGCATTTGTCCAGGTAAAGGCACCATCCGAGGTTGTTCCGCCAAAGACGGTATTCCAAGTTGGTTGAGTGGTTCCAGTGACGACAGGATTTGGCGCTGGAATCCAGAAGGGCGCCGTGGTTGAGCCCGAGACAATTGTGTTATTCACCGCCGGCGGGTCGGCGGTGGTAATCTTATTCGCAGTCCACCATTGCCCCGCCCAATAGACCTGATCGCCTACGGCATAGGTTGTGCCCACATTCCAGAGCGGCGGGTTCGTCTGCGCCGTGATGACCTGAAGGTTTCCGTTGGAATCGACAATCGCCGAGGCAAAGGGGTAATTGGTCAGTGGAAACCATGTTGCCGGAGGCCCGTAGTTTGTCCACTGAAGGCCATAGCCGTCGCGGGTAATGCCGCCGAAGGTGGTAGCCCAAATCGGTTGCACGGTGCCGGAGGGATAGGGGCCATTGGTCACAATCTGAATGTTGCCATTGGTATCGAGGATACCCGAGAAGAACGGAAATACGGTCGATTTCTGCCAGAACCCTAGACCGGAAAGCGTTGGCTTCACCGTGGGAGCGGCAATCCCCCACGGGCTCACATTCCCCCATTGGTCGAGCTGTGAGAAATCGATGCCATCGCTATAGTACGTCAGGTTGCCAACCGTAGAGGGGAAGCCCTGTGCCGTCGTGGTTTTGTCGAGCAGGGTGGTAATAGCAGAGGGCGTGAAGATGGCCCAGCGGTCGTTGGAATCGAAGAACGAAAGGACTGTCCCCTCCAGAGTCCGAAACGAGTAAAACTGGTTGATGATTTCGCCATCGAGTAAAGGAATTGAGGAAAAGCGCGAGTACCCGGGCCGGCGCTGAATCTCCAGCAGGTCGGTTAATTCCATATCCTGCCCGTCAATCAGCGCATCGTGATGCACCACAATATTGACGCCAACCGATTTGTAGGGAGCAAAGAGCTGGGAACGATAGGTATAGAGCCCCGTGGAAAAGAAGCTGATCGTGATGGGTGGTACACCATCGGGAGGCTTAGGTTTCCCCATTAGTACCCGCCCATGAGAGTAATGTCAGGCGTGAGTGCCTGGGTATTCGTCTCGCGGTCCTCGGCTTCCATGACATTCTGCAAGGCCAGCATGGCGACATTCATTTGCAGCGTTGCCTCTTCCGAGGAAATCCCATAAGCGTTTCGGAAGGCGTCCCAGAGAGCAAGCTCTTGGAAGGCGAAAACGTAGTCATCTGGCCACAGGAGGACATCCTGCGGAGTTCCAAACTTCGGCGCTCGCTGTTGATAAGTAAGATTGAATTGCAGCGCGTAAGTTGAAAGCGGCTCGGACAGTCGGAACTTGATGACGCCATTGTTGTAATCAATCAGGGCGCAAATCGAGGGTACAGGGTCGCCCGTTACGGTGTAGTTAGGGGCAATGCGATGGACCGCCTGCACAGCCTTGACAGGTTGCGGAAATGAAACGCTGTTGATGTCGGTCAGGAAGGCCGATTGCAGCCAGCCAAAATTGAAGATTCCCGGTGCGCCTGAGACAAGGCCATCGGTTTGTCCTGCGAGCGCGGCAAGCTGAAGGTGGAAATTGTCAGGAATGCCGATGAGTTGATACCCGTTAGTCCAAAGGCTCGTCTGGGTCAACTGATTGTAGGTAAAGATGGAGTTGAAAATCGGGTTGACCACTCCGGTTATGTAGAGGGTGGTTTGGCCAATGTTGCCCGATTGAAAAGGATGCGGGTCAATGGTCTGCACCGTCACAGTTGAGCCCGTGACGACCACACCGCCTGCCTGATTATTGATCGGACTTACAGGCCCGTATCTCTGACGCACTACGCCATTCTGGACGTAGATATTCTGGTTAAGGTCAATCGAGACGCCGCCAGCAGGCAGGGAAGCGGCCCCAGCGGTTGAATTGAGCAGGGAGAATAGCGTTGCCCCGGCGAACTTCACGTCCTGCATGCCCTGTTGGGTAACGATGAAATTCCCACCCCAATCCCACGGCGGCCCTTGCAGCAAGCCAACGTTGAACTTCCACGGCATTCTGCGGGTTAAAAGACGCTGATTTGTCCGCGTACACACTGATAGCCCCGGCTCATTGGTCGAGCCTCCCTGCCCGAAATAATTCTGGAGCTTTGTCGTCAAGCGACATTGATCCATGATATAGGCTACTGTGGTCGTCATGTTCGTGTTGGGCATTTACGGTCCTGTAATAAAGATGCTTAGATTCGATGGAGCCGCAAGCGAAACATAATTTGCCGTGGCAATGCCGCTATCGGTGCTGCCGGACTTTGAGCCAATCGCATTCACTGTTCCGGGTACGGCAATCGAGAACGGCACGGAATAAGTCGAGCCATGCGTGCATGTTCCCGCCCCGTTTGCCGTGGGCGTTGACCCATCGGTAGTGTAGCAAATTGTAGCCCCACTGGTCGCATCAGAAATGCTGACGCCCGTGGGGTTCGGCTGGACGCTGCTGCCGGGATTGATAATCGGGATGGCGACGGCGGGCGCCGAGTTAAAGAAATACGCCCCAATGTTCTGGGGCCCACTCGAAGGCTGGTTGTTTCGCGTCCGGTTGGGGTAAACGGCGGTGTGATTCGTCGCATTGTAGCTGACACCATAGCCCGTATCTTTGCCGCAAGCTGCCGCTGCATCACTCAAGGTCGGATCGCCAACCGCTATCGAGGTCAAGGAAGCGCAATAGGAGCTTTGCACGTTGGTTCCGGTGTTAACCGTGCCTCCGGTTCCCAGCGTCGGATGCCATGCAAAGCCTCCTGATGAATAGCCTTGGCTCGCTGCGGTCGCATGACTCATGGGTGCTTCAGTCTGCGCCGTGTTCTGCGTCAATCCCTGGTATGGGCTCGCGGCATCGGTGATGTAATGGTTGTTCGTGGTGAAAGATGTCTTGGAAAAAGACGCCGCCGGATTGCTATCCACAATCGGCCCATTGACTGCGCTTTCGAGCGTATTGTTGAAAAGGTAGAAAGTTCCTTGCGCCACGCTATTCTGACCGATGTTGATGTAATTACCGTTGCAATTCACATCCGACCAGACATTGTTGAATACGAAAATGTTCCCGCCCGGAGGAGGGTGAGGCCAGAAACAAACGCCGACGATGCCAGTCTTGTAAAGGTGCTGCCAGACATTGTTGTAAACCGCATTTGTTCCCGCGACTTCTCCGACATCCTCATAGACGTTGCCGTGCGCTACACCGTCGCCAGGATCCACCCAATTCGTGATCAGATTATCGTGGAATAGGTGCATGGCACTCAACACAACCTGAGAGCCTAAGTTGAGAACAGAATAGGCAATAATATTCCCACCGTCATAAAACTGGGCCGTTCCTCCGGGATCGGAGTCCGAGCCATCTTCTACGAGGTAAAGATACTTGGTTCCTGTCTGTGGGCCGCTTCCTACTCCCCCGGTGAAGTTGGTCGAGGCATAGCAGAATGGACTCCCACCCGAACAGTGGAAGGGCGTATGCGTCCAGCCGTGCATATAAAGATGCTGGAATTCGGTGTTTTGTGCGCTCTGGTCGTAGATGTAAAGGCTTGAACCGAAGCCGATGTTATGATCCTCACATTTCCCGGTGAACTCAAAATTGTCCCAAATGACGTATTTGACAACCGGGGTCGAGAGGATGTTGTTTCCGCCGCCGCTTTGAAAGGAACAGCTTGCTACGGCTGATGTGGAAGTCGGGTTGTCGCCGCTCAATTTCGGTCGCGCCCATGCCCCGGCGGCGAACCACGTCATGTCGATTCCAAGATAGATCGGGCTGCCCGCCGAACCATTCCACGACCAGCTCCAGGTGCCTCCGGTATAGGGTGAAAGCCCGCTGTTGCCGAAGTGCCACGTGTCGCCGCCCCGGAAGATGAAACCAGTCCCGGCAGTCGGCAGCGTTGACAGGCAAACGCCAGAGCAATTCGGCATTCCCCGTGCGTGCAGCCATGGGGTAGCCTTACTGGTGCCGTTATTGCTGTCGCTTCCCGTGAGCGCAATATAATAGCAGTTGGTGACGCCCAGCGCGGAAAGAGTCGTAAGGCTATTGGTCGCGGAGTTGAGATAGTCCGCCCCGGTAGGGCATGCGCCTCCGACTGCAAAGGCGCGGGTACAGATTAACAGTGCGACGATGGCAAGACATTTCTTCATGGCCTGATGACTGCCCAATTTACATTAACTGCCCCCGGACTAATACTTCCGGTGGGATTGAGCGCCGGATTACAAACCTCGATAGTGAATAGATTTGTATCCGCCCACTTGTTAACAGTCAGCATCCCGCTGGCCGAATGCGGATTGTATCCCGCAATCGTAAAAATATTGACAGCCGCTCCGCCACCAGTGGTGAAAGATACTAAAACTTCGTCGGTTGGCAATGCGCCTGTTGCGGTTGCGGTTGTATCCCCGCATGTGCTTCCATTTGCGAATGATCCTGTTGGCATTGCCGATGTGCCATTGGCGATGACCTGAGGCACGCGAGCCGAGCCCGCCGGAGTCGGGAAGGTGAAGCCCGTCACGCCGCCCGCCACCGCTGGCGTCCCGGTAATCTCCACCTTGACCTTGTGCGTCGTGGGATTCGAGAACGTGGCAATCATCCCATTGGCATTCACTGTGCTGTTGATGAAATCGAGCCCGATAATATCGGAAAGCCCAGAGCCGTTGGTTGAGAACGGAATCCCGCAAGTTGAAGCTAGAACGCAACTCTGACCATTGATAGTAATGGTTGAATTCGGGGTCCCAAGAAAAGTTGTTGGAGAAACACTGCCATTATTTGAAAGGTCGCCGGATGCAAGCGTGCAGGAGCTTCCAAGCGTGCAAGTCTTTCCTGCTACCGTCGTCGCTGGGTTCACTAGCATGGCATTGGTCACCGATGCCGTGTGAATCGTCGCCTCAACATTCGAGGCTGATGGATTAGCGAAGTCAATCACATTGCCGCTTGTTCCATTTCTAAAATTTGCTGGTCCCGTGAGGTTTGAACCGGCATTGACCGTGATGTTGATGCCGCTACCAGAACCTCCCGAACATACAAACGTTCCCCATGTCCCCGAGTTATTGCCAAGGCATTGACCGCTTGTCACGGTTGAAATCGGAAGGCGAGCCAGTACCGAACCGTTGCGATAGAACAAATCTTGGCTGGTCGTCAAGGGAGTATTTGTCACATCCAAAAGTCCGGTGATTGTCGCCGCATGCCCCGTCGTGTTATTCGAGAGCGTAGCCGCTGATTGGTCGATAATCTGCCGGGAAGAGTTGGTTCCGACAATCGTAGCCGAGGCGGGAACTGCAAGCCCGTTGACTTCCGTCGCGTTCACTGGCCCCGTGATTTCGCCTTGCACGATGCCGCCTGAGACGTTGAACCACGCGAGATGCAGGCCCACGGCATCGGCGGAACTGTCCAAAATATTGAGCAATGTCTGTGAACTGTTATCGACGGTGTTCGTCTGAAGCTCTACGCTCGTTCCGCCTCCAGAGCACGATGCCCAGAGAGGATCAGTCCCATTGGAGGTAAGGCATTGACCATTCGTTCCCCGTGCTAACCTTGCTGCTGCGCCCGAATGCTGATAAATCATGTCGCCTTCAGTTGTCATCGGATTGATAAACGAATTGAAGGGGTAATAGATCGTACTCGCTGCCTGTGCAACCATCGAGGTAATCGGAACGGTTGAGCCCGCCGCCTGCGGGAATTGCCAGATGAAAGGAGAGCGGTTGATTTTGCTACCATTCGCATCAAAAAAGCTCACATAGTACCAGGTGCCAAGGCCCTGATTGTTTTGTGGATTCAGTTCGGCATTCGACCAGATTTGCGAGCCGGTATCGAGGTTGCCTGTATTGTCAAAATTGAGCAGAACAGGAATAGATGACATTACCTGCCCGCCGGGAGAGGCAATGATCGTGGCATCGGTATTGAGTTGCAGTTCCATCGAACCATTGGGAACAACCAGCCCCGCCGGAGACTGGATGTTCCCGCTGGTCAAGGTGATCTTGGCAAGCCCCTGTGAAGCCGCCAGCAAAAGCCAGAACGCGGCAAGATACAATCGCTTCATACGTCCCCCGTCAGAACTGGAATAGATCGTATTCTTGCGCCACCGGGTAAGCAGCCGAGCCCGTGTTATTGATGAAATGCGCCCGCACCAGCACCGCCTTGCCGATGCAGGTCCAGGTTACGGTGCCATCGGTTGTGGTCCCGCCATCGGTGATATTGAAGGCAGAGAACCCGATAAACGTTGAGGCCGTGGTGCCGGAGGCCGTCGCCCAAAACAGATACCCATTCATCACAAAATAGGAGGTGGTCCCCTGAGTGACGCTTTGCGATGTCCCGGGATAAAGCGGAGCGATGCAATCCATGTTTCCGCCAATGGAAATGCCCGCCGTCTCCGCCGTTCCCGAGGGGCGCATATAGTCAACCGCCTTTTGCACCTTCCAGAGAGCGCCGGAATTCGGCACGACAAAGTAATAGTCAGCCGTAGTATTGGCGCCGACCGAGGGAAAAGGCTGCTGTGCTCCGCCCGTGCTGACGACCGGGACCGTAGTACCAGAGGTCGGATAAACCTTGAGCGTCAGCGTGGTCGTGGCAACCGGAAAGCCGGTCAGCGAGCCGCTGTTAGTGGTAAAACTCGATTGCGCCTGCGTCACTTGCGCCGTGGTAGTGGCAAGGTATTCCGTTGCCGTGACGGTACCGGCATAGAGCCGCCATCCCACAACGCTTGCGCCTCCGGTCGGAACTGTCGGCTGCGCGATGGAGATGGATCCGGAAGGACCGCCTGAGACTGTGCGTGTCACTTCGGCAGAGGGCAGTGATTCGCCATCGGTCGTGATCCAGGTAATTTTGAGATAGCCTGTGGCATTGAGCGAGCCGCCCGAGCCCACGTCAGATGCGACAAACACGCCGGGAATGGGAGCCCCAAAAGCAGTAGCGGGAACTTGCAAGAATGCGCCGGGAGCCGGACTCATACGTGCTGAGCTGGTGTAACCCTTGGAAGGCATGATTTTTCACCTCTTGAATGTTTGATCTGGGAGCCAGACCGGCACCGGCCTCGCTGGGCTCGGTCCCAATTGCACTATACACCTTTTCTTACAATGTGAAACAACTATCACGACATGACTTCTTTTGCTCTGACAAGATGATAGAGCGGGTGCTCGGGAACGAGCTGCGGGCGCTCCGCTCCGGTTACAGGATCGGGAGCCAAATATTCCCAATGGGTTGGCTGAATGAACAAAAAGCACAAAGGGCAAATCCCCCTGGGCTGACCATCGGGGAAATTGTGCGACAGGTTCAAAGCGTTCTGGCCATCCTTGTGTTGGTGCGCACAGTTCTTCTGCTGCAAGGCAGTGACACGCTGCGCCTCGTGAAAGTCTCGGCGTGACTTCTCGCGCTCGCGCTTCTCTCGCGCCTGAAAGTCAGGGTCCACATAAGGTTTATTGGATTCCTTGACGATTGCAGCGATGATTTCCGGCGTGATCTTGTCCTTCGTTGTGCTTTCCGCAAAAGCGGTAGCAAACGCCTTAACCAGCTCCATATCCTTGGCGGTTAATCCCTGTTGTTCCGGCATACGATTCTCCTAATTGAATTGATTATGTAGATTCCTGGCGATGGCCCCGGCTCCATCCTCGTTGCGGTATGGGGCGGAATACATGAGCCACCGCTCGCTGTTAAAGCCCTCGGAATCGCCAAACTCACTGATGACCTGCTCCCACGTCAATGCTCCTTTTCCCAAGAGCCGAATCAGGACGGTGCGCCAACCGCGCTTTTCCTCAGTCGGCAGGTTGCGCTCATCGACCAGACAGTAGGAAAATTCCGTCAACCAGCCTTTGGGAAATCCTGAGAGGTAAGTTGGCCCACATGCCATGTCCAGATAGAAACCCCACTCGTCCTGAAAATTGAGTTGCTGCTCGACAAAGATATTGGGGTTGCACTCTGTAACTCGTAAGATGAATTCCGAAGAATGGAGCACGCATCCCTTACGCCGATGAAAATCCCGGAATGAGTTGTGATCCCAAAGTCGGTAACTATCAAGTAAGGGCTCGACTTTGGTAGCTTGGTATTTGGCAAGGGCTTCCTCGGGCGGCAGATAATGGCTCGTTTCATCGAGCAGCGACTTGGACAGAATCATCATTCGCTGGTCAGCTCCATCTTTTCAACCGTCCCAAAGCGCGGTTCAATGCTCATTTTTCCCGCTTCATCGAGATACACGGCAACAGCTCCGCCGGGCTCAACCACCGTGTTCTCGTAAGGGTCAAAGTATTCCGGGCGACTGGCATCATCGAGACAGACGTAAGCCGTGGCCCCGATATTGCATCCCTCACAGACCAAAATCGTGGGGAAGTCGTCTCGCGCATGGGCGAGATAATGATTCAAGGTTTCTTCCCAGCGCCCGGTGAAGTTTCGCAAGCTCTCACCATCAGGAATCGAAAGATCAGGATTCCTAATATATTGCTGCATCTCGCGCTCATTCGCCGCATTCTTCGGCTGCCCCGAGAACTTGCCAATATTCAAGGTCCGCAAGTTCGCATTCGGGTCAATGAAGTGCGTATAGACCGAATAGGGCAGCAGGTATTCCGCCGTCTCCATGCACCGCACAAAGTCTGCCGAGGCAATCGGGCCAATCTGCTCATAGGAGAAGAAATTAGCCAGCGCCAGCGCCTCCTCATACCCATTCTTATTCAACGGAGGATCGGCCCAACCACGATAAATATCCTCGGAATTAAGATCAGTCGAACAGTGGCGCACCAGATAAAGAACAGGTTTGCGCCACAGAGGACTTGCGTAACCGCCTTCCGGGATACCATTCATAGGCACCTAAAGAAATGGCCGCCCCCCGCTGGAGCGGCCACCAGTCCGGGAGAAGGACCGCGTTAAATCTGTTCAATCGCCAGTTCGTTGATCACAATCAAGCCGCTCGATGAGCCGGCCGAGAATGCGCCGGTCACAAAGAAGTTGAGATCCGCTTCACCGACCAACCCAGTCGGCGTATTGGTCAACGTCGCTGCCGCAACCGCCGTGGTATTGACGTGCCCCGCCTGCCGGCCGTTGAGCTGTCCAGTTGAGGAAAGCTGCAAGAGCGCCTGTAGTTCAAAGTTCGTTGACACCGAGGCAACCGAGAGTGAGCCGGTCGTGGCAATGTTCGACGTCCCGGTAGCGAAGCTGGTTGCCGTCGTTGTCCCCGCGGCAATCTGCGCGGCGGTAATCTGATACAACTTGATCGTGATACTCATGCCCGAACCCGCTGTGACAGAGCCCGCTACCCTCACGAGGAACGTGCGCCCCACCCATCCGGCGGTGAATGCCGTCTGTTGCGGCCCCGATGAACCGTAATACTCATTCGGGTTTCCCAGCGAAATCGGAATCACCCCGCCGCCTGCCAGAGACACCGCGCCTGCATTCAGCGTGAAGATCGTCTCCGTCGAGGTATTGGCGGCATAGGTAAAGGCCGTGGTCGAGAACATGTTCTGGAGCGGCCCCGAGACTTGATTCTTGATCGTGTTTACATTGGCCACGTTATTTCTCCTTAATCACAGCGCCCATGCGCCTGAGTTCCGACCGGATTTCGGCCAGTTGTAATTCAATACGAACCAAGCGTAACTCTGCGGGGTCCGTGCTCGCTTCCGCCAGCTTTGCTCCCTGCAAGGAAACCGCTTCAAAACTTCCGCTTGCAGCAGTGTGGCTCTGGTATCCCTGTGGAGTCACCGGGGTATACTGCCGCTGCACGTTCTGGCCCTGTCCCGGAGTCCCAACGAACTGTTGCTGGGGATTACCATGTTGCGCCCCAGAGCGGTTCGCTGCATCGATAGCCTTCTGCTCTGCAGTGCGTTGGTCATCGGTATTCGCCAGTTGGTCCGGAGTGCGCTGGACGTTGGGGTTTACGGGCCCGGGGCCTTGCAAAGTTCCAAAATTCTGCTCTGACATGAATCCTCCTTAGACTGCTGAAACTTCACCGCGAATGCGGCGGAAGCCCATCGTGTTGTTCGTGTTGGGCCGACTCACGACCCCGAGAAACCAATCATAACTAACCAGCGCCTTGGTCTGGAGCATGGGGTTGTCAAGGGTGATGTCGCCATCGGCAAACACCTTAACGTTGACCTTGAACGACGGATTGCGCGGCACCGCTTGTCCCATGAGTTCCGACGCCATCATGGCCTCGCGCCCGACGACATAACAGGCGTACCCGGTCTTGCCGGTCGAGGGATAATTGGCATAGGACGGAACGGTTGAGGTGCGAACGATGCGGCATCCGGCCCATTCGAGGATCTGATAGCCGCGCACAATGCCAGCCTTCAGCGTTGCCGCTCCGCTCTCGGTGCGCTTCATCACGTCAATCGCGCTGCCGGCGGAGTTGTCTGAAAATAGATCGTAGGACATGAAGGCGTGCATGACGGTTGAGTACATGCCATTGTCCCGGGGTGGCACGGCGTTGCCGACAAGCTGAGCCTCGGCACGACGCAGGGTATTCGAGAGCAGGAATTCATTGTCAAGCAAATCGATGCGCGAGGAACTGTTGGCGGTCGCCGCAGCCTCAAAGGCATTGAAGGCCACTTGATTGGCAGTGAGAGCCCCGTGATAGGAGAGATTCCGGGTGGCGTCCAGCGTAATATCGGCCAGGAACATATTAACCGCCACGTTCGACATGCCAATCCAGTCACCATATTCGTCGGCATAGGCGTCCGAATAGACTTGGTTCAAGGAAAGGCTGGGGCCGGGGATGCCTTCAGACAGCGTTGCGTTCGAGGCCTGGAAGGGCTGTTGTCCGTAGAACTGATAGGTGCGTCCACTACGCCGGGGAAGCGGGCGGAAGTCGCAGAGCATTTCAAGCGCCGGGGTATTGTACTGCCATTCAATCACCGGAACGCGATCATACGCGATCTGTGGAAACGCAGCGAGCGTTCCAGAGGTTACGCCAGGGGGCAGGAAGGACATCGTTTTTCTCCTTATTGGACTCTGGACACGCCGTAAGTTTCGCGCAGCGCATCGTCAGGGTTACGACCAGCGGCAATCGTTGCCGCCTTCCACTTTTCTACAATCGTTTCCGGGGAATCGTCAGGCTCAATTTTAGGAGCGACTGGAGCTTGCTTGCCAATTTCCTTCCCTCCGGCATTTCCCGAGACATTGAAGAGGCCCGAGGCTCCGAGCCTCTTCTTTGGCGGTGGCGCAGGCGGAGGAATAGGCTTTTTTGGTTGAGGCTCGTCGCCTTCACGGGCGGCAGCATCCTCACGCCCGATTTCAATTAAGTCCCAACCCTTCGCGGTCAAATGATCGTAGGCTTGCTGCAAACTCTCAGGCGCGGGCTTGTCACCGAGTCCAAGCTCAATGAGGGTTTTGCCCATAAGATCGAGCACACGAGGACCACCAGGCCAGGGTGTCCCGGCTTGGCTGAATTTCGAGGTGAATTCGGTTGTGGCTTGCTCCCACGATTTGACCTGCCGCGCCCCTTTGCGTTCTTCGAGGAGTTCCTTGATTCCTTGCGGGTCGATGCCGCGCTCTTTGAAATAGTCATCAACGGCCCCGGACTTTTCGAGGTACTCTTTGGCGCTGATCTTGCCGAGGCGGAAATTAGATTCCAGTTCAAACTTCTCGGCTTGAATTTCTTCGGAGGTCTTCGCGGGGGCTTCGAGTTTCGGGGCAGGCTGTTGCGAGCGTCCAAGCTCAAATGCGGTGACGGCAGCCTTGAATTGGCGCAACACGTCAGCAGGATCAGGCCCCGAGATTTCAACCTCGCGACCGCCAATCGTGAAAGTATCGGTATAGAGTTCGGGGGCTGTTTTTGCGGGGGGCTCAGGCTTCGCAGGTTCCGGCGGTTGCGCTTCACGCGCCTTAGAAAGAGCTGCCTGTATTTCGTCAGTAGATGAGGCGCTTGAAATCTCTGCCGATATTTCGGCACTTAAAGGCAAATTTTTTTGCTCGTCCGCCATTTAGTATGACCCCGGTATACGTTGATCGTCTGACATATTGGAAAGAACTTCCTCGCGCAATTCGTCTGCCAAGTGGATACTATCTTTACTTTTATCAGTTTGCAAATCTTTTTTTTCAGCGGCTTCCACGATGCCGTCATGGATGGCATTCTGGATTCGGGTAAAAAGCATCTGGTGGTGTTCTTTTGCCGCCTGCGCCCGCGCCTTCAAAGTAATAATCTGCTGTGGGTCCCAGCCGCCCCAATCGACCAGAACAGCGGTCGCTTCCTCGACGAGCGCCTGTGAAATCCTCATAATTTCAAGGTAGCCGGGAAGTTGGCGCACAGCCTGAAGGCGGTTGGATATTTCAACGGCAAGCGGCGTCGGTGGTGTGAAGGGATCGATCATTTACATTTCTTCGATTGGCGTTATGCACCCTGTTGGAATTCCCTTGCATCCGCAAATATATTCCAGCAGACAGGTTGCGTCGTCAGCATGATAACCTTCGTGATGGCCGCATGGACACATGCGCGGCCCTTTCGGATAATTCCATGACGGGACATAAGGGCTTGTTTCGGAAGGTCCGCTGCTCGATCGGCTTATTTCTCCCGGAATAATTTTTACTCCTGCATAAAACTGGAATCGGACTTCTGCAAAGCGATGCGTTCAGCCCGTTGCAGCGCGGCCTGCTCGACGTTCTCGGTCCGGGCCTCGTTGTGGTCCTGCGTTGACGATTGCGACTTGAGAACGGACTCGCCGGTCTTGAGCAAGACCCTATTTTCGGCCTGATTATTATCCACTTGCATCTTACCTTGCGTCTGAGCGGCGATTTTTTCCATCGTCTTGTCGGGCTTGCCTTGCGCGGCCTGATATTGCTGTTTTTCCTCATCCGTCATCGGAATCACAATCTGTTCGCGGTAAGGATAGCCGGTTGAGTCGAAAAGCGCCTTCACCAGCGAGTTGAAATCGATCTTCATGCCTTGGCCGGCAAGCATTTCGACCATTCCGGGGGCCTGGAGCATGGATTCGATGAATCCGAGCGACTGATTGAGGGCTTGCCTTGCTGCCAGCTTCGTTCCGGCGGTGATATTGAGCTTATAAGTGCCGTTAATGATCGAAATGGGAGTCTCTTTGAAAGCAGCTCCCATCTCCTGCGTCAACATGGCCCTGATTTGCGACGGTTTTAACTTCCGATTGTTTTCAACGCAGAATTCAAGGAAAGGAATCAAGATTTGGTCGGAAATCACGTCCATCAGGTCTTGCGCCTTCGTGGCTTCGCCTCCGGCCATCGCCTGAGCGCCTTGTTTCGTGCGGACATCGCCCGGAGCGCCGGGATTTGAGCCCAGAATGCCGATTCCCGCCCCGCCTATCTGACTAGCCCACTCTTTGACCTGAGCGATGACGCCCAAAACCTCCTGCCCCTGCACGGAATTCCGCGCCAGAGCTTCCAGTTTTCCCGCCTGAGTGTCCGATTTCCAGATTTTACCGGGGAAAATCCACTGATTCTGCGCTGAGTTCGCCATTCCGGCGGGCGCGGTGTAAGTTCCCATGAGATTCAAGTTCAAATCATCCATAAAGGCATTGATAATGCCCTGGATAATACGCTGGAAGTCTCCCAGCCAGAAGCCGAGGCCATACCCATAGAGCGAATCCGGGGCATCGCGGTAGGCAAACGACAATCCGGGAATCTTGTGCTGGTCGTTCGGGCCATTATAGATGCAGTACTCGCCCTCAAGGATCATGGCGTTGCGCTCATCGGTCCAGTAGTCGAAAATCTCAAAATCCTTCATCAATGGATCGACGGTCGAGCCATCGTAATTCTCGGGGTAAGCCTTTTGCGGCGTGGTAGACTGCTGCCAGAGCGGGTTCGTCGTGCTCGATCCTTGAGTGTCCAGCGGATTCGTGGTCGTGGAATCCATCTTCTGCGGGGTGGTTAGTTTTATCAACTGCTCACGCGAAGGAATATTGAATCCCTCGGTATCGCGCAGTTTATCCAGTTCGTAGGCGTTCATGTAGATGAGACGCCCCATCCATTTTCCATAACGAATATCGGAACGGCGGCACGAGGGGTCAGCCCGCAAGCGGCGAATCGGGATATGCTCAAAATGCGGGGAATTGATCTCTATCGTGGTGGGTTCGGTTTGAAGCGCCTGCTCATCCTCATCCTCAGTCGGCACCTCATAGGTTGAGCCCGCGTTTGTGGCAATGGTCATGGCCGGGGGCTTCCTGGTTTTCTTGCGGACCTTATAGGCCATTGATGCCCAGCCTTGAATGCCGCAGCCAAGTCCGTACAAGAAACCATCATACAGGACGCAGCGCATTTCCTGCTTCAAAGATCCCTGTTTGAATCCACAAGTCTTTATTTCCGCATTGATCAGCGCGGCCTGGGCTTCGGCGGCGTCAATCGAGGTATCGCCCGTAGGGTCCATCTGAAAGAGCTTGGCCCCGCTCCAGAATGATTGCTGGATATTCGAGAGCATCGAATAGAAGTGCTCAGCCAAGAGCGGCATGCCCAAGTGCGAGCGCACCTGATCAGAGTTCTTCCAACGCTGCTGCCGGACTTCCGCCCGCAGAAGCAACTCGACGATGTTCCACATCCCAATCAGGCCACGCGAGGCGACGAAGGATTCCGAAAGAATCCGATTGGTATTCGCCTCCTTGACCATCGATTCATCGGAGCGTTCCTGGTCGGGGAAAGCGACTTCATTCTGTTGGAGGGGAAGGGCCTGCTCGCCGGGTTGCACGGCGCCGGGGAGGTCTAATACGCGAAGTTGATCCATCATCGAGGCTGGAATCACTAACATATGATGCCCGATCCACACCCGCCATCCTCATAGTAGCCTTCGGATGGCTCGGTCAAGGGGTGTTCGCGCCGGAACATGCTCACGGTCGGCTGAACTGATGACTGCGTTTCGTAGCCGCTGGGGACTTCACAAACAAGCCCCAAATCATCGGCAAAATCATCTCTGCGGCCCATCTTCGGCCACTTCAGCAGTTCCCGGCAAAGAATATCATACCCGGGCATTCCGGCAAAGAGCCAAAGCCTGCCTTCTTTGAGCGGCGTCTTCACCGCGCCAATACGAGCGAGCTTCGCGCCCTCAACATTCGACATCTTATACCACTCGACCGGAAGGCGTTGCAATTTTCTTTGCGCGGCATATCCCCGGATTACTTTGTCGTAGGCTTCCCAACCCAGGAAGCGTTCAAGCCAGATAATATAGGGCCGATGCTTAAACGTCCAGCCGACCACGTTTTCAGCGACAGCCTCCGAATCCCATTTACCATAGATACAATCAAACACGAACAGTTGGCCTCTATATAAGCGCACGGCATAGAATACCGATCTGTCTCTTTTCGAGTCTCCGACATAGGATAAATCCCCCACAATGAAAGTAGGCGCAACGGTTGGGCTTGGAATCTGCTCAAGATGGAATAGCGTCTGCCTTGCTATCAGTTCTTCGGTGAAGGTCTGCTCGCCCGACGCAATCGGGTTATTCTCGTACTGGTTGGCAAAGAATTCCGCGCCCGCACGCAATTTTTCGCCTTCGAGGAATTCTACCGTGTGGCCAATCTGCCGGCCATCGCGGGTGGTGACGCGGGGGAACAGTACATCCTTGCCGCCCTGCTCGTTCTCGCGCCAGCAGGTTTTGATTGAGAACTTCCAGATGGTCTTACCGAGCTGCGCCTCTTCCTCGGCTGCCTTTTCCTGAATGCGCTCGTAGGTGTCACCAAAGGAATAGCGGGTTCCCGTGACAATCATATAGCCGGAGGGCTCGAGGAGCGGCGTGATGTCCAAATAATCCTGATAACACTTTTCCAGCGCCGTAATGCTGCGATAGTTTGTCTCATTCACGAGGTCGTCAATGTCGATCTCATCGTAATGGGAACCGGCCTTGACCGACTTCGCAGTTGAGATCGCAAACGTAGGCTCGGCAAAGATGGTATTCCGGCGGGCAGCCACGGTGAATTCCGAGGCGGTATCGGTGAGCGGATCCTCGCAGAATTCAGGGAATAGGCGCTTGAATTTCTCCGTGGGGGCGGTGAAGACGAGCTTTAACCTTCTGAGGTGCCGCCGCCCTAAATCCTTCCCACCCGTCATATGGCAGAATCGGACATCGGGGTAATTGATGATGGTTTGGACCTGAGCCACCATTCGGGCTGACGTCTTGAACGTTCCCCGGCTCCAAAGCACCATGCGCTTTTTGTAGTGGGTATCGAGTTCATAGAACTGGACACCGGGCCGCATTCTTAGGAAAGAATTAAAAAGCGCCCGGTGGGGCATCTCCTGAAAGTCCATGCCGAGGACTTCAGTGCCGAGATAAAGAGCATCAGACTGCGCCTTCAGGCGTTCTTTGGTCCACGCCTCTTGCGCCTCGGGCGAGAGTTTCTTGAAGTGGTGAAGGAAGCTCGCAGGCAGACGGTCAAAGTCGATCATCAGTAAGTCACTGAGACTTGGACGGAGGTCGTTGAGGTGTCGGTATCGATATGGACGCGGCCGGCCGGGATGGCATCGCCATCAAGTTCAAACCATTTCGATCCCGCTAGCGACAAGGCCGTGATGTATTTCGTTGCCGAAACCATGCCGTCGCCGACATAGACAATGCCGCTGCCCGCGTTCGCCTGAATCTCCAGGCGCACCGTGCGATAAGTCGGCGGCATAATGAAGCACTTTCCGGCGTCACTTGTACTGTTCACATCGGCGTGGTTGAAATAAAAGCGAAATTTGGCAGTCGTGGCGTCCAGAACCCTGACCGGAACGCCGTTGAAGTAAGTAGCGGTCGTGAACCCATAAAGGCCCACAAGCGAGCCCACGGAGTAAGGCGTCCAGGGGTTCGAGTCGTAACTATTGGCGACAACAATGGTCGCAATGCCCTTCAAAATCGAAAACGATGCGGCGGTCAGAAGATTTGCAGAGGCCCCGGTATAAACGGGGGTGGGGGTTCCGGCAGTCGCGGCCACAGCTCCAATCGGGCGAAGCATTCCCATGTTATTTCTCCTTGATCTTCATGCCGCCCGCGTAGGGCTTCTTAACTGGGGCTTTGGACTTCGTGCCGGGTTTGGAAAGGCCGGAAAGCGCGGTGGATAGATTAGACAATTTTAGGCTCCAGTGCCTTGTCGGACAGCATAATATCACGCCCGCAAGACCGGCACTTCGTATGATTTACCAACCCCAGAGGATCAAATACCGTCGGCTCAAGATCTGACATCAATTGTAAATCTCCCCCGCAAGGGCATTTGATGTCGTTCACGATGGGCACGATCATTATTTTCTCCGATGGTTTCTCTCGCAGTATCGTTCCCCGGCCCATGCGATGATAGTTCCCAATCCAACTAACCATATCACGACGACGATTTCAAGCGCAATCTTCATAGCCGCCTCTTAACGGTGCCATCTGGCCTCGGGCTACGAGGTTAGGAAGCATCAGTGTCGACTTCCTGATGGTGGGCCGCAATTCCCACTTGCGCCGGTTTCCCGGTTCTTCCCGCTAGGAGGCAGGTTTATCCCCTTGATCGACATCGGACTGTGCCTCGTAAGTGTCAAGCCCCCACTGGTCTTCTCCCACTGAGGGCTCAAATTCCTCTTGCTTTTTTACCTGTCTGCGATCCTTGCGAATCTGCCGGTCCAAAGCACGGGTGATATTCGCCTCCCGCTTCGCCTTCACTTTAACATTGTTTTCCACCGCAATCGCTTTTATTTGTTCCGGGGTAATGTCCCAGCCCATCATGCGGGCATAGAGCTCCATCAATCGCACCTTGCCGACCGGAACTTCTTTCAAGCGCAGTTGGGCCTTCAGGTTCTCAACGAAGATTTCCTTCTCGTCGCGGTTTGACCAGATTTCCAGAGCCGCCATGATCTTCGGGTGGCGCATGATTTGCCACTTAACGATCTTCTCTTCCCGTGGTCCTTTGCACTTGTAGGCCTCCTGAATCGAGGCAATCACATCTCCCCTCGACTCAATATAGGCATCGACGAAGATTTTCATCTTCGCCGTGAGTGCGGCATACTCGGGCGTGAGACGCAATTCACTGAGCGTCAGGGGCGGATTCAAGGACACCTTTAATCTCCGGTTCGCGCATCAACAGGAACTCCGTCCCATTGATGGAATAGGGCATACCCGCGTGCGGTCCAAAGGTCACGATATCCTTCGGCTTAACTTCCCGGCAACCCTGTCCCACACCCACCACCTTACCGATCTTCATATCCTGCTTGGCAATGCCGGGGAGCAGGACGCCGGCGATCATCTGCTCCTGCTCGATTTCCAAGACCAGCACGTTATCAAACAGCGGGCGCAGCATCGGATTCCCTTTGGTTTTCGGGTTTATTGGCCATTGCTTTCTTGGCGAAAAAGCATGCCTCCTCCAATTTAGTCTTGACGATGGCTGATTCCCGGCTGTCGCCGATATACTCGGAAATGTCCATCAAGAGATTATCGAAAAGCTGGGCGATTCGATTCGCCCGATTTATTCCGTTTTCATTGAGCATGTGAACTTGAAATATCGGGTGCATTTTTCTCCTCCATGTCCATCACTGCCGCATCAGTGCAGATCAGTTCCCCGGCTACGGCTACGGCGTTCCGCAGGCATTCAATAACCACCTTAACAGGATCAATTACGCCCGACTCGATGAGGTTTTCCCAAGACTCGGTAGCCGCGTTATAACCCATCTGGTATTCAGGAAGCGCCAAAATAGTTTGAGTGAAATGCGCCCCATTGAGTCCCGCATTGTTGACAATCTGTGCGGCGGGAGCGTGACACGCACAGCGCACGATTTCCGCACCGACAGACTCATCCCCACTAAAGCCAAGGGAAAAGGCTCGCTGACTTGCACGAAGTAAAGCGGTTCCGCCTCCGGGAAGGATACCAGATTCAACCGCAGCCTTGGTCGCATACATCGCATCTTCCACCCGGTCCTTTCTTTCCTTCATTTGGGTATCCGTGACAGCGCCGACTTTGATAACGGCGATTCCGCCGGTGAGATTGGCGAGACGAGCCTGGAGAAAGGGCTTATCTTCGGGAGCTGCTTTTCCAATCGCCGTAGTAATTTCTTTAATTCGGCCTTCGATTTTCGCTTGATCATTCGATCCCCCCACGATGATTGTCCGGCGGGAATCAATCGTCGCCTTCTGCGCTTTGCCCAATTGCTCCAGCTTCACCGATTCGAGCTTCACGCCCATGTCTTCGGTAAAGGCTGTGCCTCCGGTCAAGGCGGCAATGTCGCGCATGATCTCCCGGCGCCGGTCGCCATATACCGGAATCTTCACGGCGCACGATTGAAATTTCTGCTTCATGTAAGCAACGACCAATCCGGCAAGTGGCTCCTGATCAATCTCTCCGCATATCACCAATAGCGGAACCCCGGCGGCAGCCGCCTGGCCGAGGACGTGTACCAAGGATCTTGCAGAAGTGATTTGGCCTTCCCAGATAAGTAGAACCAATTTATGAAACTCGCATCTAATCGGGTCATCGTGGTTGCAGAAGTAGTTCGACAAATAGCCAGCCGGTATCTGGAGTCCTGCAACGATTTCAACCGAACCCCGAGCGCCCGTACCCTCCTCGACAGTGATAACGCCTTCGGGACCGATGCGCGTAATCGCGTCCGTAACCAGTTCTGCGATGTCCGAATCTCCATTGGCAGCCAGACGTGCCACGCGATATATGGCCGAGTCTTCCGGGGCAGTCGATACATCTTTGGCAGCCACGGCAACCCCAACTCCTCGTAATCGGATTTCGTCAATGAACGCCTCCGCGGCTTTCTCCATCCCGCGGCGAACGACGAAAGGAGCCGCCCCGCGGCGGACAGCTTCAAAGCCTAATTTACACATCGCTTGCGCCAGAACCATCGAAGTTGTGGTCCCATCCCCCACCGTGTCCATGGTCTTCTGCGAGGCTTCTCGCAACAGGTCCGAACCCAACTGCTCGGCCGGGTCGTTGCAGTCGATCCACGAAGCCACGGTCACTCCGTCCTTGGTTAATCGTGGCGTCTTGCCCAACTGCCGCTGCCCGATGATCACATTCCTACCCCTGGGCCCCAGCGTTGACTTCACCGCATTGGCAATCGTGTCCACACCCCGCATCAGCGCCTGCCGCAGCTCCTCGCCGTACATTACACGCTTCGCCATCAGTTCGCCGCCCTCGGGGGAAATGCTACCGCCGGGTCCATCGAGACCAGGAGCCCCACGCAAACCTTCGAGCAGCAATGAAACAACAGCCGAGTCACTTGCCCCTTCCCATCAGCCGGCCATACCTCCCGCGCCACCGCAAACCAATTCCCCAGCTCGGCCTGCTGCTCCAGGCTAATGTTCATATCGTTATACTCTACCTTCTTCCCGCACTGGTCGCACGTCCGCTCCACCATAACCGCAGTCTGTTGTACCATCCTGCCTCCTTTACCGGATCCAGCTTCCACTCCTCTTCAAACACCGGACGCCCATCCTGGTTGTAGATCACCCGCTTAAATTTCTCAAAACACTGATAACTAATGACATAGAAGTTTCCCTCAATCCCAGCATCCACAATCCACCAGCGTTCTGGATGCTTCACCCACCCGTTGATCGAGGTTACGGTTTTGGTCATTTCTGCCGCCGCCAAATAAAATACTCGTAAATGCAAGTCCCTGCAAAAAAACCACTTATGAAAATCAATGCAAGGCACGAAGAAATCAATTCCATTCCACCCATACGTCACCTCGCAAATCACAATACGCCACTTATTTTTACTTAGCAAGGAAAATGTTTCACGTGGAACATAAGCATGCTTTTTGTGACAGGTTGTCTAGGCAAAGCAACGCTCGCTCGGGGAAGTACAAAACCGCCATAGGGTCCCCCCAATAGGATCCCCCCTGTAGAATGTCATGTGGCAAAATGCCACAGTGAGTCCGATAAGATGCATTATGTTAACTAGTTTTGACGTATCTAAAGGACTTGCGTTAACGTGTGGGCTACAGTGGGGTAAAACTCGATAGATCACTGGCTATCGGCTCAATCCAATGTGACAATTTGTGTCACATGCAGAGACAATTTGTGTCACAATACAAGATTTGGTAGAGATAATAATTGTCAAAGCCACTGAAGAACAAAGCAAGCAGATACACGAGTACCATTCTGCCGCCTTACTAGCTTTGATTACATGTGTTTATGTATCTCAGTTCGTCAAAGCCTTGTCCAACCCCGCTTCTCGTAGTTGCCCGGGCGCCGTACTAAAGACTCAGCTTGATACCAATACCTGAGATTGTCTAGTGGTGTGAGCAGACGCGCATCATCCAAAGCCAGCATATCGGCGGCACCAGGTTGCAGGTCGGCAGAGCCTGGAATTTGGTAACATGCTGGCAATTGTTCCACTGAATGCTCATTATATTCAACAGCCTATCCTCAAGGTCACGGGCGCACCAGTAAGAACCCATTGACTCTGGCGATGAGGGCGAGCATCAACCGTGACCATTTTGTTTACTTTCAAGCATTTGCAATTCCATGAGACAATCCAGTTCACCCATCAGCGCTCCTGATTGGTCAGGCCCGGAATAGGATAGGCATTGCTGTCTCATTTGTTGAGTACGATCAAAGAGATTGGGCTGGTTTTCGACCAGCGCGATACGTTCGCGTGCGATCTTACAATAGGCCTCGCTTCCAGGCAATCGCCCTGCACGACGGTACAACAGTCGAAATCACCGATCTTGCGCCCACAGCTCATTGCCACCGTCCTGTGCGTTCGTATTCTTCAAACTGCTTGCGGGCGCGTTCCTCGACCTGCTGGCCCCAAAGCTCAAAGCTCGTGTCCGGCTGTTTGTAGATTGGTTTCCCATAACGGTCAAGAGGTGATTTGGCATAGTTGGGAATGCGGCTGATCCAGCGCAGCGGATCTTCAGCCAGGTTGACGGCCTCACTATCGAATCGATTTTGTACTGCTGTTTGCAGTGCATCTATGGGCCAATTACAGGCCTGCAAGAACTGCTTCAGGATAAGCCCATGCCGGCCGCTCCAGGGCACCGTGAGGCCATTGGATTCCAGGTACAGCTTGGCGATGTAATCGCGCAGGGGGGCGTGGCGGGGGTCTGGTGGCTTAACTGACATATCCAAGCCTCACAGGGTTGAATTTTCGGTGTTTTTCGTGGTAGTGGGACTTATAGGACGTGTCAGATGTGAAAGTAGCAGGGCAAGCAGGGCAAACAAACACTCTTTGCCAGTTTCTTTCCCGCTTGCGTTGAGCTAGTTCTCTCGCCGCTGTCTTTTTTAATTGATTTGAAAAACGGTCTTTTTGGTTTCTACTCACAATCTCTCCACGATAGAGATAGGGGCCGGTGATCGTGGCACCGGCTCCCCTCGAACTCTCTCCCGCCGATCAAGCGGTGTCAGCTTGGGACTGACAGGCACATATTTACACGAAGCGAAAACCGTGTCAAGTAAAACTTTTGTCAAAAATTTTATACACCCGAAAGGAAAATCGCAAGTCCTTGAAAATAGGCCTAATAAAGTATTTGACATTACCATGATACGGTATATAGTCAATATCGTAGTAAGGAGGAATTGAGATGGTTGTTGACCTAAATAAAGCCAAAAGTAAAATAGGACCACACGGGATGCCGATTGTTAAATGTCCCAAATGTGGTCGCCGCGGAGAAAGGCGAGAATTAGAATATCGCGGGAGAAGCTGGACTGCCTACGACCATGTAGTAGACCCTGATGGAATAGGTTACGTTGTGAAGGAATATTGTTCCGTCATGGCGTCGAAGGAGAAGAACTAATGCGCGTTGAACTGAAAACCTGCAAGCGCTGCGGCCACCAGTGGCTCCCCCGGCAGCACGGTAAGCCTCGCCAGTGCGCCAAGTGCCATTCGGTTCTATGGGACGTTGAGAAAATTATACCCACTAAATCCACCGCCCTTGACCTCGCCAAAGAAAGGAATTGAAATGTGTAAAGCGTTTTCGGCCCTCGTTCTTAAATCAGGTGAAGTTAAGTGGGAGATGGGCGTTGACT
>Ga0265334_10000394_pt1 | contig 23060 bp, 20 predicted proteins | sample 42023metaG_FD_192442 | JGI IMG/M metagenome (GOLD analysis project Ga0265334, IMG submission 192442) | Rhizosphere microbial communities from Carex aquatilis grown in University of Washington, Seatle, WA, United States - 4-20-23 metaG | ecosystem: Host-associated > Plants > Roots > Rhizosphere... | reverse complement strand
ACGTGACCTTATCGTAGCGAATAACGGCGACAACAAAGTCTCGGTGCTGCTCAATACCGTGACACCAGTGGCGTCCGGTTCAAGTGGCGGCGGTGCATCAAGTCCATGGCTGGTGGCAGGGCTAGGCCTGATGGCAGCCCTGCGGCGTCAGCGCAGTACGAGAGCCGTATCCGCTCTCCTGATCGAGATTGGTGATAGTGGTGTTGTACGTCGCCGTTTTAGTTAATCTTGCGTTGTTACATTTGAGCGTGAGTGTCCGCTATCTGGAAATTTGTACGTTGGAACCACCGTCAACTTATGGCACGAAGTGAAGTTAGCCATTCAATTGGTTTGACGCAGCCGCCATTGCATTCGGGATGGTCGCAGAGTGTTGTAGGTTCATGTTGAATTCGATCGGGTGGGGTGGTCTGCCGACTTACAGTTCGAGCTCTTTCGATTTGTCACGCTGTTGCATGAGATCCCGCAGCGCCTGGGCTTCCTGATTGCCGAAATCCAGATCGTTTTGATCCCGATCGCCGGCCTGCGCGTGCTCCGGTAGCCCGCGGCGTGCGCCCCGGCGCGATTTCTCCTGCTCCTCGCATTCACGCTCTTTTTCGTGCTCCTTTTCGTGATCGCCGGAATGAAACGCTGCTTCCATCCGTGCGAGTGATTGCAGGATCAAGTCCTCCCGGCGTTCGTCCGCCATTGCCAGTTTGCCTTCCAGAGCACTGGTTTTATCACCGAGCTTTTCTTTGACGTTCTGCTGAAATCGGGCGATGTCATCAGCGTATAGCGTGATGGTTTGCTCCTGCCGCGAGATTGCTACCAGAAATGCCTTTTGATTAAACAGCTCGCCGGCGCTGGCTTCGGCATTGACCAGCACGGTGGTTTTGGTGCCGCCCTGCGATGAGTAAACCGTGGTCGCATAGGCATGATCCCAATGCTGGCCGGCCTCGCGGGTCGTATCGATTTTCAAGCGCTGTCCCGCTTCCGTTTCGACTTCCATTTGTGCTTCGTTTACCGACCGGACTGTCAGCTTCTGGCCATTGGTCAGATGCACACCCGGCTGATCCGTATCGACATCGCGGCTGTTGCGAGTCCAGCGGATTGACTCGCCCGGCGCCAGTGTCGCGGAGTCCGGTCGAAACAATTCGGAAGCACGGCCGCCTTTGGCTTTGATGGTTTCCGGATCCCACTTCAGTGAAACCATGCCCTGTTCGGACGGCCGGGTTATGGTCAGCGTGTTGGTCATTTTATCGATCGCCGATACCGCCCAGTATTCGCCCGCCTTTACACCCTGGGAGGGCCGATCTCGCGGAAATCGGACTCGATCATCGATCTGGTAAAACCCCGCGTCGGCGCGATCCACCTGGCGGGCAAACACGCGCAGCAGGTGCGGCTGCTCGACTTCGCCGGCCAGCTTGCCCTCCGTGCGTAGAACCTCGCGCATCTGGTCGTTCAGCTGGCGTTTCTCATGATTACGCGCCGTCAGCACGTAACTGCGGTCGCGCTCGGTGCCGAGCTTCGACCAGGCCGAGACGATCGCCGGCAGGCGCTCTTCCGGTGATGGAATCTCGGAGATACGATCGCCGAGCGTGGCCATCGCCCCATCGATATCCCGGTCGTAGGTTTTCTGCAAAGCCAAGCGTTCCGTCGCATCTTTCTGGCGCAGGATTTCGGTCATATTGACGCTCGCCATGCCGTGATCGAGCATCAATCCGAACGGCTTACCCGCACCGATGGCGGCCAGCTGCTGGGTATCGCCGATCAGCACCATGCGGGCGCCCAGTCGCCCCGCCGCGAAGCTTAAGGAGCGTAGTTCGGATAGACCGACCTGGCTGGCTTCGTCGACGATCCAGACCTGCTTTTCATACTTGGCGCGGATCAAATCGGCCTTCCAGACACCGGCATCGCGGATCAAATGCAGATCGCGTCGTACACTCGCCAGATGCCGTTGCAGTGTGCCGGATTTGATCCCACTGGCTTCCTGCATCTTGCGCGCAGCGTCGCTGATTTGGGCCATTCCGAAGAGTTGATACCCGCGCGACTCCAGCAGCTCTCGCGTGGTTTTCAGCATCGTCGTCTTGCCGGCGCCGGCACGGCCCTGGACACCGACGAAGCGGTCCTCGGTGGTGGCGATCAGCTGCACGGCCGCTCTCTGTCCCGGAGTCAATCCGCTGTTTTCAAGCCTGGCTTCGACACGGTCGGAGCGCTCGATCGCCTTCACGTCGGACTTGCCGCGATCGAGCTGATCGAGGATGCGCCGCTCCTGCTCCTTGGCCCGCAGGGTCGTCCAGCCCGTCTGGCCATTCGGGAGCAGTGCCACTTGCAGCTCACCGCTCTTTTCCCGGCGCTCGATCTCGGTGGAAATATCGGTTACGCGCGCGCGGCCCATGCCGGCCGCGAGGGACCAGCGCAGTAGATCGGCATGCGAAAACACGGCTTCGGCTTCTGATAATCGGTCCAGCGCTTTGTCCACCGCGCGATCCAACCGGAACGGTGTTTCCGGGGTCCGATCGCCTGCCTCGCGGGCGGTTTCGATCACTGCTTCGGTATCCAGTCCAAGCGCTTTATTCTTGTCGTTCCATTGCGTTCGGAGCGCGTCTAGATCGACGCAGCGTTTGCTTTTGCGCGTCATCATCGCTGCCTGATCGGCATCCTTGGGATTTTCCAACCCACGCGCTTGCATGGCCTCTTCGATCTGGTCGCGGCGGGTTTGGTTGGCTTCGCGGACCGCCTCGGGAACCGCCGCGATTTCGAATAGTTCCGCCCCGGTACGTTCGATGGTCCAGCCTAATTTCTGCACGTCGATCGCCAATTCAGACCGATAGATGGCGCCGGCCGCGCGCAGGTATTCATAGAACGGCTTGGAATGCAGCGACACCCACTGACCGTCTTCACGCACGGTCATGTTCTGCACGACATAGTGCGTATGGCGCTGCGGCTCCTGCTCGCGCGAGGTGTGATGATGGAATACCGAAGCCACCAGATTGTGCGATCGATTGATCGTGCGCTGATCGAAGAATTCGCGTTGCCGATACGAGACGACCTTGTCTTCGAGCCAGCGCATCGCCGTCTGCGCCGCCGCACGATGCGCGGCGTCCAGGCGCTCGTCGCCGGCTTCGATCAGGATCGAGGCGCTCTTGGGCGCAGAAAAAGTCAGGTCCCAGCCCGGCGTATGGATGCGATTTCCATGCTCGTCATGGGACCCCAGCTCCTGGCCGTTCGGCAGCCGGCCTTCGAGTAGATCCTTGAACATTTCACGGTCGACGCTGCCGCTCAATCCCAGGCGCTCGGCACCGCGCCCAAACCATTCTCCCTGCCCGGAGGGTCCATCGTTACCGACGTAGTAGTCGTCCTTCTCGTAATAACTGACCGCCTGCGCGGACGATTTCAGCTTGCTGATACTCAGCATGAGATCGGCCTCCCGTCAGCTGCGCGGACGCGAAAGTGCCGGAATCTCGATCCTGCCGACACGGTCGGCCGGTGCCGAAGATGGCGGGGAATCCACCGTCTCCGCCGCCGGATTCGCGACCACGTCGATCACCTTGTCGTCTCTATGTTCGCCCTTATCGCCCTGTTCGCCGGGATCACTTGCCACGGCTTCGTCGGCAGACTGCGCTTCATGATTTGAAATCGCAGTCGACGGATGGGTGAGAATCAGCGCCGCCAGCGGCACGCGCGGTTCGACGCGAGCCGCGATGAACGGCTTGGCGATCGACCGGACCGCGGGACGCTCCATCTTGAAATGAGCGACCGGCAATGCCGTGTCACGGATCTTGCCTCTCAGCCGTACGTAACCCTCAAGATCATCGAGATTGCGGACTTCGGACGCCAATAAAATGTCCCGCATCTTGCGGTTCTGCTGAAGCGTTACACCGTCGCGCATCTCATGCGAGCCGTAGCTGAGCCCTTCGGCCTGCTCGAGAATCTCGGCTTGGCCAAAGCTCTTGGATGTCCATTCCGCGGTGGGCGGATCGTTCTGCCGGAGACATAACCAGGTCGCGCAAAGACCGGTCAAGGTGTCGGCGCCCTGCTTGTCGTAAATCTCGATCAGCTGCGAAATCATCTGAAATGCGATCACGCCGCAGCCGCCGAATTTTCGGCTTTTGGCCAGAAAAGCGGGCAGGGAAGGGATGCGATGCAGTGACGGCAGCTCGTCGATGATGAGCCAGATTCGCCGTTCCTGATTCTCCGGCAGACTCAGAATACTGTTGGTGAACACCTCCAGCCAGGTCGACAAAATGGGCCGCGCCGCATCGCGCTGCTCGGCCGTGACATTCAGGAAAACCCACTGGTCGTTTCCGTCCTTGAGTACCCATTCGCGCAAATTAAATGGCTTGCCTTTCGCCGGCAGGTGCCGCAAAGCCTGCGCCGCCGCCGTGGCGGTAATGCGGATTCCCTGAGCGGTACGTTCCGCCGTCGGATTGATCAAGGCATAGGCCGGTGTCCCCTGAAGGAACTGCGCCAGGACCGGCAATTCCACTTCCGACAGCAAGTGAAGAAAATGTCCAACGCTGCGCTGATCGTAGTGGCCGATCCGCATCAACAGAGACGAAACCAGCACCCGTGCGGCCTTCTCCCACATCGGATCGGCAGCCTTGCCGGTGGGTATCAAAGCCCCGGCCAGCATGTCGAAATGATAATCGCGCGGGCATTCCAGCCAGGGGTCCCAGGCCGGGCAGCGCGAGTCGAACGGGTTCAGCAGCAGGTCTTTATCCTGGCAATAAAATGCACTGATGAAGTCCCCGGACGGGCTGTAACAGATGACCCGATCGCCGCGCTGCCGGATCTTCCGGAGCAGCTCATACAAGGTGGTTGTCTTGCCGGTACGCGGCGATCCGGTCAGCAAAATATGCTGGGTCTCGCTGTCCTTCACCAGGGGTACACCGGCCAGCGTCAGATCGCTGGCCATGCCGGCACTGCGCAGCGCCGCCCGCACGATTTCCGCTTCAGCGATGGCGCTGCCACGTAGCAGCTGCTCGCGCCGCTGGGCGCGGCCGAAGCGCCACATGGCCCCGAACATCAATGCCAGTATCGCCAGTGCCGTGGATAGAGAAGCGATCATGCAGGCGATCCAGCTGCGCAGCAGTCGAACCACCGTTTGCATCATGAAGGGAGCGTCGTACAGATCACCCAGACGCACCGGCACCGTGTGGTCCGATGGATCGCGGATGGTCGTCACCGAAGCGCCGTTATTGAACACGGCGGTCGCCACCGCGGCCCGCGCATACTGTCCGGCGAGGTAACGATCGTAGGGCCGGGTCCACATCCAGAACAACAAAAACGTCGTCAGGAAATAGACGAAAAGGATGTAGCGCGTGAACTGCTGCAGCACCTCGCCGATCATGCGGACAAACATCAAAACGGTCTGTCCGCCGCGCGTGAAATCCCCGATCGCGGAGTTTTGTAGGCCTTTCATGGCGCGCCCCTCAGGTCTGCTGCAGCAGCTGCTGGTAGACCTCGCCGGTCAGCTCCTTGACGCGCTGGTGGCCCTCCCGCGTGCGGCCTTCGAGGATCAGGCGGTTGGTCACCAGGATCTCACTGATCAGGTATGCAAGCGCCTGCTGGCGGCGGATGACAGTGTCGATATCCTGCCGGGTCGCCTCCGCTTCGAGGCTGATGTCGACGAGCTTTTTGAGGGCGGTCGAGAGGTAGGGAATCTTCTGGGAGCGAGCGTACGGACGGACGGATTCAATGACGCTTTCGGAGACGCGAACGCGGATGACGGGCATTTGAATTCTCGGCGATCCGTGCGCAACAGCGCCGCGGATAAATGACCAAATCCTGTTGGAAATGGCCGTAGTTCTCGCCCCGCCGAAGCCCGCACTCCCGCGATAGAAGGCACTACGAGAGATAACATGCACTAGGCGTTTGCGCTTGTAAAGCCTTGCCTCAATCCGAATTAGAGCCTGCTTTGTAAGTCATTGAACTATTTAGAGTCGCCCTTACTGTGTGGTCCATTTGTAGGCCAGTCAGACGGGGGTGGCCTACACTTGTGTCGCGCAAAGGCAATGATTAGTAGAGGCTTTTAGGACGCAAGGAACTTGCACAGGTGTGTGCTCTAATCGGGGACCCACGCAAAGCGTGGGTGGTATTTTCTCTGGGGCTCGGAAACATCCACGCGTCGTTGCTTTTGAAACGTCCGACGTGTTGGTTTGTCGATCGAATCGATGTGACCGAGACCATCACCGGCAATGTTTGGAGTCATTCATTCAGACCTCCACTCAATCACGTCGTTGATCATGTCCGTGCATGTATGATCGCAAGATTGAACACGTGTTTAATGAGTGTCGCGCGCATGATCCATCGACAGTCAAGACGTAGTTCAAAAGAAATGGATCAGAAAGTTGATCCGTTTATTTTCAGCGTGTCTTGATTGACGCTGACGGACTTGCCATGCTGATTGTGTTGGCGCGTAAGCGTTGATGCAGACAACACGATTCAGGAGTCATCCGCATGGCCAAGCCAGGCAAGCAATCGATGTTCGAGCAAACCACCGTCGATCGAAAGCAGATCACGGTGAAAATCTGTCCGGAAGTCTTCGCGGCTATCGAAGCGCTCGAACAGCGCCTGACATCAATGGGCGGCAAGCTTGCGTTCAATCGAACGAAGGTCATCGAGCAAGCGCTGCGCGAGGCGATTGACGCAGGAAACGCCGAGCTCGACTCGCGCGAGCAGGCGTAGGCGGGGACGTTCCTAAACGTAACTGGCAATGAGCGATCGATTTTCGGGAGAAAGGACGCCCGGCAGTTAACCAGGCGCCCATCCATCGGTCGCTATGCCGCGCGAACTTCACCCTCCCGGTATTCAAAGCCGGTCTGGCGTACACGGCATGCCCTGGCGAGCATCGATTGCGTATAGGTCCAGAACGATCTGTCCTTCGGGCCGATGCAGGGGAACCCCGCGTACAGAGTGGTATGGTTGGCCTCCTCGGCAGAAAGCGGCTTCAGAAGCTGATAGACGCCTGCCAACTCTCCGGCTTTGAGCAGCTTGTTCAGCTGCTCGGCGCGCTCGATGTTGTTCGTAGTCGTCATGGCGCGTCTCCCTTAATGAACCGCCAAGGCGGGCGCGACGAACTGCCACGCCCAATGTGATTCAGCGCTGCCCTCGTCGAGCAGTTCCTGGACTTCTTCGAAGATCCCGGCCATCACATCCTCGGGGATGCTGAGCCAGTGGCGGCGTATATCGGGATCGCCGGCCAGGATGGCAGCTTGCGTATTCAGAACGGATCGGTCGTCGTTGTGGTGGCTTTCGAGTTTCATGAATCAGCTCCTTCAAGAGTTACAGTGCTCGGAAGCGAGCGCTGTTTGCCGACCCTTGAGTCCACCGAGTCGGAGCGGGGTCAATGGTCGTCGGCACCGGCTCGTCGGCTGCGCGTTTTGCAGGCGATGAACGGAGCGCAAGGCGACACGCCGCGCAGCGTCGTGCGCGCTGTTGCGCCATTGACGCCGCGAGCACGGTGGTACCGCTCTGAAGGCAAACGGCGGGCGCCCCAACCCTTGCTGTCTACAGGCGTGGCGAAGACCGCCAGTAAAGAACCTCCGCGCTGCGTAGTTCTCGATGTCTACGCAGCGCGAACGGCTTGGTTTTACGTCACTGGCACTGGCTCCGGCGAATCTTCCATCGCGATGTCCGGCCGCAGCTTTACGAGCGTCGCTTCATCGATGCCGTATTGAAGCGGATCGACAGACCAGGTGTCTGCGGTTTCGATCAGAATGGCATCGCTCATCACACTCAGTCCGACCCGGCCGAACTCGACTGCGTCCATGAGAATTTCATGGTCAACGTCGGATTCAGTGACAAGATCAATCAGGGCCGCGATCAGCTGCGTACGTTGATCGTCGGACAGCATTTTCTCTCCGTGAAGCTCGGCGACGGAAGGCGGCGTATCAGGATCAATCTCGGTGACACGCGCCGGGATATTGCAGAAATCCAGAGCGCCGACAACCGCGTCAAACGGCGTTCCGTCCTCGGCAACGAACGATTCATCGACAACAACCAGAATGTGTTTCATGGCAACTCCATCGAAGTAGTGCGCGATTCGCTTATAAGTGGCTAACTGCGGCTGGTGCTGTGCGTGGATGTCTCACCTGGACTTGCCGTGCATGCGATGCAAACACGACAGTCGATTTCGTTTCGTTCTGTTTGATGAGGGCAAGCGCCGCATGGCGTTCGGTTCGGAATTCGTGGGTCTCCGGGGTAGTGCGTTTCACGATCAATCTCCAAAGCGCCACATCGAGGACCGTACAAGCCGTCGCCCGTGATCCCCGCTGTGGCTGTTGGGTGGTTGTTGCTGAAAGTGGGGCGCGACCATTCCCCCGAAGGGGGGAGGGCGCCTCTGGAGCCCGCCGCGTAGGCGCACGGGTCAAGTGCTCGGCGGTACCGGCTCGTCGGCTGCGCGATTCATGCAGCCGTCGAACGGAGCGCAAGCCGACCGATCGCCGACAATCGATCGGCTCCGGCACTTGAAGCGCGCACACGGAGCGGAATGCAGGCCAGCAGCAGCGCCGGAGTTTGCAAAAACATCGGCGATGGCCGGGTGCAGCCCTTGCGGCTGCACAGCAAATAAAAAAGCGGATTACCGCGCCCGTAGGGCCGCGACGGCTGCCGCAGTCATCGGCAGCCGGGGACACGTCGTCGCTTTGATACGAGGTGTCCACAGCGTCACGCGTCGATCGTCATCGCCGGCGGCGATGTGGATCGGTGACGCATTCACACTCGCGAAGGGGTCAACCCGCCGCCGCCGGTCCCGTTAAGAAGATAAATGGTTCACTTCTGTGATCCATTTATTTTCCGTGCTTCTTGATACTGGTCCGGGGTCTTGTAATGCTGGAAGCGTGATTCTCGCTTCGGTTGTTGGTCAAAGCGCCAATGACGCCGGCAACGCCGGGGTCATGAATGTAGTCGTGGACGTGATGAGTTGGAGAGATTTTGTCGTGGATATGTTGAACAAAAATGTACTGAAGCCGGTCGCCGTTGCACCGATGCCTCAACTTGGTTTTTGTTGGCGTATCGTTCAATCGAAATGCTTGTCACGATTCGATCGGAAGTTAGTCGGTCGCCTTGGTTTAGTCGTCGAAAGGCACACGAGCACGGCAACCATGCAGTTGTTTCATGCCGACGCGTACGATGTTTTTATTCCGAATGTCGGCATCCGAGCGCTCTGCATTTCGTGCCTTGAGCCGATCTCTCGGCGTGACTCGTCGGCATGAGCGCACATTATGTTGATCAACACTTTTGTCGGAGCGATCGCAAAGCAGCGACGGGCGCGCTGCCTGAATCTTGTGAATCCGGCACGACCAACAAGAACGTAAGGTCGTCGCCGTGCCGGATCAACTGCGCTGCGGCGGATCAGGCCGCTTCGCGCTCTTCAGAGAACGCGCGGCCATACAGGATGAAGTCCGCAGCCTGCTGCGCCAGCGCAGCCGCCTTGAATATGAACCGTTTGTCGTTCTTTAGGCACTGCAACCAGCTTCCGATATACGATGCGTGGCTATCGATGTGATCGGGACGGAACCCAACCGCGGCACCCACAAACGCCGACGAAATCTCAGCCACCAATTCTTCGAGCGCGCGACCCTCGCCCTGATAGATCACCTTGCGATCGCAGCGTGACGCCGTCTGCGTTCCGTGGGCGGCTTCGTGAAAAAGCGTGCAGTAATACCGTTCGATATCAGCAAAGCAATCGATCTCCGGCATCTGAATGAAATCGCTGCCGGGGTGGTAATACGCCTTGTCGCCACCGTGCCGGATCTCGATCCGGGTACCGGCGATGATGGCGTCGAGCTTCGGAATCCGATCCGTCGTGAACCGCTGTCCCGTGTACGTCACCGTATACCGTTCCGGCAAGCCGTCGATCTGTTGCACGTTGAATACGCTGTAGCACTTGAGGAAGCGGTAGTGCGATTTTCCATCCTCGCCACCCTCGCCACCGTCACCGGCAGTACCGTCGGCATCGTGCTTTTGGGCCGTCCCGTAGTAAACGATCGACTGTGAGTGTTCGCCTTTGCGGACATGACCGCCAAGCGCTTTTGCTTGCTGGAACGTCATCCAGTACGGATTGGTGTATCCGAGTTCCTCGGCGGCGATCCACAGCAGCAGGGTGTTGATGCCGCGATAGGATTCTCCGCCATGGCGCAGCGGATTCAATATGGTGCCGGAGCTCCACGGGCTGGTCCATGGCAACACGCCGGATTCGAGCTTGGCGATGATCTGGCTGGTCACGCTCGACGCGATATCTTTGCGCGGGAACGATTGTGTCGTTGTTTGTATGCTGGATGACATGACGGCTCTCGGTGTGAACGGGCGGTATTGCCCGATCCCTGAGCAGCACGCCGCAGCGCAGCGGTCCAGGCTGGCGGCACGCCATTCATCGCGGAGCGCAGCAGCATGCGAGCACCGCAAGAGCCTGGACGGCGAGCACGGCGTGGTAACCTGAAAGTGATAGGCAATACCGTCTTTTCGTTAGAAATCTGTGCAGCCAATCGGCTGCACAGGACGAAAGCGGGTACCGCGCCCGCAGGTCCACACCGACTGCCGCAGTCATCGGCAGCCGGGGACACGTCGTCGCTTTGATACGAGGTGTCCATAGCGTCACGCGTCGATCGTCGTCGCCAGCGGCGACCTGGATCGGTGACGCACCGAACAACCCGCGGAGCGTCCGACCGGGAGAGCGACCAAACAAGGAAAGCCCCCCGAGAACGGGGGGCTGGATGGAGCGGTGTTATTTATTTGGAAGTGCGGGTCTTCGTCGGCGCTGGCGATTTCGCGCTTTCGAGCCGCTTGCGCGTTTCCTGACCTGGCGCGCCGAACTCGAAGGTATCCACAACGAAATTGAAGCAATTTCGTGTGCAGACTTGATCGGCGCGCCGTGTCAGCGCATCCGCAAGACCGCCGCTGCGAATCCACGACGAAGACCCGCACTTCCAAATGACACCGCACCGCTCAGCACCCGCAGGAAAGCAACGGGAGTCTCTACACAGAATCACGCGCGGAGCGCCGGAAGACCAGTGGCTATGCCCACCAGGGGCGAGACGCCTAGCGGTTCGATTGCATCGCGACAATGACACGACACGGCCCGCCCGCCGGGCGGTGACTCGCACGTCGAATTTGAATTGTGGGATAACTAACCGATTGGCGCTAGAACTCAACGCGAGACCGCGCAGGACGCTGAACTACGATACCGCTATCGCCGGATCATCAACGATCATGTGATCTGCGTCACATTTGTACCAGCCCGGCTTTGCTATGCTCCCGCGGCTTGTTGCATGCCTTGGGCTACGACAAGGTGCAAATCGGTAAAACCTAAAATCAGGAAGGTGGTGTCATGAATGTTCGCAATTTTTCCAAGGCTGCCCAGCACCACTTGTCGAATACGTTACGATTCGACCATCCTGGTACACGCTCACTGCTGGCGTCCGCCGCTGCTTCGGTGCTCGTCGTCGGCTGTTGGGGCTATGAGTCGCAACCGACCAACGTGACTACGACTACCGCGACCCTGAACACATTGGTTTCCTGCGACGCGAGTACGACGAACAATCCCTGCACGGGCTGGTATCAGTATTGGCAGGACGGGGCGTCCTCGACCATCCAGACAGGTCATTTCACCGACAACGCCGTATTGAGCGGCGCCCTGTTCGCCCAGCCAATCAGTGGCCTTACGCCGGGGGCGCTCTATCACAGCCAGTTCTGCGGCTATGGAGATAATAACGTTGGACAGCCGGGTATGTGTGCAAGTCTGCTGGCCCCCGGCACGCTGGACGCTCTTAATCCTCCGGGGCAGATTCCCGATCCGGGCGACCTCAGCGCGGCTGAGAATTTCCGCACGGCGATTGGAACGAGCGTCGCAGCCTTCGACCTGGGACGCGTGCTTTCCACGGCGGATGTCTATTCGGACACGGATCATCGGATCACGCGCGATGCCGGTTACAGCGTGCAGTACTCGACGCAACCGGCGATGAGCCTGTGGATGTTCGGCGATACCGTACAGAAGAATGGCCCAGTGTTTATCGCCGGGACGACGGCAGCCGCCGGGCCTTTCGTCGCTGACGGAGCACCCTATACGCTGAACGAATTGCCGACACCGCCGTTGCCGCCCACGTCCGGACTCGCATCGCCGGCACCTTTCTTCCCAATTTCGAAGTCATTGAAGACGCCGAGCAACCAGAACTGCAATGCTCCTGGCACCAACAGCTATTCGGCGTCGTGGCCGGGTGGTGGCGCCCAAGAGCCAAGCTCCTCCAAGCTGGTGCTCACGTTTTCGCAGGTTTGCGTGGTAACCGGTGCCAAATGGCCGGTAGGAGATTTCGCGCTGACGGAATACGATCCGGCGACCAATCAATTCTCGGCAAACAACACCACCAACATCTACACGCCTTTCGTGGCATCCAATTTGGCGGTCGGCATTCCGCCGACCGAGCAGTTTAGTTCTCCCATCTTTGGCGGCGACGGCTATTTGTATTTATTTGCTTTCTCGACTGCGGCGAACGCTGTCTATGTCGCGCGAGTTGCCGCCACTCCATCGAGTTGGGGTAACAAGGGTAACTACCAGTGGTGGGGCAAGCCCAGTGGCAAGCCGGCGCAATGGGGTGCCGAATCGTTGGCGATCTCGTTGGTTTCCGCGCCGCAGACTTTGAGTATCAGTGTCGGCGACTATTCAGGGACCACGTCGCACAAGTACGTGATGCTCATCGGGACGGTCTTTAATTCGGCGGCGTTTTCCGTGTATGAGGCGAGTTCGCCGACCGGTCCTTGGACCTTGCACTCATCCACTAAGGCCGCGGATGTCTGCACGCCTGCTACGAATGGGTTCGGCTGCCGTGCCGTCATCGGGCATCCGGAGCTGAGCACGGCGCAGCAGCTCGTGTACTCCTGGTACAGTTCGGATGACGCGGATGGCTTCGGGCACGTGCGCATCGGTGCGATTAACTGGTAACTATCGTTGTAACTGCACGATTGCCCCGCAACGTCAGTAATTTATCCACCTGCCAAAGTGCATTGGCTCGTAGGCAGGTGGATCGATTTGTGGCTCGTTGCTACTCCACCGGCCGTTGTACCGCTTTATTCGTTCTGGAATGATGCGGTCCCGGCGATGTCGGTCGTAGAAACCGATCAACGGGAATCCTGGCAGGCGGGCTGTGGCTCGCCGTTGACTTGGTCGACGGGACCCCGCGCCAAGCGCTTCGATGCACGTCCTCGATAGGCGACTTCATCGTCAAGCCGTCGGCAGCCGACCCTTGCATTGCGACGCGCAGTCGGCTTCGTCTCCGCGCCCGGAAGTCGCGCACGTTTCGGGATCGCAGCAAGCAAAGTAGGCGGGAGGCTGCCGGACGCGATTGGCTGGCTTCCGGACGTCAATCAGTGTAAATCGACACACTTTTCCAGCATGGTGCATACAGCGTCAACAAGTCACGACTGGTGAGGCTGGCGCACTCCGCACCGAAAGAACAACCATCCCGAATAATACTACGTTGGGTAGCCATCCATCTCGCACGGCATGTATCGCGCGGATACGCGATGGTGCAATTTTATCTATCAGATACGTTTGCCCCCGGTTCGGGGCGAATAGGTTGAATTATCTATAGCCGCACTTTCGGATGTCTCCGACGATATGCTGAAGTCCCTAAAGATTTAGGGACATCGCTTACAGACATATCCGAATAATCTCGGGGCGCGGTTCGCAGCGCCGCTTACGCAACAACAATTAGGGGTACAGGGATGGGCACACACTTCAAAGCGCCAGCCGCGCTTTTGTCAAAATCGCTGCGTCGGTTTTTCCCGATTCGACAAATCAGCGTCCTAGTGCTCGGAGTGCTAACGTCCGTCGTTGCGGTTTCAGCCTCTGCCCAAGATGACCTTTCCACCGGCAGCGTCTATGGCAATGACGTTCGGCCATTCGGCATCCAACAACATCGGCCGCGTTCAGTTCGTGGTCTGCCTGTTGCGCCTCAGGCCCAGGTCAAACCCGCCAGTAACTCTGGCATTGTCTTCTATTTCCCGACCGTCACGGTTCCCGATAACTCGACAACACCGCTCAATATCGAGTGGTCGTGCTACTGGTACGGAATAGGCTCTGTCCCCGATGTCGTGAGTGGCCAGTATGGCAGCGTCAATCCCTCCGGCCAGGGTGTAACGCTGACCAACATCCCGGCAAGCGAACCGGTAGGTCAGTGGTTCGCAGTTGATGTGGTTGTTTCAAGCACAGCGCCGGCAGGACAGTACGGTGTCGGTGTCTTCGGCTATGGTGAGTCGCAGTATGCCCAGTACTGCGGCGCGAATGGCTACTATTCCTCCGCCGGATACGTCAATGTGCTGGGTTCAAGGGACAATTTAGGCTGTCACGATTGTGCCAACGGGAACCAGCCAATGGTCGGTGATCCGATCAACGTGACGGCGGCGAACCTGTATGAAGACGAAGTCGACTTCAAGAGCCCGATCGGTACGTTGCCGCTGGCAATCGACCGTCATTTCAATAGCGGTAACGAGATTATCGGATTGTTCGGCGATGATTGGACCAGCAATTTCGACGTTGCGTTGTTTGGAAACCAGAGCGCGGCCACTGTACGCTTGCCGGACGGCCAGGAAATCGGATTTACAAACAACGGCTCGGGGTGGGTTGCACAAACGGCCGTCCCGGCAACTCTGACGACCAATGGCAGCGGCTATCTGCTGGTTAAAACCGACACCAACGATCAGTACCAGTTCAACTCTGCAGGCCAGATCATTTCGCAGAAGAACGTCCGTGGCGAAACGCTGAGTTATACGCGAAATCCAAGCAATACATTTGAGATTTCAAGCGTCACCGACAACTACGGAAACAGCATGTCGTTTACGTATTACACGTACACGGCGGCGAATGGATCCTATATATATCTCGTCCATACCGCATCGGTAATGGGACAGACGTACACGTACTCCTACGATCCCAATTATTTCAATCTGACCACCGTCAGCTACACACTCAACGTCAATGGGACAAACAAGACGGTCTCACGTCAGTATCAGTACAACGCAAGCGATCCGTACCAACTGACCGGCATCCTCGACGAAAACAACAACACGGTCGCGGATTTTGCGTACGATGCGAACGACCTGCCGTACTACAGCGATGCAGGTGGCAGCGAGACCATGACGGTCGATTACACCAATTTGTTTTCGACCAACCCGAGCGTCTCCGTCACAAACGCCAACGGCTATCAGCAAATCTACGGCATCGCTCATAACAGCGATGGGACCGCTTACGTACATACCATTGCGGGCCAAGTCTCCGGAAATCAAAACGTAACGCCGGCGACCACCTACACCGTCGACAACGGCCAGGATCTTCCCCAAATCATCATCGACGGCAATGGCTATGGCACCGAATACGCCTACGATCCGGCCCGCGCAATTCTCACGCTGCAAACCGGAGGCTACCAGTGGGACGGCGCCGTTTTTATAGGCACCGATGGTTCTGTGGGCTTGCCGCACCTCAACGAAACGGGCGCGATGAGCAAGATGCAGGTGACCCAGCTTGATCCTGTGTTCCCGTATCCCGATCACATTACATATTCCGGTAAGAACCCTCAAGGCCAATGGGTGAACACCCAGAAGGTCGACGCCGGCTACGATTCTGCCAATGGACGTCTGACCAGCTGGAAGGAAACCGATCTGACCGGTAATGCGAGTTCCGGATCGTCGCCGCGCACGACCACATACAGCTATACCTATTACGACACCGCCAAAACCAAGGTAAAGCAGGAACTCATTTACGGTCCACGCTATGTGGCAGGCGTCGTCCATGATGTAACGGAGCTGGACTATGACAGCTCCGGCCGCCTAACGACAAAGATCGACGGCAGCAACCATTCTTGGGGATATGCCTCCTTCACCGCGACAGGCATGCCGACGCAAATCACCGATAACCAGAACGGCACCATCACCACGGTCTCCTATGACCAGAAGAACCGTCCTCAATTCATTACGCTGGCCTCCAATACGGCGCAAAAGGAAGTTGAGCAACTGGTCTACTATGCGAACGGATTGTTGCAAGAGACGGTCCGTCCGGATGGCAGCTATCTCCAATATGCTTATGACAACGCCGGCCACGTCAACCAGATCACCGATAGTGCCGGCAACGTTGTCACGCTGTCGCCGAGTTCCTTGGACGGGCAATGGACGTTGTTGTTAATCGCGAACCCCAGCGGGGCAACGGTACAAACCGTTTCTAGAGCGTTCGACGACATCGGTCGCCTGCTGACGGTCTATGGCAATTTCGGTACCCAAACGACGAAAGCCTACGATCTCGATAACAATCTCCAATCCTCATATCAAAATGGGGACCAGACCACTCAATTGACGCGCGTGTACGATGCCTTGAATCGCGTGCAACAGTTGCAACACCAACCCGTCGACGGCGGTCTCTCAACGACCCCGTATGAGACCAATACCTACGACGCAACAGGCGCGCTGACGCAAATGTCCGATCCGCGCGTTCTATCCACGACGTACACGGTTGACGGATTGGGCAATGTCGTTGCGCAGACGAGTCCGGATTCCGGGCCTGCGACAATGGTTCACGATGCGGCTGGGAACCTCCTCCAGCGCACAGATAATAAGCAGCAGGTCGTCAAATACACGTACGATGCCATCAGTCGTCTGACGTCGATCGTCAGCGTGGTTACTGGCACTAGCACTACGCTGGCAACGTATACGTACGACCAAACTGACAGCTGCGGCCAGCTTACCGCCACGCACGGCTGCGGCTACGGTCGCCTCACTTCGATGACTGATTTGTCCGGTACCACGAACTTCAGTTACGACGGCATCGGCCACCTGCTTAGCAAGACCCAGGTGACGAATGGGGTCACGTTGATCACCTCGTACAGCTACTACACGGGTACCGACAACGTGCAGACGATGACGCTGCCGTCCGGCAATAAAATCGGTTACACCTGGGACAACAATGGCCATATCAGCGCTATGACGCTGACACCAGCCGGGTCGACCACGGCGGCGAATTTGGTGACCGGTATCAAGTACCAACCATTTAACGGCCCGTTGATCTGGACCTTGGGCAATGGGGAAAAGGTTGGTCGAAATTACGATCTGGACGGCGCAGTCAGCGGCGATCCGATCGATTCGCAGATCGACTACAGCCCGGACAAACAGTCACTGCAAGACATCACACTGGGAGGCAGCTTGTCATTCAGCGCACCCACGGTGACGTACAGCGGCTACCGCTCATTCACTAACGACAACTTCTTCCACGTCAAGGGCCTAAACGGTAGCGTTGCCGAGGGCAGCGGAAACCCGAGCACGTTATTACTTGGGTACAGCTCAGATTCTGCAGACAATCGCTTAACGTATATCAACGGCAGTACGACGACTGCCTATACGCCGAGTACGACGAGCAACCAGTTTGTGTCGTCGAAAAAGGGGATCGTAACAACCCATTATTACTATGACGGCAACGGCAATCTTACAGGTACGAGCAGCACCAAGCCGACGAACACCTATGACGCTTTAAATCGCCTCATTCAGTACACCAGTGGCAAAACAACGGCGACTTATGCTTACAACGGTCATAGCGAGCGCGTACTCAAGACCGTCGGTACGACAACGACGCTGTTTGTTTATGACGAGGCGGGTCATCTCATCGGTGAATACAACGGCACTACGCCCATCGAGGAAACCATCTGGCTGGGTGACATGCCGGTGGCGGTACAGGAACCCAGTGGCACGTCCTATATCCACTCGGATTATCGCAATGTGCCGCGGCAGATCGACAATTCCAAGAAGCAAGTGCTGTGGGCATGGGATCCCTACGTCTTCGGAGACACGAGTCCTGATCAAAATCCGCCGGGTACGCCGTTTAGCACTTTCGTCTACAACCTGCGCTTCCCGGGCCAGTATTACGACGATGAATCCGGCTACTTCCACAACGGAAGCCGCGACTACTATCCGGCGCTGGGGCGCTATATCCAGTCGGACTCCTTCGGACTGATTGCGGGTGTTAACACCTATGCCTACACGAAGGGCAATCCGCTGGTCGGTACGGATCCATCAGGAAACTTTGGGCTCCCCGGTGCCGTAGCCGGCGCGGCGCTAGGAGGGCTGATCGACTTCCTGTATCAGCTCTACGAATACAACGGACAAGTCGCGTGCGTGAACTGGGGCCAAGTGGGAGGCGCGGCCGGAGTAGGCGCTCTGCTTGGGTCAGGGCTCGGACTGGCGGCAGATATGGTGTTGGCGGATACAGCCCTTGAGGGAGGGATGAGCCTTGCCGCCACGGATGCGGCGGAACAAATGGCCGCCGAGAGTCCGACTGCCGCAGAGACAACGACGGGCGGAATAGGGCCGGTATTACAGGGTCAGCAAGGGGTGGCACAAGCGATAACACAAATTGAGTCGGAGGGAGGCTCAGTTTTGGGCAGTGAGATTACGGTTGATGCTGGCGGTGCCAGGGCACGACCTGATTTGTTTGTGCAAAATGCCGATGGTAGTGTCAATTTTGTCGAGGTTAAGACTGGCGGAGGACAACTTACTCGAAACCAAACGACAGTCTATCCCTTGATTGAGCAAGGCGGGGCAGTTCCTGCCGGTGCTAATGCTGCTAATGCTGGCTTGCAACCAGGGGTTGCATTGCCGCCTACGCCTGTAAGAATTATGCGCTTTCCGTGATTTGCCATGAACATCTCGGTTGACTTCACAAAGGATGTCTTTCGACACCTGCACAATTGTCTGGCTTCGCTCGGCTTCGAGAAGCGAAAGGCGGGTATTTTGACCATCAAGATGTCGGATGAGGTCGTCGGTTGGGTTGGCCTGAACAAGGCCACCCGTGGACAGAAAGGGTTTTTGGAAATTAACCCTGTGGTCGGAGTAAGGAATCAGCGAATTGAAAAACTCGTGGCTGATCTTGTTGGCGAGAAATTCGACGAAGTGATTCCGGCTACTTTGGCCGGGAACATCGGCTACATGATGCCTTCAGATAAATACCGCCCATACATGTTCTCCCAAGACGCTTCCGTTGAAACGGTCGCGGAAGAACTTGTCAACAACCTCCGTGAATATGGATTGCCGTTTATCCGCAGCCACACCGAAATGACGGCTCTTGTTGAAGGTTTGCGCACCTGCCGATTTGCAATTCGGTTTATGGCCGACTACCGGATTCCCTCTGGCCTATTCCTGTTGGGACAGATGGACGACGCAGAAGCATTTCTGAAAGCGAAATTGGCGGAGATAGGGAATCACCAAGATCCTGCTGCTCTGCGTTACAAGGTCTTTGCCGCGAAATTAGGTGAACGTGTAGGTGTAGCGGCCCGATAATAGTATCCGTCCGAAAACCCGCACCTTGGTAAAAATCCCCGATCCGGGGTCGGTTTGTTCCGGCGCAGCACGGAAATCAAGACTACCCCTCTTCCGAGAACAACTCCAGGAACACGACTGCCACGCAAGCCCAGTCGCAATCTTCTTCATACGCGGGACCACCGGTTCAGGTCGTTTGAAAGCACGCCGTCACCTGCGCATAGCGCTCAGCCGACAGCAGGATTCCGCCATGTGAGGCGGTCTGCACACGAACGATGCCCTCGGCAATGACCTCGGACTGCTGAACCGCGCCCCAAGGTGAGGATGAAGGATTCATGAAACTGCTCCTGTTCAGATCGTGGGAGTCGTCGGTCTGACCAACGCGGTAATGAAGTCCAGCGGATCGATATCCCGTGGCACACCTTGTATCCATTCGTGAACGGTCCACTCATTCAAGTCGATTCGGAACCGGAGGCTCAATTTCTTCGCGATCCGTCGTTGACCACCGAACGAACTGCGCCACAGGATCAACGCACTGGCTTTGACCTCGGGACTGAAGCGCTGCCGCATCTTTCCGTTGAGCGGACGGTAATCGGTGACTGGTGCGGTGTTTTGCGACATGGGCGACATGGGGGACATTGGTGTACTCCGGTACGCGCGGAAAGCGCAGCACTCGGGGGAGGGGACGGCATGAGGACGTGCGCAAAGGGTGAAGCGCCCCCGTTCGTAGGCTTCGGCTTCATCGCAGGCGGCGATACGGCGCGCTGCACTGGTCTTGCCCTTTGACGCACGTCCGCCGTTCCCTCAGAGTGCCAGCGCAGCTATTCAGTGCGTACCGGGACGGGCAATTCCCGACGCAGGAGCCGGATCGCTGTCACGCTCGTCATCGGCGGCGCCCAGTGTGCGATCGAGCAGGTCAATCTCATAGGTCTTTCCGGTGTCGCGATCCTCAACTGAAAAATGGACTGCCAAGGATTGAGGATCACGCTGGATTTCAAGTGCCTTGCGCGCGGCGTCCTCGGGGGTATCTGCATCGATATCGTCCAGGACACTGTAAACATTTGCATAGGGATCATCTCCTAACGTAAAGGGTATTCGCAGCACGATGGCCACGGGAATTGAGTTCAGGACGCTCGCGCTTGATCCGACCACGCTGCGACCGATAGGGAAAAAGCAAAACTGAGCGGCCGCACCATGACGGCACGGCCGCTCATTAAGGCTAAAACAATGACATCTGCTCCGCCTTGCGTATCCGCTCCTCGACGATCGTCGATCGCACCGCCGCTAGATCGTCCACGCATGGCGTCACCCGGGACTCTGTTGCGGTCGTTGGCGCCGTTGCAGTGATATTATCGGCGACGTCGTCGTTCTGCTCGTCGCGCTGACGGCGCAGGAGCTTTCGATCCCAGCCACCGATAATGTGGGCCGGGGTGACCCAGTGCTCGCGCTCTTCGAGTGCAAGCGAGTTGCCGAGAACGACGATCGCGGGCACGTGCAGCAACGCGAGTTGCAGAAAGCACATGTGTACCGCCGTGCGATCAATGTCCTGCGCCGTCACGTGCAGGCAGCGCTGATAATTCACGCCGGCGTCGTGAAGCGCGTGTGCGGCGGCAATTACCATTGCGCCGGCACCCGCCGCGGGTTCGTTGAGTGTGATGAAGCCGCCAGCGGCAGCGATGTCCGCGTCCGTCACCTGACCCATCACCATCTTGCCCATCAGTTGCGCGACGGAGTACGGCGAGAAAAACTGGCCTCTCCAGTGGGAACCGAGATCGAGACTCATGAATAGCTGGCCCAGGCAGTCGTGCATTCCACCTTCGAGTGCTTCGACGACGCAGGCCAGCATCTGCGCAAACCGATTCAGTTCGTCGCGATTGTAGGCGGCGACAATTTCCAGATAGCGCTTTTCGCGCACATCGTATTGCTGGCGATCGAGCGCGTTGCTGATGGACAGCGCGGAGATTTCGCAGAAATCGGCGAACACGGTATGAACGCGGTGGTGCAGGCTGTTCTGGTGAATGAGCTTGATGAAAGCGCGGTGCGGATCGTTTTGAAGTGCATCGACGGGCGATTCGGCAGAGCGTGCCATGTGCGTAGTCCAGTAAGCAGGCGGACTTGCCTGCAAATGGAATCCACACGGCGCAGCGCAGCGCTCAAGACTCGCGCGGGCGCGACTCGCCGAGCACCGGGCCGAAGGCCTGGCGCGAAGGGTCTTGAACGCGAGAACGGCGTGGTAGGGTGAAAAGGACAGGCAAGACAGCAATCCTGGTCTACTGCTCGCCAGCTCTCGCATCGGATTCCTGGACCTTCGCTGTCATCGCAATCCGGCCGTCGCTCGCGCGAACGACGCGGAGCGAAACGGCGACCGGACAGGGGCATAGCCGCCAGCGCAGCAAAAAAAGGGGGCCGGAGCCCCCTTGCGGTCACAGCCAGCCGCGTTCAGAAAACGCCACCGTTTGCGTACCGCCAACGACGATGTGATCCAGCACCCGCACATCCACCAGCGCCAGCGCATCGCGTAGCCTCTGTGTCAGCGAACGATCTGCCGCGCTCGGCTCGGCGACACCGGATGGATGGTTGTGCGCAAAAATCACCGCCGCCGCATTGCGCGCCAGCGTCTCCTTCACCACCTCGCGCGGATACACCGACGCACCGTCGATGGTGCCGCGAAACAGTTCGATGTACTCGACAAGCCTATGCTGGGAGTCCAAAAGCATCATCGAAAACACCTCGTGCGGAAATCCGCACAATTGCGCCTGCAGGTACTCGCGCACCATCTGCGGCGATGTCATCGCCGTGCCGCGTGCATGCTTCTGTTCGATCGCCTGCCGCGCCGCCGCGAAAATCTCCTCGCTGCTGGCGGGACGGTATCTGCCGCGCGAATCGCGCACGCGAAGAGAAACGAACCCCGGTTCGTTGCTGTAGGACATGGAAGTGCTCCAGTCTGATGCGGGCGGAATTGCCCGAGACCGCGGGAACACGGCGCAGCGCAGCCGTCAGGGGTCGCAGACGGCCGCAGGGCCGCGCAGCCCTTTACGGCAAGACCGGCGTGGTAACGTGCGACGACAGGCAAGCCGCCGCCACCCCTGAAGCCGTTTCAGGGGTGACCGATCTTCTGTTACGTCAGGGGGCGTTACCGGATGGCCGAGACCGGCACGGGCTCGGTGAGCGCCGCAACGCAGGCGAGTAGCACCCGGCCCCTGCAAGGGGAGACGCCCAAAATAATTTACTTCCGTCGCCTAGGGGTCATGCCGGGATACGGGTTTATGCTCTGCAGCGCATAAGCCCGTATCCCGGCACTGCGACCGAGCACGGTACCCGCAACGCGCGCCGCCATTCCGTGATCGGAACGATCACCATCATTGAACGCCCGCCCCATACGAGGCGGGCAATAATCGATCACGGAGCTTCCACAGCATCGAGAATCTGACATCCATTGGGACTCAGCCCAGGATCGAACAGCATCGCTGCACATTCGCCCAAAGACATTTCATCGTCGTCAAGATACCGTGCAGCTTCCTCCTGCGAGAGTCCATCGCTCAATGCGCGATCACGCGCTGAGCGCCGGAAATCCTGCTGGCAGGTAATGCGCAGATGAATCTGGCCTGTTTTGCTCATTTTGTGATCAAAAAATTACATTCCGGGGGTTTAGTCAAAACAGGCCAGAATGACGTCGACGCCATGCGTCGCCAGCCTCACAGCAGTACTTCTGCCCAGACCGCGGCTGCCACCGGTGACCAGAGCAATCGGCGTGGAAGGATTCATCGGTGTCTCCTTTCAGAATTTCGGGACTT
>Ga0265334_10000390_pt1 | contig 23215 bp, 17 predicted proteins | sample 42023metaG_FD_192442 | JGI IMG/M metagenome (GOLD analysis project Ga0265334, IMG submission 192442) | Rhizosphere microbial communities from Carex aquatilis grown in University of Washington, Seatle, WA, United States - 4-20-23 metaG | ecosystem: Host-associated > Plants > Roots > Rhizosphere... | reverse complement strand
GTCGCGAAAAGCACTGCTTTCGATCGCCGCATCGCGGAAAAATTACGCCACGCCCCTTCAGCCCGCAATCGTCACATACTCATGACGCATCCGGGTTAGCGTGGGCAGGTTCGAGTGTAATTTCGGTGAATGGCGGATCAGCCAGAGCAATTTCGAGAAGTGCTATCAGCGTCTGTACTAGATATCCCCGAATGGCGGCCGGGCCGCCAGTACGGTCAGAAGACGCGCTCATGAAGCATCTTCTTCGAGTTGGGAAGATGGGTCAGCATTTCGCTCTCTCGCAATCAGTCAGAACGCTTCGCATCGATAGCATGTCACTACAAGGATCACTCACAACGCCGCAATCGCCTGATCCAATCGCCCGACAGCGGTAATCTCCATTTCGATCTTTGCCGCCCGCCGCGGCCGATTGGCTTCGGCGACGATCGCGCGTTTGAATCCGTGCTTGGCGGCTTCCTGGAGACGCTCCTCGCCGCCTTGCACCGGCCGGATCTCGCCGGCCAAGCCGACCTCGCCGAAGATCACCACGTCGTTCGCGACCGGCCGGTTGCGGAACGACGACAGCGCCGCGAGCAGCAGCGGCAGATCGCCGGCGGTTTCCTGGATGCGCATGCCGCCGACGACGTTGGCGAATACGTCCTGGTCGCCGAGGGCGATGCCGGCGTGACGATGCAGCACCGCCAGCAACATCGCCAGCCGGTTGCCTTCGAGCCCGAGGGCGACGCGCTTGGGATTGCCGAACGCGGCCTGATCGACGAGCACCTGCATCTCCACCAGCAGTGGCCGCGAGCCCTGCCGCGTCACCGTGATGACGCTGCCCGGCACTGGCTGCTCGTGCCGCGACAGGAACAACGCGGAGGGATTCGATACTTCGCGCAGACCGCCGTCGGTCATCGCGAACACGCCAAGTTCATTGACCGCGCCGAAACGATTCTTGACCGCGCGCACGATGCGGAAACGGCTGCCGGCGTCCTGCTCGAAATAGAGCACCGTATCGACCATGTGTTCGAGCACGCGCGGACCCGCAATCGCGCCTTCCTTGGTGACGTGACCGACGAGGACGATCGCGCAATGTTTGGTCTTGGCGTAGCGCACCAGACGCGCCGTGCACTCGCGCAGCTGTGACACTGAACCCGGCGCTGCATCGAGCGCATCGGTATATAGCGTCTGCACCGAGTCGATGACGGCAAGCCCTGGACGCGCCTGCGCGAGCGCGTCGAGGACCGATTCCAGCGAAGTTTCCGCCAGCACCGGCAGATCCAGGCGCGGCAGGCCGAGCTGGCGCGCGCGCAGGCTAACCTGCTGCAAGGATTCCTCGCCCGTCACGTACAGCGTACTCAGACGTCCTTCGACCGAGGCCAGCGCCTGCAGCAGCAACGTGGATTTACCGATGCCAGGATCGCCACCGATCAGGATTACGGCACCGGGCACCAGCCCGCCACCGAGCACGCGATCGAGTTCGGCAAGACCCGTCTGTACGCGCTGCGTTTCCTGGGCTTCCACCTCGTTCAGCCGTTGCAGCGGCGCGCGCTGTGCGGCAAATCCGCCGGCGCGCGGACGCGAGGCAGCGCCGGCACTTTCGACTAAAGTGTTCCATTGGGCGCACTCGGGGCATTGACCGGCCCACTTCGGAGATGTCGTGCCGCAGGCCTGACATACGTAATAGTTCTTGGAGGGCTTGGCCATGTCCGGGATTAGAGCTTATCCGTGAATAGATCATGCCCGCGTTGCCGCCCCGAATTGCGCTGGACAAGGCGCGGTCCGCTGGCCTTGGTGGTTCCAAGGCCAAGGACCGCAACGTCGGCCAGCGCAATTCGGGGCGCAACCCAGGCCCACGTCACGGTGTCGCGAACGCAGCGAGCGTGGGTGCGGACGTGGGCCGTTTTTGCGCAGCGCCGCGTCACGATCTCCTTCTGTACATCCAGTACAGCGCGTCGATCGTTCCTTGCGCTGCGCAAAAACGGCCGCCGTCGCGGGCACGATCTATTCACGGATAAGCTCTCAGGAGTTGACTGACACGATGGGTGCATTGTGTAGTATGCGCGACACCAACAAATCTCGGGGGAGCCGGTGAAAGGGATCTGGGCTCGTGACGAAGTGCTGGCGGCCATCTATGCGGTGGTCTTTGCGTTCGTTGCCTACGTGGCATTTGCGGATGTCTTCCGCGGCCTCGAGCGCGCCGCTTACGATGCCGGCGTGCGCATGCACAAGGGCACGCCCTCGGATCAGATCGCCGTCATTGCCATCGATGACGACAGCATCGCCAACCTCGGCCGCTGGCCGTGGCCGCGCAACCTCCACGCGAAACTTCTCGATCTGCTGCACGCGGGCGGCGCCAAGGCCGTTGCCAGCACTGTTTTCTACTCTGAAGCGCAGACCGACCCCGGCGCGGTGGCACTGTCTGAACTCGCGCAACAAATCGACCAGTCACCGCTGACGCAGCAGATTCCCGGCGAAATTGAGAGCTTCGGTGCGATGCTCGACGACGCCGGCAGAGGCTCGAAAGCGATTGCCGGCATCGCGCAGGCCTACCGCGGCTCAGCGCTGGCGACAAAGTACGGCCCCGCACTCGATGCTCTGCGCCAGAAAATCACGCAGTCACAGGCCTCGCTGGCGACCGACAAGACGCTCGCCCGTTCCTTGCAGCAAGCAGGAAACGTCATGCTGCCGATGGCATTCACGCTCGGCATGCCTCAGGGAAAGCCGGATAACGCACTTCCCGACTACGTGCGGCGCAATGCGCTGACCAAGGTCGAGGACCGCATCGGCGCGCGCAGCGACGGCCTGCTGCCGCTGCCGACGATCAGCGCCCAGTTTCCGATCGCGGAGTTGGGACCAGCCGCCGCCGGCATCGGGGAACTTACGCCGACACTGGATCGGGATGGCCGCCTGCGGCACGATCCACTGGTCATCCGCTATTACGACGAACTGTATCCCTCGCTCGCATTGCTAACCGTGGCCAAGTCACTGAATCTCGGCCCCGGCGACATCGACATCCGCCTCGGTGAAGGCGTTGTGATCGGCGGACTCACGATTCCGACCGACTCGCTGCTGCGCTTCGCGCCGCATTTCTATAGCGGCAGCGATGGCCGCTCCGCATTTCCGGTGGACTCGTTCTACGACGTCTACGCCGGGAAAATTCCGGTCTCGAAATACAAGGACAAGATCGTCCTCATCGGCGCGACGGCGCGCGGCATCGGCGACAGCTTCGCGACGCCAGCCTCCGCCTCCGAACAAAAAGTTGTGATTCTGGCCGACCTCGTCTCCAGCCTCCTACAGCAGGATTTCTATGTGCATCCGAGCTGGGCGCCGACGGCCGAGTTCCTGCTTTTCCTGGTCTTCACCGTCTATCTGGCCCTGGCCGTGCCGCGCCTCGGTGGAAGCATCGGCGCCGGCATCACAGCCGCTCTCGCTATCGGCACCGTCGTCACTCAGCTGATGCTGATGAAAAACAGCGCCGTGTGGCTGGCACTGGCAATTCCCGCGCTGTTCGTGGTCAGTGGCCACGGTGTACTGACGGTCAAGAAGCTGAACCTCACCGAACACCTGAAGAAGCGTTCCGATGTCGAAAGCGCGGAAAGCAACCGCATGCTCGGCCTCGCCTTCCAGGGCCAGGGCCAGCTCGACATGGCGTTCGACAAGTTCAAGCGCGTCACGCCGGTCGACAACCAAGTGCTCGATCTGCTTTACAACCTCGCCCTCGATTTCGAGCGCAAGCGCCAGTTCAACAAGTCCGTGTCGGTCTACGAATACATTGCCACACAGAATCCCAAATTCCGCGACGTGCAGGACAAGATCGCGCGTTCGAAGAAGATGGAAAACACTGTGGTGCTCGGTGGCTCGTCCTCATCGCCCAACAGTACGATGGTGATCGGCAACGACCAGGTCGAAAAGCCGATGCTGGGGCGCTATCAGGTCGAGAAGGAACTCGGCAAAGGCGCCATGGGCGTCGTCTATCTCGGCAAGGATCCGAAAATCGGCCGCATGGTCGCAATCAAGACGATGGCGCTGTCGCAGGAATTCGAGCCGGGCGAACTTGAAGACGTGAAATCGCGTTTCTTCCGTGAAGCTGAAACCGCAGGGCGCCTGTCGCATCCGAACATCGTCGCCATTTACGACGCCGGCGAGGAGCACGATCTCGCCTACATCGCGATGGAATTCATCAAAGGCTACGACCTCTCGCGCCACACCAAGAAAGATGCGCTGATGGATCAGAAGGAGGTCATCAAGCTGGTGGCGGACGCGGCGGACGCGTTGGACTATGCGCACCAGCAGGGCATTGTCCATCGCGACATCAAGCCCGCGAACCTGATGTGGCTGACCGAACAAAAGCGCATTAAGGTGACGGACTTCGGCATTGCGCGTATTACCGACAGCAGCAAGACCAAGACCGGCATGGTGCTCGGCACGCCCAGCTACATGTCGCCGGAGCAGCTCTCCGGCAAACGAGTGGATGGCCGTTCCGATTTGTTTTCGCTCGGCGTCACGCTTTTTCAGCTCCTCACCGGTAGCCTGCCATTCCACGCCGACTCGATGGCCACCCTGATGTTCAAGATCGCCAACGAACCCTACACACCGCCACGTTCGGTGCGTGCAGATCTGCCGCCCGCGATCGATGCCATCATCGAACGCGCGCTGCAGAAGAATCCGGACACCCGGTATGCCACCGGTCGTGAGTTCGCGCAGGATCTGCGCAAGCTGTTGAACACCGCCTGACGCCACGATGGCGCTTAAAAACAAAGTCGCGACCGCCCTGCTCTCGGATCCGGGACGCAACCGTCCGAACAACGAAGATGCCGTTGGCGAGGAAGCCGATATCGGGCTGCTCGTCCTCGCCGATGGCATGGGCGGCTACAACGCCGGCGAAATCGCCAGCGGCATTGCGGTCACGACCGTGCGCGATGTTGTGCGGCGCGAGTGGAGGGAGATCCGTCACAACGGCATCGACGAAACCACCGGTTATAGCAACGAATCCCTGTTGCTGCGTAAAGCCGTCGAAACCGCGCACACCACGATTCACCAGGTCGCGCAAAGCCAGCCGCAATGCGCCGGCATGGGCACGACCATCGTGACCTGTATCCTGCATGACGATCGCTTGTCCATCGCCTATGTCGGCGATTCGCGTCTTTACCGTTTGCGCGCGGAAAAGCTGGAGCAGATTACGCGCGATCATTCGCTGGTCGAGGACTTGATCGCGCGCGGCCACTATTCGCGCGAGGACGCCGAAAAGCTCGTGCGCCGCAACATCGTCACGCGCGCGCTCGGCATCGAGGACAAGGTCGAAGTCGATCTCATCGAGGACCCTGTGCAGACCGGCGACATCATGCTGCTCTGCTCCGATGGGCTGACCGACATGGTCAACAATCAGACGATCGCCTTAACGCTCATCCAGTTTGCTGGTAATCTTCCGCAAGCTGCGGAAAAACTGGTAGAAATTGCAAATGCACATGGTGGTAAGGACAACGTGTCCGTCGTTCTTGCGCGTGTCGACGGCTCGTTTTCGCGCGGACGGCGCTGGTACGAACGTTTGATCGAATGGTTCTGATGCACAACTTGCGGCGCACACTGAATTTTCAGGGGAACGGAATATGGGCAAATTGATCATCACCGAAGCGGAAGGCGGATCGCGCGAACTGGTGCTGGACAAGGAGCGCACGACCATCGGCCGCCATGCCGACAACGACATTTGCTTCAACGACAAAGCCGTGTCCGGCCGCCACGCCGTGATCGTCACCGTGCTGCACGATTCATTCCTGGAAGATCTCAACAGTACCAATGGCACGATGGTCAACGGACGCCAGATCGCTAAGCACGCGCTGGTCAGCGGCGACACAATTGCTATCGGCCGCAATAGCATTACCTATCAATCCGATGCGCAGGCCAGTGAGGATCTCGACAAGACCATGATCCTGCGGCCGAGCCAGATGGCGAGTGTCTTTGCTCCGCCACCGGCGCCGGCGCCGGTGGCGCCTCCCGCCGCAGTCCAGCCAGCCGCCGCGGCACCGGCTGCTCCGAAACCGGAGGCCGCCAAGCTACTGAGCGGAAAACTGCGCGTCACCAGCGGTTCCAGCGCCGGCAAGGAGCTGGATCTGACCAAAGCACTGACCACGATCGGCAAACCCGGTGTGCAAGTCGCCGCGATCACGCGCCGTGCCGATGGCTACTACATCGTCCACGTCGGTGGCGGCGGCTCCCGTCCGGTCGTCAATGGCGCGGAAATCGACGCTCAGGCGCGCCGTCTCAACAACGGCGACACGATTGATATTGCCGGCACCAAAATGACCTTCCTGCTGAGTTGACACACTCGATCCGCAGCAGACAAAAACGAAATATGCGCCGGGCATTCGCTCGCGCGGACAGACGGATACGGCGCTGAACACAAGCAGGAAGCGCAATAAGTCGCGGCCGGAGACGATACCCGCTGCGCAAAAACGGCGAATTCCGAACTTCGGACTGAATCTTTTCGCATTGAGCGGCGGGCTGCTGGCGTTATGGGTTTGCCAAACGCTGCCGAAAACAATCATCGGCGGCGATAGCCTCTACTCCGCGCTAGCCGCCTGCGGCGTTATCGCGACGATCATTGTCGTCGGCGAATTCTTCCTGTCGAAAAAGACCGGGTTCGCGACCAGATCGCGATTCACCGAATTCGATCGCAGCCGTGTCGCGTTGCGCCTGCTCGGACTGGCAGTAACCCTCAGTAGCATTGCCCTCGTCTACCTCTTGCTCCCCGAATATCAGGGCGGCTTTTACTTCCCGTTCTGGGGCTTCCTCGAAGTGCTCTCCGCGCCGGTTCTGCTGGCGGCGCCGATCTATTTCATTTGGATCGACCGGCGCATCGATCCCGCGGAAGACGCCTACGCCCAGCTCGGCGGGTTGATATTGCGGCGCCGAATCACGGACGTGCACTGGCCAACGCTGCGAACCCACATCACCGGCTGGACGGTCAAGGCATTTTTCCTGCCGCTGATGGTCGTATATCTCAACGGAGAAATCCGCGCCGTCTTCAACACCTACCACGCGCTGTCGGCGAACACGATGGCGCTGTACCATTTCTTGTACGAGCTTTCCTACGCGATCGATCTGCTGTTCTGCGTGGTCGGATACACGCTGACCGTGCGCGCACTGAACAGCCACATCCGTAGCACGGAGCCAACTGTTTTCGGCTGGGTCATCGCCCTCATCTGCTATCAGCCGTTCTACTCCGTGATCGGCGGTACCTACCTGAAGTACGACGACGCGCTCTACTGGGACAACTGGCTCGCCAACTTTCCCGTCATTCGCGCGATCTGGGCCTCGGCGATCATCGCGTTGCTGCTGATCTACTCCTTTTCCACCGTCGCATTCGGCCTGCGTTTTTCAAACCTCACCCATCGTGGAATCGTCACCAGCGGCCCGTACCGCTACACCAAACACCCGGCCTATCTGTCCAAGAACCTGAGCTGGTGGCTGATCTCCGTGCCCTTCGTGAGCAACGTCGCGTGGTACGAAGCGGTGCGCAACTGCTGCCTGCTCGGCCTCGTCAACGTCATCTACTTCCTGCGCGCCCGGACCGAGGAACGCCACCTCAGCCGCGATCCGGAATATGTCGCCTATGCGCGCTGGATCGATGAGCACGGGCTGCTGCGTCCGCTGACGCGATATTTTCGATTTTTGCGGACTGATTTGTAGAAAGTGCTGCGCGAGCGAAAACTCTTGCGCTACTGTTTCAGAACGGCAGTAAAACAATCTTGCCGACTACGTCCCCTGCATCGATGAGGCGGTGAACTTCCTGCGCGGCCGAGAGCGGATAAGTGCCGGCAACAATCGGCTTGATCGCGCCTTCGCGCAGCAGTTCGAACAAGGCGCGTAGATCGATATCGAATTCCGCAGGGATTTTTTCACGGCGGGATTGGATGTTGTAAAACGCCGTGCGGCGCCCGTCCGGTACCAGCTTCCAGCCCGCCATCAGCTTGAAGAAGCCGAGCAGGACTTTGAACACGGAATCATCGTTCTTGGCAATGTTCTGCGCGCCGTAACCCACCAGCAATCCGCCGCGCTTCAGGCAACGGTAGGAACGCGCCCAGTGATCGCCGCCAATTGCGTCGAATACCACATCGACTCCGCCGCCGGGCAGCGCCCGGATACGTGCTTCGAAGTCCTCGTTTCGGTAATCGATCGGTATACAGCCGTAGCGTTCCAAAAGCGGAAATTTACGGGAATGACAGCTGCCGTACATCTTCAGCCCCATCTGCGCGCCAAGCACCAGCATCGCCGAACCCGCTGCCCCTGATGCGCCGTGAATGAGAATGCTTTGTCCACGTCGCAGCTGAGCGACCCGCGTTATCATCTGATGCGCAGTGAGGAAAGACAGCGGCATGCATACCGCTTCGACCGGATCGACGCCGTCGGGCACCGGTACGAGCCGGTTCGCGGGTCGAACGATATATTGCGTGTAGCCACCGATGACCGGCATATCCGCAACCGTCTGCCCGACGCGCAAGCTATCCACTCCGGCACCGAGCTTGTCGACCACGCCGACGAAGTCATATCCCGGCGTAAGCGGCGGCTTCTGCTTGACCGCGACATAGTTACCGCGCCGGACGATGGTGTCGGTAAACCCGGTGCCGGCCGCTATTACCTTGACGCGAACTTCTCCGGCGTTGGGTTCGGGCAGCCCACTTTCGTCAACGAGCCTGAGAACTTCGGGACCGCCGAAACGATCAATCACAATGTGCTGGTACTTCATGAAATTATCGGTTTCCTAGAACCGGTGTTATTAGGTTTCCCGCCCGCGATCATGATCCAATCACAGCGGTCGAAGCTGGCCGCAGCCTCATAAAACATCCGCGCTGGACGCTATATGTATGTAAAGTAATATCGGACATCGCGGCAGCCGATATTGTGTACGATTCCGGCCTGAACGAATGCGCCGGAACGCGGTGGCAGGAGTCGCAGCGATGACTTCGGCGCGGATTTTCGGGCTCGTCCCGGTGCATCAATGGAGAGATTTGCCGCAGACATGAACTACGACGTCGTCGACGCAAGCGTTTCGCCCAAAGGCCGGCTGGACATTCTGTCCAAGTCCGAAGTCAATAAACTGCTCGATACCAGCCAGGGTGGGCTGTACGAAGTCCTACGCCGATGCTCGCTCGCGGTGCTCAACAGCGGCGGCTTTCTCTACGACGGCAAGGAGTTGTTCGAACGGTACCAGTCCTTCGCCATCAACGTCGTCCAGAACGAGCGAGGCATCCGGTTGGAGCTCAAGGGTGCACCGGCAATCGCTTTTGTCGATGACAAGATCATCAAGGGCATCAGCGAGCATTTGTTCTCGGTGCTGCGCGATATCGTCTACGTCAGCAACGAGATCAGCAACAACCCGCGCTTCGATATCCAGTCCCCGGAGGGCGTCACCGACGCAGTCTTTCACATCCTGCGCAATGCGAACGTCCTCCTCCCGACAACCAAGCCGAAATTGGTGGTGTGCTGGGGCGGCCACTCGATTTCGCGCAAGGAATACGAGTACTCGAAGCAGGTCGGCTATCAGATGGGGCTGCGCGGCCTGGACATCTGCACCGACTGTGGTCCCGGCGCGATGAAAGGACCGATGAAGGGCGCCACCATCGGCCATGCCAAACAACGCATCACCAGTGGCCGCTACCTCGGCATTTCGGAGCCGGGCATCATCGCCGCCGAATCGCCGAATCCGATCGTCAACGATCTGGTGATCATGCCCGACATCGAGAAGCGGCTGGAGGCGTTCGTCCGCACCGGCCACGCCATCGTTGTGTTCCCCGGCGGCGCCGGCACGGCGGAAGAAATCCTCTATATGCTCGGCGTCCTTTTGCATCCGGATAACGCGGACATCCCATTTCCGCTGATTTTCACCGGCCCCGCCGGAGCGGCGGATTACTTTGCACAGATTCACCAGTTTGTCGGCGATACACTCGGCCCCGAAGCACAGTCGCGCTACCGCATTATCATCGACGACCCGGCGCTGGTCGCGCAGGAACTGCTCGCCGGCATCGAACGGGTTGGTAAATTCCGCAAGCTCAAGGACGACGCTTACTACTTCAACTGGATGCTGAAAATCGCTCCCGAGTTCCAGAAGCCCTTCGTGCCAACACATGAAAACATGCGGGGTCTGGAACTGCACAAGAAGCAGGAACGCCATCTGCTTGCCGCCAACTTGCGCCGTGCGTTCTCCGGCATTGTTGCCGGCAATGTCAAGGATGCGGGCATCCGCGCCGTGGAAGCCTTCGGGCACTTCGAGATTCGAGCGGACGCGGACATCGCCGGACCACTCGACTCGCTGCTGAGATCGTTTGTGGCGCAGCACCGTATGAAGCTGCCCGGCAAGGCCTATGTACCGTGCTACCGGGTTATCCAATAAAAGCGCAATAAAAGCGACTAAGCCCGCGTGGCCGCAGGCTTCCGAGACACTTGTATAGCTTGATTGCCGACGGCTATCTTCGATCAATGCCGAACAAAAAGGGGTTCCAGCCGCTGGCCTGGTTGCGGAAACGCCCCGCGACCGTGGATGCATCGACGCCCATTGGCTGGCATCGCCTGGAAGAGCCCCTGATGGGCACCGAGGTGTCGGTGGAACTCTGGCACGAAGATCCTTTAGAGGGAATGACAGCCGCTCGAGCAGTGATGGCCGAGTATCACCGCATCAACGCGCTGATGAGCACCTACATCGAAGACAGCGAGATTTCGCGGCTCAACCGTGAAGCCGCGAACGGAGCATTCGTCGTCGGACAGGAGCTGTTCGATCTGGTCGCCCGCTCGCTGGAGCTGGCACACCTCAGCGGTGGCTGTTTCGACATCACGTATGACAGCGTCGGTTTTCTCTATGACCTGCGTGCCGGAATCGTTCCGTCGGATGATGAGCGACGCGGCAAGCTGCCCCTCATCAACTATCGTGCGGTGGAGCTCGATGCGCGCGCGCGGAGTATTCACTATCGGCAGCCGGGCATGCGCATCAATCTGGGCGGCATCGCCAAGGGCTATGCGGTGGAACGCGGCGCTGCAATCCTGCGTGATCGCGGCGTGCGGCATGCACTGCTCAACGCCGGCGGCGACAGTCGCGTAGTTGGCGACCGGCGCGGTCAACCCTGGATGATCGGCGTGCGTGATCCGCGTGCGCGCGATGCCGTCGTCGCCCGGCTGCCACTGGTCGATGAAGCGATTTCAACGGCGGGCGACTACGAGCGCTTTTTCGATCGCGACGGTGTGCGCTATCACCACATTCTGAATCCCACGACCGGGCTGCCATCGACCGGGGTCCACAGCGTCACCGTGATCGGTCCCGACGCGACCATGACCGATGGCCTCGACACCGCCATCTTTGTGATGGGTGTGCAAAAAGGCATGGCGCTGATCGCCTCACTGCCACACTATGAAGCCGTGATCGTCGACGACCACGGCAAGCTGTTCTACTCGGACGGATTGCTCACGCCGGGCACGTCATAAAAGTCGCCCGACCCCATCTACACGTCCAGCACCTAATTTTCGACCGTCTGGCGGAAAATCGATAACGATCTCGTGCATCGGGGCTTATAGAGGATGGTCTCGAAAAACTGTTATGGAGTTTTTGTTAAGCGGCTGTTCAGGAAAGAAAATCGTTTGATGCGCGCGCTTGCCGCCGCGGAGTTCGCCACCGTAAAGTCTGATTCATGGGACCGTCCACAGGACGGAATTGATCGATTCAAATAAAAGTTTCCGGTCAAAAAATACAGGTGCGGTTCGGGGGCATCATGTGCAACAAATTTTCCAAATCCGCTGGACTTACTTTTGCGGCGTTTGCTCTGATACTTGCCGCGTTGGGAGGATGCAGCAGCTCGGGAAACGACGTCGTCGTCGAGGGAAATTTTCCGGTCGTATTCGCCAAGCGCAGCGCGACCGTCGCCGGCAATCCCACCGATTCCGTCAGTTTCGCGGCGGGCGGTGATTTGATGATGGTCGATCTCGCCTCCCCCAGCTCGGGAACGATCAATCTCACCGCGGGCTACACGCAGGGCAAAGGCGACGTGTCCGATCCCGAAGTTTCCTACGACGGCAAGCGCGTCCTGTTTTCCATGCACGGTCCCAATGACCAAACCTGGCATATCTTCGAGATGGACCTTACGAGCAAGGCTATGCATAGGATCATTGCCGATGACGCGACCGCCAATCTGGGCGATGACGTCGACCCGGCTTATCTACCCGATGGCCGCATCGTGTTCGCTTCGAATCGCCAGACACGCACCAAGGAATTGCTCGCCACAATAGCTACGGATGCTTATACCTACCTCGACGAATACGATCGCGAACAATCGACCGTGCTGCACGTCATGAATGCCGATGGCACTAACGTGCACCAGATTTCCGCCAATCAGAGTCACGACCGCAATCCGACGGTACTGATGAACGGCAAAATCTTGTTCGCGCGCTGGGATCACCAGGGTGCGCGCAATCATTTCCCAATGTTCACCGTCAATCCCGATGGCACCGGTCTGTTTATCGACTATGGCGCCTTCAGTCCCGGCAACAGCTTTCTGCACCCGCGCGAAATGCCCAACAGCAAGGTCATGAGCGACTTGATGCCGCTGTCCGGCACTCACGAAGGGGGTGCGCTGATGGGCGTCGACGTCCTGAACTTCAGCGACAACACCGACCCGGCTCTGCCCTCCATCACCGGCAACGGCCAGGCGCAGCTGACCCTTGATCAAATCAAGTTCGATACGCGTGAAGGACTGGCACCTTTCGGTCGCTATACCACTCCCTACCCACTTTGGGACGGCACCAATCGCGCGCTGGTGAGCTGGTCTCCGTCGCGGCCGATGACTAAAGTCAATCCCGCGACCGGCCAGAATGAGCAAGTGGAAGGCCCGCCGCTGTACGGCGTCTACATGTTTGACCTGGACAAGCAGACTTTGCGTCCGATCGCGATTCCACCTGAAGGCTGGGACTACGTTGACGCCGTCGCGGTAGCGTCGCGCCCGGTGCCGAATACGATTCCCGACCAGCCGATCAACCAAGATCTGGCGGCACAGAACCTCGCGATCATCAACGTCAAGAGTGTCTACGACACCGATGGTCTCGACATCATGGGCCAGAGCGTGCTCGTGTCCGGCGAAACCATCCCACAGACATCCCCGCCGGCCAATGATACGCGTAGAGGCGTCGCGGACATCGGCAAAATCAAAGACCCTGCCCAGACCACCGCCGCGCAGCGTCCGGCGCGCTTCCTGCGCGTGATCAAGGCCGTGCCGACACCCACCGGCCTGTCGCGCGAGGCGTTTGGTGAAACCGAATTCGAGATGCAGCAGATTCTGGGCTATACCGACATTGAGCCGGACGGTTCCGCGCGCATCGTCGTGCCCGCGGATACATCGCTGGCATTGGCCGTGGTCGACAGCAACGGCATGGCCTTCCAGACGCACACCAACTGGTTGCAGCTGCGCCCCGGTGAAACCCGCACCTGCAATGGCTGCCACTCGCCGCGGCGCGGCGTGGCCTTGAACGAAGCGCCGCTTGCCGGCACCAATCCAAACACGCTCGCATCGATGACCGCCCAGCCGGGCGAATCAATGGCCGAAACACGTACGCGCCTGAGCCCCACGAGCGTCGCCGGTCTTACGATCTCGGCCAAGAGTCTGCAGACCGATATGAGCTACGTGGACGTATGGACCGATCCCGTACAAGCCGGCCGGGCGGCCGATCCATCGCTGAGCATCACCTATAGCGCGCTCAACACCGCTGCACCGGGCGCGATCAATCAGCCTGCCAGCGGAACACCGGTCTTTACCTATCACATCATCAACTATCCGGATAACGTGGCGCCGATCTTCAGCTACAACCGCGGCGCCAATACTTGCAACAGCTGCCACGACGGTGGCCTAAGTTCTCCTTCGCCAGATCTGCGCAACACAGACGCCGGTACCGGTCGCCTGCAGTCTTACGAAGGGCTGACCCTGGGTGCGGTGACGTTCGATAGCAATGGTTTCCCCATCATCAATATCAACGATGAGGGCGAAGTAACCATCCAACGTGCCCAAGCCGTCGTCAATGTCGGCAGCAGCAGCCAGAGCTCGCGCACCTCGCAGCTGTTTGAAATCCTGCTTGGGAAACAACTACGCTCAGGCGTATCGCTGCCCACCCAAACGAAGGATCATCGCGGCATATTAAATGCTTCGGAGATGCGCCTGCTCGCCGAATGGGCCGATCTAGGCGCTCAGTACTACAATGATCCCTTCAACGGCACGCCTCGCACGTTGAGCAACATCCGCGGCGTCAGCGGGCTGGACCAGGATACGTTCAACAATGATGTGCATCCGATACTGATGTCACAATGCGCAGGCTGCCATCAACCGTTCCAGGGGACCGGCGCCTCGACCAACCCACCGAACACTTCGTTCTCGCAGAATCAGTTCGTGCTCACGGGTAATCTGAAGGGAGACTACGGCGTGACTTTGACGATGATCACCGATGTCTGCCACCCGGACCAGAATCCCTTGCTGCTGCGCCCGACTTCGGGCCCCAATAATGTCAATTACCCGCACCCGCATATCGGCACGCCGCCCAACAACCCCGTGCTCTCGACCCGTGATTCAGCGTACGTGACCATTCTGAACTGGATCGCTTCCGGCAACTGTCCATGACCTTCACGGCAGGGAAGCGATGGCAATGCATGCTGATAAATCTGACGGTCTCGTTGCTGATCGGCGGTTGCGGCCAGAACGTGGCGCCGACGCCTGCCGCCTCTCAGGCCACAGGCTCGACTCTATGCTTCGCCGATTACCAGAGGTGCGTCGATCCCATTTTCCATAACGTGATCCACGCTCAGAACGGCACGATCTCCTGCACCCAGGGCAGCGGCTGTCATCTGGCGCCAAATCCTTCTGGCGGCCAGTTCCAGCTCGATCCGAATGCGCAATCGGATTCGATGGAGATGCATAACAACTTCACCACTGCCCTCCAGTTCGTCAATTTCAGCAATCCGTCTGAAAGCTTCCTGCTGCTGAAACCCTCCGTCGCCGGACGGGTCGCCGGCGTCGGCCACGCAGGTGGCAATGTCTTTCCAACGGAAACGGATGCCTGTTACGTAACCATCAAAACCTGGATTTCCACTCAGGTTGACGACGAGAACTCGCCGTCCTGCGGCTCATGCACGGCACCCACAATATCAAGCTGTGGCTACTGAAAAGCCGCCAGCCACGCGCGGTCGCACGCCTTGGTGGCGGAGCCATGCACTCGTCTATCTGACGGCGTGGCTGGCGATAGGATTCGGCATGCTGCTGCCTCCCAATGCAGGCGCCGGCGAGAATCCGGTCGAAGTCACCGTCACGGAGCCGGTGCTGGATGTGCACACCGGTCCGGGCCGCGGGTATCCGGTGTTTTATGTTGCCGAGCGCGGCGAAACGGTACAGATCCTTATGCGCCGTACGGAGTGGTTCAAGGTGCGCACGGCACGCAACCAGGAAGGTTGGGTCAGCGTGGAACAGATCGAAAAGACCGTCATGTCGGAAGGCGTGCAACAAAACTTGCGCGACGCCGTACTCGGGGACTATCTCCACAAGCGCATCGAAGCCGGTGTCGCCATCGGTGCATTCGACGGGGACCCGATCGTGAGCTTCCGCGCTGGCTATATGCTGACCGACAATCTCGTCGCCGAATTGCGCATCTCGGAAGTTGCGGGCACCTTTTCAAACTCGCAGCTCTATACCGGCAATCTGATGCTGCAGCCATACACCGACCTGCGCTTTTCACCGTACTTCACGATCGGCGCGGGCGATTTCGAGAACCGCAACCGTGCGTCGCTGGTCGGCAGTACCAGCACGCTCAGCGCCACCACCGCCAATGCCGGCTTCGGTGCGCGCTATTACCTGACTCGGAATTTCCTGCTGCAGCTGGATTACCGGCAACATCTGGTCTTGACCAACGTGCAAAAGAACGATCGATTCAATGAGGAATCGATCGGGCTTTCATTCTTTTTCTGAGGAGCCTTTCGTGGGCCCATCGACCGACCAAAACTTCATCTCCGCACTGGCACCCCCGTTTCGCCTAGCGCTGACGGCAGGGCTGGTACTGCTGGGCGGCTGCTCGCTGTGGCACGCGAGCCGTGACAATCCCCAACCGCCAGCGAGCGAGCAGCCGCCGGGACAAGTGGTTGATCCCGGTATCGCTCGGCGCGAGGTGAAGATACCGAAAATCCACGCGAGAAACTTCGAGTTCGGCGCTTATACCGGCGTGCTCAGCGTGCAGGATCTGCAATCCAATCTGACTTACGGCGCCCGCGCCGCCTATCACGTCACTGAAGATTTCTTCCTGGAAGCCGAATATGGACGATCGAGCGTGTCCGACCAGATCCGGCGGGAAATCGGTCAGCCATTCTTCTCGCAGGAAGTGATCGATCTCAGCAACTATGGCATCAACCTCGGCTACAACGTCCTGCCCGGCGAGGTATTTTTTGGCAGCCGCCACGCGATGACCAGCACGTTCTATTTGCTGGCAGGTGCCGGCAACACCAACTTCAACAACGAGGATTTCCTGACTTATAACGTCGGTTTCGGCCTCAAGGTTCTGCCGATCGATCGGCTCAGTATCCGCCTGGAAGCGCGCGATCGCATGTGGAATTCCGATCTGCTCGGCACCAAGGAATTCACCAATAACCTGGAAACCACACTTGGTCTCGCGTACTACTTCTGAGATTCCGGCAATGCGCAGATACGCCCTGTCCTTCCTGTGCTTGTTGGCCGCAGCTGTCGCGGCCCCCTCAGCCACTGCGGCCGCGCAACCCGATCTTCGCGGCAAGACCGCGCCCGACTTCGCATTGAAGAGCCTCGGCGGTCAAAACCTGCGTCTGTCGGAGCTGCGCGGACAAGTCGTTCTCGTCAATTTCTGGGCGACCTGGTGCGGTCCCTGTCGCGAGGAAATGCCGCTGCTGGATCAGATCTACGACAGCTATCATGGCATCGGCTTCGAATTACTCGGCGTCAACATCGATGATGTCGCCGATCGCGCCGTCACAATGGCGCGGACATTGGGTGTGCACTTCCCGGTGCTATTCGACGCAAGCAAGACCGTCAGCCGGCTTTATGACGTCAACACCATGCCGATGACTGTGCTGGTCGGCCGCGATGGCACGGTACGCTACGTCGACCAGGGCTATGAGCGCGGCAAAGAGCAGATCTATATCGATCAGATTCGTCAGCTGCTGAAGGAATGAGATCATGCGCCAACGATTTTCCGCTGCCGTATGCCTGTCCATGTTGGCTTGCCTGCTGGACGGCTGCTCCGCCTTCGGCTACCGCCCGGTCATGCCCTACGAACGTGAAGCGCTCGCCGATCCGCTGATGGCGGTATCGCGCGATCCGCTGTCCGACAAATATCTTCAGCACGTCTTCGAGACCCGCGAAGGCGCGCGCGGTGCCACCGGCGCCACGGGCGGCGGCTGCGGCTGCAACTGAAGACCAAATCTTGAACATGAAAATGCCAGGGCAAGAGAATCGCTTCAGTCGCAGCTGGCGGCTGTTGACGATGATTGGAAACCGCCTTTCGGCATGGACACCGATGTTGCTGATTCTGCTCCCCGGCCAACGCGCCAACGCCGCCACGCTGCCGGAGCAGCGCAGCGACGTGCTGTATCACCTCTACGACGGCGGCGGCCAGACCGTGCAAGGACCGGCACTGCTGCTGAGAAAGAACTTCGCGGAGAAGATGTCGGTTTCCGCCGGCTACTACATCGACCAGATCAGCGGTGCATCGATCGATGTCGTGACCAATGCCAGTCCCTATCACGAAGAGCGACGGGAAATCACAGCGGGCACCGATTACCTGTATCGCGACACACTGATGAGCGCTTCATACACTGGCAGCAACGAGCACGACTACAAAGCGCGCACCTATGACTTCTCAGTCTCTCAGGACATGTTCGAAAACCGCACCACGCTCACCTTGGGCTATTTCCAAGGCAATGATCGTGTCGGTGACGTCACCAATCCGAGCCTCGATGCCAAGGCCAACCGCAATGGCTACAGCGTCTCGGTGGCCCAGGTCATCAATCCCACGCTGATCGGCAATTTGAGCTATGAAGGCACGGCCGATGACGGTTATCTCCAGAACCCGTACCGCAAGGTCCTCGTCCAGCATCGCTACGAGCTACAGCAATATCCCGGCACCCGCTCCGGACAGGCGGTATCGCAGAAGTTCGTGAAATCCTGGTCCACACGCTGGTCCACGCGGATCGACTACCGGTACTACTGGGATTCCTGGCGCGTCCGTGCTTTCAACGTCGGCATTGGCGGCAGTGAATACATCCTCGGCAACTGGATCCTGGACGGAAGCTATCGCTACTACACGCAGCAGGCCGCCTCGTTCTACAGCGACGACTTCGTGCAGCCGCAGGACTACATGACTCGCGACAAAGAACTGGCGCACTTTCATAGCCACACGCTTGGCGCCAAGCTGACCGCCCCGCTGTACCAGCGCAATCCCGGCAGCCACGCCGTGGTCAATAGCATCAATGTCAGCTTCGCATTCGACTACATGATCGTCGGGTACCAGGATTTCACCGATGTTCGCAACAGTCAGCTTTACAGCTTCAACGCCGCCATCGGGCAGATTTTCTTCACCGTGCGCTATTGAGAAGCCTCGCCGCCATGAGCCTACGACTCCGCTTACCAATCATCATCCTTCTGCTGTCGGGAGCGGCATTTGCCGAACCGCCGGCGGATAGCCTGCCGGCGACCGCTGCAACCGCCGCCGCACCCGCCGCCGCTTCCTCTGTGCCGGCCCCGGCACCGGCCGCGACCACTGCCGAAGCGCACAGCCTGGATCAGGACGTGCAGAGCCTCAAGCAGCAGGTTCTGGAACTGAACCGCGATCTGTTTGTGCTGCAGGAAGACCTGCTGTTCCCTGCCAACACGCAAGTGGCGGTATTCGTGTCGATGGATATCGGCACTTTCTTCAATCTCGACACGGTCAAGCTCACCATCGATGGCGATGAAGTCGCCAGCTATCTGTACACGCCGCGTGAAGTTCAGGCTCTGGCTCAGGGCGGAACCCAGCGTTTCTACATCGGCAATCTGAAAGTCGGACAGCACGAGCTGGTCGCGATCTTCACTGGTAAAGGACCGCACGATCGTGATTACCGTCGTGGTGCCACCGTGAAACTCGACAAAGGCATCGGCGCGAAGTTCGTGGAACTGAAAATTTCGGACTTGCAGCGCAAGTTGGAGCCGGAATTCCTGGTCAAGGTTTGGGAGTAAGGCGTGCAGTGCACAACACGCACTAAGGCCCTCGGCCTTTTCTGTGCTGCTCTGCTGGCAGGGGGAGCGGCGCTGGCTGAACCCAAGTCGGGCCGCGAAGTGCGCGATCTGCGCTATGGCGATGTGCTGTTTTACTTCTATCAGGACAACTTCTTCGAGGCGATCACGCGACTGATGGCCGCACGCGCCATGGGCCGCGCCGGAGCCCATAGCGAAGATGGCGATTTGCTGATGGGCGGCATGCTGCTGTCTTACGGCGAGCATCAGCAGGCCGGGGAGATTTTCCAGCGTCTGCTCGATACCACCGCCAAGCCCGAGGTACGTGATCGCGCCTGGTTCTACATGGCGCGAGTGCTCTATGAACGCGGCCTTCTGGAGCAAGCGGAAGCGGCACTGGGTCACATCAAAGACAGCCTGCCCGCACGCATGAACGCCGAGCGGCTGATGCTGAAAGCACAAGTACTCATGGAACAGAACCGCTTCGACGAAGCGGCGGCGGTTCTGACCAAGTGGAAAGGCCCGAAGGACTGGGTGGGTTACGCGCACTACAATCTAGGCGTCGCGCTGGTCCGCATCGGGCGCGTCGCCGAAGGAGTGCAATACCTCGAGATGGCCGGCAGCCTTGGCAGCCGCGACCCCGAACTACTGGCGCTGGGTGATCGCGCCAATGTCGCATTGGGTTACGCCGAGATTGAGGCACAGCACCCCGAAGCGGCGCGTTACGACCTGGAGCGCGTGCGCTTGGAAGGTCCCTACTCCAATAAGGCCCTGCTGGGGCTGGGTTGGGCCGACTCCGCACTGAATCGTGACAACGAAGCACTAGTGCCATGGCTGCAACTCAGCAAGCGCGATCTGCTCGATCCAGCCGTTCAGGAATCGTTGTTGGCGGTTCCTTACGCAATGGCGCGCCTGCGCGTGTACGGTCAAGCTGCCAGCCATTATCAGGACGCGGTCAAGGCATTCGATGCAGAAACACAGCGCCTCGACGCCAGCATTTCGAACATCCGAAGCGGACAATTGGTGCCTGCTCTGCTCGCCGACGACAGCATGGATCGCATGGGCTGGGGCTGGCATCTGCAGAAACTGCCGGACACCGACGAGAGCCGCTATCTTTTCTTCCTGGAGGGTTCGCGCCCGTTCCGGGAAGGATTGAAAAACTATCGCGACCTGCTTTTTCTGCGCGCCAATCTGCTGAAATGGTCATACGACGTATCGACCTTCTCGGACATGCTAGCGACGCAAAAGCTGGCGTTCGGGCAGCGTCAGCCGGTCGTGCAGGACGCTTTGAAGCGCGTCGATCTCGACACCCTCGGGCAGCGGCGTGACGCGCTCAACGCACACCTGGCTCAAATCGAAGAGCAGCAGAATGCAGTGGCCCTCGCCAGCGCGACCGAACAGCAGCAATGGGCCAGTTTGAAAAGCATCGATGAACGCATCGACAAACTGGGCGACAGCCCCGACGCTGGCGCGCTGCGCGATCAAGCCCGGCTACTGAAGGGTGTACTGCTGTGGAATCTCGACCACGACTACACACTGAGGCTTTGGCAACAGAAGCACGCGCTCGCCGAACTTGACCGGTCTCTGGACGAGACCAAGACCCGGCGACAGGCCGTGGATGAGGCACAGCCGGCCGCGCTCGCGCGCTTCGCCAGCTTCGGCGAACGAATCGATCAGCAACCTCCGCGCATTGCCGCGCTGCTGACCACGACCAACACCTTGCTGACGCGGCAGCAGACTTATCTTCAGAACCTGGCGATCGACGAGCTGGAGCAGTACAAGGAACGCCTGCGCAGCTATACCGTCGAAGCGCGGTTCGCACTGGCACAGATCTATGACCGTGCCGCGGCGCAAGAAAAATCGTCATCAAGTCCGTCGTCATCCTCGCCGGTGACAACGCCGTGAACATACGAGTCATTGGCATCCTGCTCGTCAGCGTCTGCCTGTGCCCGTTCACAGCCGGCGCCGCCAAGCCACCGCCCACGATCGGCAGCCTATCCGGTCAGACGGTGCAGCTGCCGCCGGACCCGCCGATCACCGATGCCGAGCGTCTGGCGCGCGAAAACTATCGCCAATTTCTAAACCTCTCCGGTACTGACCCGCAGCTGGCCGCCGAAGCCCTGCGCCGCCTGGGCGATCTCGAACTCGAAGCTGGCGAGACCGAAGATCTGAACCACGGCGTTGATCAACTGCGTGCTTCGACTTACGCGAAAGCAGTGCAGTTGTATCGCCAACTGCTCGAACAGCATCCGGATTTTCCGCGCAATGATCTGGCCCTCTACCAGCTCGCACGCGCACAGGAAAGTAGCGGCGATCCGCTGGCCGCGCTGGCGACACTGGACCAGCTAGTCGCCCACCATCCGCACACGCCGCTGCTCAACGAGGCGCAGTTCCGGCGCGGCGAAATCCTGTTCTCCCACGCCCGCTACGATGAAGCCGAACACGCCTATGTGGAGGTGCTAGCACTCGACGCCGCTGCGCCGCAGCCGGGAGAATTCCACGAGCAGGCGCTGTACAAGCGCGGTTGGGCGCTTTTCAAGCAGGATCGCTACGAGGACGATCTCGCGTCATTCTTCGAATTGCTGGACGGCCGCTTCGCGAATATTCCAGCCGCCGCAGTGGATCAGCGTCTAGACGCACTGTCGCGCCCGGCACGCGAGCTCATCGACGACGGCCTGCGCGTCATGTCGTTGTCATTCTCCAATCTCGAAGGCGAGAAGAGTTTGCGGAAAAGCATGCAGCAACGCAGCGACATGCAATACGGACATCTGCTCTACCTCAGCCTAGCGGCGCTCTACATGGATCAGAAGCGCTACTCCGATGCTGCCGGCGTGCTGATGGGATTTGTCGATGCGCAGCCGCTGCATACGCGTGCTCCGTATCTATATATGCAAGCGGTGGCGTACCTGGATGAGGGGCATTTCCCGACGGAAGTCCTCGCCGCACGCGAAGGCTTCGTGCGCCGCTTCGGTCTCGATCAACCATTCTGGAAAGCGCAGCCCGCAGCGCCCGACGATCCAGCTAACGCGCCAGTGGTCGCCTATCTGCGCGAATCGGTGTGGATGCTCGCGCAGCACTATCACGCGCTGGCGCAAGCGCAAGCAAAATCCAAGGACACGACCCTGGCCGAGCGTGAACAGAACTATCATCTCGCGGCGGATTGGTATCGTCTCTATCTCACTTACTTCCCGCACGACGCGCAGGCGCCGAACAGCCAGTTCCTACTTGGCGAAGTGTTGTTCGAAAGCGGCGACTACGCCGCCGCCGTGGACGCCTACGAAGCCACCGCCTATAACTATCCGCCGCACGCGCACAGCGCCGAGGCCGGTTACGCCGCACTACTCGCCTACCAGCGCCATGAAGCGACGCTGAGTGGCGATGCCAAAACGGCCTGGCGTCGGCGCGGACTCGATGCGCAACTCCGCTTCGCCAGCAACTTTCCCGACGACGCCCACGCGATCGCGACGCGCGTGAATGCGGCTGAAGGATTGTTCGCCATCGGCGCCCTGACCGACGCCGTTGCTGCCGCGACACCGGTCACCATCGCACCAAAAGCCACCGCCGAACAGCGCCGCGTGGCCTGGCTGGTGATCGGACACGCCAACTTTGACGGACACGATTTCTCGCATGCGGAAACCGCCTATCTGGAGGTGCGGCGGCTCGACCAGCTCGCCGGGCGCCACGACGCGCAGATTTCCGAACGCATCGCGGCCTCGATTTATCGTCAGGGCGAGCTGGCTCGTGATTCCGGCAGGTCCGACGTGGCGGCGGCAACCTTTCTCCGCGTCGGACAGGTCGTACCGGAAGCGACCATCCGTGCGACCGCCGAATACGACGCAGCGCAAGCCTATATGGCCGCGGGCCAGACCGCGGCGGCGATCCCGGTGATGCAGGCATTCAGGCGCGACCACACCGACAGTCCGCTCGCTAGCCAAGTCACTGCGAATCTCGCTCTGGCCTACCTCCAGACCAACGATACCGCTACGGCC
>Ga0265334_10000387_pt1 | contig 23362 bp, 26 predicted proteins | sample 42023metaG_FD_192442 | JGI IMG/M metagenome (GOLD analysis project Ga0265334, IMG submission 192442) | Rhizosphere microbial communities from Carex aquatilis grown in University of Washington, Seatle, WA, United States - 4-20-23 metaG | ecosystem: Host-associated > Plants > Roots > Rhizosphere... | reverse complement strand
CGCAATCGAGACGAAGCCGGTGATTTCCGGCCGCCGCATCAAGAGCTGCATCCCGATCCACGCGCCAAAGGAAATCCCCGCCACCCAGCAATAAGAGGGGTTGGGATAGAGGGTGCTCATCCAGTCGAGCACGGCTGCGGCATCGGAGAGTTCGCCCGCGCCGTTGTCGAAGGAGCCCTGGCTCCTGCCCACGCCGCGAAAATTGAACCGCACCACTGTACAGCCAAGCCTGTGGAAGCGGTGGTAGAGGTCATAGACCAGCGGATTGTTCATGGTTCCGCCGTACTGCGGATGGGAATGCAGAATCAGCGCCATGGGGGCGTTGGGCGCCTTTTGCCGCTGATAGCGCGCCTCGATTCGCCCGGCGGGTCCCGGCAGGATTATGTCAGGCATCTCTGGCCTCCCCCCAGAATGACGGGGGTTTAATCAGGTATATGGTGGGGTGGGGGCGGAAAAACAGGGCAGACATCTCAGGATTTCGGGCAAAATTGCCAGGGTTGGGACAGAATTCTTGACTAGGTTACTCAGGAATTCTATATCCCGGTGGAACCGGTAAGACGCATTTGTGGCGCGTCATTCTTACTACATTGGCCGGTTCAAATGGCAAGTGTTTACGATCCTTGTGGGTCGTCCGTTTGTCCTGAGGCATTGAGGAGTGGACCGGTGAAGCTGAGCACGCGCGGACGTTATGCGGTGATGGCGATGGCCGATCTTGCCCGCTTCGGCGAGGGAGGACCGGTCTCGGATCCGGTCAAGCTCTCCGACATCGCCGGACGGCAGGAAATCTCGTTGCCCTATCTGGAACAGTTGTTTTCGAAGCTCAGGCGTGGCGGTCTGGTCAAAGGCGCCCGGGGGCCCGGCGGCGGCTACCGCCTGGCGAGGGCGGCCTGTGAGACGCGCATCGCGGACATCATTGCCGCCGTAGAAGAGCCGATCAAGGCCACCCGCTGCCGGTCGGGCAGCGCAAAGGGGTGTCTTGGGCATACCGGCCGCTGTCTGACCCATGATTTGTGGGAGGAACTGGGGCGGCAGATCGAGGTTTTCCTGGAATCGGTGACCCTCGCCGATGTGCTCGAGCGCAGGGTGCTCGGCCGGGCGCGGCCTCTCTCGGCCGCGGAACAGACGCGGGCGGTTGCCTGATGGATTTCAGTCACATGGCCTATCTCGACCACAACGCGACATCCCCCTTGCGCGCCTCCGCGCGGGCAGCGCTGGAGGCCACACTGGGCGAATGCGGAAACGCCTCGTCGGTCCATGGGGCCGGACGTGCGGCCCGCGCCCGCGTCGAGGAGGCGCGCGAGCAGGTCGCGCAACTGGCCGGGGCGCGGCCCTCTTCCGTCGTGTTCACCAGCGGCGGCACGGAGGCCAATGCGATGGCCCTGCGGGGCGCAATCGCGGGAGCCTTGGCCGAGGAAGACCGCATCACGCGGCTCTTCGTGTCGGCCATCGAGCACGAGAGCGTGCGCGCCAACGCGGCCGCACTTGCCGAAACCGTTCCGGGGCTGAAGCTCAATACGATTGCGGTCACGCGCGATGGCGTGGTCGACCTTGCCAGCTTCCGGCTTGCGCTGATGCAAGGCAAGGGCCGCGCACTCGTGTCCGTCATGGCGGCGAACAATGAAACTGGCGTGGTCCAGGACATTGAAGCGATTGCGCAGATGGTGCGAACGGAAGGCGGTGAAGGCGCGCTGTTGCATGTGGACGCGGTGCAGGCGGCCGGCCGTGTGGCGTTTTCGTTTGCCGGGTCGGGCGCCGATTATGCGACCGTTTCGGCGCACAAGCTGGGCGGGCCGCAAGGGGCAGGTGCGCTGCTGGTGAAGGATGGTACGCCATTCGCGCCGATGATGGCCGGCGGCGGCCAGGAAATGGGGCGCCGTTCGGGCACCGAAAACGTGGCCGCCATTGCCGGGTTTGGCGCGGCTGCGCAAGAGGCAGCGGCGTTTGCTGATGGCATGGCGCAGATCGGCGCTCTTCGGAATCGTTTTGAAGCCGAGTTGAAGCGGATCGCGCCCGAGGCGGTGGTTTTTGGCGAGAACGCTGTGCGCCTTCCCAACACATCGAATTTCGCGATTCCGGGATTGGCGGCTGAAACCGCCCTGATCGCGCTCGATCTGGAAGGCGTTGCGGTATCGTCGGGTTCCGCCTGCTCGTCGGGCAAGGTGAAGCCCTCTCATGTACTCATCGCGATGGGCGCGGATGAAGCGCTCGCGCGTTCCGGTCTTCGCATCAGCCTCGGCTGGACCAGTCGCGAAGAAGACGTGGACGCCGCGATTGCCGCGTTGCGCACGCTGATGGCCCGGCGCAGCGGCTTGCGGGCGGCGTAGGAGACAATCATGGCAGCATTGCGCGAAACCACAGAACGCGTCGCCGACCTCGCCGGCGAGAAATACAAATATGGCTTCGTCACCGACATCGAGATGGTGCGTGCGGAAAGAGGCCTGAACGAGGACGTCATCCGCTTCATCTCGGCCAAAAAGAGCGAGCCCGAATGGATGCTGGAATGGCGGCTCGAGGCCTTTCGCCGCTGGAAGGAAATGACGGAGCCCAACTGGGCGCGCGTGCATTATCCCAAGATCGACTATCAGAACATCTATTATTACGCGGCGCCGAAATCCCAAGGTGAGCGGCCCAAGAATCTGGCGGATGTCGATCCCAAGCTCCTCGAAACCTATAAGAAGCTGGGCATTCCGTTGTCGGAACAGAAGCTGCTTGCCGGCGTCGCGGTGGATGCGGTGTTCGATTCGGTTTCGGTGGCGACCACCTTCAAGGCGAAGCTGACGGAAGCCGGCGTGATTTTCTGCCCGATTTCGGAAGCCGTCCGTGATTACCCCGATCTGGTGAAGAAATATCTCGGCACCGTGGTGCCGGTCACCGACAATTTTTTCGCCACCTTGAATTCTGCGGTCTTTTCCGACGGTACGTTCGTCTATGTGCCCAAGGGCGTGCGCTGCCCGATGGAACTTTCCACCTATTTCCGCATCAATGCCTCCGATACCGGCCAGTTCGAGCGCACGCTGATCGTCGCCGATGAGGGTTCCTATGTCAGCTATCTCGAAGGCTGCACCGCGCCCAAACGCGACGAGAACCAATTGCACGCGGCGGTCGTCGAATTGGTTGCGCTGGAAAAAGCCGAGATCAAATATTCGACGGTGCAGAACTGGTACCCCGGCGACGAAGAAGGACGGGGCGGCATCTACAATTTCGTGACCAAGCGCGGCGATTGCCGGGGCAGGGGATCGAAGATTTCCTGGACCCAGGTGGAGACCGGTTCCGCCATCACCTGGAAATATCCGAGCTGCATCCTGCGCGGCGACGATTCGGTAGGCGAGTTCTATTCCATCGCGATCACCAACAATTACCAGCAGGCCGATACCGGCACCAAGATGATCCATTTGGGCAAAAACACGCGCTCGCGCATCGTGTCCAAAGGCATTTCCGCGGGCCGTGCCCAGAACACCTATCGCGGACTGGTGAGCATTCACCCCAGGGCGCAAAACGCCCGCAACCATACGCAATGCGATTCCTTGCTGATCGGCGCCCATTGCGGGGCGCACACGGTGCCCTATATCGAAAGCCGCAATCCATCGGCCAAGGTGGAGCACGAAGCGACGACGTCGAAAATTTCCGATGATCAGCTGTTCTACTGCCTGCAGCGCGGCATCCCTCAGGAAGAGGCCGTGGCTCTCATCGTCAACGGCTTTTGCCGCGACGTCCTGCAGCAGCTGCCCATGGAATTCGCGGTGGAAGCGCAGAAGCTGGTCGGCATCAGCCTGGAAGGCTCGGTTGGATGAATATGCTTGAAATCGACGATCTGCATGTGACCGTGGACGGAAAGGAGATCCTGAAAGGGATCACGCTGTCCATTCCGGCGGGCGAAGTGCATGCGGTGATGGGGCCCAACGGATCGGGCAAGTCGACGCTGTCTTATACGTTGGCGGGGCGCGCGGGTTACGAGGTGACGTCCGGCCATGTTTATTACAATGGCGAGGATTTGACTGCGCTCGCGCCCGAAGAGCGCGCGGCAAAGGGCGTGTTCCTTGCGCTGCAATATCCGGTGGAAATTCCCGGCGTCGTGACGCTGACGTTCCTGAAGACCGCGCTGAACGCGCAGCGCCGTGCGCGCGGTGAGCCCGAGCTTGATGCGTTGCGCACGCTGAAGCTCGTGCGCGAAAAGGCGGCAGCGCTGAAGATCGGTGAAGACATGCTTCGCCGGCCGCTCAATGCCGGGTTCTCGGGCGGCGAGAAGAAGCGGATGGAAATCCTGCAAATGGCGCTGTTCGAGCCGAAGCTCGCCGTGCTGGACGAGACCGATTCCGGGCTCGATATCGATGCGCTGAAATTGGTGGCGGAAGGCGTCAACGCGCTGCGGTCGCCAGCCCGCGCCATGCTGGTGATCACGCACTATCAGCGGCTTCTTTCCTACATCGTTCCCGATCGCGTGCATGTTCTGGCGGGAGGCCGCATCGTGAAATCAGGGGGCGCGGATCTCGCGCTGGAACTGGAGAAGTCGGGTTACGAAGGCGTGGTGGAGGCCGCATGACCGCGCTCGCGTTCAAGCTCGATTCGCCCGATATTTTCGGTGACGATTTTGCGCGCCACAGGGGGGAACTTCCCGGCGCGGGGCTCGCCTGGCTGGAGGCGCGCCGGCGCGCGGCCATGGATGCGTTCCTCAAGACCGGCATCCCGAACCGGCGGGTGGAAGCGTGGAAATACACCGATCTTGCCAACGCGCTCGCGTCCGAACTTGCGCCTGCAGTTCGCGCCGCTCGTCAGGATTCCGAAGGCGGCATTTTCGCCTCCGTACCGGGGGCGCGGCTGCATTTGGTGAATGGATTTCTTGAACACGTGACAGAGGCCGCCGGCCTTGAAGCCGTCGACCTCGTCGAACTTGATTCCGATACGCCCGAATGGGTGAGCGCCAATCTCGGGATGACGGCGGCGGGCCGCAATCAGCCGATGGGAGCTGTTTCGCTCGCGCTGATGCGGGGTGGCGTTGCCGTTCGCGTGCATGAAGACCAGACGCTGCATCTCTCTTTTGCGAATCCGGCGGACGATGGCGAAACGGTCAGTCATGCACGCATCTTGATCGTCGTGGAGGATGGCGTCTCGTTCCGCCTGCTCGAATCGCACGGCGCCAGTTCCGGAGCCTTTGCCAATATCGGGATGGAACTCGTGCTGAAGCGTGGTGCCAAGCTCGAACATGTTCGCGTGCAGGAGGGTGGTCCGAACGCGTTGCACGTCACGACGCTCGGCGCCCAAATCGCGCGCGATGCCGAATATCGTGCGCTGTATGTGGCCATGGGTGGGCGCCTTGCCCGCCTCGATGCCGAGGTCACGCTCGGAGCCCCCGGCGCGCGTGCAACGCTCCACAATGTCGCGGCCCTGAACGCCGGCATCGCCGACACGACCACCGTCATGGATCACGCAGCATCCAACACCACCAGCCGGCAGCTCTTCAAAAGCGTGGTCGGCGGCCGCGGCCGGGCCGTCAATCAGGGGCGCGTGGCGGTCCGCGCAGGTGCGGTGAAATCGGATTCGCATCAATTGTTCAAAGCGATTCTGCTGTCCCCCACCGCGGAGGCCGATGCCAAGCCGGAACTGGAGATCTTTGCCGATGATGTGATCTGCGGACACGGCACCGCCATAGGCGCGCTGGACGAGGATGCACTGTTTTATCTGCGGGCCCGCGGCATTCCCGAACATGAGGCGAAGGGTGTCCTGATCCGCGCCTTCCTCGAAGACGCGATCGAGGGATTTGGCGGGGATGTGGTTCACGACGTGATCGCGCACAGGCTCGATGCGGCGCTCGTGACGCTTGGCGAGGCCGTGCCATGAACGCGAATGTGCAGATGGGCATTTATGACGTCGATGCACTGCGCCGCGATTTTCCGATCCTGTCGCGCGAGGTGCATGGGCGCCCGCTTGTCTATCTCGACAATGCCGCCTCGGCGCAGAAGCCCAAGCCCGTGCTGGACGCCATGATGTCCTTCATGACGAACGAGTACGCGAACGTTCATCGCGGAGTGCATTATCTTTCCGGGGTTGCGACCGAACGCTACGAAGAGGCGCGCCGGCGCATTCAGCGCTTCCTCAACGCCGCGTATGAAGACGAGATCATCTATACCAAGGGCGGCACCGAGGCGATCAATCTGGTCGCGTCGTCCTATCTCAGCCCGCGCATCGAACCCGGCGATGAGATCGTGCTCAGCGTCATGGAGCACCATTCCAACATCGTGCCATGGCACTTCCTGCGCGAGCGTCAGGGTGCGGTTCTGAAATGGGTCGAGGTCTCGGATTTGGGGGAGTTGGACCCCGCCGACGTCGCGCGCGCCATGTCGCCGAGGACGAAGCTTGTCGCCATTTCGCATATGTCGAACGTGCTCGGCACTAAGACGGACCTGCGCGAAATCGTGCACGCTGCGCATGAACGCGGCGTGCCGGTCCTCGCGGACGGCTGCCAGGGCGCGGTGCACGGAACCGTCGACGTGCAGGCGCTCGACGTCGATTTCTACGCCATTACCGGCCATAAGATCTACGGGCCGACCGGCATCGGTGCGCTCTATGCCAAACGCGCGCATCTGAAGACCATGCGCCCCTATCAGGGTGGCGGCGAAATGATCCGCGAAGTCACGCGCGCCAACGTCACCTATGCTGACCCGCCCATGCGCTTCGAAGCGGGAACCCCGCCCATCGCTCAGACGGTGGGATTGGCGGCTGCACTCGATTATGTGGAAAAAGTCGGGCGGGAAAAGATCGCGGCCCATGAAACCGCGCTCGCCCGCGCGGCTCAGAGCAGGCTCAAGGAGCTTAACGGAATACATATAATCGGCGAGGCGCTGGACAAGGGCCCGATCATCTCTTTCGAGGCGATCGGCATTCACGCGCACGATCTGGCCACCATTCTCGACCGCGAAGGGGTTGCGGTCAGGGGGGGCCATCATTGCGCGCAAGTCCTGATGGACCGGTTCAATGTCGCGGGCACGGCGCGCGCGTCGTTTGCGCTCTACAATACGATGGAAGAGGTTGACGCGCTGATCGCCGCCGTCGGCGTGGCGCGCAAGGTGTTCGGCTGATGGATCAGAATTTGCGTGAACTCTATCAGGAAATCATCCTGGATCATTCCCGGCATCCGCGTCATTTCGGGCCGTTGCCGGCGGCCAATCACATGGCCGAGGGACACAATCCGCTGTGCGGCGACCGGGTGAAAGTCTATCTCCAAGTGGGCGCGGACGACCGCATCGCCGATGTGAGTTTCGAGGGCCGCGGTTGCGCCATTTCAGTGGCGAGCGCTTCGCTGATGACCGAGATGCTCATGGGCCGCACCCTCGCCGAGGCAGACGCTTTGATGGGCGGCTTCCTGCATCTGGTGAAGGGCGAGGATGCGGGCGCGCTGAATGAAGATGACAGGGAACGGCTTGAAGTGATGGCTGGTGTCTCGGCGTTTCCGATGCGGGTCAAATGCGCAACTCTCGCGTGGCACGCGATGAAGGCCGCGCTGGACAACGAGACCGTGGCGAAAACCGAATGAGCGACGAGGTCGAAATCAAGACGGACGTTCAAGCCGACGGGCCGACCCTGCCGCAAAGCTCGGGTCTGCCGCCGGAGGAGCTGGAAGCGTTCGGCAATGAGCTGATCGCGGCGCTGAAGACCGTGTACGATCCGGAAATTCCGGTGGACATCTACGAACTCGGCCTGATTTACAAAGTCGATGTCGCCGACAACAAGGACGTCGCCGTCGACATGACGCTGACCGCACCCGGCTGCCCGGTGGCGGGCGAGATGCCCAACATGGTGCGCGACGCGCTCCTGGGCGTTCCGGGTATCGGGGAGGTGACGGTCAACATGACCTTCGACCCGCCCTGGACGCCCGACCGCATGTCCGAAGAAGCCAAACTCGAATTGAACATGTTTTGAGTGAGATCATGACAACAAGCACAAACACGACCACGACACGGCCGCGCCGCGAACGCCCCAAGGTGATCCGGCTGACGGACGCCGCCGCCCGGCGCATCCATGACATCATGGCGAAATCGGACGGCCGCTACATCGGTGTACGCGTCGGCGTGAAGAACGGCGGCTGCGCCGGGATGAGCTACACGATGGATTATGCGGAATCCCAAACCGCACTCGATGAAGTGATCGAGGACAAGGGTGTGCGCATCCTGGTCGATCCCAAGGCGGTGATGTTCCTGATCGGCACCGAGATGGATTTCAAGCACGACAAGCTTGCTGCGCGGTTTGTCTTCGTCAATCCGAACCAGACCGAGGCCTGCGGCTGCGGCGAATCGGTGGTGATCCAGCCGGCCAAGCACGACGCCGATTAGAATGGCTCAGCGCATGCGCTGTTCGAGGTAATCGGTGTTGGTCCAGGAAAAGAACAGCAGTATCGCCCAGTCGACCTTTTCCGAATAACCGTATTGCGGGTCGGTGGCGACGACGATTCGTCCGGTTTTGACGTCATACCCGGTGGCTGCGAATTTGGCGGTGGCCTTCGATTCCGCCCGTTTGAAGAGATTGAGCGCGGGCACCACGACGCTGCCGGCTGTGACACCGGGTACGAGGGGAAGCGGAATATCGGGGGTGCCGAGAAAAACGCTGTTCTCGTCGGTGGAAAGCGCGCCCACTCGAATTTCAATGATCGCATCGGCCGCCGCCCTGTCGTTGACCACCAATACGCCGCGGCGAAGGAACTGATCCCTGATGGCCAGAGTCGCATAATTCGCATCGGGCGCGTTGATATAACCCGTATCGAGATAGGCTTTGATATTTGGCGGGATCTGCTCCGCCAATTTCGCGGCGGCGCGATCTGCCGCCGTCGAGATCAGCAATTGTTCCGTCGCCGTGCGCATGGGGCTCGTCGCGCGCTCGGTGCTGCAGGCTTGCAACAGCAGCGCCGACAAACACGCCAATACACAACACGAGCCCGAGAATCGTCCCATCATCCGCCCTGCCGATGCATGGGTAACCGCGATCCCTCGCAAAGGTTTCGCGCCGATGGAACCAAAATACGTAGAGCTACCTACGGAACTCTGCTTCCGGTGAAGTTCCGAGGCAAACTTTACGTATCATTCCGAACGTGTTGGAACCGAGAGAAATCCCTATCTCTTTGTCCGGCGGCACATTGATGCCGTTGCAAACACGAATGGAGGATTTCACGCATGGGCCGTTCTCATAAGAAAATTCGAGACAGAATGGCCGATGACCTTGAGGCCCTCGCCGACGATGTTCGCATCGGCAGCAGCATCGATCTGAAAGTGTTCCATTTCCTGAAATCGGCCGCGCGCAGCATGCGCAATCAGACGGTCGGTCCCGTAGCACAATTGGCGGAAAGCTCGACTCAGCACTGAGGCCGCGTCGGGGCTGCCGATGCTCATGGGAAGCTTGGCGAACAATTAGACCAAACAAAACGGGGAGGGTTGTCCCTCCCCGAAATCGTTTCCGCCAATCGGTTCCAGCCTAGCCGCGGGTTCCCGGGCAGAAATCGAGCGTCACGTCCGGCATGCCGAGCGCCGGCGGTCCCAGAGCCGAAATGTCCATCTTGTCGTCCTTCGGATCGAAGATGAAGATGACCTTATCACTCTTGGCATCGACGATCTGACCGACGCGCGGCCCATTGATGATCAACAATCCCTTGATCGTCATGTTATTGGCCACGACGGTTCCATCCAGTGCTTCCTCGCCGCGAATGGTCTTTGCCCGTGTGGTTGCCTTGAGGAAGGCAGCGTCGCAGCTGCCGCCCGGCGCCTTCCAGTTGCCGGCAACCCGCTTCAGCATGTCGGCGGTATCGGCGACGCGCGCAGCCTCCGTCACAGGCACGATTTCGCCCGCCTTCGCCGGTTCGACCGTGCGGTTGCGGATGCGGACGCCGTTCTCGTCCAGGATCTGAAGCGAGACGGAGAATTGGGCCGGCGGCGGCACGTTGAGCGGCGTGTCGGCCTGGGAAATGTAAAGGCGCTTGTTCGCCGCCACCAGCACCTCGCCCAACAGGCGGCGCTTCTCCGGCGTCTCGACCGTGATGCGCCAGCTCCGGTGCATGTCCAGCATGTTCACCGCGTCATATTTGGGAGTGCCCTTCGCACGGATCGCCGCCACCGCTTCGTCGATGGCGGTGCCGAGTTCGCCCTCCGCCTTGGAATAGTCCACCACCGTGATGGTGTAATTCCCCCTCGCATCGCGCGCGGTATAAAGGCGGGCTGGCAGCATGGTGCCTTTCGCCGTCTTGTACATCAAATCCTGCGAGGCTGGGTCGCCGGGCATATTCACGGAAAAGAAGTCTCCGCGGTTGACATATTCCGACCAGGTTTGCGCGGACGCGGCACTGGATATGAACAAGGCAACCGCCGCCGCGGTCATGAGACTGACGAAGCGCATTGATTTTCCCCTGATGGTCCTCCGAGGGATCGAATTTGCCATAATGGCCCCTGCTTGTCGCTAGGCATGGGCAACCGCCCGGCGCTATGTTGGGTTTATGCGCCCCCGGCTGATCCCGATTCTCTCCCTGCTTGGGCTTTGCGCGTCGTCAATGGCGGGCGGGGCCGCGCCCGCCAAGCCGGCCGATGTGTCTCCAGCCCTGATGGAGGCGGCCGAGTGCATGGTCAACCTCCTGCGGGTGACACCGGGCGTCAGCGACGTCGAAATCATGGTGATGGAGGGCAACGGCAACCCCTTTCCGGTGCTGCAATACCGCTATCTCGACCGGTTTGGCGGGCGCCGCTACACCGAGGTGAGCCTGTTTGCGATTCAGGGGGCCCAGCAACCGTTCGTGTTCGACTGGGCCGATGTCGATGGCGATCCGGCCGCGCAGAAAGTGATCCCCCTGTGGGAGCGCCGGTGCCATGCCGCCGGCGGTTACATCACCAGCGTCCCGGGATAGGAAAGCCACGGTCCCGCTGTCGCTTCGGCCGTCCCCATGCTAGCAATTCCGCCGGCAAACAGCCGACTAACGCCCATTAGGAGATCCCATGCGCGCGCTTCTCGCACTGACCGTTCTCGCGGCCGCAGCCGCGGTTCCCTTCGCTCTGGCACAGAACGCCGGTCCCCCGCCGATGAAGACCTTCATGGCGTCGGCCGACATCATGGCCCTCATCGACAAGGCAAAGGCCGACCGCAAGGGTGACGCCCCGCTGGTGGCCGAGCCAATTCTTTCGCTCGCGCCTTATCGTGCGCAGCTCGAATATCGCCCGGGCAACTCGCCGCCGGCGGTGCACGAGAAGGACGCCGAAATGATGTATGTGCTCCAGGGCACAGGCACGATCGTGACCGGCGGCAAGCTGATCAACGAAAAGCGCAACAACGCCGCCAATCTCGGCGGCACCGGAATCGAGGGCGGCACCTCACAGGCCGTATCTCCCGGCGCCATGCTGATCGTGCCGGAAGGGACGCCCCATCAGGTCATGCCCTCGGGCGGCGCGCCGATCGTGCTGATCACACTGCACGTGCCGCGGCCGGCGGGTACCTGGCCCAATTGACGGTTCAGATACGATAATTTCGGACGGCAGCGGCGGCGTTCAAGACCTGCCGCTGCTGTTTGCGTTATGGCGGCGCCTTCACCGACCGCTCAACGCAGCAGGAGAGCGCCGATGATCGCGCCTGCGGTTACCGAAAGCGCGCAGGCCGCGAACGGCCGTGTGCGTACTCTCTTGCGGGCTTCCTGGCTCCACTCGCCGGCCACTTCCTTGGCTTCGGACGCGACATCGATCGCATCGTTGCAACAGCCATAATCGGAAGGGGGCTTTTCCTTCGCCTTTGGTTTCTTCTTGGCTTTGCCGTCCTGCGCCTTTGCCATGCGTCATATCCTCAGGTTTCGGCGCGGCTCACGCCGCCGCGGTGCCGGCTGAATAGGCCGGAACATCGACTTCGCTCAGCACGCGATTGCGGCCGCCGCGCTTGGCGGCATAGAGGCAGGCATCCGCCCGCCGTATGAAATCGACCGCGGTCTCGCCCGGCTCATATTGCGCAACGCCGGCCGATATGGTGATCACGCCCAGGATGTCGCCGGTCGACTTCTTCACCAGCTTCTTCGATTCGACCTTGCTGCGGATCTGGTTCGCCAGATTGACCGCGCCCGAAAGCCCGGTCTGAGGCAGGATGACCACGAATTCCTCGCCGCCATAACGTGCGGCCGTGTCGCGGCCCTTCACGTTCTCCGACAGGCAATTGGCCACCAGCCGCAACACCTGATCGCCCGTCTGATGGCCCCACGTGTCGTTGAAGTTCTTGAAATGGTCGATGTCGCACATCACCAGCGACAAGGGCTCGCCCGTTTCGATGGCGCGCTCGATGCTGTCCTCGAGTTCGCTGTCGAAGGCTTTGCGGTTCGGGATTCCGGTGAGCTGATCGGTGAGGCTTTCCTTGCGCACCGATTCCAGCCGGTCGCGCAATTCGCTCACTTCGCGTGAGGATGTCTGCAACCGGATCTCCAATGTCTTGGAGCGCGCTTCCATCGCGCGCGTCGCATTGATCACGCTATCGATGAGGGTCTTGATTCCGGCCTCGCCAAGCTTGGCATGACCCAGTTCACCGGATGCTTTGGACAGGGTCTTTCCGTAGGCGGAATGATCCTGGCCGGCGGTTTCCAGCACTTGCAGGACCGAATCGAGCTCGGCGCTGATCTTCTCGCCCAGCTCCTCCATGACCTCGTCGTCCTTGGGCACACGGCAGTAGCGCTGATGCAGGATCGTCATCACGCTCGAATCGAATTTGCAGCCATTACCGACCAGCGATTCGACCGTGCGCTTCAGCTCGGCGTGTTCGCCGCTGACGAAATTGAACGCGAGCTCGAAATTCTCCGGGACTGGCGGAACGTTCCGCTGCGCCAACCACGCGAGCGCGTCACGCGCGAAGGCTGAAGCCCGATCTTTATCCATATCCGTCTGCACGTCCCGACCCCCTAAGCGGCGCGTGCGCCATTGCCGGTAGTGGCTGATGGCCCGGCCGCATATTGCGAGGGGGGGAGGTAACAAATGGTAAAGCCGCGCTGGTTGGCGCGGCTTTTTTTGCCTACCGGTGAGGGAGAGCCTAGCTCTCGTTATCGGCGGTCGCGAGTTTCCGGACCGGCTTCGGCGGAAGCTTCACCGGCCGCAAGAGAAACGCCGGAAGCTGGCTTCCGTCATAGCCGCCTTTCGTGCGCGACTCGGAGGTCTGCGCGCGTTCGGCGGGCTTGGGCTGATGACGCGGTGCGTGCTCGCGCGGCGGCGCCTGGACGGGGATGGGACGTTCCTCGGCAACTGCCGGGACGGCGAGGACGGGCGCCGGCTCGTGTGCGTTGTGGCGGGGTTCACTGCGGCCATGGCCATGGCGTTCGCGGCCTTGCCCACGCTGGCGCTCGCGCCCGCGGCCTTTCCCGTCACGTGTGCGTTCAGGGCGCGGCGTCTCCTCGGGCAGGCCCTCCATGACACGGTGTGGAATAGGCATACCGGTCAGCTTCTCGATTGCCGCGACATATTTCTCGTCGCGCGGGCCAACCAGCATGAAGGCGTGCCCGGAGCGTCCAGCGCGGCCCGTGCGGCCGATGCGGTGGATGTAATCGTCCGGCTGCATGGGAACGTCGAAATTGAAGATGTGGCTGACGGCCGGGATATCGAGACCGCGAGCAGCGACGTCGCTTGCGATCAGCAGCCGGATTTCGCCGTTGCGGAAAGCCTCGAGCGTTCGCGTGCGCACCGATTGGTCGAGGTCGCCATGCAGCGCTGCAGCCGAGAAGCCATGCTTGATCAGCGATTTGGCAACCACGTCGACATCGCGCTTGCGGTTGCAGAAGACGATGGCGTTCTTGACTTCGTTTTCATTGATGAGACGCCGGAGCGTTTCGCGCTTGGACCAGTCGCCGCCGGGAACGGTGATCGCCATTTGCACTATCGTGGTGGCCGCGGTCGCCGGACGGGACACCTCCACGCGCACAGGTGCCTGCAGGAATTGGTCCGTCAGGCGCTGAATTTCAGGCGGCATGGTCGCCGAATAAAACAGCGTCTGCCGCGTGAACGGTGTCAACTTGGCGATGCGCTCGACATCGGGGATGAAGCCCATGTCGAGCATGCGATCGGCCTCGTCGATCACCAGCACCTGCACGCCCGTCAGCATCAGCTTGCCGCGTTCGAAATGGTCGAGCAGGCGGCCCGGCGTCGCGATCAGCACGTCCACGCCGCGGTCGAGCTTCTTGTCTTGATCCTCGTAGGACACTCCGCCGATCAGCAGCGCCATGGAGAGCTTGTGATATTTGCCGTAGCGCTCGAAGGATTCCGCGACCTGGGCCGCGAGTTCGCGGGTGGGCTCCAGGATCAGCGTCCGCGGCATGCGCGCCTTGGCGCGGCCACGGGCGAGAATCTCGATCATCGGCAGCGTGAAGGAGGCGGTCTTGCCGGTGCCGGTCTGGGCGATCCCGATCAGGTCGCGGCCTTTGAGGACCTCCGGAATGCCGCGGGCCTGGATGGGCGTCGGCGTGGTGTAACCCGAATCCGCCACGGCTTTCAGAAGCTGAGGGCTCAGCCCGAGATCTTCAAAACGGACTTCACTGGAAGGGGAGGAAACTGCGGGCCCAATGGATGATTCGCTTTTGGGCGCTACGCTGTCAGGGCCGGCATCCGAGCCGGCCAAATTTTCGATACTTATGTTCTAGGCTCCGATGGGCCGCCCCAGCACGCTTCTCGCGCCGATTCGCAGACCCTTTACGATGCACTGCAACTTATGGATCGGCGGCGGAATGTCAACCCGCAGCGAGGTCGCATAGGTATTTCCTCTTACACGCTGGCGCGCGGCAACGCTTCCGCCGCCCATCGGGCGCGGAAGTCGAGGGGAGGGCGTGAGGCGCGCCGGACAGCAAACCTCGCATGCGAAAAAGGGCCGCCGACGCGCCCCACACCCGGCGATTTTTGAGAACCCCGCCCGCACATTCCTTTCACCCCAGGCGCCGGATGGTGTCCGGTTTTCCAAAGGCGGGGGCCGGGGACACAATGCCTCGGTTACCCGGAACGGCGGCCAGTGCCGGGCCCGCAACCGCCTTTCTGAAGGGCTCATGCGGGGTTTGGGCGCGGGCTCCCTCCGTGCCTCACCGCGCGCGATTGCTGAGGCCGCGCGAGATGATTTTTTCCGGGGCCGTTAGCTCCCCGAAAGGCTCGGACGCCGGCCGGAACCCACGCTGAAGACGGTCGACAACGCCCCTCATCGGGTTCCGGCGGGCAGCATTATCCGCCCGCTTTCGGAGGGTGGGGAAAACTTATTTTCCGTGTGCCGGATGTCGAGGAGTTTCGCGGCTCTTGAGCTCCGAGGATGGGGAATAGCTTAGAGCCAGCCCAAATTGCCGGACCGAGCGATTCCTCACCGAGCCTCGCTGCCGACCGATGAATCATGGAAACAATCGGGCCGCATCCCGGGCACACATAGGTCTCGATCTGAAGTCCGTCGAGCCTGGGATGAGCGCGAATCCGAGCCATTTTGGTCGCGCGGAGACAAGCTGGGCAGCAATGTTCGTTGGGATGGATGTCCGGCAAGGGGCTCGACACCGCTTTTAAAGTGCGATGCAGGTTTCGTCCTGCCGGCGGTAGGGACGATTGCATTCCCAGTCTTCACCGGAATTGCCGAGATGGGCGTTTGGCGGCACGGTGATCGCCGTGCAGGCCGTGCCTGCTTTCTTGTACCCGCGTTCGCAGCGTGAAGCGCCTCCCGCACTGTCGAGATAGCCATGTTCGGGCACCGCAATCGCAACGCAGGTCTCGCCCGATTGCTGAAAGCCGCGCTCGCAGCCCCAGGCATTTCCAGTGCGCAGAAGATATCCATTCACCGGCGGACGGACGGCCACACAATTATCGCCAACGGTGCGGTAGCCTCTGTCGCATTCCCAGCCATTGCCGAACAGGCTGTCCACCCGGAAGCCGTGTTCGGGAATCGTGACCGCCACGCAACCGTCATTGGTCTCGCGATAGGAACGGTTGCACTCCCAACCCTTGCCCCCGAATGAAGAGTCCACCGAATGCCCGTTCCCGGGCACGATTATGGCCGTGCAGGCCGCCCCAATTCCGCGATACCCGCGGTCGCATTCCCAACCCGGTCCGAAGGCGTAGTCCACCAGATGCGCGTTTGCCGGGAGGGCCACGGCGGCGCAAAGTTCGCCGGCCTGCCGATAGCCGTAATTGCACTCCCAACCCACCCCGTAGGGTTGGGCATGCGCGTTCCGGGGCAACTGGGCGGCGGCGCTCTGCGGGAAGGCCGGCTCGCACGCCGCCATGAAGAAGCCGAACAGCAGCAATGGCGGAAGCGCGATGGCTCCGCCGTACGGGGTAGATCTCAAACAAGTCTCCTTTGCGGGCTTTAAGGGCCGCAGCCTTGGGCGCGCGGATGGGGCGGTTGCTTGCGCGCGAATTGCGTGTGTTGCTATTGGCTCAATAGATCATTCTCACCATCGGAGCGGCTTTTACAGCCGTTGCGCGCTTGCGGCGCGCGGGCGGCGGGGACTTGCTCTCGCCCTGTTCCGACGAGCGCTTTTCCGCGGCTTCCTGCTCGACCTTCTCCATGGCGAGGCGCAAGCCCCGCAATCTCGCGGTCTTCGCCGCCGTCAGCGCGCGCTCCGACTTTCCGTTCTGTTTCGCAGGCGCATTTTGCGCCGCGGATCGGAACATCTTTTGAGCGCTTTTTTCGGCGGGACTCTGGTGTGAGTTGTGGTTCGACATCATTGGTCCTTGTCATAGGGTTGATGGGCGGCATCCTCGGCAAGCCCGGCCGAGGATGAAGTAAACTGGCGACAACTTGCCGAAAGCCGCGAAGAAGCCCACGCGCCGGTCAAATGGCGCGTCTCAGGCGGTCAATCACGGCATGTCCGGCCATTTTGGCCAAAATAGGAGAGCGGAATGTCTCGCTCGACTTCCTGAACGGAAAAGGCTCGCCTGTCCGGTAAATTTCCCAACTATAGGGTTTTGGCTTCGAACCGCAGTCCTTTACGTGAAGCGTGTAGACTGTCATTCGTTTCTTATGACACAGAAACGCTGAAAAGCGAAACGCTCCGATCCGTCGGTGCATTAACCGAGTTCTATGAACCGCTCTTGCCGATGAACGGCGTGGGCGGCCAAGCCGGGCGCCGCTAGACGTCCACGTCCTTTGCCGCGAAGACGGCATTCTCCTGGATGAACTGGAAGCGCAGCTCGGGCTTCTTGCCCATCAGGCGTTCCACCAGATCGTCCGTATGCGTTGCATCGGTGTCCACGATCTCCACCTTCAGCAGCGTGCGGTGGCCCGGCTTCATGGTGGTATCCTTGAGCTGTGCCGGCATCATCTCGCCCAGCCCCTTGAAGCGCGAGACTTCCACTTTCGAACTGCTCTTGAACTCCCGCTTGATCAGTTCGTCCTTGTCGCGGTCGTCGCGGGCATAGACCGTCTTTCCCCCTTGGGTCAGCCGGTAGAGCGGCGGCATGGCAAGAAAGAGATGGCCGTTCTCGATCAAGGCTTTCATCTCGCGATAGAAGAAGGTGAGCAACAGGGAGGCGATGTGGGCGCCGTCGACATCGGCGTCCGTCATCACGATCACGCGCTCATAGCGGAGATCCTCGTCGCGATATTTCGCGCCGGTTCCCGAACCGAGCGCGAGGACAAGGTCGGAGAGCTCCTGGTTGGCCTGCAATTTGCCGGCCGCCGCACTGGCGACGTTCAGGATCTTCCCCCGCAAAGGCAGCACCGCTTGGGTGTTGCGGTCGCGCGCCTGCTTGGCCGAACCGCCGGCGGAATCGCCTTCGACCAGGAAAATCTCGGTCCCGTTCTGGCCTTCGCGCGTGCAGTCGGCGAGCTTGCCCGGCAGGCGCAATTTGCGCGTCGCCGCTTTCCGGCTGACCTCGCGTTCCTGTTTGCGCTTCAAGCGCTCTTCGGCCGCATCGACGACGAAATTCAGCAGCGAATCGGCTTCGGCCGGATGCTCGGAGAGGAAATGGTCGAAATGGTCGCGCAGGACATTTTCGACCAGCCGCTGTGCGTCGGGGCTGGAGAGTTTCTCTTTTGTCTGGCCCTGGAATTCCGGCTCGCGGATGAAGATGGAAAGAACCGCGCACGCTCCCGCCATCAAATCCTCGGGTGTGATGAGCTGGGTTTTGCGGTTACCCGTGCGCTCGCCATAGGCGCGGAGCGAGCGCGTCAGCCCTGAGCGCAGGCCCTGCTCATGGGTGCCGCCCTGCAGCGTCGGAATGGTGTTGCAATAGGAATGGACGAAGGGATCGATTTCGGGCGCCCAGGCGATGGCCCATTCCACCGCACCTTTCCCGTCCCGGTTCTGGATCTGCCCGAAGAAGGCCCGCGTCACCGTCTTGGCCGAGCCCAGCGACGTCCGCAGGAAATCGAGCAGCCCGCCGGGGAAATGGAAAACGTCCTCGGGCGGAATTTCCCATTCCGGCTTCAGCAGGCCGGGCGCGCAGCGCCAGCGGATTTCGACGCCGCGAAAGAGATAGGCCTTCGACCGCGCCATGCGGTAGAGCGTACGAGGCGAGAATTGGGCGTCCCCGAAAATCTTCTCGTCCGGCTTGAAGCGCACAATCGTGCCGCGGCGGTTTGCGGGGCCTTGCTCCTTGAGCTTGCTCACGGCGTGTCCGCGCTCGAAGCGCTGTTTGAAGCTCCGCCGGTCGCGCGCGACCTCGACCTCCATCCACTCGGAGAGCGCGTTCACGACCGAGGCGCCGACGCCGTGCAGCCCACCTGAGGTGTCGTAGACCTTGCCGCCGAATTTCCCGCCCGCATGCAGCGTTGTCATGATGACTTCGAGCGCCGACTTGTTCTTGAACTTGGGATGGGGATCGACCGGTATGCCGCGGCCGTTGTCGTGCACCGTCAGCACATTGCCGGTTTCGAGCTCGATTTCGATCCGATTGGCGTGGCCGGCGACGGCTTCGTCCATGGCGTTATCGAGGATTTCGGCCGCCAGATGATGCAGGGCCCGCTCGTCGGTGCCGCCGATATACATGCCCGGCCGCCGCCGCACCGGCTCGAGTCCCTCCAGGACCTCGATGTCCTTGGCGGTGTAGCTTTTATCCCCGCCGGCGCGGCCTGAGACGGGCGGCGAATCGGCGGCTTCGTCGAACAGATCGCGAATCTTTGCCATTTGCGGACTCTTGCCCCATCTGACCTGGGAAGAAAACAACCTCGCATGGGCCTGCCGCCAAGGATGTCCTTGCGGAACGTCCAGCCGGTTGGTTACGCTTAAGGTCAAGGGGGACAAACTGAGCCGTTCGTTTGGGGGAAACCCCGGCGGACACCTGCCGAGGCCGACCATGACCCCCGCCAATGTCATCGCTCTCTTCGCTACGCCGGATGTCCTGCTGCGGCATTGCTATTTGCACATCGCGGGCGGCGCCACGAAAAGCCCGAGTTTGCCTGACGCGCCGCCGCCACCGGCCAACGGGCAGGCTCCCATCCACACCTTCAAGATCGAAATTGGCGACCAGGCGGTCGAAGGCTTCACGACCGGGATCAGCGGATTCATCGGCAAGCGGAAGGAACGCGAGTTCGTGAAGGTCACCAAGCTGAGCGGGCCTGCGAAAGCCGTGCTCGCCGCTGACGAGATGAATGCGTATTATATTCCCATGGTGCAGACGTCGGATGTCGCGGCGGGAACCAGCCATTACACCTTGCCGACCGCCGGCGGGCCCGATGTCATGATCACGTCCAAACTCTCCGGCTGCCGCTTCGGTGTCGGTTCGGATGCCATGGGCGCGCTTTTGGTTTCGCATGTGCAGCCGGACCTGACGGTTGGTTCGGGTACGCGCCAGCAGGATCTGACAACCAATCTCACGGGCGGGTTCAATGCCGTTACCGGCACGTTCGGGATCGGCGGCGCTTATGACGAGATGGCCGCCGTGATCGGCAAGCGCACCGGCGCAGCCTGGAAATTCTATTGTCAGGCGTCGAGCTACTCGAACAGCAGCTATCAGATCGACGGAACGACCACGATAGGCTGAATGGCCCAGCCGGGGGGGCTGGCGGGCGATCCTGTCGGACGGCGCCCGGCATGACAGGACATCCTCAGCAATTGTTAACTCTCTGCCGATAGTATCGGAGGCAAGCCGCAATCGGAGGGAAAGCGGCAGGGGGTCATACGCGCCATGGCGCAGGCAGGACAGGCGGGAAGTCCGCAAGGCGATCCGCGTATTCTGAAGGTCCAGCTCGAACGGGCCGCCAAAAGCATCGGTGGCGCGGCCACGGGTTCGCCTGTCTGGGTGGCGTTTCTGGCGCTGATGTGCAGCGACCCGGTGCCCTATCTCGGCAATGTCGGATTGAACCAGAGCGCGGGGCTGGTTTCCCTCGTAACCGGCGCTTCGCTATTGGTGTGGCTCGTGCTGCGCGCCTATCGCGCCCGCCCTGACACGCTGAACGACACGGCCGCCGAGCTTCGCTGGAACTCGCGCCTCTTGGGTGTCTGCGTCCTCTTGTCGTTCGCCTGGGGTTTCGCGCCCTGGCTGCTATGGGAAAACGGCAACGCGACAAACCACGTCTTCATCGCGCTGATGCTGCTTGCGATCGTCTCCCGGTTCCTGGTGGTCCGGGCCAATCACGTCCCTTTCTTCCTGGCGAGCTTCGGACCGATGGGAGCGATGCTGTTTGCACGCTTTGCGCTGACGATGCAGCCGATGGACCTCGTGCTCGCCATTCTGGTGCCGCTTTATGCCGTCCAGATATTCCTCGACAGCGTCAAGATCAGCGGTCGCTGGGACGAAGAAGCCCGGATGAACATTTCGCATCAGGACATGTCGCGAGAGCTCGCCGAAGCGCGCGACGAAGCCCTTCTGAAGCGGGCCGAAGCGGAGAATGCGAACGCGTCGAAGACGGCATTCCTGGCCAATATCAGTCACGAGCTGCGCACGCCGCTGAACGCGATCCTCGGCTTTTCCGAGATCATTGCGCGCGAGTGCCTGGGGCCCGTGGGGAGCCCCCGCTACAAGGAATATGCGGGCGATATCCACAATTCCGGCGCCCATCTTCTGTCGCTGATCAACGATCTTCTGGACGTGGCCAAGATCGAGGCCGGCCGCATGGAGATCGAGCCCCATATGATCGACACCGAAGCGACGCTCGAAAGCGCGCTGAAGTTCGTGAGCGTGAAGGCGCGGGAACGCAAGCAGGCGCTGACGATTACCGTCGACGGCGGCGCGGCGCTTCTCTATGCGGACGAGCGGGCGGTCAAGCAGATCGTGATCAATCTGGTGTCGAATGCGGTGAAGTTCACTCATGACGGCGGGCGCATCGAGGTTCACGCGCGGCGCAACGGCATCGGCGAATTCGAGCTGACCGTCGCCGACAACGGCCCCGGCATTCCCAAGGAAAAGGTCGATCGCATCTTCAAACCGTTCTCGCGCGTCGACAACCGCTACGACAGCGGCGCCGGCGGCACGGGGCTTGGCCTTGCGCTGGTGAGGGGCCTGGCCGAACTCCATGGCGGGCGCGCGGCCATCGAATCGGAGACCGGCAAAGGTACGCGGGTCTACGTAATCCTGCCGACCAGCAGCGTCGAAAAAGCCAGGCGCCTGGCTTCCGCCTAGGCCGTTCGGATTTAGGGCGCGCGGTCGCCGAGTTTCTTGCCGTCGGGAAGTGTTGCCATGACGAGCTGGCCGCCCCGCGCGCCGTCCTTCAGCGGATGGAAATCGACCGACACTTTGTCACCGGGCTTGAGGGTATCGGGCTTCCAGCCTGCGGGAGCCAACTGGCTGATCGGTTGCATTTCGAACGACCACTCCATCTGCTTGCCCGACGGGTCGGTGGCCATCATGTGAATCCAGCCATGCGGATTGACGAATTCATACTCTTTGACGACGCCCGAGAGCGTGATCGTCCTGTCCCGGTCGAACATCGAGAAGGAATGATGCGCGAGCGCGGGTCCGGCGAGAACGGCGCCGGCCAATCCGGCCAGAACCAGGGCTCCAAATCGCATGGAATGTTCCTCCGCTCGTGTATGACAGACTTCTCTGCCCTCTATAATATCACATCGCAGAGAATGCGCGACTGCCGGAGGACATCATGCGTGGATTGGCGTTTGGCCTTGCAGCCCTGTTGATGGGAACGGCGCCGGCAGAGGCCGCCTGGCAGTGGTATGCCTGCCCGTCGGACAATTTCGCCCTGCAGATGCCGGGCGCCCCCAAAATGGAAAGCGCCAAATTCTCCATGCCGCGCCACGGGGCGGCGTTGTCCGCCCGCACCTACAGTACGACCGTGGACAATATGGTGTTCCAGATGATGGTTGCCGATTACTCCGACCGCGTCCCGGATGGCGCGAGCATCCTGGCAGAAGCCATGTTCCAGCACACCGAATCCAACGATCATGGATTGGCCGACGGCAAGACGATCAGCGATGACGGTACCCGGATCGAGAACCCCGCGCGCGGCGCGACCTATGGGCGGACCATCACCGTGGACGCGCCGAAGAATGGCGGGCGGAACATCACCGCGTTCTATTTCCGCGATGGCCATCTCTACGAGCAGACGATCAAGATTCTGCCGGCCAATGGCGATTACACCTCGCCCTATGCGTCGCGGTTCATCGACTCGCTGCTGTTCAATCTGTCGCGGCTGGACGAGGAAACCGGCGGCAAGCACGAATTCATCCAGGCTTGCGGCACCCAGATAAAACCGTTCACCTACAAATAGGCGAGCCCGCCCACGAAGAGGCGCGTGCCATCTTTCGGGTTGCGTGCTCGTGCGTAGCTAAGACGGCCGCTTGAAGGCCGCGATGAGGACGGCTTTGCCCTTCATGTGGCCTTTGAGCTTCTCCATCAGCTCGTCTCCGCTCAGTCCCGGCGGCAATTCCTTGGGGTCCAAATCGGTGCCGAACACCGTGAACTGGTAATGATGTACCGAGGTTCCGATATTGCGCGGCGGGCACATGCCGCGCCACGTCGCCATCTTGCGGAAATTCGAACCGCCGACATATTTGGCGGACGGCTTGCTGAATTCGCCTTCCGCGAACGAGGTCACATTGGCGGGGATGCCATAGGCGACCAGATCGTAATGCGGCGGGTCTTCGATCTCGAACATGGTGACCGCAAAGCTCTTGGTCCCGGGCCGCGGGTTTTCCCACGACAAGGCCGGCGAGACGTTCTCGCCGAAGCAATCGGGGAATTCCGCGTTCGCCTTGAACGCAATCCGCATGGGCACAAGGCCGCCGTCCTCGAAGGTCGACGACTTCAGAATGAAACCCGGTTCCAGCGCCGGTGCGCCGTTCGCAAGGGAGGCGAGGCCGAACGCTGCGAGTATCGCGCCTGCGAGCAATCCTGTTTGCTTGCCGATCATGACGTTCTCCTCATTCCGGCCGGGCGAACAAGGCCACCATGAAGGCCTGACCCTTGGTGTGGTCCTTGAGTCTCGCGTCCAACTCCTCCGCCGTCAGTCCGGGCGGCAAGGCCTTGGG
>Ga0265334_10000385_pt1 | contig 23543 bp, 17 predicted proteins | sample 42023metaG_FD_192442 | JGI IMG/M metagenome (GOLD analysis project Ga0265334, IMG submission 192442) | Rhizosphere microbial communities from Carex aquatilis grown in University of Washington, Seatle, WA, United States - 4-20-23 metaG | ecosystem: Host-associated > Plants > Roots > Rhizosphere... | reverse complement strand
CGGACCCGGACGAGGCGTCCACCGAGAACACCACCGGGTTAGCCGAACCCCCGCCAGTCGCCGACAACGTCGCCGAACCGCCCACCGTCCCGCTGGTCGGCGGAGAGAAGGTGATGGCCTGGGCGGCCTGGCCGACGGTGACGCTAAAGGCTGCGGAGCCGCTGGCGCCCGTGGTGTCGGTGGCGGTCACCGTGACCGAGTAGCTGCCAGCGGCCGTGGGGCTTCCGGAGATGAGGCCCGAGGGGCTGATCGACAGGCCGGGTGGCAGGCCCGCGGCCGAGAAGGTGAGCGAGTCTTCGCGCGAGTCCGTCGCCGTGACCGGCAGGCTGACCGCGGTACCAACGGTCATTGCCTGGCTGCCTGGATTGGTGACGGCCACGGGGTTGGCCGCGCTGCTGCACAGGGCCTGGGCCAGGGTGGCGCCGTTCGGAGTGCCGAGGCCGGTCGCCATGTCATAGCCGGTTGCGGCGTTGTAGAGGCCGCCGGTGTAGCCGTCGGGGGTGAAGTCGTTGGTGCCCGATGTGATGTCGGCAAAGTCGGCGGCGTAGTGGGTAGCCGCCGCCCGGTACAGCAGCGGGTTGGCGAACCCGATGGCGGTGCCGGCGCAGGCGCTAGAGGCATCGGCCAGGGCGGCGAAAGCCGCCCAGAGGGGTGCGGCCGCACTGGTGCCGCCGACTTCGGGAAGCCAGACGCCATCGATGGCGATGACGTAGCCGTGAAGGCCGTCTGCGCTCGCCGAGACGTCCGGGACCTCGCGGCAGTAGGAGCCGCTGCTCGCATCGCACGGCGAGCCAGACGACTCGGGGTTGATGACGTTCAGCGCGGCGGGTGCGGACGACTGGTACAAGGGCATCGGAAAAGGCGAGACTCCGCCCCCGCCAGCGCCGGCGCCCTGGACAGCTCCCAGCGCGCTGTTGTTCCACGTGATCTGGGTCAGTGGGCTGACAGAAGTCAAAGAGGTACCGCCCACGCTCGTCACCCAGGGCTGGTCGGCCGGATCGTCGACGTCGAGCGCGGACGTCCCCCGCCCGCACGCGGCGGACCCGTCGTCGCCCGAGGCGACGAATACGCTCTTCCCCTCGATGGCGGCCTGCTCGAAGAGCGGGTATTCCTGGTCAATCAGCGCGGTCCCGACCGCGCTCTCGCACCCGCCATACGATATGGACATCACGTTGACCGCACTGGCGTCCACCATGGCCGTGATGTCATCGATCCACGCGGTGTTCGTCGGCGGTGCCTGGTAGACGTCGATGGCCGCCTTGGGTGCCAGCCCGATGACGGTCTCGATGTCGAGCGCGGCCTCACCGCTTCCCCCGCCGGCGCCCACCCCGCCGTCGACCGAGATATCGGTGACCGAGGCGTTGGTTCCGTAGCACGCCTGATAGCCGGCGATATCACTGGCGAGGTTGGGCTCAAGTTCCAGAAGGGCGACCGTGACCCCGGCGCCCTCGTCTCCGGCCCCGTACAGGCCGGAGAAGTTGTACGCCGAGGCGATCTGATCGTCGGTGTAGGAGCCAGTACCAGAAGCGGCGTCCATAAGGGTCGGGCAGGGCTGCGGGCCGCCCGTCACGACCTGGGGAGACTCCTGCGCGGAAAGATGCTCGGCTGACGTAGGCGGGCCGACCGGCTGCGGCGTTGAGAGGGTGTCAAGACCGACGACAGACGAGATGTACTGGGCAGCGGCCCCCTGGAACAGGGGGGCCGCGGTGTTCGCGAAGGCGGTCCGGCCGCTGGACAGCCGGTAGGAGTCGAAGCCAATCGAGAATGCCTTGGCGAACTGGTTCGCCGTGGCGGTCACGGGCAATGTGAGGTGGTTGGCAGAAAGCGGGCCCGGCGTAAGGCCGTCCGCCCGCAATGACGCCTCGACCGTGGAAATCGCCGCGGCGGTGGGCCCGAACATCGAGGCAAACTGGCCCACGGTCAGATAGTGGTGGTAGAGCGAATTACCCGGCGACGAGATGTTCGCCGCGTAGTCTTCGAGTGCCGCCGGGTTGGACGGCGCGAGCGCCACGTCGACGTTGATCCGCGTGGAAGTCCCGAGTGCCCCTATGCGCTTGGCACCTCTCGGAACCATCGGTCCATGTCCGACGCGCCTAGGCGTCGGCGGCCCGGCACTGGCGCCGGAATGTGCTGACGTGACGGCGTCCAGGCCATTGCTAGGTGTGGCGCTGGTGCCCGTCAGGGTGGCGCTCCCGGCCGGCGTCGATCCGGCGGTGCCGACGCCAAGCGTGATCAACAGCAACCCGGCAACCCCGATGAAGGCGGCCAGCGATATACGTTTCATTGCCTCGCCTTACGCGGCATGACCAGGAATCCGGGGAGACAAGACAGTAAGGGTAGACCCAGACGGTCTGCCCGGCTAGATAACGTGCTTGGCGGTCAGGTGAATATTGCCGGCTACGCCCGGCTTGCCTGGGGCGGCCGGCGCAGCCGGCCGAGGCCGTCGAGTATGAAGTCGAGTCCGGACTCGAACTCGACGTCGTCGTCGCACGGCCCGAGTGCGCCGCCGTGGGTCACCGCGAGCGCCATCTCGGCCGCGTAAGGAAAGGCGACCGCGAACCCGGCAGGAAAAAAGGGCGCGGCCTCCGGATCGGCGCCCGCGGAATCCGCGAACAGCTCCCTGGTGAACCCGAACATGCGGCTGCCGAGGATGTGCAGGGCGCTGTGCGCCTGCCCGACCGAGAAGCCGCCTTCGCGCAGGACGCCGAGTACCACGTTGACGTACGCCAGGACGGCCGGCCCGGGAGCGGCCCGGGTTTCGATCACGCGCGGCGCCCACGGGTGGCGGAGCATCACGCCGCGTGCGCCGAGTGCCATCTGGCGGAGCGAGGCCCGCCACTCGGCGGCGCCGGCATTAACCGGGATCAGGCTGATCACGGCGTCGACCATGCCGTCAAGGAGGTCATCCTTGTTGCGCACGTGGGTGTAGAGGGACATCGCCTCGACCCCGAGCTCCTGTGCGAGCTTGCGCATGCTGATGGATTCGATGCCGTCCCGGTCGGCGAGCTCGACGGCGGTCATCACCACGTGCTGCCTCGTCAACGGAACGCGGCGTGCTGCGCCCGTTTTGGCTTCCGTGATATTCCTCCTCAGCGTCTTGACTTCCTTACAGTGTAAGGCCTAGCCTTACGCCGTAAGGATCGATCCTTACGGCGTAAGGATCTCATCGTCCTATCAGAAGGCATAGCACATGACAACCGAGCAGCCCATGATGCAGGCCATCCTCCAGCACGGCTACGGCCATCCGCGGGACGTGCTCCGGCTCGGGCAGGTCCCGTGCCCGTCGCCCGGTCCCGGCGACGTCTTGATCCGGGTACGGGCCGCCAGCGTCAACACCCCAGACTGGGCCACCGTCGCGGGAGTGCCCGCGATCCTGCGCCTGGTCACCGGGCTGCGGCGGCCCGGCCATCCGGTGCGCGGCAGCGACGTCGCCGGGGTCGTGGCGGCCGCCGGCCCGCAGGTCACCGACCTCCAGTCAGGCGACGAGGTGTTCGGGTCGCTCTGGGACGGCAGCGCGAGGCCCACGGCAGGCTCCTTCGCCGAGTACGCGGTCGCGCCGAGCGCCCAGGTCGCGCGGAAACCTGCCGCGCTGAGCTTCGCGGACGCCGCCGCGTCGGTCATGAGCGGCCTGACCGCGCTCATCGCCATGCGCGACGTCGGACGGGTGCGCGACGGCAGCCGCGTCCTGGTCAACGGGGCGTCCGGCGGCGTCGGTACCATGGCCGTCCAGATCGCCGCCTCGATGGGCGCCGAGGTCACCGGGGTGTGCGGCACCAGCAACGTCGAACTGGTTCGCTCGCTCGGCGCGGCCCGCGTCATCGACTACACGGCGGAGGACTTCACCCGCGACCCGCAGCGGTACGACGTCATTCTCGACAACGTGCTGAACCGCCCGCCGAGGGTGACTGCGCGACTGCTTGCCCCGCGGGGCGTGTTCATCCCGAACAGCATCGGGAACACCGGAGGCCTGTTCGCTGGCCTGCCGCGGGTCGTGCGGGCGATGGTCATGGGCCTCGGCTCTACCACCGTGAAGACGGTGACCCTCACCGTGACCCGCGAGAACCTGGGCGTGCTGGCCGGCCTGCTCGAGTCCGGCGCCGTCCGGGTGGTCATCGACAAGGCGTACTTCCTTGACTGCGCGGCCGCCGCCGTCGCCCACATGCTCGGCCACCACGCCCGCGGCCAGGTCGCCATCACCGTCCCCGGACGAGATTTCAGAAGAAACTGAAAACTTGCTCATAGTGCCCGGACAGCCTGACTGGCTATCGTCGCGCCGTGACAAATGCGGGGCAATACGGGGATCGCGGGGCGCGGCCGGCCCCCCTGGGCGAGTATCAGGGGAGCACGTACCCCCAGGGGCGGCAGTCGGACCCCTACGTGTCTGACGGACGGCCGGCCGGTGAGCCGGAACGGCACGGCGGGGCCGAGGGCAACGAGCGGCTGACCGTGCTGACCGGAGCGGTGCTGCTGATCCTGCTGGCCGCCGAGGGAGTCACGATCCTGCGCCTCGGCCGCCTGCTCACGCTGCACTTCTTCCTCGGCATGCTGCTACTCGGCCCGGTCGCGCTCAAGGCCGGCTCGGTGACGTACCGGTTCTTCCGCTACTACACCGGCAGCACTCCCTACGTGCGCAAGGGGCCGCCCGCCCCGTTGCTGCGACTGCTCGGCCCGGTCCTCATGCTGCTCACCGCGGGCGTCTTCGGCTCCGGGGTCATGCTCGCCCTCGTCGGGCCGTCCGGACGGCACCCGTGGGTGTTCATACACAAGGCCACCTTCATCCTGTGGTTCGGCGCGATGGCCATCCATGTCCTCGCCTACGTCCCCCGGCTCCCCCGGCTGCTGTACGCCGAGGCCAGCGGCCGGCCCGACACCCGGGCGGCGCAGGTCATCGGCGGCCGCGGCGTCCGCCTGTCGCTGCTGCTCGCCTCCCTGGCCGCGGGCCTGGTGATCGCGGCGCTCACCGTGCACCTGGCCAGCGCCTGGTAAGGGCAGCCCGCGAGACAACTCCTACGGTTGACGGCGTACTGAACTCCCGCCGCCCGCGAGGCTGGCCGTTGAGGTGCTCGCATTCCCCGTCGGCAACAGCAATCACCGGAACCTCTCAAGGCAACGTCCTCAGCCCGCACCGGGCGGGGCTTGCCATCAATTGCCGGCTCTCGGGGACGACTTCCTATCAGTTTCTGCGTCCTATACCGGGCATAACGGGCGCAGAAATGACCGAAACTGATACAGAGTCGGGAAAACTCACAGGAACTGATAGAAAGTGGAGCCTCCAGGCCGCCTGGCCAGCATTAAAACTGCTTAGCTGAACGGCATTGGGTCACCCGCTATGTAAGTGGTCGTCTCGGGTGAGCCCTGGCCGCCTACCGGGCCGTGAGGCCGGGGCGGACGACGTTCGCCAGCGGCTGCCCGGCCGCGAACCGGGCCAGCTGCGCGGCCATCAGCCGGTCCGCCCTGGGCGCGAACGCCGAGCTCGCACCGCCGACGTGGGGCGAGATCAGCACTCCGGGTGCGTGCCACAGCGGGTGGCCTGGTGGCAGCGGCTCGGGGTCGGCCACGTCGAGCGCGGCGGTGATCCGCCCGCTCGACAGCTCGGCGAGCAGGGCCGCGGTGTCGACCAGCTTGCCGCGGGCCACGTTGACGAGCAGCGCGCCGTCCGGCAGCAGGCTCAGCTCGCGCGCGCCGAACATGCCCTCGGTCTGCGGTGTGTGCGGTGCGGTCACGAAGACGACGTCCGCCTCCGGCAGCAGCTCGGGCAGGTTGCCGACCGGGTGCACCAGCGGCGCCCCGCTGCGGCCGCGGCCGGACACCCGGGTGACCGAGGCGACCTCGAAGCCCTGCAGGCGGGCCTCGATGGCCGCCCCAATGTGCCCGTAGCCCACGATCAGCACCCGCTGGTCGGCGAGGGACCGGCCTGCCCGATGCTCCCAGTTGCCTGGGACCTGATTGCGGGCGAACCAGTCCAGGTGACGGCCGCTGGCCAGGGCCAGGGCCACCGCCAGCTCGGCGGTGCTCGCGTCGTGCAGCCCGGCCGCGTTGCACAGCGTCACCCGGTCCGGGATCAGCGGCAGCACGTCCTCGTAGCCGGCCGTCAGCGTCTGCACGACCTCGAGCCGCGGCATCCGCCCGACGTTGTCGAGCACGGCGGTGCCCTTCAAGTAGGGCAGCACATAGAAGGCGACCTCGTCGGCCGTGGCGGGGAAGTCGTCGCCGTCGGCCCGGTAAAAGTCGAGTTCCAGCCCGTCAGGTATGCGCCCGAGCCGCCGCTCCGCCTCGGCCAGGCCGGTGTAGGGAACCCAGGCCAGTGGCACTGTTCGTCCTCCTTAGGTCGGTGGATCAGCCTAGCGCTAGCGGAAGGGCACGGTCCTTCTGGAGGCCCGGCGACGCGGCGTTAGGCCTCGCGGGCCGGCCCGGGCGCACCGGCCGACGCCGTCTCATCGAGGGCCGCGAGGAACTCGGTGATCGCCTCGGTGACCGCACCGGGGGCACGCCGGGGCAGGTGATGGCCCGCGTCCGAGATGAGCCGCAGGCGGGCGTTGGGCAGCTCAGTGACCAGCCGCTGCGCGGCCATGATGGACACGATCTGGTCGGCCGGGTCGGCCAGCAGCAGCACCGGCACCTCGACGGACGGCAGCGCGCCCTCCAGCTCGGCGAGCTCGCTGAGCAGCGCCCGCTGCTCGGTGAGGAAGGCGCGCCAGCGCGGCTTCGCGCCTGCGCGCTTTTCGCCCCAGACCTGCAGGTTGAGATGCTCGCCGGGGTCAAGCGGCTGGCCTGCCCGGCCGCTGAGCCAGGCGAGCCGGAGACGGGCGACCCACGGCGTCCACCGCCACATGACCTGCGCGGCCACCGGGCCGATGACCGGCGCGGCGAGCAGCCAGTCCACGATGCCGACGGAGCCCGGGCCGACGCCGGCCAGCAGCACCACGGCCCTCACCCGCCGCGGGGCCAGGTGCGCCGCCATGAGCGCGGCGCCGCTAGCCCAGGAATGGGCGACGAGAACGGCGCTGTCCACGCCTCGTTCGTCTAGGTCATCGAGGATCGCCTGGGCGTTGACCGTGAAGCCCCCGGCGTCACGCCTGCTCGCGCCGTATCCGGGGCGGTCTTTTGCCACCGCGTGCAGATTGGCCGGCAGACGGGTCAGGACGGCATCCCAGTCGGCGGCGCTCCCGGGCTGGCCGTGGAGCAGGACGAGCTGATGCGGTTGCGGCGCGGAAGCTGGCGCCGGCTCGGCTGACGGCTCAAGCGCGGGTTCCGGTGCGGCGTGCGCCGCGGGCCTGCGGGCCTGAAGCAGCAACAGGAACAGCCACCCCACCGCGGCGTTGAACCAGAAGCTGATCAGCCGGTACAGCACGGCGGCGGCGACGGCCTGGCGGACGTGCACCCCGGACGCGACCAGGGCCAGGCTGATCGCGCCCTCGGTGATGGCGAGGCCGCCAGGGGTGAGGGACAGGCCCTGCGCGCCGATGCCCGCCGCGTAGACCAGAAGCAGGTCGGGCCACGGGACGTGAACGCCGACGGCGATGATGCTGACGGTCAGGACCGCCGCGTCGGCGAACCAGTTGAGCAGGGAGTAGCCGAAGGCCAGCGCCCAGTTGGACGTCGGGAGACGGCGCGCGCCGAACCGCTGGGCCCAGGCCCGCAGGGCCAGTTTCTGGTCGGTGGCCGGCCAGCGCAACAGCCGCGCGCCCCGCGTGAGTCCCCAGGCCAGGAAGTTCTCCAGGACCTGGCGCACGCGCGGGTAACGGGCCGCGGCCGCGATGGTGGCCGCGACGGCCACGGCGAGCGCGAGGGCGGGGACGGTGATCGCGAGCGCCAGGGTGCTGCCAGTCGCCAGGCCGCCCGCGACCAGGACAACGCCCCAGGCGGTGGTGGAGATCACACCGCCGGCGAGCAGCGTCCAGCCAGCGACCACGGTGCCGGCGCCGGCCCGGGCGAAGCGCCGGAAGAGGTAGGCCGCGGCCAGGCTCGGGCCGACGAGCGGGACCGAGACCGACATCGCGTTCGCGGCGTAGACGGTGGCCAGCGTCTCGGACCACCGGGGCCGCACCCGCCCGGCCTTGAGGAACTCGCGGAACATGGCGGCGAAGGCGGCCACCGAGACGACCTCGAGCGCGATGCCGGCCACGACCCAGGTCCAGCGGAGATGGGCCAGCACCTTGAGTGACCCGGCGACGTCGGAGTTCTCAGCCGCGGCCGCGGCGGTCAAGAGCCCGACGGCCGCGATCACGACGGCAGCCGGGATCACCGCTCGTGACCATCCTGACCTGCCCGGACGACTGGCCAGGCTCTCGATCACCGGCGCTGTTCCTTCCTGGTCCGCCTCCGTCGAACGTCGCACGTCAGGGTGCAACAATTACCACTTACCTCCCGATACCCGAAAAATTGAATCTGCAAGCGCGCTGGCCGGCTCCGCGTGGCTCTGCCAGTAGCGTGAGCGGTCTGGGAAGCTTTTTCGTTACCGGATCGCCGGACGGGGCTCCTGGCCGGCGGGTAATCCCTACTGAATTTGTAGGCTAAGGATGGGCCGAACGGAAGCGGAGGTAGCTGATCATGGAATTGGGGCGTTACGGCGTCTTCGGGCGCGCGGTGGTGCTGACGCCCGAGCGGGCACGCCTGGCGGAGTCGCTCGGGTACGGGACCGTCTGGGAGGGCGGCTCGCCGCCGGCCGAGTTGTCACACGTCGAGGCGATCCTGGACGCGACGAGCACCATCAAGGTGGCAACCGGCATCGTCAACGTCTGGCGGGCCGAGGCCGTCGAGGTCGCTCGCTCGTATCACCGCATCGAGGCCGCCCACCCCGGCCGGTTCCTGCTCGGCGTGGGGGTCGGTCATCCCGAGGCCACCGCCGCGTACCGCTCGCCCTACCAGACGCTGGCTGACTACCTCGACGTGCTCGACGCCGAGGGCGTGCCGGCCGGGCGGCTGGTCCTGGCGGCGCTCGGGCCGCGGGTGCTGCGGCTGGCCGGGACGCGCACGGCCGGCGCGCATCCCTACCTGGTCACGCCCGAGCACTCGCGCCTGGCCCGCGAGATTCTCGGCGCCGGCAAGCTCCTCGCGCCCGAGCAGCGCGTTGTCCTGGAAGCTGACCCGGACCGCGCACGGGCGGCCGGCCGCCCGTCGGTGCGGCCCTATCTTCGCCTGTCCAACTACACGGCGAACCTGCAACGGCTTGGCTTCACCGAGCAGGACGTGGCCGGCGAGGGCAGTGACCGCCTGATCGACGCCCTCGTCGTCTCGGGCGATGACGCGCGGATCAGGCAGCGCTTCGAAGCGCACCACGCGGCCGGCGCGGATCACGTCGCCGTCCAGGTGATCGCCGAGCCAGGCGGCGACCTCGACGCCGGCTTGCGCCGGCTGGCCGAGATCCTGGCCCTTCCCGGCTGACGGCAGGGTGCCACGGTAACTCCCGGGAATGCAGCTCAGCGCTAGCTGGCGCATGAACTCCCGGGAAGGCAGCTCAGCGCTAGCTGGCGCATGCGCGCAGGACTATGCCGTGCGCGTAGGTCGCCTGCCCCACGTGCATCATGTCGTCGTTGAGTACCGACACCAGCCGCACCCCCAGCGTCACCGGGGGCGTCCAGCGCGTGTCGACGACGCGGTCCAGGTCGGCGTCGGTCACCGCGGAGACCAGCCGTACCGTCTGCGCGTAGGTCTCCTCGTGGTAGCCGGCCAGCAGCGCAGCCGACGCCGTAGCGGAACCAACCGCCGCCACCTGCCCGGTCGTGTGACCGTACCCGGTTTCCATCGTGCCCTCGGCCAGCCCGAACCGCTTGGCCCAGCCGCCGGACGACCACGCCTGCACGGCGCCGAACGCCTTCGCCACGTGGTCGTCCTGCACTCGCGTCAGGTGCCACACCAGCCAGCTGATGGGATTGGCGTCCGGGGCGATCCGGTAGGCGAGCTGGTCCGGGGTGAGACCGGACAGCACGTCCGCGACCGTCTCCCTGATCCGCCCGAACCCGTCGACGAGCAACTCCGCACTAGTCATGCCCGTTGTCTACCGCACCGTCGCCGCACGCGAGCGTTATTGCCCTCAGCGGGTCGCGCCGGGCCGGCTTCGCGACTTCCTTTGAAGCTACGGCGTCTTGGCCTGTGCCTCGTGGGGAATCTGCTCGCCGGCCGTCACGGCTATCGCGAGGTGGTTGCCTGCGGGCGGGAGCGGGCAGGTCGCGAAGTCCGTGTAGGCGCAGGGCAGGTTGGTCGCCCGGTTGAAGTCCAGGATGACGGTCCCGTCCGCGCCCGGCGCCGGGACATGCAGCGACCGGTTGGCCGGGTACGTGGTGACGCCGCTGGTCGCATCGGTGAACAGGATGTGCAGGCTCCCAGGGGCATAGCCGTTGAAAGCGGTCAAGGCGAGCGGCTGGCCGTCGATCTCGAACTCGACCACGCCGGGCGCGGCGTAAACGTGCTGCAGGCCTTCGACCACGGAGCCGACGGTGACGTCCGCCGGCTCGTCGAACGGCCGGTAGCGGCCCGCAATCACCCAGCGCGGGTCGGGCGCGTACGCTGGGGTGCCATGGAAGCCCGCACGCAGCGGCGTGCCGGGATGGCGCGGGCGCAGGATGTCGTTCCCGCCCCGCTTGGCCACCTCGTACACTCCAGCGGCATCGGACGGGAAGAGCCCGCCGCGTTCGGGGATCTGGTCAAAGCTGTGCCTGCCGGTGATCCGGGTCCCGTCCAGCGTGAGCTCCTCGCCCGGCGCGAGGTGCACGGTGACGCCGGCGTCGCTGGCCGACCACTCCCCCGGCGCGTCAGGGAACCGGGCCGGGGTCTCGGTGAGCCAGTTGATGCTGGTGATCGCGAGGAAGCCGTCCGGCGCGTTGAGCCGGTCCTCGTGCTTCTTGTGCCACGCTGCCCAGTCGGCGGCGAAATCCTCGCCTGGCTGGAGGTCAAGAACGCTCATACCGGCGTAAGCGCTTCCGCAGGCCGCTATATTCCAGACTAAACCCATCGGTTAGAACGCAAAATCGATCTCCCGGGCCGCGGAGGCCAGGCCGCCGGGCTCTTCTCTGCCCAGAAGGGCCGGTTTACGCTGTGGTTCAGCAACGTCGCTGACACGGCAAGGGAGCAGGCATGAGCTTCACGGTGGAAAAGGACATCATGGTGGCCATGCGGGACGGCGTGGAACTGGCGACCGACGCCTGGATCCCGTCCGTGACGCCCGCGCCGGTCCTGCTTGTCCGGCTCCCCTACGGCAAGGACCTGCCGCAGCTGCTCGCCTACGGGCTGGTGCCGAACGTGTTCGCCCTCGTCGAGGCGGGCTACGTGGTCGTGTACCAGGACTGCCGAGGCACCTGGCGATCCGGCGGGGAGTTCGTGCCGATGCTGAACGAGCCCGCCGACGGCGCCGACACCGTGGCCTGGCTGCTTGCCCAGCCGTGGTGCGACGGCAACATCGGCACCTACGGGCCGTCCTACCTGGGCTTCGTGCAGTGGGCGAGTGTATCGGCGGGCGCGCCGGTGAAGGCGATCGCGCCGGCGGTGACCACGACCGACTACTACACCGCGCCGTGGTACTCCGAGGGCGGCGCGGGCTCCTGGCACACGGTGCAGTCATGGAGCACCCAGATGGCCATGGTCGAGACGCTGCGCCAGCTCGGCCGGGGCGCAGGCGACCCGCAGCTGCTCGGCGAGCTGATGGGCATGATGGCGGACCCGCAGCCGCACCTGGAGGCGCTGCCGTCGAGCCGTCAGCCAGCGGTCGAGAAGGTCTGGCCGTGGTTCAGCCAGATCCTGTCCCACGCGTCGCGCGACCAATGGTGGCAGGACCTGTCCGTGCTCGACCGGGCCGAGCAGGTCACCGTGCCCGCGCTGCACATCGGCGGCTGGTTCGACATCTTCGTGGCCAACACGGCCCGGTCGTTCACCGAGCTGCGCGCCCGGGCGGGAACCGCGGAGGCCCGGGAGGGGCAGCGGCTGATCATCGGTCCCTGGGACCACCTCAACGCGACCGGCATCTACCCGGACCGCCGCTTCGGGCTGACCGCCGACGCCATCACCCAGGACCTGACCGGCCAGCACGTGCGGTTCTTCGACCGGTGGCTGCGGGACAGGCCCGGCGCGCTTGACGGCTCCGCCCCGGTGAAGATCTTCGTGATGGGTATCGACCGGTGGCGCGAGGAGCAGGACTGGCCACTGCCCGACACCACGTACGTGCCGTACTACCTGCACGGCTCGGGCCGGGCCAACAGCGCGGCGGGCGACGGGGAGCTCGGTACCGAGGTGCCGGCCCAGACCGCGGCGGACACTTTCCTTTACGACCCGCGGCGTCCGGTGCCCAGCCTGGGCGGGCGGGTCATGCTCCCGACCACCGCGAACGCGGCCGGCGCGGTCGACCAGCGGCCGGCCGAGGCCCGCGACGACGTGCTCTGCTTCACCTCCCCGGTGCTCACCGAGCCGCTCGAGGTCACCGGGCACGTGTCGCTGACGCTGTACGCGTCCTCCTCCGCACCGGACACCGACTTCACCGGCAAGCTCGTCGACGTGTTCCCTGACGGCCGCGCGATCTACCTGACCGACGGCATCATCCGGGCGCGCTACCGCAACTCGCTGGCCGAGGCGGAGCCGCTTACCCCCGGCGAGCCCGTCAAGCTGAGCCTGGACCTGTCGGTGACGTCGAACGTGTTCCTGCCCGGGCACCGGATCCGGCTTGAGGTATCGAGCAGCAACTTCCCGCGCTTTGACCGCAATACCAACACCGGCGGGGTCATCGCCGACGAGCCGGCCGACCTGGCCGCCGCCGCGGTCAACCGCGTGCTGCACGGTCCGGATCACCCCAGCCAGCTGATCCTGCCCGTCATCAGCCGCTAGCCTGCCTGCTGTCTCGGCGGCTGTCTGCCCATGCCTGGAGCCAGGCGTCGTGGAACCAGCCCCCGAACAGCTGGCCACCGTAGACCGCCCAGCCGACGCCGATCAGCCACGACTGCACGATCAGGACGGTGCCAAGCGCTCCGTAGGTGACCGCGTTCGCGACGACGAGCGGCTGGAAGACCAGGGCGGAGAAAACGCGCAGGCCAGCCAGGAACGCCACCGTGACCACCGCGCCGGGCAGCGCCGCCAGGTAGCTCACCCGGCCGCCGACCAGGAAGTGAAGTCCCCACCAGAAAAAGACGACACCGAGTACCACCGCCACTAGCACCCGGAACAACGTCTCGGCGGGAGAATGCCGGACCACGGTACCCACCGTGGCCGCCGCGTAAATGTAGGCGATGAAGACGGCCAGCCACACCGCCTGCCGCCAGATCTTGTGCCACGGCCCGGCGGGAAGGCCCCAGACCCGTTCGAACCCGGCCTGCACGCTGCCCGCGAACGTCACGCCGAAGAGGGCGAGCAGCACCAGGCTGAAAGCGCTCGTCGTGCTCAAGACCCGGGCGGGCGCGGAAAAGAGCTGTGTCACCGCGCGGGCTGAGGGGCCGGTCAGGCCCATGCCGTAGACCACCCATACGGCTATGCCGTGATGCGTGGCGGCGCTGGCGGCGGCGACGATGACGAGCAGCGGGAACACGGTGAGCATGGACAGGGCCGCGAAACCCATGGCCCGGTACATAAGTTCAAACTCCTTGCCGCGCCGGTGCAGGTCTTCGAACCGGAGGTCGCGCCAGACCAGCTCGACGGCCCGGAGCGCGGCGCGGTGCGCCGAGGGCTTCCCGGTTCCGGCAGTCATGGGGATGTTCTTTCCCGCAGACCGGCGTTCATCCGTGACGGGCGAGGCTCACGGGCACTTGCCGCTGAACTGGGCGTCGGCGATGACCGGCAGCGCGCCGGGACGCAGGCCGGCCGGGAGGCCGGCCAGGCTCGGCCAGGCCGGGTGAGCGGGCCGGCAGCCCGGCGAGGGCAGGCGGACGGGCGAAGCCGACGGCGCCGCCGGGCGGGTGACGGTGTACTGCGAAGCAAGCGCGTCATACACGCTCGGTGCCTTCACGGCGAAGATGACGCCGGCGACGGCGACCCCGGCCAGGGAAACGGCGACCGTGAACGCGCGACGGCGGCGCGACGGCGGGCGGGGCTCGCGGCTCGGCCCGAAACCGACCTCGTCCATCGAGAGCCACCTGCCCCATAAGTCACGATTCATGCATAGTTGCACATATATCCCAGAACGAGCAAGGACTCGGACACCTGCAATCGATCGCAGAGACCGGACAGAGCCGCTTTAGAACCGAAGTGATAGCTGATTGTCTAAATATGAGGATTTATGCCTTGATCATCGGTTACGCTCCAGCCTGTCGGGCGGAGGCTGATGCGGTCAGCGTGTTCCCGCCACGACTAGCTTTGCCTTGCGGAGGGGGACCATGGCCACGTTTGCCACTGGCATGCAGCCAACCGAGGAGTCGAGGGAAAAAGGCCTCAAGACCGGCGCCCTCGGCCTGGTGTCAAGCATCGTCATCGGGGTCGCCTCGACGGCGCCTGCCTACAGCCTGGCCGCGACGCTGTTCTTCGTGGTGGCCGCGGTCGGGCTGAAGTCCCCGCTTGTCGCCGTGCTCGCGTTCGTGCCCATGCTGCTGTGCTCGATCGGCTTCAGCGAGCTGAACAAGGCCGACCCGGACTGCGGCACCACGTTCATCTGGGGGACCCGGGCGTTCGGGCCATCGGCCGGCTGGGCGGGCGGCTGGGCCACGGTGGCCGCCGACATCCTGGTCATGGGCAGCCTCGCGCAGGTGGCCGGGCAGTACCTGTTCTTCCTCATCCAGGGACCGAACAGCTCGATCGGGGCCAACGCCTCTGGCGGCTGGGTGCTGCTGGTGGGCGTGCTGTGGATCGCGTCGATGACCTACATCTGCTACCGCGGTATCGAGGTCTCGGCCCGGTTCCAGCGGGTGCTGTTGACCATCGAGGTCATCATGCTGATGGTGATGTCGGTGACCGCGCTGGTCAAGGTATACGCCAGCCATCCGGCGGGGTCGGTCCACCCGAGCCTGAGCTGGTTCTCGCCGTCGCAACTGCCGCTGTCGGCGTTCGTGTCCGGGATCATCTTGATGCTGTTCATCTACTGGGGCTGGGACACCGCCCTGTCGGTCAACGAGGAGACGGCGGACAAGTCGCGGACGCCCGGCCGGGCGGGCATCATCTCGACGATCCTGCTGCTTGTCACCTACGGGATCGTGATCGTCGCGGTCCAGTCGTTCGCCGGGGTCGGCGGCAAGGGCGTCGGGCTGACCAACCCGGACCACCAGTTCGACGTGCTGTCGGTGACCGGGAGCGCGATCTTCGGCAACTCCTCGTTCGGCACGTTCCTGTCCCGGCTGCTGATCCTGATGGTGCTCAGCTCGGCGGCCGCGTCCACCCAGACGACGATCCTGCCGGCCGCCCGCACCACGCTGTCCATGGCCGCCTACCGGGCGCTGCCGCAGCAGTTCGCCAAGATCAGCCCGCGGTACCTGACCCCCACGGTGTCCACGGTCGTGGTGGGGGTCGCTTCCGTCGCGCTGTACATACCGCTGAACTACATCTCCGGCGGCAACCCGATCGCCGACGCCGTTTCCGCGATCGGGCTCTACATCGCCTTCTACTACGGGCTGACCGCCTTCTCCTGCGCCTGGTACTACCGGTCCACGCTTCGTAACAGCGCACGCGACCTGTGGATGCGCGGCATCCTGCCGGTCATCGGCGGCCTGATCATGTACGCGGCCGGTACTTACAGCCTGCAGAGCGACTGGGTGGCGACCAACAGCTACACCAGCTGGACGGTGCCCGGCCTGGGGTGGCAGGTCGGCGGGATCTTCATCATCGCCGCGCTGGCCGCGCTGGCCGGCGTCGCCAGCTTTATTTACATGCGCGTCACGGCTCCCGCCTTCTTCCGCAGGCAGACTCTCACCAGGGCCACTCCCGTGCGAGTCCCTGAACTGGAACTGTAATGACCACCGTAGCGATCCCCCGGAGTGCGGCCGGCCCGACAGCCGGCGGGCCGTCCTGGCCTGCGCGGTCAGGGACGGTCCCCGCCCTGGCCGACGGTTACACGGAGCGGCCGGAGACTAATCCCGGCCTGGCGGCCGCCCTGCCGGCCGGCGCCGCGGTCGCGCTGGTATCCCGTCTGGCGACAGGCTCTGGTCAGGCGACAGGCTCAGGCCAGGCGACGGATGCCGGTCTGGTGGCCGCTCACGCGGCCCGAGACTGGCTGAGATCGTCGGGCAAGACTCAGTTCGCCGCGGCGTTTGCCGAGTCGCTGTGGCAGTCGGGCGACCTGGACCTGCTTGTGTGGATCCCGGCCACGAGCCGGGCCGCGGTGCTGTCCGGCTACGCCGCGGCGACGGCCACCGCGACCGGCCGGGAGCAGGCGAGCAGCTGCGAGTCGGTCGCCGCCCAGTTCCTCGGCTGGCTGAGCGAGACCAGCCGTTCCTGGCTGGTGGTGCTCGACGACGTGACCGACCCCGCGGACCTTGACGGCCTCTGGCCGTCCGGCCCCAACGGCCGGGTCCTGGTGACCTGCGCGGAAGCCACGGCCCTCCCCCGCGGCATGCAGGTCCTGCCAGTGGGGTCGTTCAACTCGCGCGAGGCCCTCAGCTTCCTGATGGAGCGGCTGTCGGCCAACCCGGGCCAGCGGCTCGGCGCGATTGACCTGGTCCGGTCAATCGCCCTGGAGCCCACCGCGCTGACTCAGGCCAGCGCGGTGATCGCCAGCTCCACGATGTCCTGCCACGGCTACTGCGAGTACTTCCTGCGCAGGCGGGACCAACTGGCCGACTCGTCCGGCACATCGCCGCCGGCCAGCGCGGTCACCTGGACGATCTCGTTCGAGCGCGCCAGTCAGCTCGCCCCGGGCGGGGCGCCCCAGTCGGTTCTTGCCCTGGCCGCGGTGCTCGACGGGCACGGCATCCCCGTGACCGTGCTGACCGCGCCAGCGGCAGGCGGCTACCTCGCCGGCGCCGGAGCCCACGCTAACGGCGAGGCCAGCCGCGCGGCGCTCGCGGCGCTGGAACGCGTCGGCCTGCTGACCCTCACGCCCGCGGCACCGCCGATGGTCCGGCTCAGCCCGGTGCTGCAGGCGGCGCTGCGCGCCGCGATGCCGGAAGCCATGCTTGACCAGGCGGTCAGGGTGGCCGCGGACGCGTTGCTCCAGGCCTGGCCGCAGGCCGAGCCGCCCGGCTGGCCCGCCTCCGCCCTGCGGTCCTGCGCGGCGGCCCTCCGGCAGGTCGCCGGAGACCGGCTGTGGTCCGCCGGCTGCCATCCGGTACTGCTTCGCGCCGGGGACAGCCTGGACCGCGCCCGCCTGACTGGTCCCGCGGTGGAGTTCTGGAGCGACCTGCTCGCGACCAGCGACCGGCTGCTCGGTTCCGGGCACCCGCACACCGTCCTGGCCGGACAGCGGCTGGCCGACGCCCAGCTGGCGGCCGACCGCGGGGACGACGCCGTCGCCTCGTTCCAGCGGCTGCTCGACATCCAGAGCGTACGGCTGGGTCCGAATCACCAGGAAGTGGTCGAAGCGCGGCGCCGCCTCGGCCACGCTCTCGTGGCGGCCGGCCAGCTCGACCGCGCGGTCTCCGTCCTGGAGAAGGTCGTATTCGGTGCCGAGCGGGTCAACGGCCCCGAGCACGCCGATACGGTCGGCGCGCGGGACGAGCTTGCCGCCGCCTACCTGGCCGCGGGCCGGCATGCCGACGCCATCGACCTGTACCGGCGCACGCTCGCCGACCGTGAGCGCAGCCAGGGATCGCGCCATCCGGAGACGATAACCGCGCGCCAGTGCCTGGCCGACTCCTACCTGGCCGGCGGCCAGGCGAAGGATGCGGTCTCCGTGTACAGGCGGGTGGTCGCCGACCGGGAGCGCGTCCTCGGGCCCGACCACCTGGACACCAACCGGGCCCGGTACAGCCTAGGCACCGCCTACCAGCAGATGGGCAGGACGGTGGCGGCCGAGCGGGTCTACGAGCAGGCCAAGCTCGGCTTCGAGCGGACGCTCGGTCCCCGCCACCCCGATGCGCTGCGCAGCCGCGCGCAGCTTGCCCGCGCGTACCATCAGCTGGGACGGTACGGCGACGCCCGCGCGCTGCTGCGCGACACGGTCGACCGGCTTGACCATGTCCTGCCCCACGGGGACCCGCTGATCACCGACCTGCGCGCGATCCTGGCCGACATCGGCGACGAGTAACCGAAGGCCAGGCTCGGGTGAGCGTCCGTTACTCGTCACCAGGGACGCCGTACGCGGGTGCGCTGGCCGGGTTCAGCGCGCGCGTGATGTAGGCATCGCGCTGGGGAAGCCAGACGTCGAGCAGCGCGGTGAGGTCGGCCAGGGGGTCGTCTGCCCAGTCGACGCGCAGGTCGGTGACCCGCCAGCCGGAGCCGTTGATCACCGACAGGCCGGCGGAGTGGACCGGGCCGGCCTCGCCGCCCGCCGCGATGGCCGCGCCGAGGGCCGCGAGCAGTCGCGTCTCGACCGGGCCGCCGGCGGCCAGCCAGGCCTCGACCAGCCGCTTCGGCACGTCCGGCGCGGCCAGCAGGTTGCCGGCCGCGGCGGCGCCGTCGACGGCGTACTCGCCGGTCACGCCGAGTGCGTCGCGGCTGGAGTGGACGGCGGTCCGTCCCGCCGTGTCGACGGCGATGAGCTGGCGGAACCGGGCGAAGGGCTCGCCCGCGAGCACGGTGCCGACCGCCGTCGCCGCGTCGCTGCCCGCGCCGAGCAGCGCGAGCACCTTGGGGCCGAGCCGGGGGTCGGTGACGTTCTGGGACAGCACCGCGCCCGCGCCGTCGGCCAGGTGCACGCAGCGGGCCGCGACGGCCGGGGACGACGAGCAGATCACTGTGCCGAACGCGCCGCTCGCCGCGTCGCGCACCGCCAGCGAGAAGGTCACGCGCCTGCCCCTGTCGATGGAACAGTGGACAGGACCGCGGTGGCGTCGATCTCGACCAGCCACTCCGGGCGCGCGAGTGCCGTGACCACGACACCCGTCGAGACGGGGAAGACCCCCTTGAGCCACTTGCCCATGGTGCGGTAGACGGTCTCGCGGTACCGAACGTCGGTCAGGTACACCACGATTTTGACGATGTCCTCCAGCGTGCCGCCCGCCTCCTCGACCAGCATCTTGATGTTCGACATCGCCTTGTCGGTCTGTGCCTCGAGGTCGCCGGCGCCGACGTTCTCGCGGGTATCGAGGTCCTGGCCGATCTGACCGCGGATGTAGACGACGCCGTTGGCGACGACGGCCTGGCACAGGTCGTTGTCGAGGTCCTGCTCCGGGTAGGTGTCCTTCGTGTTGAATGGCCGGATGCGAGTGTGCTTCATGGTCAGCTGCCCTCGTCGTAGGCGGCGTAGCCGCGCTGGATGGAGATCTGGTCGGCGATGTACCTAGCGTCGTGCCATACCCCCCAGATGAAGCTCGACGCGCGCCGGGACAGCCAGGGCAGCCCGAGGAAGTAGACGCCGGGCTCGCTCGACACCCCGCGCGCGTGCCGCGGCCTGCCGTTGGCGTCGAAGGCGTCGACCTGCAGCCACCCGAAGTCGGTGGCGTAGCCGGTCGCCCAGATGACCGAGGTGACGCCCGCGCTCGCGAGGTGAAGCTCGCGCAGCGGGCTCGTCACGGAGGCCGGGTAGGGACCGAGAACGCGGGCCGCCGGCTCCTCGGGCAGGTCGAGCCCGTTGCGTGCGATGTAGGCGTCGGCCTCATCAAGCAGCGAGAGGTAGCTGGCGTCGCCGGCCGCGATGTTGTCCCGCAGGTCCGGCTTGAAGCGGACCGTCCCGCCGCTGAACGAGGAGGCCTGCCCGGCCAGGGTGATGCCCTGGGCGGCGAGGTCACGGAAGTCGACGGTGTGGCCGCCGTTGCTGCCGCTGACCGCGATGGTCACGTGCTCGGCGCCCAGCGGAGGAGTTGACATCTCCCACTTGCCGAGGACGCCCAGCCACCAGACGTTGTCCCGCCCGCGGTAGCGGCGCGGCGGCCGGTCGTGCGGTCCGACGGCGAGGTAGACCCGTCGGCCCGCCTGGCGGAGCTCGGCGGCGATCTGCACGCCCGAGGACCCGGCGCCGACCACGAGGACGTTCCCCGCTGGCAGCTGCCCCGGGTTGCGGTAGGCGGCGGAGTGGAGCTGCTCGACGCCGGCGCTGCCGGGGATGATCGGCGGAACCACGGGCCGCTGGAACGGCCCGGTCGCGGCGACCACGAAGCGGGCGTCAAGCACGCCGCCGGAGGTCTTCACGGTGAAGCCGGGACGGCCGTCGTTCTTCCGCACCAGCGTTACGTCAACCCCGCAGCGGACCGGTGCCGCGATCTTCTTCGCGTAGGCCTCGAAGTAGTCGGCGACCTGTTCCTTCGGCACAAAGGCATCCGGGGCGGTGTCGAACTCGAGTCCGGGGAAGCGGTCGTGCCACGCGGGCCCGTTCGCCACGAGGGAGTCCCAGCGCCCGGAGCGCCACTTCTCCGCGATGCGCCCCCGTTCCAGGATGACGTGCGGCACGCCGGCGTTACTGAGGTGCTCGCTTAGCGCGATCCCGGCCTGGCCCCCGCCGACGACCACGACTTCGACCTGTTCGATGCTCATGGCTTCCTTCACTTCCGCTCCGCCGCACCGCGAACGCGTGCCCCAATTACTCTCCCCAGCCAAGGGCCATCTGTCCAACAGTGAATACTTACCTAGGTCATCTGGTAAATCGATGACCCGTGGCGGGAACGCAGGTGTTACCGAGCGATGACGCCTCTTGACGGCTGTGCAACATGCTGTTAAATCACTACTTAATATAAGTCCTGAATTAAGGGTCGGCCATGTGCGGACGGTGACGCGCGCCCGCTAGCACAGCTCCAGTTCCTACTTCAATGACCGAGACCCGTTGACTTGCCCAGCCAGGGCCGACGGCTTGCGGCAGGCCGCCGCACTAGCGCCGGGAAGAGCCGGCGTTGGTGCGGGGATGAGAAAGGAGCACGAGGATGGGTCAACTTCACGTCCCGCGGCTAATCATGTCGCGGCACGGTCTCCCGCACCGGAGACGTACCGCCCTGACGGCCTCCGATTTCAACACCACCAACGCGCAGTACGTGCAGGTAGCCATCGGCTTCTGACGCGCGGCGCGAGGTGAGCCGGGCCGGGCGCCGCGGTACAGACAGCGCCCGGCCCTCTCCCCGACCGCAATCCCGCCCACCCAGATCATCCGGGGCCGCGGCCGCATCAGCAGGGGCCGCGGCAGCCCGTGAGCACTTAAATCGCAACTTAATTCAAGATTTGAATTTTGCTTTCACCGGGCCCGCTCAGGAGAGGAACCGACATCCATGGGCGCAATGCACGTCCCCCACCTGCCCTGGCCCCGGAGGGCCCGGCCGCGTCGCGGCCGAACAGGGCCGCTGATCCTCGCCGTCGCTGTCCTCGCCACCCTGACCGCGGTCACAGCCGTACAGCCCGCGGCCTACGCCGCCACGGAAGGCCCGTTCGGCGGTACGCCCGCGGCCGTGCCCGGCACGGTGCAGGCCGCGAACTACGACACCGGGGGCCAGGGCACCGCCTACAACGTCACCTCGGTCAACGGCACCGCCAACAGCTACCGCTCCGACGGCGTCGACCTCGAGGCCACCGCCGACACGCAGGACACCGGCGCGGCAGGCGGCGCCGACGACATGGGCTGGACCACACCAGGACAGTGGTTCAGGTACACCGTTAACGTCGCCACGGCCGGCACCTACTCGGTCGCCTTCCGGGTGTCGTCACCGTACGGGATCACGGACGCGCTGCACATCGCCAACTCCGCCGGCACCAACCTCACCGGCTCCGTCGCGGTGCCGAATACCGGCGGCTACGAAACCTGGACCACCGTCACCGCCAGCATCGTGCTGCCCGCAGGCCAGCAGACGCTGACCGTCGACCAGGACACCAACGGCTGGAACTTCCACTTCATGACCTTCACCCTGACCTCGGCCGGCGGCGGTGGTGGCGGCTCGGGTGATGCGCCCTTCGGCGGGACGCCCGCGGCGGTGCCAGGCACGGTATACGCGGCGAACTACGACACCGGGGGCCAGGGCACCGCCTACAACGTCACCGCGGCCAACGGCACCGCCAACAGCTACCGCTCTGACGGCGTCGACCTCGAGGCGAGCGCCGACACCCAGAACAACAGCGGGGCCGGCGCGGACAACATGGGCTGGACCGGCGCCGGACAGTGGTTCAAGTACACCGTCCAGGTAGCCACCGCCGGGACCTACACGGTCAGCTTCCGGGTAGCCGCGCCGACCGCTGTCGGCGATGCGCTGCACATCGCCAACTCCGCGGGCACCAGCCTGAGCGGCGCGGTCGCGGTCCCGGCCACCGGCGGGTACCAGACCTGGACCACGGTCACCGCCAGCGTCACCCTGCCGGCCGGGGCACAGACGCTCACCGTCGACCAGGACGCCGCGGGATGGAACCTCCACTACTTCGCCTTCACGTCAGGATCGAGTGGCGGCGGCGGAGGCGGCGGAGGGGGCGGCCCGACCGAGTACTGCGGCACGCAGGACCTCGCGCTCGACCAGCCGACCACGGCCTCCTCAACCTATTCCGCAACGGGCAACCTGGCGCCCGCCGCCACCGACGGCAACCCGGGCTCCCGTTGGGAAAGCGCGTACACCGACCCGCAGTGGCTCGAGGTCGACCTCGGGTCCCAGACCCAGATCTGCAGCGCCAGCCTGCTCTGGGAGACCGCGTACGCCTCGTCGTTCCAGATCCAGGTGTCGACCGACAACGTGAACTGGACCACGGTCTACTCCACCACCACCGCCACCGGCGGCAGCGAGTCGTTCACCTTCTCGGCGACCGGCCGCTACATCCGGGTGTACTGCATCAAGCGGGCGACCCAGTGGGGCGACTCGATCTTCGAGTTCGACGTGTTCGGCCTGACCACCATTGCCCCGCTCAGCGGCGGCAACGGCAACGGCGGCAACGGAGTGTGCCCCTGGGTCGGCTCGACCGCGCCGGTCGCGAGCCGGGTACAGCAGGTGCTCAACGCCATGGACCAGTCGGAAGAGTTCACCCTGCTCTCCGGCGACGGCGGCTCGTCCTACATCGGCCAGGTCGCTGCCATCCCCAACCTGTGCATCCCGGCGATCAACATGCAGGACGGCCCGAACGGGGTCGGTGATGGTACGGGCGGCGTGACGGCCTTCCCCGACGGCGAGAACGCCGCCGCGACCTGGGACCCGGCGCTGATACAGCAGGAGGGCACCGCGGTCGGCGCGGAGTTCGCCGGCAAGGGCGTGAACGTCTCGCTCGGCCCGACCACCAACCTGGTGCGCGACCCGCGCTGGGGCCGGACGTATGAGACCTACGGCGAGGACCCGTACCTGGCCGGCCAGATCACCTCGGCCGAAGTCCAGGGCATCCAGAGCCAGGGCGTGATGGCCATGGTCAAGCACGTCGCCGCCTACGACCAGGAGCAGTACCCCAACGGGAACAACAACGAGACGGTGAGCAACCAGGCGCTGCAAGAGCTCTACCTGGCGCCGTTCGAGACCTCCATCAAGCAGGCCGCACCCGCCTCGTTCATGTGCTCCTACGCGGTGGTCAACGGCAACGCCTCCTGCCAGAACGCCTACATGCAGATAGACGGGCTGGACAGCAACGCGAACTTCGGCGGCTACATCACCTCCGACTGGGGTGGC
>Ga0265334_10000384_pt1 | contig 23580 bp, 20 predicted proteins | sample 42023metaG_FD_192442 | JGI IMG/M metagenome (GOLD analysis project Ga0265334, IMG submission 192442) | Rhizosphere microbial communities from Carex aquatilis grown in University of Washington, Seatle, WA, United States - 4-20-23 metaG | ecosystem: Host-associated > Plants > Roots > Rhizosphere... | reverse complement strand
CGGCGTCGGCGGCGTAGGCGGCGGCGTAGGCGTAGGCGGCGGCGGCGGCGGCGTAGGCGGCGGCGCCGGCGGCGGCGTAGGCGGCGTAGGCGTTTTCTCGCGCGAGGCGAACATCTTCGATGCTCGCCTCGCCGCGGACCCACGCCCGCGCGGTTTCGATGGCGATGCGCGGCCGGTCTTCACCGGGCTTTACATACTTCAGTGCCGTCTCAGCGCAGGCGCAGGCGGCGAGAACGATCTCTTTCCTCGTCGGCCAGCCAGGCTTGTCTGCCATTTGGCTAGCGAGCCAAAGCAGCCAGTCGGCGCGCTCGCAGGTGGTCCAGGCTTCGTGAAGGTCTTTTCCCTTCGCCCAGGCGCGGGCATCGGAGCATGCTCGAAGATCGCGAAGCAGTTTCTGAAATTGGGTTGTGTTCACTGAGCGCCACCTTTCGCGTTAAGGATGCCGAGTTCCAGATCCTCGTCCGTAAAGGCCGCGCAGAAGTTGACGCTGGCGATGACGCGGTCGGCCCAGTCAAGAGACTCGCGCGGCGATCCGGGCGCGGTGCGCAACATAACCGTCTCTTCCGAGTCCAGTATCCAGACCTCGCCACTGGGCGTGATCGAATGCTGCCATGGTTCGCCATGCATCGGCTTATTCAGTCCGCGCGGAGAAACCCCGTTCCCCGCGCAGACAGGCTCTGGCGCTGGCGCGGCCTCCTTTCGGTACACAATGGTTGGATTTGATTGCAAAACCTGTTCGTAGAGATCTTCGATCAGCCGCAACACGCGGCCCGCCGAGCAGAGCCGGGCGTGCGATACATGCCCCTGCCCGTCAGCCTGCGCGCGACACTCACGGCAAAAGGGAATGGCGGCGCCGCCAGGAAACGAATGCGTGACCTCCATGCTGCGCTGCGCCAGCGCCCGCGACGCGAAGATCAGCTCAATCAGCGTTCCTTCGCGGATCTCGTTCCGATCGTTAGCGGCAGGGACGGCTACCGGCGGACAATCGATCAGCGGGCAGTTGGGCGAATGCTTCCAGCCCGCGCCGGGAATGTCGATACCGACACAGCAGCGCACGAGCTCGCGCCCGGAAAGCGGGTGCGACCAAGAAGATTGGTTTTGAGGGTTTTGGGCGTCCGGTCGGATTTCAGCCGGAGTACTAAGAGGCGAGGGGGCCTGATGCATAGGGCTATCTCCTGAGGTTTCCAGCAGATAGTCCTTTGAGTGGTAGGCAAGGCGGGGCTCGAACCCGCAACCCTCAGCTTAGAAGGCTGATGCTCTAACCGCTTTCAGCCGTTGCTCTAAACCACTTCAGAAGACTACTGCCAGGTTGTTATGAAACAGTGATCACTATTGACCAGACGAGAGAGCTTGTCAAGTGCTTTCTCAGCTGACCTGCTTCTTCACGAGCTGCGAAACCGCCAAACTAATCACCGAGGAACGCGTCAGATCGCCGTTCTCCTTTGCCCACGCATCGACCGCGCGCAGCAAATCGGCGCCCATTCGAACCGTCACGTTCTCCTTGGGCACGTCGACCGGAGGCCGCCCCATACGGGCTTTCGCTGGCTTTTTCCGAAGCTGTTTCGCTTTCTGATCCTTGCTTGACATGAATAAATCCTAGACGCCGAATTCAAATTAATGCAAGGCGTTAATAAATTATTTCGCACTTTAGTCACTTTTTGCCTTGCATTAAGTACCTAATAAGGTGTTAACTGTTTTGGTTCGGAAGCGCTCACCGCGAGCTATCCGCTGCCGACGATCGATCCCGAGGCGCCAACTCCTGCTCGGCGATGCGGGCCACGCAATAGCGGATCGTGTTGTTCTTATCCAACCCGAGCTTCGCCGCCAGTTTCTCAAGCAGCTTGTGCTGGGGAACGGTGAATCCCACCTGCAACCTTTTCTGGGCCATCTACAAAGGATAACCATAATTCGAGACGTATAAATGACTCACTTGTGTATCAAAACGAGTCACTTAGGCATCCAGATGAACCATTTAGAGCCATCCGCTACAACTTTAGGCTCACAAGCGAATTGCCTTGGAGGGCGTATGATTCGGCCAACTGATAAAGCGTCAGACGGCTTTACTCGTGACTTTGATTCCCTGGTCAACTCACCTCTCGTCGGCGTTCCTGAAGAAGATATGAGCCGCCTGGCACTTATAGAAAAGACCTTCGATCCTTACGCGCTCGATAAGACTCTTGAGCATACGCCTGACCATATCGACTGCCCGGCGTGCCAGGGCGCCAACACCGCGCTGGTTGTCACCGCCGCCGACCTGGCCGAGATGGGCTTCGAAGCCGCTGCTAAATTCTGGATCCTCTACCGCGCCCAGGATCCCAGCCTTCGCCCGCGCACCCATGAAACAACCGAAAGCTACATCAACGCGCTGCGCGTCTTCTTCGGTAAGGTTCGCCTCTGCGACATCACGCCTGGCCAGCTCCGCGCCTACCAGATCGCGCGCATCCACAACACGCTGCGCATGACGGCCGGAGAATCTCATCCCTGGAAGCAGGCTGCCGGCAACTCCGTCATCAACCATGAGATCAGCGTGCTCGGCCAGATGCTGACCTTCGCCCGCCTCTGGCACCGCATCAAGCCTTACTACTTTCCGCTTGAACAGAAGTCATGGAGCCCGCGCGAAATCCTCAGCGAGGAAGACGAGGAGACCCTTTGGAAGGTGGCCAGCAAGCATCCCGAAGCCGCCCTGGCCTACTGGGTTGCCGCCATCACCGCCAACACCACCGCCAGCGGCATCGAGCTGCGCGGCCTGCGCCTCAAGCACCTCTTCCTCACCTCGCAGATCGCCGAGTTCTACATCCCCGAAGACAGCGTCAAGAACGATTCACGGCCGCGGCGCATCGCGCTCAACAATCTCGCCCGTTGGGCTGTGGAGCAATGCCTCAAGCGCGCCATCAAACTCGGAGCCTGCGAGCCCAACCACTTCCTCTTCCCCTTCCGCATCAAGCGCAACAAGTATGATCCCACCCGGCCAGCCTCGCCCTACTTCCTGCGCAAGAGCTGGGCAAAGCTGCAGAAGTGCACCGGGTTCCTCGAGCTGAAGCCGCATGATCTGCGCCACCTGTGCATCACCAAGATGCTTGAGAACGGCGTCAACCCCGAGACCGTCATCGCCATCGCCGGACACGTCGGCCGCAAGATGATGGAGTACTACGCGCACCAGCGCCGCCAGGTGAAGTACGCGGCCGTGCTCACGCTTGAAACGAAGAAGAAGCCGGCGGTCAATGATCCGGCCGCCGGTGCACAAACCCGCAAGACCGGCTAGTCAGACTGGAAGCGCGTCGAGGTAACGCCCAGCACCAGCGCACCCGGAAACACGGCCACCATCTGCGCACCGTTCAGAAAGAAATAATCCTTCTCCGTCGCTGCGCCCGAGTAACCGCGGCGCATATTGTCGGCCTTCACATACTCAGGGTCCTTCTGATCCTTGAGCCGCACCGCGTAGTACCGCATCTGCTTCTTCTCTTCTTTTCGATTGAACATGGTTCCCTCCGGATACCGCGAATTCAGAGCTGAAACAAGCTCGCCTGCCCCTCGGCTTCGATATGGCTGATCTTTGTCAGCGTGTGCCGCTTCCCGCCAGCGAGATCCTCGGTCAGCACATACTTATGCTTCCCCGCCGGCATCCACACCAGCGAGCCGCCCTGGCCGTTGCGAGCCTTGGCCGCCTCCGGGTCTTTCAGGATCAAATCGCGCAGGTATTTGAGCTGATCTTCCGTAATGTGGCGAACGTTCGCCCCTGCGAAAACCTGCGCCCGCCCGAAGATCGAGTCGATCAGATCGTGAGCTGTCATGGCCCTTCCACTTTCTACGGAGTTGTAATCCCTGTGCTGACCGCTGTCCCGCCGGCGCCGGTGCAGACGCTTGCCTTCCAAACCATCTGCCCGTCCAGCGTTCCGCCAACGCAGCGGTAGAGCGTGCTCGTGCCCACGCCGACCTGGACACCCGTCGAGAGCGTATCGCCCCAGGGCCGGATCCCGACCCAGGCAACATACACGTCCACCGTCGCGGCCGAGATGTTGATCAGGAATGCGTCGCCGCTCAGTCCCGTTGCATCGACGTCGATGGAGTAGAGAGCGTAGGAGGATGAGGAGACCGAGACGGTTGCGGTCGTGAGCGTCGTCCAGACCGAGGACTCGTTCGCCTGCGCAAGCAGCGTGACGTTGGTCGTGCTTGCCGCCTTCATCCAGAAGTAAATCCGCATCTTGCCGGCGGGGATCTGCGAACCGATGAACCATTCCGTGCCGTTGCTGGTCGAAAGATACTGGCCGCCGCCGGAAGCGACCTTGAAGTTGTAGCCCGACGACGAAGTGGCGTCAGCTGCGAGGACTGGATTGGAGCCCGCCACCGCGTTCCCCATCTCCTGCGGCCAGAACCACAGATCCTCGCCGTTGAAGTAGTAGGTTGCCGCGCCCTTGTCGATGAAATCCCGCGTTCGGTTGTAGACAGTTGAGCCACGCGACAGCGCCGGCGGCCCGAACGTCGTCGACCCCTTGTAAGCGAATTGCTTGCGCGCGGGCTGCAGGCCGACCAGCGGGTTTGAGAGTTTTCCCGTGGTCAGCGTGTTTCCAAAGCCGGTCACATTGAAGGTCGCGCCGCTGATCGAATCCGCGTACGACGTGGAATAGAAGTCGTTCATTCCCCCGGTCACGTTGAAGGTTGCGTAAGTGGTCAGGGCCATCCAGATCACCCTGGAGCTGTCCGCGTCCCACTGAAAGGCCTGGGCAGCATTGCCGCCGAGGCTGAGCCTGTCAAAGGTGTGGTTCGTGCCCGCAATTCTGAAGATCGTCGAGGCCGAGGCTCCGCCGCCCTCCGCTTCCGGGATATCGATCTTCCACTCGTGCGCATCGGTTTCCGCGCCGTAGGCATTCAGGATCTGCGGCCCGAAGGCGTTGGTGAAGATCTTCAGGTTCTTGATCTCGTTCGCCCCGCCGTTGTAGGAGAGCCATGGATACTCGGCGAGAATCCACACGTTGGTGAAATGGTTATGATCCGCGATGCCTGTGTAGTTGGAGCCCGACGCGGTCACGCCGTTCGCCTGCACAAACACGAAACCGAAAGGTACGCCGCTAAAGACGTTCGTCCAGTTCCCCGCGTACGGGCACCCGTTGCCCTGGAAGAAGAACCCGCAGCCGTAGTTCGTGTAGTGATTGGAGTCGTTCTCCACTACCACGTTCTCAAAGTTGGCGTTGAACCCCGGCGCGTAGGCCGCATTCGGATCATCCATCGCGAACGCGCAGTTCCCTACCGTCTGCGTCACCGGCAGGTCGAGCACCGAGATATAGCCATGGGCCCCGGAGACCGCCGTGGAAGAGGCAGCAGTCAAAGTTACCTGCGTCTTCGATTGGTACGATGCGATCGTTGTGACCAGGGTGGCGCCGGCCGGTCCTGCGCCTGTAACCGAAATATGCTGCCCCACGTCTCCCGGCATGAAGACGCCCTGCGCTGCAGAGGTCAGCACCGCGTTGCTTCCATTCATCGCCGCATCGTCAAATCTGCGCCCAGGCAGACGGGTCGGGAAGCTCGCCGAAGCATCCGTCGACGTGTCGAGAATCAGTCCGAGATCCTTGATCGTCCACGATGTCCACGGATCCGCAAAGCCTGCGCCGCCCGGGCGAACGATGCACAGGATGTCCTGCCCCACCCCTCCGCGAATCGCAACCTTCATCGCGCCAGTGGCCGACTGCATCGTGCCCTGCGCCATCGGATCACCGAACAGGCTGACGCCTTTTGGATTCACGGCAGTTGCGGTGTAGTAGACCGTCTGGCCAGCGTTCCTCGGATTCGCCGGGAAGTACACCGCGCCGCCGACATCGTAGGCCGCATCAATCGCCGCCTGAATCGCGTCGTGATCGTTGGTCGTGTCGTCGCCCTTGGCCCCGTAGTTGGTCACGACAAAGACGCCGTTCACCGGCGCCGCCATCATCGGAGAGATGCCCCAGGCCGTACCGTCGGCGTCGATCGAGCAGAACTGCTCGCTCACGCTGTTCGGCGCGCTGTTGATCGTTCCCATGTTCTTCATGTTCGCCGGCCAGGTCAGCAGGCGGCCGCCCGTCGCATCCTGGATGACGCGGATTGAGAAGAAGACAGATGCGCCGCCGCCGTTCGTGAATGTTGGCGCGGCATTGCCGGTCAGCAAAAGCGAGAACTTCGAGCCCTTGCTGGCGTCGATCACAGGAGTCGCGCTGTACGGGATCGTGACGATGCCGTACAGCGGAAAGACGCTCACCGGCACCACGGCTTCCGGAGTTCCGGCGTCGTCGAACCCCAAGAGCTTTCCGGCCCGCACTTCTGTCGATGGCAGCGTGGGATCGACCGTCGGGTCGGTCACCGCAAACTTCAGCGACCTGTCGAGAGGGATCTCCAACTGCTGAATCTGGATGGTCGCCCGGTCGAGCGAGTCGTTGATCACGTCCGGATAGAATCCGCCCTGGTTCGTGATTTCGACAGGCTGCAGGTTAGGCAGGTCTGAGGTAATCACCAGGCGCTGACCTGTGGCCAGGTTGCCCGCGGTCAGGGTGATCGTGCCGCCCGGAGTGGTGTCCTGGTCTCCGTTCAGCGCCACGGTGTAGTCGGCCGTCAGCGTCAGCGTGGTCGCCACGCCCGATGCGATGTCGAGCCTCTCGACCAGCAGATCGCCCTCGGCGAAGACCTTGAAGGTAAAAGGAAACGTAGCCACGGTCCCGCTGCCAGCGAACGGCCCCGCCACGCGTGTTGTCGAACTGATTGTCATCGGTCGATCTCCTCAAAAGTTACGAAAGAACTGTTGCGCGAAATTCGCGCGGTGGTAGACTGGAGGCCTCAAAGAGGGAGCGATTGTGAACGACGAAAATGGAAAGCGTTTCTACCTCGGCATTGCGATCGCCATTTGCGCGGGCTACGTTGCCGCTCATCTGGTTATTAGGCTCATCGAACACTCTTACCTTTACTATCCCGACCAGACCTCAGTCGGGGCTTCAGCGGCCGGGGTGCTGGTCGGCCTCTTTTTTGCAATTCGCTGGCTTCGTCGCAGGCTCAGCCCTCGCGCCAGAAAAACCACGTTACGGGTCGCGGCCAGCCTCTGCCTAATTGTGCTGGTCCTCTCCGCCATCGGAGTAGCTATTAATGTAAAAGCTCAACACGACGAAGAGGCCCAGAGGTCCCTCCAAGTTCAGAAAGACCACGCGAGGTATTTGCAATTTCTGAAAGAGCACCCCGAATGGAAGGGAACTGAGTTTAGCTGGCTGCTCCAGGAAGATAAGATTCCTGTGAACAGCTTCGAACAACGCGAATTGGAGACCAAGAACCCGATTCTTGCGCGCCAGTTAAGCGAGCAAAAGTAGCTATCGTCCTCCCACAATCGCATTCCAAAGGTTCGGATTCTGCACCTTCCCCTCACTGGCCCGCTTGAAATACCGTAACGTTTTTACCATCTGATGAGAGCCAGGGACGCCGAGCATAGCTCCGGCAGCGTCAACTGCGTTGATATCGATCCCCATCCAATCTTTATCGTCCTTACTCGAAGTGGCATCCATTGCGGCCTTAGCGCCTTTCGTCATCACAGTCTCGATCGGACTGAACTGCACGTCATGACCGCCCTCCATCGAGGAAGCAACCGCCCGCAGAAGCGGCACGGTATCGGCCGCGAACAACAGTGACCGCTTCGCCGCCCACCGTCCAACATTCTCGCCGTCATCAGGCCCTCTTCCAGTCAGCCACGCCCCCAGCACCGCCGGAAGCGACGTCGTCAAAATTGTGGCGTAGGTCAATTTCTGCAGGTTGCGGTCATACCTGAACTGGTGCCCGATATCCCGAAGCTGGTTATAGACGCCGTTGTGGAAGCCGTACAGCGTGGTGATGAACTTGTTGAACTCATTGTTCCGCATGATTGCCGGCAGGTCCTTTGGAGCAGACGAACCGAGCCCAAGCCGTACCGCACTGTCAGCCTCATAAATGGCTTTTTGCTGCGCTTCATCTTCGGGAAGATCAGCATATTTTTTCAGCCCCTCCGTAAACGACGCCCGCCAGAGCACGTGCGAAAGAAGGTGATCCATCACTTGCAGCGCGAAGCGTCCAGCCTCGGCGACCTTCCGCGTGTATCCCGACCGGTAAGACGGATTCTGAAGCACGGCGCGAATATCGCGATCAAGGTTATCGCCACGGAAGCGCATCTCGTTCCGCGAGAGCCCTTGGATTTCCCGCGTTACCTCAACCGGATGCGCCAGAAAATCAACCAAAGACTGGGCCAGGCTCGCAGGCTTCGCGTAGAGAAGCATGCGCGGCGCGTGTGAGATCTGCAGCAGAACTGTCCCAGGATTAAAACTCAGCGCCGAAACAACAAAATTTCCGCGCAGCTTTTGCATCAAATCCTTGATTCCGTCGAGCCGCTCCTGCACACTGCCATTGTTATCGTTGATGATTGTTCGCAGCCACGACATGAACTGCTTCTCTCGAGGCGCTCCGAGGGTTTCTCTGAGAGCCTTTCTAACTTCGGTGTCGAGCAGAAGCCGCTGCGCATGCAGCATAAACTCGCGGTGCGAGAGATCCTTTGCTACCTTAGCTACGTGATTCGTCAGCACCTGCTCATAATCGAGCAGCAACGGCCCGCCGAAGCCAGTGCGCTCTTTCGTGTAACCCTTCGATGTCGTCGCGCGCACGTAGCCGGCCTGCATGGCATTTTGCGCCGTCTCCTTCGAATCCTGCTCAATCGCCCGCTGCGAGAACCGCGGATCCATTACGATCGGGAAATATCCGCCGTCGAGCTCTATCTCCGTTCCATCAGCTAGGCCTACCTTGAACGGCGTCACCTTCACCATCGCCGGCGGCAGGCCGGTGAGCCTTTTCTCCAGCTCCCGCATGCGCTCGCCCATCGGCTTCAGGCTTTCCCAGGCCTTCTGCACGAAGTTCCATTCCTCGCGCGTCAGCATCCCGCCAATCTTGCGAATTGCTTCTGGATCCCAGCCGAAGGACGCGAACGTCTTTTTCAGGCGATCAAGGTTTCCCTCGTTGCCCATGTTAAACGCGATCGAGAGCATCCGGCGCCGCGTCAGCGGTTCGCCGATGCCGTCCACGGTCACCTTCTCCGTCCACAAACGCCGCCGCATCTCCGTCGGCATATCCGCCAGCGCATCGGTGACCACGCGGGTCACGTTCTCCTGCAGCTCATGTTCGTCGCCTTGCGCGTCAGCAGAAGGGTTCATCAGATAATCGTGCCATGGTCCGCTTTTTCCGCCGTCCGCCCACTCAACCCACCGCTCCACCCTTCCCATATAGGAATCGGTCCATTGCTCGGCCCTAACAACTCGATCTGCTGCCGATAGGTTCTCTTCGAATATCTTCTCTGGTTTATGCTTGAGGTTGGTCCGCAGGCTCTCAATCATGGCCTGCTTCGCTTCGGCAAACGCAATCTGCTTACCCTGGACATACATCTTGAATTCCTGCTGCGCGATGTGTCGGATATTGATCAGCGCGTTATGCAGGTCATGCACCTCGCTCAGCGGAACGCTGCGATAGTCGGCAAACTTGCCTTCATTCAGGATGCCCGGCGCGATCGCAATCTCTTTGCCGTTATCGAAGTTATCGTCAGCCCAGGCGCGCAGCGGCCGCTCCGGAGACTGCACTGCCGGACCCAGCTTGTAGCGCGCCATCAGCCAGTTGAACTGTTCGCGGTAATCGCTGCCGGCCAGCCCCAGCCGCTGCTGAATCCCACGGCTCTGCACCCGCCTGGCATAGCTCTCGAACTTGTCCGCGTAGTCGCGCTCCGCTGAGGCCTCACGGAAGAGGAAGTGATTCAGTAGCTCCTTGTTCTTCGCGTCGGCCGCCGCCTTCACATCACCGCGCCGCAGCGCATCGAACGCCTCCCGCGAGAACTTGCGGCTGGCGTTCAGGTAGCGATTCGGCTGCAGATCGGCGATCGCCTTCTGCTGGACCATCTGCTCGGCCGTCTTCTGGTAGGCTTCCAGCGGCGCAATCGCGATCGCGCGCATCGCGGCCTTGGCGTCGGCTGCCTTCTTCTCCATCGCTGCCAGCTTCGCCCGCAGCGCTGTCAGCTCACTATGTAGGTTCTTGGCCCGCTCGCCGTTCTCCATGGCCAGCCGGGCTTTATCGTCCAGAGACCCGTCATAGCGGATGTCGCCATGCTTGGCGGTCATGAAGTCGCGCGTCGCCGCCTCAATTGCCTGCGCGCGCCGCGGCGCCGCTTCGAGCGCCCGCATCAGCTCCTCGCCGGATCCAAAGCCGAAGATCTCCGCAGCCGTCTCCGCGTCGGTGCCACCTTCGTTGCGATAGAGACCGCGATGCTGCTCGTTCAACGCCCGCACGCGGTCCTCGCCGAACTGGCTGATCAACGCATCGCGATTCAACGATAGCGGGGTTCCATCATCCAGCGCGCCGCGACGGAGCGAGCGGATCGCCGTGTACTCCGGCCGCGCGTCGATCTGCTGCGTGATGGCGTCGCGTACATTGCTCTTCTCTTCGCGCCAGGCCTCGGTCCGCTCCCGCACCGCCGCATCGTTCAGCTCGGCACGAACCTGCTCCCGCGCCTTGTCGACCTCGACACCCTTCGCCTCGGCGTAGTTGCGGTACTGCTCCTCGGTCCAGCCTGCCTCTTCCGGGCTTTTGAAGAGCTGACGGTCTCCTGCCTCCTGCTCGGCGCGGTTCACCGCATCCTCGCCCGCGTAGAGCCTGTCCATCACGCCGCGAATGCTGGGGCTCAGCTCCACGCCGAGAGCGCTCGCTCTCCGGTAGATCGAGCTCATCCACACCGCAAAGTTGTGGAACGCCCGCTTCAGCCCCGAGCTGGGCGCTTCTCCCTCACTCACGTACTTCTCGTTAGCCTTCGCCCACCGCTCGTGCTGCTCGCGCGTGAAGCCGTTCTTCTGCGCTTCCTCCGGCGTGGTGCCGAGCCAGTCCGTAATCTTTTTGAAGTCGTCCTTCAATGGGTCGCTGGCGCTTTCCCGCTGCGTCAGCTCGCGGAACATTTCAAGGTAGGCATGCGCCGGCTCATGAATAAACGTGCTCATGTCGCCGATCTGCGTCTTGCCGATCTCGTAACTGCCATCCGGCCGCATCCGGAACCAGCCGCGCGGTTGCGAGGACTCCTGTTCCGGTTCGGCCGGCGCGGTCTCTTCTGGCGCTGCGGAAGACCCATCAGGCCCTTTCAAGATCTCGCCCTGAATGCGGGCCACAGCAATGTTTTTCTTTTTCAGGTTTTTAAGGTAAGGGCTATCTGCCTGGTTGACTCTGCGAAAGTCGGTTCCAAATTCATCATTGCGACGCGTTTCGACAACCCCCTTGTCGACAAGTCCCTGCAGCGCGTCCCTATGCTCGAGTAAATCTTCCGAATTCTTCCAGCCGCGCGCCGGAATCTTGGCCAGCGCCTCTTTCTCGTCATCGGTAAGGTTCGCGCCTTCGCCGGGCGAGCTCTGGAAAAGCGGCTCGGCTCCAGAGGCTTCCCCCTCAACGATCTTCGGATTATGCAGCGCCAGCAGTTCGTCCGGCTTCAGTCCCGCCTTGCGCGCCAGGTTCGCGATCGCGTTCGCGTGCATCGTCGCATAGCTGTCGGCCGCGGGTTCGGTCTCGCCGGCGTCCGTGTACCGCTGCTTCAGATCGCTGTAGACCTTCTGCCACTCCGGCGTCGCCTTGGTCTCGGCATCCGCCTGCGTGAACTCCGCAGCCAGGCTCTCCGCGCCACCGTTGGCCATCCACTCCTGCAGCTCCGTCTTCCCAGCCTCAGTCTGCCGCGCCGTCAGATCCGTTCGCGGATCCACGATATCCGGCAGCAGTCCCTTCTGATGTTCAGGCTCAAGCCTGCCAAAGAAGTTCGCCGGCGGAATCTCCAGATCCGACCCCGCGGCCGCCGCCTCTTCGAGGTTCGTGACGCCCAGCCGGTTCGCCACCACGGCCGGGTCCAGCTTCTGCGCGTCAAAGTAGTTCACAAACTCCTGCGCCGGTACCCGCAGGCTCTCCTGTCCCTCGAAGTTCGCATCGAGGTGCTCCTGAAACTTCTCAGGCGAGCGCGTGCGCAGCTTCGACGCCTCGACCGCATCAACCACATGACTGATCGCACCAACGCCCTCGAATGCCGCCATGGTCGCAACCGACTGCTGCCAGCCCTCGGTTAGGCTGCGATCCGGATCATACTGCCGTGCGATGGCATTGTCGGCAACTGTCATGCCGGAGCCCATCGCCGCGCTGCGCCCTGCCCACTGGCCAATTGCACCCGGCACCGTCGCAGTCGGCTCGGCTCCCGGCATCGCGCCCATCAGCGCATAGTTTGTCACGCCTGACTCGATCGCCGCCAGCACCGCTGTCTTCTGGTCAGCTCCTTTGGCCCGCGCTTGCGCGTAGGTAGTTTGTGCAGACTCCGTGCCGAGCAACGCTGGCACCATTTGACGCTCGACCGCTGCACCAGGGGCGATCGCGCCTGCGATTCCCTCAGCCTCCGGAGCAGCCAATGCTTCCGCGGTCAGGCCTCCCCACTTGCCCGTCAGCGCAAATAGCGCGAGCATTCCGGGAACCTGCTCTATCTGGTTCACCAGGCCGCGGCCGTACCAGGGGCTTCCCTGTTTCGGTTGAATCACCCCGCCCGTTGCCCAATCCATCACAGGTTCTGTGAGCCGCTGAACCTGCCAGCGCCGCGGATTGACCCAGATATTCTTCAGTCCCTCAGCATCCGGGTCAAGTCCCGTCAGAAAATCCATCGCAGGCTTCGGGCTTTCCAGTGTTCCCTGTACTGCAACCCCGGCCAAATCGACCAGAGACTTAGCTGCACCCAGCACGCCGGCATTGATATTTCCCGTAAGTGAATTCGTCTCGTTCCACAGCCGGTCCGCCACCGCCTTGCGCATGCGCTCCGCGCCCTCTTCAATCTGGGTCAGAGGGCTCACGTCATCGTGCGCAACCGAAGCGTTGTCGGGGTTCATCATCCAGGCGGCCGTGCGCGGATGCGTGGTAACCATCTGCTCCGGAGCAAGCCGCTCGACATCGATCGCATTCTGCGTCTCCGCCGCGAAAGGCCTGGCCACTTCGGGCGCCATGCCCGTCACCTGCTGCTGCTTGAGAAGCTTTGCGTACTCGTCAGGGTTCTGCTGCACTCCATACGCGATAGACTGCCGCAGATCGGCAGCAGGAGTTGGCTTTGCCGCGGCAGCCTGCCCGGAATCCAGCGGAGCAAACGTCGAAAGGTCCAGCGTTACGGGGCTCGGGTTCGTACTCATTCAGGCACCACCCCAAGATCGCTCTGCCCATCCGTGTAATGCAGCTTGCCGTCGTTCGCCATCACCGTACCCTTTGCCCCTTGTGGCATCTGGTAGCTGCGCGCTGTCGTGTCATAGGTAGTACTGCCGAGCAGCCGCATCGGGCTCCACTTGCCGCGCAGGTGCGTGATCACGTGCTGCTGTACGTTGCGCTGAATGATCTGGTCCTTCTCGGCCTGCGTGAGCTTGCCCTGCTTCTGCTGCTGTGCGAGATCGATCTCCTGTTGCGTCCGAACCAAAAGACTCGCATAGTCCCGCTTCTGGTCCTCGTTCTGCGCCTTGTACATGTCAGGGATCCCCGCCTGGTCAGCGAAGTACTTCAGCCGGTCAGCTTCGACCGTCGCCTCCACAATCTTCTGGGGGTTCTGCGCATTGTCCGTCGCATCCCGCAGCAGGCTGAAGTAGGCGCCGTTGTTCAGCTTCTTCGCAGCGTAGGCGTCCTTGACGTTGCTTACCGTAACGCTCTTCGGATCCAGAATAAAGTTCGCCATCGTCTCAGGGTCGGTTTCGACTGCAGGCGGCTGGCTCAGGTTGTACACGTCTTCCGGCCTCAGCTGCGTCTTGATCGTCGCCGGCATCCCATCAATCGACTCACCGTGCCCGTAGTAGTAATCCACCGCTTGCTGCTTCACTTCCTGATACTGCTGTGCCTGAATCGCCCGCTCGTGCGAGTGCGCCGACTCCATGTAGCGGATCACTTGCTTCTGCTGGAAGGGGTCGAGGCTGCTGTCGTTCTTCGCCATATCGATCGCCCTCTGCAGCACATTCGGGTCCGCAGTCCCCGCCGGGTCCGGCTGCGCCTTGCTGGCGCCAAAGTAGTCGATGCGCTTCCCCTCGGAATCTTCCAGCGCAACGTGCAAGACATTGCCGGTCGCGTTTCCACTCTTGCCTGAGAGCGCGATCGGCTGTCCGCGGTTCACAGTGTCGCCTTCGTTCACATTCGCCGCAGAGAGATGCGCAATCCCCAGCGTGTTCCCGTCCGTAAGCTGCACGCGCATCGAGAGACCGCCGCCGTACTGCTCGTCATTCCAGACCTTGACCACCTTGCCATCGAGAGGGGAGGTCACCGCCGTTCCCGCGGTCATCGCAATATCGTAGCCGTCGTGCACGCGCCCATCCGGCCTTGCGCTGCCCGGCGCATCGGTAATCTTCATCGGGTTGATGGTGCTCCCGGTGGCCAGCGGTCCATAGGTATGCGGCACGGTACCGCCGCTCTGCGCCGCGGCCATAAGCGCGTCACCCTTGGTCTCGGTCAGGTTCCGGTCATATTCGGATTTGACCGAGCTGCTCAGGGTGTCAAAAGTGCGCATATCTATATTGCCCTGCTGCGATTCGAGGTACTGTTTTGCCTCGGCGAAATTATGGTTGTCGAGCAGCCCGACCGTGATTCCGCGCACAAGGTCACTGTTCTTCGTTCGCACGATCGCCTGCGCCGCGTCGCTGTCGGGCGCGGCGCCGTTCAACCCCGCAACCTTGAGCACCGCGTCATGCGCCTGGCCAGTGTACTTCTGATAGTCAGCCTGCCTGCCCTGCAGGTAGGCGTCGCGAGCCAGGATCATCTGACTGTCGGCATAATCCGAATTCTGCTGAATCCCATACTGGGTCACTTGCTCATGCTGATGGACGTCCATCTGCCTGCCGATAGAGAGCAGATGTTCATTCGCCATCATGTCAAATGCGCGCTGTTGCGTAGGATTTGATAGCGTTGCCCGCGTCGCCTCCTGCGCCTTTGAGAGCGCCTGCGCGGTCGGCTGCCACTGCGTCTGAGCGTTTATCCCGCGCGTGTTCAAGTAGCCGCTCTGCGGATCGTAAAGGATATCCTGCGAGGTCTTTTGAAACTGCGTGAGCGCGTTCTTCATCATCCCGTCGTTAACGGTCTGCTGAACGGCATCGCCGATCGTGTTCCCAAGCTTGGCTTCCTGATCAGCCATTTGGCCCAGGACCTGCCCCGTCTGCTGCAATAGTCCCGGCGCCGCGTTCTTCATCGGGCTTACCCACGGGCCCGTTGCCGGTGTCATCGAGCCGGGCGTCAGCGTGACGCTTGGCGCAAAAGTATCAGGTACTGTCGGCATCTCTAATTCACCCTTCCGTTTTCGCAGTCCGTCGCCAGGAGGCGCATTGCGCGCGCATCGATCGTGAGCGGGCTTACCTGCGTGTGCACAGACCCCTGAGGCGCACTATCGCCGTCGATGACGGTCGCCAGTAGTTTCCGGCGGGCACGGGTAATCAGTTCCATATCACGGTCAAAGGTATCGTCGGGCATCTCAGTTCCCAATTTCCACCGGGGTAATCGGCATGCCGGCCGCCAAGCGCTGCCGCAGCCATTGCGTGTAATCCCACCGCTGCGAAATCTGGGTCGCGGATCCAAGCAGAGTGTTTACCGCGCTACCCGCAGGGCTGATTGACTTGGCCGAGCTCAGCGCATTCACCACGCCCATCCGATCCAGCGTGGCCTCATTCTGGTAGTCCGCACCCTTCTCCCGCGCCTCCCAGGCCTGCCGCGTGGTGTTTGAGTTGATGGCGAGCACGTTCAAATCCTTCTCGACGTCCATGCTCGCGGCAACATCCCGTGCGCTACCCACGCCGAGCGCGATGCCCCGCGCCGCCATCGACGCCGTCGCTCCGGCCTTCTGCTGACCCGCCTGCATCGTGTAGGCCGCCACCTGGCTCTTGCCAGCCTCCTGAATTGACTCAGCCATCGTCTCTGCACGGCTGGCATTGATGGACGCCATGTTGCTCTGAAACGCGAAGCTCGATGCCTGCGACCTCTGTTCGTACTGCGCGGCCTTCGCCGCGTAGAAGGTCCCGATCGCGGAGTTGATGCCTTGCAGGACGCCGGTAATTAAGTTGATGTTCTGGAGCGACTGTCCCGCCTGCGCCGTATCCGCCATCGAGGGCGACATGCCAGCCGTATTGGCGTTCTTACCTTTAAACCAGCCGTGAATCTTGTCCCAGCTCGACGTCAGAAAATTCGGCGCAGCCGTCACGGCCGGGTCGATAGGGCTTCCATCGAATCCGGTGTCATCCGTCATATACTGCGTGCCAAAGCCCATCTCAGCCCCCTATCGCCACTTCGAGCGTCAAGCCAACCACGTCCAGCGGCAGCGGCAGCTGCTGCCGGATAAGCGCCTGCCCTGCCTGCTGCCAGCTTGGCGCGTTCAGCACCTCAAGCTCCGCATTCACGAGCGCCGGCGGCGAGCCATACGGCTCCGTCGTGCGCTGCTTGTACTCGGTAAGGTGGTCCGCATCCGGCCCGACAAAGACTCCGCTCGATAGATAAACCTTCACCCAGGCCTTGTTGATGTTCTTCATGCGACCCTGACCGTACCCGTCGATCTGCATCACCGCCGGCAGTGTTTCGAGGTCTGAGGTGTACGGCAACCCGATCTGAAACACCTTCGCCGCATGGTCCAGCGCGATCGCGCCGCCGGTGACAACCTTCTCCGGCTGCACGGCGCCATCGGCAAGCACGGCCACCGTCTGGCCTTCCAGCCAGTCGAGGCCGCTGATCGTCGTTACCGGGTTCGTAAACGTCTGCGACGCGCCGGCATCCACAAAGAACCACGTTGATGGATCCTTCGGGTTGATGATGCGGCTGGCCATGCGCTCTACATAACGGACTGTTCTCCCACCTATCGTCCGGTTGATCACCGCATAGAGAACGTCCTCTGTCCCCTCCGCCACGCAGGCGATCGACTCAAAGGTCCCCTGCGTGTCGTGCTGATGCCAGGCGCCGAGCTGCTCGTCGGGAATGTAGGTTAGCCCCAGCAGCTTTCCGTTGCTCGAAACGAACCACACCACCGGCCAGGGCGACTTCGAATACGCCTGGTCGACGATGGTCAGGTTGTCGAACAGATGCGCGGCCCTGAGCGAAAGGTCGCCCGTCATGTAGCCGTTCACCGTCCAGGCAAAGCCGAGCTCGCGCACATGCCCACCGCGCGCCGCCGCGTACACCATCGACGTGTTGATGATGCTGGGCTGCACGCCCGAGGCCCCGATATAGCTCTGCGGAACCACGGACACGTTGGTCGGCGTGATCGCGTTGGTGCTTCCCGGCGAGGTCGCAAACTCGCTCTCGCTTGTCAGCAGGACCAGCGACAGCATCGGAATCATATGCTGGATCACGTCGGCCTGCAGCGCCGCCACGCGGAAGGCAATCCGGTCCGTATCTTTGGACGGCAGCGAATAGCTGACCATGCTCTCCGTGCCCGAATTCGTCATCCACACGTTGTCCGGGCCGTTGGTCGTGCCCGCGAAGCAGCGCCGCTGCTGGAAGTAGCAGACCGCGCCCGGATAGTTTCCCGCTCCGGAGAACACCGGATCCGGCGTGCCCGGCGTGATACTCATATCCGTCGCGATATTGGTGTCCGCAAAGGTTAAAGCTGTCGTGTTGCCGATATAGCCCCAGAGACCGTTGTACTGCTTGTAGACGTTGTAGCTCTGCGCCCCTGGCACCGCCTGCCACGCAACCGTGTTGTAGGAGCCAGGGACGTTGAGGTTATTCAGCACGCTCGCCGAAGCGCTCAGCGCGCTCATACTCACGCCGTCCGGCCCGATCGCCTGCACCGCATAAGGGCTGACGATATTGAAGATCTTGGTTCCGTACTGGATCGTGATCGGCTGGCCGCTGTCGGTCGCGGCGTAGCTGCTCCATCCTGAGGAGTCGAGCACGTTGCCGCTGTAATCCATCACGGTCAGTTCGTTGTTGATCAGGTTGCCGGAGCCGTCCACCGGCACCTTGTCGACCATATAGAAGCCGTCCATCACCGTCGCATTGCCGCTGATCGTTGCCGTCAGGTTGGCGATGTAGATGCCGTCGCCCAGCGCCAGCGTATGGTTCGAAGCGGTGGTAATCAGCGCCGGGTTCGCCGTCGAGATGCTTGCGATGATGGCCTTGAATCCAGGACTGGCAACCGCTGTCACGCCCTGCGGAGTAGCTAGCGGCGGACCGAAGGAGATTGGCACGAGCGTCCAGCTGGTTGCGCCCAGGCGCCGCAGCTCGCTGGGCGGATAGTTCGGATGCACAAGCGTCAGCACGTCCGCGCTCTGCGTGTAGTGGAGTTGGAAGAGATCGGCCGCCGCGTAGGGCGACGGGATCTCGTAAGTCAGATCGGCAGGCAGCTGCGCCCAGATCGTCGAGTCGGTTCCAGGCACCGTTGAACCACCGGCGTCGGCTGTCACCGCTGCATAGTAGCTGCCGCTGTAGCTCACCAGGTCGCCTGCGGTGTAGTAGCGATACGCCCTGACGATAGTCAGGCCGCCTCCGCCGCCTCCGGTAGGCACGTCAACACTCCAGCTCGTGATCCTGCCGGTCACATCCAGGCTGCCGCCAGAAAACGTACGGCCGGTCGCGGCAATGCGAAGCTGCAGCTGGTTCAGATTCGTAATAGGAATCTGCCCGGAGAAGCTTGCCGTCTCCGCCGCGGCCGAATAATAAAAGGGGATCCAACCCGCACCGGTCGAGTACTCATAGGCAATCGAGCAGAACCCGGCCTCGATAAAAACATCGGACTGGATGTCGACATTCAATGTCGCCAGGCCGCCACTCACAACCGTGCTCGCCAGGCCGCCGGTTGTCGCGGAGATGTCATTGCCAACCTGGTTCGGCCCAAGCGAAATGTTTGCGCTGGGAGTGCCCGATCCCGGATAGTTCGTCACCGAGCCGCCGCCGCTTGCCGGCAGCGCTACGAGTGCCCCATTGTCGAGGATATTGAAATTATCCGCGTCGATCTTTTGTACAGTGTAGGTATAGCCGACCTTGAACCCTGCCGGCAACTCCGAGGGCGCGTGCCCTCCGTACATATAGAACCGGATGGGATCGCCGGTGCTCAGCCCGTGCGCCGTCCAGGTAACGATGGTCGGCGTCGTGTAACTCAGCGAGATCGCGCCCGACGGCGCTACCCACGGCTTCAGGCCCGCGGTGGCGTACTTCAGCGTGCCGCCCTGGGTATGGAAGCGAACGTATCTATCCCCCAGCTCGATCACCATGGTCTGGTTCAGGCTGTAGGTGAAGGGAATCAGGCGCGCAACGCCGTTGTTCTTGGTCGCGTTGACGTAAGCGAACCCGGCCCGGTTCAGCGCCGCGCCGGTAGGTGTGGCAATAAAGTTCCGCAACGTCGCCGCGCCCGATTGAAACTTGGCATCGTCAATGCGGCCGTACATCTCCGGCGAGATCTCGCCGCCGGCAAAGCTCCGGTAATAACTCCGCGTGCTCGGCATCAGCGCTTTCTCCGCATCTCGTAGGGAACATCGCTATCCCGTGGCGTCTGGAAGCCGATCGCGTATCCCAGGTCAGCGTCCTTTGGCTGCTCGCCGGCCTTCAGGTAGCAGTCGTGCACCGGCGTCCTGCGGTCCAGGCGAATCGCATCCTGCACGGTTTCTGCCTCGACGAATTTGCGAAGAATGTATTTCATCGTCCCCTGATCCAGCTCACGGCCGGTTGCACGTTCGTCTTCCGCTGGTTCGCGTCGCTCGCCTCAGCCTGTCCCTTGAACGCCTTGAAAAGTCCCAGCTGCTGCTCTGCCGCTGCGATACCAGCGTCCCCTTTGAGGATCGGACCGGCCAGCATCGACGCCAGCAGGTAGCTCAGCGCCAGCGTAAACAGCGGGCTGAACTTCGATGTGTCGGTGATGATCGTCGTATAGCGCAGCGCCGCATCACACACGTTCGTCAGCAGGATCTGCGTGCCGTCCGCCTGGATTTCAATCGAGTAGGGCTGCGGTGTATAGCTGGGCGCGCCCGGTACCGGCAGGTAACCCTGCGGATACGGTGGCCCTGAAGTGCGATCGGCTGGTCCGATCCATCCCTCGTAATCGTCAGGAGCATCCGCCGCCAGCACGCCGAGAATATTGACAACCGCATTTGGCAGCGCGTACGCGTACTTCCATGTTCCACGTTCCGCGTTGGGATCAACAGCCTGTGCAATCGTCAGCGTCGGATTCGTGACCAGGGCCAGCGCCGCGCGCCGCGTAGCAAACCCCCACGGCGACATCTCCAGCATGGAGTTGCGCGCCACCGGGTAGAATCGCGCGCAGAGATTCGCCTGCACCGAACCATCCGGCGGCGAGATGCTCGCCACCGTAGCCGTATCGCCCAGGTGACTCAGCGCCAGATTGCAGATCGTCACTTCACTCATGCGTTCCTCGCAAAAGCAAAGCGGCCGGGATGCTTATCGCCGGCCGCTTCTATTTGTCCGCTGATGCAGACTGGTTACTCCGCGTTCTCGTTTCGCCGTGCCCGCTTGCCCGATTGCACTTCGGCAGGCTCGCCGGCTTCCTCCACGGGTTCCACGTTCGTGTTCTTCGGGCCGCTATAGTCGAACTCTTCGCCCTTCGCGCGGAAGCTTGAATCGATGAACATGTCCTTCTTTGCCCTTACAAGCATTTCGATTACCTCCAATCCGCCCGCGAGGACCTCTCGATCCTCGCGGACATAGTTTCAACACCCAGCCAACAGCCGGTCTAGCTGACCGTGAAGCCCGACGCCTGCGCCACGTTGCGCTGCAGGGACTCGGTCACGAATGCATCGAACTTGCCGGCCGTGAGGTCTGCCACCCCGATGCGCCACGCGATCTGCCAGTAGCGACGCATCCCCGGAGGCGGCTGCACCCTCAGCAGATCCGTCCCCGCCGTCACGCTGGCATACGCGATCGCCTTTCCCGCGACCACGTCGGCAAACGTGATGTTGTCCGCCGAATCCTGCAGCACCGCCTGGACCGTCGCCGATCCACTCGAAGTTGCCGTGGTCGAGCAGCGCGCCTGTACCCACAGGTGCTCGCCCGTCTGTCCTGCGTCGCCAAGGGTCGCGCCGCCGCTGTCGTAGGTGTTGGTGCTCGGCGTGTCCTGAGTGTGATCAGTGACCGCCTGCGCTTCGCAAAATACAACTTCGTTGTCAATCATCCCCATCGGATTCTCGCCTTCTGGGCCGCCCGCTTGAGGACGGCCCGGTTCCAAACGTTTCTCAGCTCGCGATCGCCGGCGCTTGAGCGCTAGCTGACCACCGTCTCGGCCAGGGTGATCTGGTCAACCGTCAACACGGGGACGCCGAAGAACTTCAGCTGGCCGCCCCGGATACCCGTCCCGGTGCCTGCCACAGAGCCCGCCGTCACGTTGCCGAACTGGTTTCCGGCCTGCTCCATCGTCAGACCGTAGATGGTCTTCTGCACCGCGGCCACAGAGAGCATCTCCTTGACGGTGCGGTTGGCGAGGAAGGTCGCCGTGCCCATGCCCATCGAGGGAATGCGCGCGAAAGCCTTCATCATCAGGATCGGCAGCCAGGTTGCAGCCGTGTTCGCCTGCGTTCCGGTCTGGCCCACCAGGTCGCTCACGTCCACGTTGGCGATGCGCACCGCGTAGCGCCAGTCCTTCACGTGCAACCCGAACTTCCACTGGTAGAGCTCGCCATAGGCACGATAGCGGTTGTTCGAAGCGTCGAACGCATCGATCACGCCCAGATCCTCCTGGACGAGTCCGGCCTTCGATCCCTTCGGATAGATGCCGGTCACCGTGTTCTCGCCCCACACCACGAGCCACACCGAAGTGTTGTCCGAGCCTGAGCCCGAGGCCGTGATCACGTTCGCGCCATTGGTTGCGCCGCTAATCGCGTTGTAGCGCGGCGTCAAGCCCAGCACGCCGTCCTTGTTCGTGGCCGTGTTGCCGTACATGATCTGCTGCGCGAAGGTCTGGTTCATCGACTCGACAAAGGCCAGGCCCTCCGACATGCGGAACGATGCCGCGTTGCCATTCAGGTCGGCGAGATCCTTGTCGATCTCGTTGCGGCCCTCGAGCATCGCGCACACATCCTCGATCGTGTCGCGGCCGGACTTCGACGGCGCAACGCCTTTGTAGAAGCGGCGCAGCGTCACGGTTGGGAGGCCTGCACGCACGACGCCCTTGTGCCCGGTCGGCAGGTTGCCCTCGATGAAGTTCATATACTGGATCATCTCGTTCGACTGGTTCAGGAGCTCGGCAACGATCGCCACCTTGCCCTGCGGGTCAAACGATTTCGCAATGTCGACCAGGGTGTTATGCCCTGCAACTGCTGGAAGCACAGCCATTTTCGTTTATCCTTTCTGCTTGGTTTGTCGTAGAGGACGTTCTGCTCTACTTCGTTTTGTCGTAAAGCACGCTTGCCGGGTTCGTTGTTCCGGTGCCGCTGGAGCTTCCCCCTACAAACTTGTCCTCGCTGATCGCCTTGCCGACACGGAAGAGCAGCCGGATTACATCCGGATGATTGCCCATGCCAGTCGCATCCAGCAGCGTGCGCAGTTCCGGCGTCCCGAACGTGTCGAGCGCCTTGCGGGCCACACCAAGGTTCTCTGTCAGCTTCTCGCCGCCGAACTCCTTGTCGGCAGTTGAAGCATCCAGCCATTCCTTGTGGACCGCCTGCACCTGGTCGGCTTGACGGGCGGCCAAAGCCGGCGCCATCTTGTCGATCAGTTTCTGCGCCGCATCCTGCGTCAGTGCGGCCTCCTTGGCCGCGCCGCTGAAAGCTTCCAGAACCTGCGGATCGTACTCCTTGCCCTCCGGCGCCGTGAACGTGTACGTTTCAGGCACTACGGCGGTTTCGGTCGATTCCGTTTTCTGAGTTGCTTCTGCTGACCTCTCCGTGGCATCAGCCGCCAGAGTCTGCACAGGTTGCGTCTGCTGTTGGGTAGCCGTCCCGTCGCTGGCCTGTGCCAGCAGCGTCGCGGCCGCCTGCTCAGAGGCTGTGGCGTCAGTTGGATTGGTCGCCGTTGCCGTCTCTGTCATTGCGGTGCTCCTTCTCCATCACCGGATACATCTCCGGGCATAGACTCATCACTTCGTTGAACAACTGGTTCCCCAGGTTCCGGTTCCCTTCGTTAAAGGCCATCTTCATGGCGTTCGTATCGAAGGACAAACGGAAGGCTCCGGAGAGCTCCATCACCCGCCATAAGATGCGGCGGCCTTTTTTTGAACTCATCAGCCACTTGATGTCCGCGATCTCTGTCTCGCGAACCAGGCGCTTGCGGGCATCGAGCTCGGTCTTGTCCTGCTGCTGCCCGCGCAAATCGGTAGGGTCGTACCGCTGCATCAGCTCTTCTTTCCGTAGAGCAGATCCGCCGCGCGGCCCAGCAGGTCAACGTCCAGCCCGTCGACCTGCATGTCGGTAATCTGCAGATCCATACTGGCTTCGCTTTCGCTGCCCTGCGTCTGGTAGTCGCGGATCGACGACACCTGCGCCTTGGCCACAATCGTCACCACGGTCCCGACGGCTGGCAGCGTCTTCACACCCAGCTTCTCCAGCGTGTCGTCGTTGAGCGTCAGGCACAGCCCCCACGGATACTTCGGCGCATCCGCAGTCGGAGGTTGAGTCTCTTCCTTCACTT
>Ga0265334_10000382_pt1 | contig 23721 bp, 20 predicted proteins | sample 42023metaG_FD_192442 | JGI IMG/M metagenome (GOLD analysis project Ga0265334, IMG submission 192442) | Rhizosphere microbial communities from Carex aquatilis grown in University of Washington, Seatle, WA, United States - 4-20-23 metaG | ecosystem: Host-associated > Plants > Roots > Rhizosphere... | reverse complement strand
GGCGGCGATCCTGATCGTCGGGGCCATCGGCTACCTGTTCCTGCCACTATCGGCGCTGCCCGAGGTCGATTACCCGACCATCCAGGTCACCACTTTCCTGCCGGGCGCGAGTCCCGAAGTGATGACCTCCACGGTGAGCGCGCCGCTGGAGCGCCAGTTCGGGCAGATGCCGGGATTGAACGAGATGTCCTCGCGCAGTTCGGCCGGCGCTTCGGTAGTGACCCTGCAGTTCGACCTGAGTCTGAACATCGACATCGCCGAACAGGAGGTGCAGGCCGCGATCAATGCCGCCGGCAATCTGCTGCCGCAGAGCCTGCCGGCGCCGCCGATCTATGCCAAGTTCAATCCGGCGGACGCGCCGATCATGACGCTCGGTGTGACCGCGCCGACGATGCCGACCACGCAGGTGGAGGACCTGTCCGACACCCGCATTGCCCAGAAGATCTCGCAGATCGCGGGCGTCGGCCTGGTGAGCATCAGCGGCGCGCCACGCCCGGCGGTGCGCATCCAGGCCAACATGCAGGCGCTCGCGCATTACGGCCTGAACATCGACGATCTGCGCACCACCATCTCGAACTCGAACCTCGATGCGCCCAAGGGCAGCTTCGACGGCATCGCCCGGTCCTATTCGATCGATGCAAATGACCAGATCTCGCGCGCCGAACAGTACAGCGACCTCATCGTCGCCTATCGGAACAATTCACCGGTACGCCTCTCGGACGTCGCGACCGTGACCCAGGGCGCGGAGAATACCCGCCTGGCGAGCTGGATGAACCGTACGCCCGCGGTGCTGCTCAACATCCAGCGGCAGCCCGGCGCCAACGTCATCGCCGTGGTCGACCAGATCAACCGCATCCTGCCGCAGATCCGCAATTCCCTGCCCGCCAGCGTCGACATCAGCGTGCTGACGGACCGCACTGACACCATCCGCGCCTCGGTGAACGACGTGCAGTTCGAACTGACACTCGCGGTAGCGCTGGTCGTGCTGGTGATCTTCCTGTTCCTGCGCAGCGTGCCGGCGACGATCATCCCGAGCCTGTCGGTGCCGCTGTCGCTGATCGGCACGTTCGCGGCCATGTACCTCTCCGGATTCAGCCTCAACAACCTGTCGCTGATGGCCCTGACCATCGCCTCGGGCTTCGTGGTCGACGACGCGATCGTGATGATCGAGAACATCTCGCGCTACATCGAGAAAGGCGAAAAGCCACTGGATGCGGCGCTGCGGGGATCCGAGGAGATCGGCTTCACGATCGTGTCGCTGACCGTGTCGCTGATCGCCGTGCTGATACCACTGCTGTTCATGCGCGAGGTCGTTGGCCGGCTGTTTCGCGAGTTCGCGATCACGCTGGCGATCTCGATCCTGATTTCGGCGGTGGTGTCGCTGACCCTGGTGCCGATGCTGTGCGCCAAGATGCTGCGCGGCCACGACGAGGGCCGGCGCCGCCCGCCTGGCCGTATCGCACGCGCCGCGGAGGCCTGGTTCGACCGGCTGGTAGCGCAGTACGACCGGGTGCTGCGCTGGGTGCTGCTGCACCAGACCTTCGTGCTGTGGGTCGCGACCGGCACCGTGGCGCTCACGATCGCGCTGTACGTCGTGATTCCGAAGGGCTTCTTTCCGCTGCAGGACACGGGGATCCTGCAGGGCGTCACGGAGGCGGATCCGACCATTTCCTTCAGCGGCATGGTGGAGCGCCAGCAGGCGCTGGCCGACGAGCTGCTGCGCGACCCGGTAGTGGAGAGCCTGTCCTCCTTTGTCGGCGTTGATGGCACGAACACCACGCTCAACAACGGCCGCGTACTGATCAATCTCAAGCCGAAAGATCAGCGCGCGGAGAGCATCACGGTGACCATGGCGCGGCTGCGCGCCGCGGCTCGCAAGGTCAGCGGCATCAACCTGTATCTGCAGCCGGTCCAGGACCTCACGATCGACTCGACCGTCGGCCGGGCGCAATACCAGTTCATCCTCGAGGCTGCGAGCAGCGCGACACTGCGTCCGTGGGTCCCGCGGCTGGCGGACGAACTGAAGCGTTCGAACGTGCTCGAGAACGTGACGACGAACTTCACCGAGTCGGGCCTCACGGTCCAGATCGACATCGACCGGGACACGGCGGCCCGCTTCGGCATCACCGCGGCGACCATCGACAACGCACTGTATGACGCGTTTGGCCAGCGGATCATCTCGACGATCTACGCCCAGTCGAACCAGTACCGCGTGATCATGGAGGCGAACCCCGCTACCAGCAGTTCGGTCGCCGCGCTCGGCGATATCTACATTCCATCAGCCTCCGGCGGCCAGGTGCCGCTCGGCTCGATCGCCCACCTGGCCGTGCAGACCGCTCCACTGGAGATCGACCATCTCGGCCAGTTTCCTGCGGCGCTGTTCTCGTTCGACGTCGCGTCCTCGGCCTCGCTCGAGCAGGCAGTAGCGACGATTCGGGCGGCGGAGCAGACCATCGGGTTGCCGGTCAGCATCTCGACCACCTTCGAAGGTGCCGCGCTCGCCTTCCAGTCCTCGCTGCACAACGAGATCCTGCTGATCATCGCCGCGATCGTGACGGTCTACATCGTGCTCGGCGTGCTGTACGAGAGCTACATCCACCCGCTCACGATCCTCTCGACGCTGCCCTCGGCCGGCGTGGGGGCGCTGGTCGCGCTGATGATCGCCGGCCTCGACCTCAACATCATCTCGATCATCGGGATCATCCTGCTGATCGGCATCGTCAAGAAGAACGCGATCATGATGATCGACTTCGCGCTCGCGGCCGAGCGCCATGGTGGCAAGGCGCCGCAGGAGGCGATCCACGAAGCGGCGCTGCTGCGCTTCCGGCCGATCCTGATGACCACGGTCGCGGCGCTGTTCGCCGCCCTGCCGCTGATGCTTGGCCGTGGCACCGGCTCGGAGCTGCGTGCCCCGCTCGGTATCTCGATCATCGGCGGCCTGCTGCTCAGTCAGCTGCTGACGCTGTTCACGACGCCGGTGATCTACCTGTTCTTCGACCGGCTGGCCGCAACGGTGCGCCGCTGGCGGCTGGAACGCGGCGTCGCTGTTCCGCAGCCCGGCGTGGGAGGCGCGCGCGCATGAACATCTCCGCGCCGTTCATCCATCGCCCGGTGGCCACCACGCTGCTCACGATCGGACTTGCGCTATCCGGCGTACTGGCGTTCACGCTGCTGCCGGTCGCGCCGCTGCCAAACGTCGATCTGCCGACCCTTTCAGTCTCGGCCGCGCTCCCCGGAGCGAGTCCGGAGACCGTGGCGACCAGCGTCACGACGCCGCTCGAGCGGCATCTCGGTACCATTGCCGGGGTCACCGAGATGACCTCGCGCAGCACGGTAGGCAGCACCAACATCACGCTGCAGTTCGAGCTCAGCCGCGACATCGACGGCGCGGCGCGCGACGTCGAGGCGGCAATCCAGGCCGCACGCGCGGATCTTCCGACCTCGCTGCGCAGCAATCCGACCTATCGCAAATTCAATCCCGCCGATGCGCCGGTGATGATCCTCGCGCTGACCTCCGATACGCTGACTGCAGGACAGATCTACGACGCGGCATCGACGATCCTGCAGCAGAAGCTGCTGCAGCTTCCGGGGATCGGCGACGTGACGATCGGCGGCAGCTCGCTGCCCGCCGTGCGGGTCGAACTGAACCCCCGGGCCTTGTTCAAGTACGGTATCGGGCTCGAGGACGTCCGCGCCGCACTGGCCGCCGCGAACGCCAACAGCCCCAAGGGTGGCATCGATGAGACCGACCGGCACTTCCAGATCTACGTCAACGACACCGCGACCCGCGCCGCGCAATACCAGACGCTGATCGTCGCCTACCGCAACAACTCGGCGGTGCGGCTGGCTGACATCGCCACGGTCACCGATGGCGTCGAGAACATACGCAATCTCGGACTGGCGGACGGCAAGCCGGCGGTGCTCGTGATCCTGCACCGCCAGCCCGGAGCCAACGTGATCGAGGTGGTCGATCACATCCGCGCGCTGCTGCCGGTGCTGCAGGCATCGATTCCGGCCAGCATCCGCATCCTGCCGACCAACGACCGCACCGAGACCATCCGCGCCTCGCTACGCGACGTCGAGCGCACGCTGCTGGCCTCCGTCACACTGGTGGTGCTGGTCGTATTCCTGACGCTGCGCGACGGGCGCGCCGCGCTGGTGCCGGGCGTGGCGGTGCCGCTGTCGCTGGTCGGCACCTTCGGTGCGATGTACCTGCTGGGCTTCAGCCTGGACAACCTCTCGCTGATGGCGCTCACGGTGGCCACCGGCTTCGTCGTCGACGACGCCATCGTCGTGCTCGAGAACACCTCGCGCCACATCGAGGCGGGCATGGCGCGGCTGCAGGCCGCGCTGCTCGGCGCGCGCGAGGTCGGATTCACCGTGCTGGCGATGAGCCTGTCGCTGAACGCGGTGTTCCTGCCGATTTTGCTGATGGGCGGCATCGTTGGCCGCACGTTCCGGGAATTCGCGGTCACGCTCGCGGTCGCGATCCTGATCTCGCTGGTGGTGTCGCTGACGACGACGCCGATGATGTGCGCGCGGCTGCTGCGCAGCGCGCGGGAGCGCGGACCCCCCGGGCGGTTCATGGCGGCGATGGAACGCGGCTTCGACCGGCTGCGGGCATTCTATGGCGGCTCACTGCGCACCGCGCTCGATCACCCGCGCGCGGTGATCACGCTGCTGGGCGTCACGGTGGTGCTGAACGTCTACCTGTTCTCGATCATCCCGAAGGGCTTCTTCCCGCAGCAGGATACCGGCAGCCTGCAGGGCAACCTGCGCGCCGACCAGAGCACCTCGTTCCAGGCCATGCAGCACAAGCTGCGCAGCGTCATGGACATCGTGCAGGCGGATCCCGCGGTCACCGATGTGGTCGGGTTCATCGGTGGCGGCGGTGGGCCGGGAGGCGGCGGCAATGCGACCAACTCCGCGCAGATTTTCATCGGACTGAAGCCGATGGCGGTGCGCAGGATCAACGGCGACGCGGTCATCGCACGGCTGCGCTCGAAGCTCGGTGGCGTCACCGGCGCGCGGCTGTTCCTGCAGACCGTGCAGGACCTGCGTGCCGGCGGCCGGCAGGGCAACTCGCAATACCAGTACACGATGCTGTCGGACAACCTCGAGGATCTGAACACCTGGACCCCGCGCATTGCCGAGGCGCTGCAGGCGGTGCCGGAACTCGCGGATGTGAATTCCGACCAGCAGAACAAGGGCCTGAACATCTCGCTGAAGATCGATCGCGCGACCGCGAGCCGCCTGGGCGTGAACTTGACGGAGGTCGACAACACCCTTTACGACGCCTTCGGGCAGCGCCAGGTATCGACGATCTACAACGACATGAACCAGTATCACGTCGTGATGGAAGTGGACCCCAGCTTCTGGCAGAGTCCGGAAACGCTCAGCGAGGTCTGGGTCAGTACCTCCGGTGGCGCGCTCAGTGGTACGCAGTCGACCGCGGCCGCGGCGGGCGCGTTCTCGGTCGGCGCCAGCGCGGCCGGTAGCGCAGCGACAGGCGGCGGCGCCGCGCAGAATGCGCAGCTGAACGCGCTGGCGAACAGCGGCCGCGGAGGCGCTTCGACCGGCTCGTCCGTGAGCACCAGCCGGGAAACCGTGGTGCCGCTGGCGGCGTTTGCGAGCTACGGACCGAGCACGACGCCGCTGTCGATCAATCACCAGGGACCGTTCGTGGCATCCACACTGTCTTACAACCTGCCTGAAGGCGTCTCGTTGAGCCAGGGCATCGCGGCAATCGAGCGCACGATGCGCGAGCTGCGCGTGCCGATCTCGATCCACGGCTCGTTTGCGGGCACGGCACAGGTATTCCAGCAGTCGCTCGCCAATGAGCCGTGGCTCATCGCCGCGGCTATCCTCGCGGTTTACATCGTGCTCGGCGTGCTGTACGAGAGCTACGTGATGCCGCTGACCATCCTGTCCACGCTGCCGTCCGCCGGTGTCGGCGCGGTGCTGGCCCTGCTGGTCACGGGAACCGAGTTCAGCCTGATCGCGCTGATCGGGGTGATCCTGCTGATCGGCATCGTGAAGAAGAATGCGATCATGATGATCGATGTCGCGCTCACGATCGAGCGCGAGCAGAAACTGTCCACTGGCGAGGCCATTTACCAGGCCTGCCTGTTGCGATTCCGGCCGATCATGATGACGACCTTCGCCGCCCTGTTCGGCGCGATTCCGCTGGCAGTCACGACCGGTAATGGTGCGGAAATGCGCCAGCCGCTCGGCATATCGATCGTTGGCGGATTGATCCTGAGCCAGATCCTGACGCTGTATACGACGCCGGTCGTCTACCTGTATCTCGAGCGCTTCAGCCGCTGGCTGCGCGGCGTGCGCCGCGCGGGCACGGATGCGGGCTTCGCGGCCGGCGCGCAGCAGCAACCCGTATGAAAACCCTGCTTCCGGCAACGGCGCTCGCCGCAATGGCGCTGACGGCCTGCGCAATCGGCCCGAACTACAAACGCCCGCAGACCCCTGCTCCCGCCGCGTACCGGGAGGACCAGGGATGGAAGCCGGCCAACCCCGGGCAGATCAGCGCGGACCAGCCGTGGTGGTCGATCTACGCCGACCCGGTGCTCGACGGCCTGGAACGGCAGGTCGAGGTCTCGAACCAGTCGCTGAAGGCCGCCGAAGCCGCCTATCGCTCGGCGCGCGCCGCCGTCGACGTCGACCGCGGCTCCCTGCTGCCGGACATCAGCCTGACCGGGGGCGCCACGCGCAGCGGCGGTAGCGGCACGTTGGTCCAGAGCGGCGTATCGGTCGGCGGCACCGGCGGTCACCGGACCTCCTTCAGCGCGGGCGCGCAGGGCAGCTGGATCCTGGATGTCTGGGGCCGCATCCGCCGCACGATCGAGTCAGATTCAGCCAGGGCGCAGGCCAGCGCGGCCGACGTCGCGGCCGCACGGCTGTCCGCGCAGGTGCTGCTGGCCGAGGACTATTTCCAGCTGCGGGCCGCGGAGCAGCAGCGGCGTCTCTATCAGAGTTCGATCGAGGCGTTCCAGGCGTCGCTGCAGATCGCACAGAACCGGGTCAAGGCGGGGGTCACGACCGTCGCGGACGTCTATTCGGCGCAGACCGAGCTCGAGAACACGCAGGCGCAGTCCACCAGCGTGCTGCTCACCCGCGCGAAGCTCGAGCATGCAATCGCCGTGCTCACCGGCAGGACGCCCGAGGATCTGACGATCGATGATGGGCCGCTGACCGCGACCGTGCCGGTGGTGCCGGCCGGCGTGCCCTCCGACCTGCTGCAGCGCCGTCCGGACGTCAGCGCCGCGGAGCGCAGCGTTGCGAGCACCAATGCGCTGATCGGCGTCGCCGAGGCCGCGTGGTTTCCGAGCCTCACGCTGAACGGCTCGATCGACTATACCTCCGGCATCTTCGAAGGCCTGCTCGGCGCCCATAACGCGGTGTGGTCCTTCGGGCCGCAGCTGGCCGAGACCGTGTTCAACGGCGGCACGCGGCTGGCGCAGACGCGTGCGGCGCGTGCCAACTACGACCAGGCCGTAGCCAACTATCGCGAGACCGTGCTGTCGGCGTTCCAGCAGGTCGAGGACAACCTGTCGAGCCTGCGCGTGCTCGAACAGCAGGCGCAACTGCAGGACACCGCTGTCAGCGACGCGCGGCGCTCCGAGCAGCTGACACTGAACCAGTACAAAGCGGGCGTCGCCGACTACGCGACGCTGCTGACGTCACAGACCACGCGGCTCTCCAGCGAGATCAGCGCGCTGAGCATCCAGAGCCAGCGGCTGGTGTCGAGCGTCGAGCTGATCTCCGCGCTGGGCGGCGGCTGGAGCACCGCCCAGCTCGCGCGTGCCGATACGCGCGCGGATGCGCACGCCAGCGTGGGCGCCACACCAGGTTCGCCGTGATCTCGCAGGGGATCGCCGTCGGCATCGGTGCGGCGCTCGGCGCCCTGCTCCGCTGGCGCCTCGGCGCGCTGCTCAATCCGGTGTTTCCGACGATCCCGTTCGGCACGCTGGCCGCGAACCTGCTCGGCGGACTGCTCGCGGGCGTCTGCCTGGAATACTTCTCGCGCAATGCCGCCGTGCCACCCGAGTTCCGGCTGGCGGCGACGACCGGCTTCCTGGGCGGGCTCACGACATTCTCGACGTTCTCGGCCGAGACCGCCACGCTGCTGCTGCGTCGCGACTGGTTCTGGTCGGCCGCGCTCGTGGGTCTGCATCTCATCGGATCGGTGGTGCTGACCCTCACGGGCGTCTACGCGGTGCGCCTGCTGGCCGGCATGCGGGTGACGGCGTGAACGCGACCATGCTGCGCCTGTATATGCACGAGAACCGCCGCGTCCACGGCGTGCTGTTGTACGACTGGCTGCTGGATCAGGCGCGCCGGCTCGGCATCCACGGCGGGTCGGCATTCCGTGCCATCGCCGGCTACGGCCGGCACGGCGTGCTGATGGAACAGCGCTTCTTCGAACTCGCCGGCGAACTCCCAGTCGTCACCGAATTCGTCGTCAGCGCCGAAGAGGCCGAGGCGCTGCTCGCGCTGCTGCGCCGCGAAAGCATCGACCTCGTGTATGCCCGCTGGCAGGCGGAGTTCGCGGCAACCCTGCAGTCTAAGGGCTAGCACGACTTCATCGAAAGGTCGGAATGCCGAACTCAGGAGCGACCAAGGCACTGGACGACGCGGCGTTCGAGTCGGTGGTCGATGCCTTCGCGGACGACCTGCGGGTCACACCTCCCGGAACCGGCAACAGATTTGGCAACCGTCGCGCGCTCAAAGTGAATGGCAGGATCTTCGCCATGATGTCGTCGCGGGGAGAGTTCGTAGTCAAGTTATCGAAAGACCGTGTCGGCGAACTGGTCAGTTCGGGCCGAGGCACTCTTTTCGACCCGGGGCACGGTCGACTGATGAAGCAGTGGCTTGTGATTACCGCCGGTCATGAATTCTGGGCACCGCTCGCCCGGGAGGCCCGTGCACAGATCGAGTGACAAGGAACGGTACGGGCGCCTCGCCTGACGCCCGTCGACCTGCGGCAGCTGTCGGTTACAATCGATGGCGAAAACCTGGCATTCAAGTGCTTACGCATGCCAAGCGCCGGCCCATGTCCAGAGGAGAAGCCGTTGATTGAGCAGTCGTGGGCCAATGAATTTGCCAAGGAATGGATCGCCGCCTGGAACTCTCACGATCTCGAACGGATTCTCTCTCACTATGTTGACGATTTTGAAATGTCGTCGCCACTCATCATTGAGCGCAAGAAGCATACGAGTGGGATCTTGCGCGGAAAGGCTGCGATTCGTGACTACTGGGCCATCGGCCTCGCGGCAACTCCGCCGCTCCAATTCGAGCTGATCGACGTTCATGTCGGAGTGAACACAATTGGGATTTTGTATCGAAGCGTCGGGCGACGACGTGTTATTGAAATTCTCACGTTCAATGAGGATAAGGAAGTGATTCGCGGCAGTGGCCTATATGGAGGTCCTGCTTGATGGCGCGATGCGAAGAGTCGGCCTAACAAAAGCGGCCGCCCGCATTTGCCTGCTTTGGTTGATATCACATCAATGCATAGGGTCCGCGATCCGATGACCTCCTGCCTCCAGCTGCAGCAATCGCCGCTGCCGCCGCCAGCTTATGCTTCGCCTGCCAGGGCGGCCCGATCGATAGCCCCATGGCGGACAGGAAAGCGCTGAGGTCTTCCCGACCAATTGCAGCCTGCGCCAGGCGAAACACATACTCGCGGTCGTACCAGTATGCAACTGATCGCCACCTGTCCGGAAGAAGCCAAACAGGCCCTGGTTCTCGAACTTCAGGCCCTGGGCGCGCGCAGCCTCGTTCCGGGATACCGCGCTGTAGCCTTCGAGGGGACCGACGCTCTTCTATACGAGCTGAACCTGAAGCTGCGGACGGCGAGCCGCATCCTCCGGGTCATCAAGGAAGTGCCGGCCAAGTCGCCAGAGATGCTTCGCTCACAGGTCCGGCGCATTCGCTGGGAAGAGCTGTTCGACGCGCGTCATGGCTTCATGGTCGAAAGCCAGGGTGATGATGCGGACAAGGGCGGGATGGCACCGAAGCAGGTCATTACGCAAGTACGCGAGAGCATTCGCGAGGTCTTCGAGCGCGCCCAGGGCGTCGCACCGGCCGTCGATCGCAGTGAGCCCAAGGTGGTCGTGGTGGCGCACTTGAGGCACGGCCGCTGCACGCTGAGCTTCGATACCTCGGGCAAGTCGCTGCACAAGCGCGGCTATCGCGAGCCGGGTCATCCGGCACCGCTCAAGGAAACGCTGGCCGCGGCAATGCTCACCATGGTGGGGTACGACGGTAGCCAGGCGTTCATGGATCCGATGTGTGGCAGCGGAACCATTGCCATCGAGGCCGCAATGATTGCGCTGCACAAGGCGCCGCAGATCCATCGTAAGAAGGGCGACTTTCACTTCGAGTGGCTTAAAGGTTTCGATCGTGATCTGTGGCGCGCCACTCAGGAACGCGTGCGTGCCGAAAAGCTGGAGGTCCCGATGGCACCAATCGTCGCCTCAGACATCAGCGCTGCCTATGTAGCGATGGCGAGGAAGAGTGCACTGGATGCGCGCGTCGAGAGGTACATGACTTTCAACACGGGCCGCATCCAGGATGCCGAGCCTCCCGCGCCAACCGGCATCCTCGTGACCAATCTGCCGTATGGCGAACGCATTGGCAGTAGCGAGGGCGCCATCCTGCGGCTGTATGAGGAGGTGGGGGACACCCTGAAGCAGAAGTTCAGCGGCTGGCAGGCCGCGATCCTGGCCGCCGCCGCCTCGCCGTATAAGGCGATCGGGCTCAAGCCACAGCGCACTATCACTCTCATGAATGGCAGCATCCCCTGCAAGCTGCTGCTGTTTGAGCTGTATGCAGGATCACGGCGCGTGGCGCGCGAGGCCTAGATCGGCTTCATCGAGAGGTCACAAAACTCGGGTAGCTTCGCTCGACCCCGGTATGAGTCCGACCACGATTGGCAATGGGCCGGCCGTTGGCAAAATCGACTTCCGTCATGGCGCTCGGCCTGTGGCTGCTGGCGGCGATCGGTGCGGCGCACGCGGCGCTCGCCGCTCCGGACCCCGCGTCGCTGGCCGTGCTTGGCCGGCGCCTCTTCTTCGATGCGTCGCTGTCGGCATCGGGACGGCAGTCCTGTGCGACCTGCCACGATCCGCGCTACGCCTATGGCCCGCCTCCGGGCAAAGCCATCGCATTGGGCGGCCCGCACATGGACCAGAGCGGGACCCGTGCCGTGCCGTCCTTGCGCTACCTGCGGGCCTCGCCGCGGTTCGAGCTGCAGCATCGCTTCGCCGACGGCGACGTCGGTCCCATCGGCGGATTCACTTGGGACGGCCGTGCGGCCTCGATCCGTGAGCAGGCACAGCTGCCGCTGCTGGCGGCCAACGAGATGGCCAATGCCAGTCCGGCGGACGTGGTCGGCAAACTGCGCAAGGCTGGCTATGAGTACCCGTTCCGGGACCTGTTCGGTGCCGACGTATTCGAGGATTCGACCCGCGCCTTCGATGCGGCGCTACAGGCGCTCGACGCGTTCCAGAGCATCCCTTCGGAATTCTTCCCCTACTCCAGCCGCTACGATGCGTTCCTGCGCGGCGAACTCGAGCTGACGGACCAGGAGGACCGCGGTGCCGCGCTGTTCAAGGATCCGGACAAGGGGAATTGCGCGAGCTGTCATTTGGGGACGATCCGCGCCGGCAAGCCGCCGAACTTCACCGACTACGACTTCGTCAACGTCGGTGTACCACGCAACCCGCGACTCCCCGCGAATGCCGATCCGAATTACTACGACCTCGGACTGTGCGGCCCCCTGCGGTTGGATCTGTCCGGCCATGCCGAGACCTGCGGCTTCTTTCGCTCGCCGACGATGCGAAACACGGCGATTCGTGATGCGTACTTTCACAACGGCGTATACCACACACTTGGACAGGTCCTGCAGTTCTACAACGAGCGCGACCTGCATCCGGAGAAATTCTATTCGCGCAATGCCGACGGCACGGTTCATCTGTTCGATGACCTTCCGCCCGGCCTGGCTGGCAACATCGATCACGATCCGCCGCTCGATCGCAAGCCGGGGGGCACGCCGGCGCTCACCGAAGGCGAGATCGACGATCTGATCGCATTCCTGAAGACACTGACGGACGCGGATGTGGCTGCACGATGACCGCCGCGCGCCGGCAGGCAGTCATCCTCGCGGTCTGTGCTGTGGTGGCCGGCGCCGCGCGGGCCGATGAGGCCGACCGCGCTGCATCGGTCGACTGGCGTAAGCCCTGGATACAGCTGCACGACGCCCGGGCTGCGGCAGCACGCAGCGACGAATATGCCTGGCGCCTGTTCGTCGCGGTCAACTGGCCGGCCGATCCGGCTGCCCGGTCTGCGGATCCGAGGGCGCCGCTCGGGGCTGACCGGCCGGTCGTCTGGGAGACCTGGCAGAACACAGGGGAGATCTTCCTCGATGACGGCTCGGACCCGGGGCCGTGGCTTGCTCGAGCGCCGGCGCCATCGGTCGCCGATCCGCGGCGGTTCGAGACCTTCTCGCTGAAGGACCTTCCGCAGACACGCCACATCGTGCACGGCCGGATGATGCCGCTGCTCGATCCGACTTCCAGCGCCAGGCGCCTGACGGAAGTCCGCATGAACCGCGACGCCTACGAGTACATCCGTGCGCACGAGCTGTACAACCTGGACGGCCAGCTCAAGACGCTCGCCCAGCGTCATCCGCCGCAATTTCCGTTCGGCTCTACCGAGATCAAGGCACGATGGCGGCCAATCCGGCCCGAACAGCGCTCGCGCTACTACAGTCTGCAGCTGCATTTGTCCGACGGCACAACGCGGTGGTATGGGCTGACCGCCCTGCATATCGTGACCAAGGATCTGCCGAACTGGTTCTGGGCCACTTTCGAGCAGGTCGACAATCCTTCGCTGCCGGACGGCGACGGCTGGCAACTGCCGTCCAGCGACCGGTTCGCCTGCGGCAGCGTCCGGACGGACTGCAATCGTGCACCGGCGGATATCGGGCTCGAGGCGACGGTGTGGCAGTACTATCGGCTGCGCGGCACGCTCACGCGCTTCGTCGACGCGGCTGGAACAGCGCTGCGACTCGCGAACTCGGAGCTCGAGGCCGGCATGCAACCGACGTCTTCCTGCATGACCTGCCATGCGCGGGCATCGATCGGTCTGCTCAAGGCTGCGCCGGCGAGACTACCGGTGTTTGCATCCGGCACCGATCCGGCCAACCGCCGTGGGTACCTCGGCCAGCCGCAGCCGGGCTGGTTCGAGGGCATCGGCGCGTACGACGAGACTCGAGCGCGGTTCGCGCCGCTGGATTTCGTATGGTCGCTGTCGAAGGCGCAGCCGAAGAGGGAAGCCCGATGATCCGCTCGATCTTCACGACATGGCTGCTGGGGTGCATCGCGGTATGCGCCGCCGACGATAAGGCGGCAGACCCCGCCGCGGCAATTGCCGCACAGCGCGCCGCCAGGCCGAGGCAGGCGGCACCCGTAGTTCCGGCCGCTCCGCCGGCGGCGGCCGGTGAGCAGACAACCGATGCACCAAAGTTCATCAGCGAAGCGCAGTGGCTGATTGCCGGATACAACAACAACGAGCCGGTCTACACGATACTCGTCACGAACCTGGACGCGCGAGTCCTGCGCTGCACGACCGATATGCAGGGGTTCTATTTCGACAATGGTGAAAAACTATCCATCTCGGACCGCCAGGTGACGACCGTGCTGCCCAGGCAGCAGACCAAGGTGGGCAACTGGATGGACATGGACCAGAAGTCCGGCGCGACGTACACGGTGAAGTGCAAGCCGGTGTGAGATCCGCCGGGCCTGCTGTCGAATCGTAGTCCTGCTGTCATAGCGGTGATACGTTGAGTTGATAGCGTCCACGCACACGTGCCGCAGGCGCGGACGCCAACCTGAGGAAAGAACACTTCATGCGCACAAGAGACGCAGGGCGCGGTCGCGCGCTCCAGTTCATCGCCGGCCCGGTACTTTCACTCGCCGCATTCGGCGTGAGCCACGTGGCCCATGCACAGGCCTCCGACCCTGTTATCTTCAGCTTCGCGACCGTCGGCGACAGCCGGACCGACCCCAGCAAGCCGGATGCAACCACGCTGCTCGCCAACCCGAGTCCCGCGACACAAGGTGGGGTCCCGAGCCTGACCGGCACCATCCTGCCGCAGGACAACCAGTGGGTGCAGAACACGCAGGCTCTGAGCACGATCCTGAGCGGGATCCAGGCGCAGAATCCCAACCTGCTGTTCTTCAATGGCGACATGGTCTTCGGCTACGGCCGGCCGACGCTGCCCGCCGCATGGGCGAACGGCAAGCCCAACAGCTGGACCACGGCGCAAACGGTCGTACCGGACACGGTGTTCGAGATCGCGCAGTACGCGTACTGGCGGGGCATCGTGGCACCGCTGTTCCTGAGCGGCACATACGTCATCCCGGTGCCCGGCAACCACGAGACGCAATGCAGCTTCAGTGCGGCGCCGTACAGCACCGCGAATCCCAATCCGAACTGCAACACGACCGCCCAGGGCAACCTGACCGGCAAGACGGCCTATGCGGACAACGAGAACATGTTCCGCTTCAACATGAGCGACCTGGTCCAGGACCTGGTGTCGAACCTGCGTTTCTCGAACGTGACGGGATATTTCGCCTCGCACGTCACGGGCCTGACGTCGACGACAGCGCCGCAGTCGAGTGCGAACAACGGGCCGATCAGCGGTGACCAGTCCTACTTAAGCTATTCGTTCGATATCCAGGCGCAGCCGACCCTGCTGCTGCACTTCGTCGTGATCAACACCGATCCTTCCGGCGCGGACGCCACTGCACCAGCCGATTGGCTCGCCGGCGATCTGTCCGCCGCCCAGGCGCGCGGTGCGGCCTCCGGTTCGACGACGAAGTACTTCGTGTTCGGACACAAGGCCGCGTTCACCTACAACTATGCCGCGGCGACCGGCGGCAACGTCAACCCTCCGAGTACCAACAGCCCGGGGCCCGGAGGTCTGGACGCCAACTACACGACGGTCGGAACCTGCCCCGCGTGCACCTATACCGAGCCGCTGCGCGATGCATTCTGGAGCGTCATCGCGCACTACGGTGCCACGTACTTCTCCGGGCACGAGCATGTCGTGAACGTGTCGCAGCATGCGGATCCCACCGGAGCAAATCCGGGATCCCCCTATCAGGTCATCGTCGGTTCGGGCGGCTCACCATTCGACGACAAGCTGGTCGGTACCTGCTCCGCGGCGCACCCGCCAGGCTGCACGGAGCCGACGCTGACGAATCCCTACGACCGCTTCTATGCCTGGGCGCTCGTCCAGGTGCATGCGAGCGGCAATGTGTCGATGCAGGTCAGCGGCTTTGGCGACAATTACCAGGGCAGCAGTCCGAGCCTCGGGCCAATCCAGGACCTGTCGCTCTATGACGTCGCGACGCTGCAGTAGTCCGAATTCACCCTAAGGTTTCATTCCATGAAAAACTTCAGACCGATCCTGGCGGCTGGCGCAATTGCCGCCGCGCTCCTCGCCCCAGGCATCGCCAGCGCCAGCCTGGTGCTCGATACCGGCACACCGACCAGCACGACCGGCAGTCCGGTCACGGTCCTGAGTACCACACAGTGGATCGCAGCGCAGTTCAATGTCGCCTCCACCGGTGTTGAGATCACGCAGCTGTCCGCGTATGTGACCCAGGGCGCCGGACAAGCCGGCGACACGTTCGTGTTCGATATCTATGCGAACACGGGCTTCACGTTACGAGCGAGCCAGCGCCCGGCCCCGGTTTATTCGGCCACCGGCACGTTCTCGGCGGACGGCTGGAATGCCGCTTCACTCAGCACCCCCTGGACCCCGACGGCCGGTGGGCTGTACTGGGTCGCGCTGCAAGTCTCGTCGACCGGACAGACCCGTGGACTCGACGCCCCGGGCGCCGGCGTCACGACGGCCAGCGCCACCACGCCCAGTGGCACGGCACCGGCATTGGCGTTCGCTTTCGGTACCGGCGCAACTCCACAGTACGTCGTGGAGTCGCTGACGGCACCGACCACGCCGTTCGGCATCCAGGTCACCGAAACGCCAGTGCCGCTGCCCGCGGCCGCCTGGCTGCTGCTGTCGGGTATCGGTGGTCTCGGCACGCTGGCGCGCAAGCGCCGCGCCTGAAGGTCGCGTACACCAGCAGCTGCTGCGCGAGGAGCATCGTTGCAAAAAGGTTTGCTCGAATCGCGTCGGAATTTGCAGATCAAGTAAAAAACAATTGTTCGTGCAAAGAGCCATGGATTGCTGAGCGGTGTAACGGTCCGACTCTACTTCGACCTGAAACCACGGATGGTCTCGACGTATCAGTAAGCTCGCCCTAAGCCTCCATTTTGTCCAGTGACCATTGCATGAGAAATAGGGCCGTACCGATCACCCATAGTGTCTCCAGTACATTCTCATGGATGCCTTGCAGAGTTGTATCGAGTCCTGGGGATAGCAGGAATAAGATTGTCCCGGCGGCCAGTGCAATCAACAAATGTCGCATCAGTTCGCGATGGACACGGCGCTTCTCGATGCGCGCCATTACGCCTAAATTGAAAGCCGGATCATGGGTGGACGGCGCACGATTCGCCATCAAAAAGGTGAGCTGTCTTTCAAGCGTTTCCATGATTATCTCCTAGCACCGCGATCAATTTATCGCGGGCTCGTGCCACGTGGGACTTTACCGTGCCCAGGGGAATATCCAAAGCCTGTGCTGCCTCCGCATGGGTGAACTCGCAAGCCAGGCAAAGCAGTACTGACCCGCGCTGCGCCGCAGGCAGCGACCGGATGGCGGCATCCAAATCGAGCTGTAACCCCAGATCAGGCGAGGCCATGGTACTGGTTTCCGCGGCTACCTGTTCGCGCCGCAGCAGACGGAATAGTGAGCGTTGTCGCTGGCGATACTTGCGCCAGCCAATGCCAAATAGCCAGGCGCGGAAACTGCGCTCTGACTCGAAACGCGCGATTTGTTCCCACGCAAAGACAAACGTCTCCTGCGCGAGGTCATCTGCCTCCGACCAATCGCTGCACAGTCGCCTGAGGAATGCGCGCAACGCGCCTTGATGGGCGGATACCAGTCTGGAAAAGGCGTCAGCCGAACCGGCCTGGGCGTCACGCACCCAGGACTGCTCGGCCGCGGGCAGAGTCATTTTTGGTCTGGTGGCAGCTTGGGCCGCATCAAAAGCGCAGCAAGATTAGATGCGCAAAGTGCAGCCATCACAACAGCGGGGATAATCATGCCAAAGTGGGCATGACGAGGAAGTTCGAGTGGCCCGTCGCCGTCACGCCAGCTGGCAGCCACAAAAAAAGCGACGGCAAGGAAGCCAAACAAGAAGGTGCGACGCCATAGGCGATGCGTGTAATAGGGCTCGACGTAGCGGCTGCCGCGCCAGCCAGGTGCACGGAACATCTCCATAAGAGCGGCAGGTGGTTCTTTACCCTGATCGGTAAAGGTTTTAATCATGTCCAGTATGCGTTTACTCTCCTGATGACGCACTGCAATGCGGGCGAAGACGGCGACCATCCAGACGACGGGAAAGATAAGCCACCAGAAGTGGGTAAGGACTCCATATAGATCACCGTGTTCCATGGCTGCTCCGTATCTTGTGTACGACTACTATTGGCCGCCGTAGTGGTCTTTGGATGCACCGTGGTGCCCTGGATCAGGCTCCAGCATGGCCGCCCTGCCCTGCAGATCCAGGCGCGCGGAGGCTCCGTCGGCTCATTCCACGCCGCTTGGCGTGATGGCGCTCAGGTCCAATGCGCCCGTGAACTCAAGATAGGCAAGCACCGGCAACGCGAGTAGTGAAACAAGCGCGGATATCCTGACGAATCGAGCGAGGAGCCTGGATTGGCAATTCCCTGCGCACCGATAGGTGGCGATCGTCACGTAGACAGAGAATGCCAGGCCGAACAGCGTATAGGCATGCATCGCGAAGCGATTATCCGAATCGATGAACAAGCCCACCGCGCCGACCACAATCGATCCCAGGAGGCCATAGCCCCACACCACCTTCGATAAAGATGTTTTGCCCTGTAGCGGCTCGCAAAGGGCGGCTACGGCTCTGGTTTCCAACGCGGTGGGTCTGCGGTTCATATGCATCTGAGAACCTAGTTGGCGGTAGACGATGCGGCAAGCGCCCGCAAGTGACGCAGGCGCTCATCCGTCGACGGGTGACTGGCCAGATATCCTCCGTTCGAGAGCTCGGGGCGCAATTGCGCCAGCCTTGCTAGCGCGTCAGCGAGTAGCGCCGGCGACATTCCATTGTGCAGCAGGAGCAAGGCCGCATAGTCGTCAGCTTGCCGTTCAAATTCTTGTGAATACCGCGATTGCAGGACCGCGGCCGGCGCCGCAGCGAGCAGGGGGCTGATATCACCCACATAGAAAGTCAGAAATGCTCCTACCGCAGAACCCTGCAGCAGCATCTGCAAGCCGTGACGTCCGTGGGCGTGACCAAGCTCATGCGCGAGTACCGCCAGAATCTGCCGATCATCGCCGATCGCATCAATCAGCCCGTCAAGAACGATGATCGTTCCGTCGGGCAAAGTGAAGGCGTTGGCTCCCAGTTGCGGAGAACGCCGAAACAGCAACTCCGACGCAGGAGTGCCGCCATCTGGCATGCGCAATGCACGGAATGCGCTACCGATGGCCTGGCGACGTGCCTCGGGGATCTGACTCGGCATCAGAACGCTCCCCTCCAGCGCTTTGAGCGCCTGCGCCGACAACGCGGTTCCAATGGCCGGCGAGAGATGTCGCGCGCCCTTTGCGGCCGCCCACGGCAGCCCCCATTGATAGGCGACTATGACCATCGACACACACAGCACGCACGCCCCGAAGACCAGCGGACCGTGGCGCTGCATGCGATCCACCCATCCGTCGCGATGAGTCGTAGACGCCAACAGGGTATTGAGCGCCGGCAGATCGCTCACTTCGCAAAACGCGCCGTCTGTCAGTCGAATGCGGCGCGGAGCACGGCCAAGCTGCTCATCCACCTTGACCTCTGAGAATGGCGCACGAAGATCGATGTCCTCGCCGGTGACGATCAGATCGCCGCCGACCACGGACAGCGTTACAGCGTGTATGCGAGTGGAACGTCCATCGCTGTATTTCGCATTGACCATTGCCGGCGCGTGCCAGGCCTACAGGGAGATGTCGAAGTCAAAGGCCGTTGCTGCCTCTTCGCCGACGGCACCGATGCTCTCGGGCTCCGCCGATACGAATTCCTGCAGATCGCTGGCCGGCAACAATTGTATGGCGTTCAGCTGAATCCTCGCCATGCGCACCGTGGCCCACGGCGTGTACAGTCCGAGTGTGAGCACGACCAGCACAAAGTTGCTCATGCCGATTCCAACAAGCGCGATTGGAGAAATATTGCATTGGATACGATGCTCGCCGAGGCGCGTATTGTTCCAGATCAGGTTGGTGATCAGCGCATGAAAAACGGGACCGATGATGATCGCCGTCAGAATTAGCGCTCCGTACAGGATAATGATGGCTCTTAAGACTGCACGCGGATCCGGGTGGCCGCCATGCCGCTGCATTTGCGTAAGGGCGGCCAGTCCGCTGCCGAGACCGGATCCGATGATCACCACGGCAAAAACCACGATGGCTGCCAGCAGCAGCAGGTAAATCCCATAGAACTCCGTCGCGCCGGCATGAAAGGAAAATCGCGTGCGTGCAAACCAGCTGTTGTCGTGCTGATATTCCTTCAGTCGCTGATGCATGAAGGGCGCCATCACATAGAGCGTGAGCAGTGTCAGGAATCCATTGAGCAGAAACACGCGGTAGGAGCCGGCGACGCTGCCCCGAAAGTGGAATCGGATGCCGCGCCAGCTCGAATTGTACAGTCGAAATCGAAATGAATTGCGCAGCAGCCACGGCAATGCCAGCGCAATCGCTATAACGACCAGAATGGTAACCCGCGAACGCAGGCCTATTGAGAATCTATAGCCAACCGCCAGGGCGAGCGCGATGAGTCTTCCGGCGAGGATCTTCACCGGGCTGCCGTGAAAATCGAAGCTGGACCCTGCCAGCTCGGTGTGCCGGTAGAAGTATTGCAGTCGGCGCACCTTGGCCCACGCCGAGTAGATGCCTACGGTGACGATCGTCAGGAGCAGGTTCACGATCCAGATGCGGAAATACTCACCGCCCTGGCCGCTAAACCGAATGGGTATGGGCTCTTGAGTCGAAGCGGTCGGCGGCTCGGTCTGGGATACGTTTTCCATTGGTGGATTCCACTCTTATTGTGAATAGTGTGCGCAATCGTCATTGGCCGCGCGCGCACCGCAGTGTGCTCCCCCATGCGCTTTCCCGCTGCCTGACGTAGCAACGATGACGGCTCGATCAGTGTGCGCTTTCCCTGGCGACCAGGTACCTGATCAGGTCGACGAGATCGTCAGTACTACTGAGCGAATCGAGAATGACCCGATACTTCCCGTTCACGACGATGCACGGCGTACTTGGCACCTGCATGGCCGCCACCTGCGCATCCGCCGCCCGAACCTTCGCATCGACCGCAAAAGAACTGGCCGCCGCAAGAAACGCGTCGGGTTTCACCCCCGTCATGCGTTCATAGCACCTCGCGGCATCCTGGATCGTGGGCAGCGGATATCGCAGGCGGTGCGTCACGGGATCGCTGACCGCAAGCTCCCCGGTCTTCCAGACCGCGTCGTACATACCCTGATGGGTGCGATCCGCGATTCCGAGGGACTGGGCGGCGAAATACGCACGCTGCAGCATCGGCCAATCCTCGCTCGGATTGAACGAGGCGGGCAGAAACACCAACTGTGCATTCGGCGGCAGGCTGGACTTGATCTTGTCGATGATCGGCTGGAAGCCATTGCAGGCCGGGCAGCCCATGGAAAGCGCCAACGCCACGACCCCGAGAAATACGGCAATGCAGCGTTTCATATTGTTCTCCAATGCCCATTTGCGTGAATAATCGTAACGCATTCGCTATCGACGTTGGACTATTAGGCAGATGGGCTCCGAGCATTCTCCCCCGTGCGGACCCGACGCAGGCGGGTGAATTCAAGGCAATCGCGCGTCACCCGGTCGACGTGACAGACGCCGCAGCTCCCAACGGGTTGCCGGCCTGTTCGATCCGCGATGCAATCGTCTCCTGGACGAAGTGCGCCGTGGACTTCAGCTCCTCAGGCTTCTGCTCCACCTGGTAGATCATGAACTTCTCCACTGCCAGGCTGTAGGAGGCCAGATCGGAATAGTGGGTATACGCCGCGAGCAATTGGGATTCCGACACCGCATCGAGCAGCCGATCCAGCAATCGGTGCCACGCCACCGTGGACCAGACCGGCGGTGGATGCGACGCAAGCCATTCCCGTCCGCTCTGATTGGCCACGCTGAACACCGGATTGTCCGTGCTGGTCTCCCGGCGATACTCCGCCAGCGTCTTCAGGTTGTGGGCGATCTCCGCTTGCACCAGCCGCCGTGCGGTTTGCGCGCGAAGGGTCCGCTCGGATGCATCACGGCGCCGTTGATCGGCGGTGGTCAGCCAATACACCAAAAGGGAGGCCGCGGCGGCAATCCCGGCGCCGATGAGGGCACCGATGAATCCCACGACCGCATCGGCCGTCGGTCCATGTTCCGACCCGTGTGCGGCCTCCCCAGCGGCGTGCGCCGACGGGTCGAGCAGCATGAACGCCGCGGCCACAAGGAGCAGCACTCGCCCAGACGGGTATCGTGACGGCAGGGCAAGTTGATTCATCGCGGTGGCGTCATTTCTTGTTGGCGGTGAACGAATTCCACATCGACGGAATCGCCGACGCGGATGAGCCCGCTGGTCAGGATCCTCGCCCGAAACCCGCCCTTGTGGACGAAGAACTCGAGCGTCTCGCGGTAGGTTCTCCTCGCGAACAGGCTGCACGGCTCGCAAAGTTCCAGCCCCTCGAGTTCGACCTCGCCGACTACGAACCGCCGCCCGCACAATGCGTTCAGGTCGACGCCGACGGTGACCAGATTGCGTCGCGGCTGATCAGCGGTCAAGGGCAGTCCGGAGGCGGTGTCAAATGCCTCGATCTGCTCACGCTCGATCAGGGTGAGTTGATAGTCCGGAGATTTTCGATTCTTGGCGATGCTGTAGCGATCGCCATCCAGTCCACAGTCCGCTAAGGCGCGGACCGAGCTGAGGGACCGCATCGGGGCACCGCGCTGCGGCGCAATGAATATGTGGCTCACCGATGGCATCATGGGTCGCAGCGCCGGAGGACTGTCCCGTCGACTTGGCGCCTATCATCGGCCGTAGCCACTCCATCTGTCACCTCACGTCCATCGAGTTGACCGCCGCGCCTTAGTGCCCGCAGGCCGGTCGAGTATTCCGACCTGTAGAGAAGGCGGGAAATCTGCTGACGGGTGTGTCCCCTGTTCGGGAAGGCCTCGAGGTCAAAGCTCGACCGACGCCGGCCAGAGCACTACCCTGGATTGCTCGCCCACCGGCAGTCGCCACGCCCGGCTGGAGCGCTTGTCGGGAACCCGGTAGCGCGGTTCCTTCGGCGCTCCCGACGCCTCACTTTGCCGGGAGCTGCGGTGCGATTTGCCGTCAAGGGTGTTGGGGCGTCTTAGGTTGGGCGCCGAGCTCGGCCGCGGCGGTAGACGCCGCGGAGGCCTGCTGGCTATCCACGGAGACGTGCGCGGGCACGCTGCCGACCTGGAAGGCGACGCGTCTATTCTGGGCCCGTCCTTCCGCGCTGTCGTTGCTGAACGCAGGCTGGGATTTGCCGTAGCCTCGCGCCACAAGCCGGGACTCCTGGACTCCGTGCCCGACGAGGAAGGCCTTCACGGCATCGGCGCGCCGTTGCGAGAGTTTCAGGTTGTACGCCTCGGTTCCGATCGAATCCGTATGCCCCTGAATCTCCACCGTCAGCTCCGGCTGCGCGGCCAGCGCTCCAGCCACTTCGCCGAGCGTCTGCTGCGCTGGGATCGTCAGTTGCTCCGAGTTGAACTCGAAGTCAATCCCGCGAACGACCACCAGCTGCTCGATGATGTGGCAGTCGGCATCGACCTGGAAGCCGGCGGGCGCATGACAGGGAGGAGGCAACGCTGCGACTTCCGGCGGTGGCGGCGGAGGTGGTGCGGGAGGCGGCGGCGCGGGTGGCGCAGGGGCGGCCTCTGCGACCGGCGCGGGCTCCGCCGCGCTTGCGGTGCCGAAGGTGTATCGCGCTCCGATCAGCAGCGACTGGGCGCCGTAGCGCGCATCGGTGCGGCCGCCGGCCCCGTCGTCAAACTGGCCATGGGCCGTCGCGAGGTCGCGATAGTCGATCGACATCGTCCATTGAGGGCTCAGCACGAAGCCAATGCCTGCACCTACCTGGTATCCGAGTTCAGCGGCGTAGAAACTCCGGGTACCGATTCCGCTCGGAGTCGCCCCATGGTTGTCGTACCGCACCGTGCCGGCTCCGACTCCGAGGTATGGCTGCACGATACTCAGTATGCCGGTTGGTGCCTTCAGGTCGTACCAGATGTTCGCGTAGAGACTGTCGGTCAGCTGATCGCCAGTACTATTCAAGCCCAGCGTGTCGCGGTGCAGCCTGTTGCTGCGATGATCGAATTCGAGTTCCGGGCGCCAGCCGCCGCTGAACGCATACCCCCCGACCAGTCCGGCCGCCCAGCCCCTGTTGAAATGCAGCGTATCGATCACCTGGCCGTTTGCGGACAGGTTCTTGGAATCCTGCCAGTTCGGTCCCCCCTCGAG
>Ga0265334_10000378_pt1 | contig 23843 bp, 52 predicted proteins | sample 42023metaG_FD_192442 | JGI IMG/M metagenome (GOLD analysis project Ga0265334, IMG submission 192442) | Rhizosphere microbial communities from Carex aquatilis grown in University of Washington, Seatle, WA, United States - 4-20-23 metaG | ecosystem: Host-associated > Plants > Roots > Rhizosphere... | reverse complement strand
AGAATTCCGCCGTCTACCCTAAATCTTTCTTACGCGGAGTGGGTTCATTTCGTCAGTACGAATAAATTTTCCTTGCGCTTAATTCCTTGGCTGGCAGCTTGGAACTCCACAGATTTTGCTCGTTCTCCAATGCCTGATTCAGATCGAAAATTATTGAGGTACGGGCACTACATAGGTTTTTTCGACGGAAGGAGGATTTAATCGTGATGGCAGTAAGTAACGAAGCAGAACTCGAACAGAAAATCAAAAAAATTATTATTTCCATTTTTGGAGACATGGGTTTTTACTGGTCGGAACAGGGAAGGAAACTGGCTCTGAGCATGAAGTCTCTTGTCGTTAGCCCTCCCTGCCCGACATGCGGGAGCACTAGAACTGTTTCCGCCGGAGGTAATCTTTGGCGGTGTATGGCTGCGGATGGGTGCCCTGAAGAGCACAAACCTTTTCCGTATCCAGCGGAAACTGATTATGTACGATTCAAGAATTGGTTTGATAAAACAATGCTTTTGAACCATATCGTCACTCAAGAACAGTTAGACGCATATTTAGCCGCGCCAGAGCGCGAGAAGCCGTACTCACCGTGGAGTGATGAATTTCGAAAGGGATACGCGAAAGCTGCGCTCGATTTTTACCATAAAGGATATACGGAAGGCGCTAAGTACGAAGAAGCTAGACTCCGCAGAGATAAACCAACAGCTCCAGAAGAAGCGTGGGATGAAGCAGCCAAGCACGAAAAAAAGTGGCGTGAGTTGGAAAAAAATTACATCCTCCCCTGTTTTGAGTGGGCAAAGGAATACGAAATAGATTTGCCGAAACTGGTAAGAGAAAAAGCAGGAAAAAATTGTGTTGAACTCCTGGTGCGTGCGCTCGGCGAGGGAATTGCAAAGTTGAAAGACGAGGTAGACACTTTCATGCTCGCCGCAATGGAAGAGCGGAGGAAGTTCATCAAGTTTCGGGAGCACGTAGACAAGAACTACATTCACAGAGACAACGTTAAAAAGGAGGGACAGTAATGCATAAACCCTGGATGGATCTACCGGGAGGGTTGGAGCCAGCGCCGTGTAAAGAGGAAGGACAAGTTCGCAGTGGGCAAATTAAAACTGAACACGAAATCAAGGAAGCGATTGAGCAGGCTGAAAAAGATATAGTGGTGACGTTTGAGGAGTTTCAACGTCACGGCAAGCAAGATGCTAAGGACGCACTCGGCTTGTTGCGGCAGAAAATTGAAACCCTTAAATGGGTGCTAGGTGAGCAGCCATGAGCATTTTAGACCTGAAAGGGTTGGCGGAGAAGGCAACGCCGAGACCGTGGAAGTTTGATACCGACAACATTTTCTGCGTGGGCAGGATGGATAACCTTATTGCCAATGCGCCAGAACAAAAGTACCCAAGCTACCTAAATTGGGTGCCTAACGCCGCTCTCATCGTTGCCGCCGTGAACGCCCTTCCCGCCATCGACACGATGGTTGCTAAGTTGGTGGAGTTGGAGCGGGAGTATAGGAAGTATTACGAAGCTAATGAGTGTGAATACGCGAGCCATTTTAAGTTTCGTGCCGATGAACTCCGCGCAATTCTACGAGAGAGCGGGGTGATGGAGTGAAGCGGACCATTTGGATTGTCTATTATCAGGGAGAGATTTGTTACGAATGGTTCTTTACGAAATCGGAAGCGAAAGAACACATACGAACACAAACTGAGGTGCATTACACCTCAGAAAATGATTACAGCGTGGTTAAGTTCGTGGCACAGCGAGCCAAAGAGAGGCAGGGGTAGCAGAATGAACGAACGAATCAGGGAGTTGACTGAATTGCGTTCCATATGGATGGAACGAGCGAAAAGGTTGCGGCAGGACCCAAGTTATACAGATTGTGCCGTTACACTAGAATCATGCGCCGATGAACTGTCGTCATTAAAATGTTTTGCAGCAGCCCTCAGCGAGCCAGCGGCGGAAGGGTTTCCTGGATTTCCTGTGGATGCCGGAGGGAACTCTGCGTTGACTCGCCTTGAGGCCGAGGTGGAGTGTAATAAGCATAAAGACGATTACTGCCCCGTATCGGATACATCCTTAATGCAAGCCGACATTCGTCATATTTTACGGAGGTTGAAAGCAACGGAGCACCCACCCGCCGCAAAGCCAGCGCCAGTGGCGGGAGGGGAGACGAAGCGGTGCGCAAAGTGTGGATGGCCAATCGTTCCAGAAGGTGAAGCGGGTTGCTGGGAATCGAATTGTTCTATGCGGCCAATTCCAGAGCCACCCGCCGCAAAGCCAGCGCCAGTGGCGGAAGGTTTCATCACAACCGTTCCAGACCCCCAAAGTCGCACGATTGCAAGTGGGATGGTACGGGACTTGGCAATGTTCCCACCCGCCACGCCAAGCAAGAGCAACGAAGAGAGGGCGAATTGGTTAAGGGCCGATACGTTGCTTGGAGTTTACACAGAAGGGAACGGGCTAAAAGCTCCGCAACCGATTGACTGGAGTGCGTGGCAGCGCGTTTCTGATTACGTTAACGCAGCCTACGAGAGAATGCGGGAGGAAGCGACGAAGGCGGAAGTTCCAACTACGAGCATGATTGAAAATCGGGATTGGAGAAGTGGTTACCACGATGGTTGGAAAGATTGTCAGGCCGCCATCCGCGCCATCATCAGCCTTAATGAAAGGGGATAGTCGTAAACATGTTCTTAGTGCGGGACAGGGATAATCGGAAATTTGCGTGGCTGTGTTGCTGGACTTTTATAGAAAAAAAGCGTACAGCCTATCCCTTGGACTACGTGAGAATTTCTAATATGCCAAAGAAACTGGAGATCTACGGGGAATGAAACAAAAATACAAGATCACGTTAAGTCGGACAGCGGATGGGCAGCAACAATACCTGCAGATTATCAGCGCCGATCAATTCAGCACGAATATCGTGCTCCTCGGTGAATTTGAAATTGTGGATGTTCGGGATCTGGACAAGAAAAAGAGCGAGAAAGGGAAGTAGCTGGAGTGACGGGTTGCTCCGTATGGGGCTGCATCGTAAATGCTAAAGGTGGCCGCTAAAACTCCAGCGCAGCAGCCCATCTCTCCGGCTCAGAGGAGGAAGACATGGCAAATATTGTTCGCATTATTTTCTTGGCGATAGGAGCCGTAATATTTGCCGTACATTTCGACAGTCCAGCTCTAATGCCCGGAATTTTGTTTATTGGCTATGGTCTGATTGGATTAAACGAAACAGAAAATCGCGTTAGGAGGAAATGATGTTCAGCAAAGATCAGAAAAGAGCTATCGCGGATAAGGTGGAGAAAATTCTCCGGGAAACAAATCATCCCGAGTTACCGAAAGGCGAAATAAAATTCCGACTCCACGTGGAAGGCGCAGAGCCGTGGTCATGGGCGGATATCCAGAACAACGGATCCGTCTTAAATCCAGGCGTCAACCCCTGGAATGAATCCGTTGCAAAGGAAATGGGAAAATGACTGACAGACAAAAACTGTGGTTTTCAATTGTGGCCTTTATCTTCGTAATCGTGCTCTCGAATATCACCTCTTACGATATGGGGAAGACGAACGCGGATAGTTACTACGCGGAGAAAAACCAGGAGCAGTCCATTGTCATGCTCCGATCTACGGCAAACGAAAACACAAAATTTATAACCGGAAAAAAAGAAATCATCGAGGCTTTCAGAGACGGTTACGACCAAGGTTTTGAAGAGGCACGGAGGACGGGAAGACCCTGCACCAATGAAGTCGATCCCAGCCAGTGGAAGGGGTGCAAAAACATCACCATTTTCGACAATGTGGCATCGACTCCGGACATTTTCGATAAGAGGATTTACCCGAAGTCTGCCGAAGTTGTCATTAAAAAATAGGGGAGATTATGAATTTTCAGGCAAGAGTTCGGAACTGGACAGTGGAATGTTTTGGAAAATCCGTCGCCGACAATAAGAAAGAGCGCAATCACCGATTCCTCGAAGAGTCTCTGGAACTGGTGCAGTCTCTGGGTTGTACAAAGGAGGAAGCTATGCTCCTCGTTGATTACGTCTATGGGAGAGAGATAGGACGCCCCGGACAGGAAATTGGCGGTGTCATGGTCACACTCGCAGCCCTCGGCAATGCCAATATCCTTGATATTGAAGCCTGCGCTGAATTAGAGCTGGACCGTTGCAACCGGAACATAGCTCTGATCCGGGCGAAACAGGCTCTGAAGCCGAAAAATTCGCCTCTTCCGGGGAAATCATGATTAATGATCTGAGTAGGTTAGCCGAGAACTTGGAAGGATCCGCGCCAGACATTCGCCTGAAGAAGAGGTTGGAGGCCGAGCGCAGCCAAATCAAAGAAGCTCTGGAGAAAAATGGCGAATACAAAATGGAATGGGAAGGAAACATAGTAACGATTAAAAAAATACCGGAACCTGTCCTGAAAATGGAGATTCCAAACTGGTTTGGGCCAGCGCTGGCCATAGCAAAGCATCAGGACCAGAAAGCGAGTTGGCCCTGGTACGGAAGATTTTTTCACTGGGCATTTAGATCGTGGCGATGTGGGTGCTGCATCGAGGAGAGAAAACGGCGGTGACACTCGAAGAAGCAAAAAAAGCGTTTCCTCCGATCTTCGTGGTCTATGCGTTTCCCCGCGATTATCCTCATGATGTAGTTGTGAGGACTTGGTACGGAGTCGTTCCTGATCCCGGGGAGCCGCTGCGGTTCGACTACGCGGAGCAGGCCGAGCTATATCTGTGGAATCGAGGTTTAACCCGCATCGATCGAGATCCGGTAGATGATCCCTGCATTATAGGATCGTGGATTTGAGGAAAAATGACCAGAGAAGAACTGCAGAATTTCTACGATAAATGCCAATCCTTTGACTGGTATTTTGACTGGTCGGACGATGGCAGCGTCTGGGATCGCGGACAAAAAAATTACAGCCTTTTAAAGATCGAAGCCGCTTCAAGCCCGGAAAAGAAATCCATTTTCGATTTGTGGCATCTGCACATGTTTTCCGGACCTAGTTTTGGTACGGAGAAAGCCCCGAGGCCAGCGCGCCCCTGAAATGACCAGAAAAGGAACAGTACCGAAAAGACGAGACTCCAAACAAGAAACAAGCGCCAGCTGCATAAAAAACGAGCACAAGCTCTGCTTTAGGCTAGGCTGCCCCTGCCCCTGCCATAAAAAAGTTTAGTAACTGTCTCTTTTTGCACAGATTCATATCTCACCTTGCTCCATACTCTCGCCTGGAATTCTCTCCCATAAGTCTCCCAGTCGCTTACAAAATGAAAGAGGAAACAAGGTGAAAAATGAATCTGTTCGAAAAATCGCTACCATCCGCTACGCCGTCTCGTCGCGGCCCCACGCCTCCGAACCCTGCTACTCGATTGACTTATCCTCGCTTCCCGGCCAAAGCTCGGAAGTTCTTGAATATTCGAAGATGATACACGAAGCCCGTTCCCTGATCTGTGACGGGTGGGAGATACGTTACAGCGTGTAGTCATCTATCGGATCTGATACATAGGATTGTTTTTCAGTGCCGGCTTAGGCGCGGGAGGACCCACTTCGTTATTGTGGATGATGCCGAACACGCCGATGCTCATGGCTACTGTAGGTATTGCTGCGTATGAAGTAAAGCGCCAATACTTATTGGGATCATCATGCCCGAGATACCATTCAAAGGCGTGCAACCCCGAAAACCAGGCAGCCATCGCCGTTTCAAAAATCGCAATATCCGCAGATGTGGTGCAGGCTCCGCAATTCCCGAAGAGCGCGGTCCCACCCGTCTTGATTCGATTCGTCTCGATCCCGGAGGCCAGACCCTCCGCGAGAATGATAGCTTCGCCTGCCCACCACTTTTTGTCGCGGAGCGGTGAGCGGAGATGCGTTGTATCGCAGCGACCCTTGAAGTTTGACCATGTGCCTCCTCTGTCGAGGCACTGTTTTTTTGCGATTTCGTTTAATTGTTTTTTGCTCTGAGCTGATGCGGGAAAAGAAAATAGCAGAAAAATAAGAAGGGCGGTAAAGGTTTTCATGCTCACCTCTACCTCCGTAGTTAACATAGACCCTCGGGCTTTACCAGTACTTTCGTTTTCTGAAATTGGTACTTGACGGGTGGTGGTAGTGGTAGTAGAAAAGAAGGGTGCTAGATGCCGTTAGGAACGGGTTACTTCTTCCTTGATAAGAAAGATGCCGAAAGGCATAACCTGGTCCGCTTGTTGCTCTGCACTAAATTTTCAAAAGGGATGCCGTAACTGAGGCTTACTTCTAATGGAGAAACGAAGCCTTAAGTGTTTGTTGCTCCCTTTTATTTTCTTCACAGTGACGTAGACCACGGGTACTTCTGGGTTAATGCCGCAAGGCAGAGACGGTTCAAACCCGTCAACCGTAGTCAAATAATTCCTGTGAGATTTTCACGATGACGTAGGCAAGAGATACTTCTACCTAAGCTGCAGGTCGTGGGTTCGAATCCCATCCCCATGAGCAATCACGGGTAGCTCAGCTGGTTAGAGCAGCAGCCGAATACTCTCGCCGCTTGAATCTCGTGATTCTGAAGGGCAATCCATGAAAATCAATACTGCTTTGGAGCGTGAAAAGAAATTTACGGCCGGTGGAGCTGTGGCTTTTCAGCACGCAGACGCCGCGCAGAATCTGCAGCGCTCGGTTTTAGCCTGCATGCTCTGGGAAGACACGTTTTATGAGAGCGGGGAAAAGATCGCGGAGCGCATTTCGAAACTCGTTCCCCTCGTTACGGCGGAGACGGTGCAGCTCATGGCAATCGAGGCCCGGAGCAAGATGCACCTCCGTCACGTTCCTTTGCTGCTTGCCTGCGAACTGGCCAAGCACAAGAGTCACAGCCACGTTGTTGTCAATACGGTTTACAACGTCGTACAGCGCGCCGATGAACTTGCAGAGATCCTCGCCATTTACCAGAAGGACCGGAAGGGCAAGAAAAAGCTGAACAAGCTCTCGCATCCCCTGCAGAAGGGGCTGGCTCTGGCCTTTCGGAAATTTGACGAGTATCAACTGGCAAAATATAACCAGGGGGGAGAAATCAAGCTCAAAGATGTTCTCTTCCTCTGCCACGCCAAACCCCGAGACGAGGCGCAGGCCAAGCTCTGGAAAAAGCTGATCGATAACAAGCTCGACGTTCCCGATACGTGGGAAGTCGCTCTCTCCGCGACTAAAGGTAGCGGAAAAAAAGAAGTCTGGGAGCGGTTACTCGCCGAGGGCAAACTCGGGGCAATGGCATTGATCCGCAATCTTCGAAACATGACGGAGGAGAAAGTAGACCGGAAACTTATCCGGGACACACTGGCGAAGGCCGATGTTAGCCGCGTCCTTCCCTTCCGATTTGTTGCTGCGGCAGACGCCGCTCCCGGATTCGAATCCGAACTCGATGACTTGCTCCTCCGCAGCTCAGCAGCGATGCCGAAGCTCCCGGGGAAAACGATTCTGGTCGTGGATATTTCGGGATCGATGTATGGGCACGGAAATATCAGTGCGCGTTCCAAGATGTCGAGAGTAGACGCCGCTGCAGCGCTTGCCGCAATCGCAAGAGAACGCTGCGAAGACGTTTCAATCTATGCGACTGCCGGCAATGACGGGACAGGGATCCATAAGACAGCTCTGGTACCGAACCGCAGGGGCATGGCGCTTGCCGATGTTTTCCGCAAACGGCAAATGGCAGATAAGCTCGGTGGGGGAGGAATTTTTCTCGCGCAGTGTCTGGATTTCATCGCTAAAGAAGAAGGCCATAAGGCAGATCGAATTATTGTCTTCACCGATGAACAGGACTGCGACAAGAAACTCCGGCCCGATCTAGCTAATGCATTCGGGACTTGGAACTATCTCATGAATATTTCTGCAGAAAAAAATGGAATCGGGTACAAACCGAAGTGGACACATTTCGACGGATTCTCCGAAGCCGTACTCGATTACATCATTGCGAATGAGGCGGTATCCGGGCAGTGATCGAAACCGTTGGAATCTACGAATTTGCCAAGGCGGTAGGCCATAGCGTGAAACACGTTTATGAGCAGATCCGCCTCGGCAAAATTCGGGCTAGAAAAGATGAGCACGGAAAATGGCAGATCGATAAAAGCACCCTCGCCGAGAAGCTCCAGGATCAGCGGAATAAAGCGAAAAAAACAGCCCAAAAATAGACTTTTTTCTATTCCCACTTCTGTAAGTCGTTGAAAACAGGGCAGTACAAATCCTTTAAATCACGGTAGTTACGGGGAGGATCCCCGGGGCTGCCAGGAACTGGGGAAAGCGGGCCTCAGAAACCGCTAAAAATCCGTCATTTTCTGAATCCCACTTCTGTAAGTCGTTGAAAACAGGGCAGTACAAATCCTTTAAATCACGGTAGTTACGGGGAGCGGGAGACTTCGAGAACTCGGATCCAGATCGCGGAAGCCGCGTCGGGAAAAGCTGCGAAAAAACAGGCCAAAAACCCTCATTTCCTGAAGACCACTTCTGTAAGTCGTTGAAAACAGGGCAGTACAAATCCTTTAAATCACGGTAGTTACGGGAGGTTCCTCACCCCGTGGGGCACCAGGAACTGGTCGGAAGCGGGCCTCCGAAACCGATCAAAAACCATGTTTTTTGAAACCCCACTTCTGTAAGTCGTTGAAAACAGGGCAGTACAAATCCTTTAAATCACGGTAGTTACGGGCTATGCCTAAGTCCTTTGTTTTCTTCATTTCTGTAAATCGGTCCCCGGGCCGATCCACCTGGGGGATCCGTGCGGTTTGCGGATGGGTACTAGGCGTACCTAGTCATAGTACAGTACCAAAGTACCATTTACATAAATCGAGGTTCGGGAGATAATAGTGTTGTAAGGAAACACCTATATGAACAAAAACCTCAGAATCGAACCCATCACCAAAGTCCACAGCCTGATACAGGGCGACGGTTGGCTCCTCAATAAGGAAACCTATCGGCCAGTTACTCTAGCTTGCGGGCATATTAAGCTCGTCAATCCAAAGCGCAGAGTCTGGGACGGTCAGAACCGGGAATGCACGATCTGCACTCACGAAAATTTCGAAGCTGGCACCTATAACATGACCGAAGCCGTTATCCGCCACAATGACAAAAAGAACCGCAAGAATATGTACTGGTACGAAGAACTGAAGCGGTTGCAAGATTCGGGCCAGAGCGATGAGCAGAACGAAAATTTCAAAGCATTCGTAAACGCTCAGATCGAAGAAAACGATGACAACAGTCTAGTCTACGATCCGAGCGATTATGAATGGGAACCAGAAACGGAGATCAACTAATATGCTGTCACTTCACGATAAATTGCTACATGCCGTAACCGAATATGATCGGCGGCAGAGCACACGCAAGGGCTATAACATGTGGGCCTTGCCTCAATACCTCGGTGCAATCAACGAAGGAATAATCCCCGAAATAGAAAAGGGTGTGCCCGTTCGCAAGGCCATCCTCTCGCACTTCACGGGACGGCTGCTGGATCGCTGCCTGAAAGCAGTCGGGGAAGCTCCGAGTACCAGAGAAGAGCAACGGTACTAAAGTACTATTTACAGAAATCGAGCAAGGATCGATACTAGAAATGAAAGGGAAGTATATGAACAAGAAACAAGCGCAAGATCAGCTCCACCAAACAATTTACAGGCTGGCCGATATGGAAGGCCGGAAAGCCGGGGAAACCGTAGCTTGTCAGCCGATGATCGTCTCCCAGCACGTAAACATGGCCGATGATAATTCGCCCGTGGCCAAGCAGTACTTCGTCGCCGATGGAGTCTGCGGGTTCGGATGGGTAAACGTAAGGCCCGGGACTTGCGCCTTCGCAAAGTGGCTGGTCAAGAATGGCAAGGGCCGCGTCTCGCACTACGAGGGTGGAGTGCACGTGAATAGTCCGCTCATGACCCAGAGCTTGACCCGGAATGAAGCCTACGCTATGGCCTTCGCCAAAGTTTTGAACGAGAACGGAATCAAAGCCTACGGGCAATCGAGGATCGACTGATATGCTGTCACTTCACGGGCTGGCAATTCCCATCGTGAACAACAACGGAAACACGAAGTCGGATTTGGTTGAGCAACTGCTCGCTTGCCGGAACCGGATCGAGGAAGCAATTCATACCGTATCGGAAAACAGCGATTGCTGCCACGGCAGAAATTTCCAGACGCACCCCGCTGCCTCGGTTATGACTAATCTGGCAATCGATCAGCACAGAGATCGGCTGCGGAGACTGCAGGAAATCTCAAACGAATTTTACGCACTAGCACTCGGTGTGCAAGGTCAGGAAAGGTAAAAATTTATGAAAGAAACTATTCAAGAATTCGCGGAAAGAATATCCGATGCTTACTCCTCGGATCGCTACAATGGCGGATTTGCGCCATGCATCCGGGCCTTGCGCATCCGAAAGTACGATGATCGACAGATCGAGGCGATGCTCCGGAGCAAGTGGACGCGCTGGGCTGCGGACGCCAGCAGCAGAACTTACGGGCATGCGAATTCTGCGGATTTCCTCCGCTTCCTCGACAACTATAACGGGAAGGGAAAGCCGATAGAAATCGAGGAAGTAAAAAAATTAACGGAAGAACATTTCTTCTGGGATAAGGAGCATGAACGAGATGAAAAATAAAATTATGACCGTGGTATGGACCGTGGTCACGTTTGAATCGATCTTCATAGGATGGTGGATTTTATGGAACTGACAATGGAAGAGGCCCGGGAGATTATCAAAGTTTTTGGGCCGAATTCGGTACTCTACGAATGCACGGAACCCGAGGAGGTTGTAGTCGGTGCCCGTGAATACAAGACGATTTCGCATATGCTGAATTCGCTTATCGCGGCGGAAATCTGGAGGGGAGAGCGGCAGGAAAATTACTGCCTCAGCGGAGAAGAATTTAAACGGATCTCGGAAGAAAACAAAAAGTTCATCCGCGATCTCAGGGCAAGGGTTCGATTCTACAAAGTTCACAAGGGAATAATTAAGCCGTATCTGCTTGGCAACAAGTGGGGAAAGAGACTCGAAGGAAAATGATTACAAAATTTGACAAACAAAATCTGAAGGGGTTGCAGGGCGAAATGATACAGGCTCTGAAACAGGTAGCAGAAAGACATGGCCTGAAACTGGGCAAGAGCGGAATCACTTACGAAGATTTCGATCTGAAGTTCAGGGCTGGAATATCAGTCACGCAGAAATCGGACGGCGAAGTTTTCGACCAGTACCGGGAAGCGTTCAAAACTAATTTTAAACCTGCGTATGACGAATGGAACCCGATCAAGTCAACGATGCTTGACCAGACTTTCAAGTACTTCGGGAAGACGTACAAACTCGTGGGATTCAAACCCAGAGGTAGATTGAAGCCGTTCCTCGCCACGGATGAATCGGGAAAACGCTACAGGTTTCCAGAAGAGGTAATCGTGGAAGCTCTGGGAGTGAAAGAACCCGCCGGATTACTGACGAGAACAGAACTCTCGGATCTCAGGAAAGAAGTAGGAAAGGGAAAGTCATGAAAACCGTATTAAAACACGAGCAGCACCACAAAGGTCGGCAGTCACTGGAGTACACCGCGATTTTCGAAATCACGCCAGTACTCTCGATGGTGAAAGTAAGAGTCGAATTGTGCAGGGATAGCTACGACTTTCAAAGCTATGGCCGGATACAAATCTTCTCTCCCGATGAGAACAAATGGAATTTTCTAGCCAGTATTCCGTACTCGAAGCTGGCGATCCTCGGGGACAGCTACTACGCAAATAAACCGAAGTGCTATGAAGGAGAACTGGAAAAGAGTCTGCGGGAAATCGATGTAAAAAATCTTCTCTCGCAAGCCGAGGTTATCCTCAAGTAAGGAAGGCAGAAAATGATGACATTTGAGCAGGAACGGAAAGCAATCAAAGACGCAATTTCGCACTTCCCCAAATATTTTGGGTTGGTAGGATCGGAGCGCACTCATCGAATCAGCGAAGAGAAAAGTTATTTCTCGGGGAGTACGCTCTATCTCTACACGCAGGTGGATATCAACGGAGAATGGCTGGATTACGCAAAGGGCACCGAGGCCGAACTGAAGAGTGCTATGAGGAGAGGTATATGAAGCGGATACAAATGCAGGAACCGATGAGGACTTTGTTCCTCTCCGGGTTAAAAGAGACGGGAAACTTGGAGGATGCGGCTCTGCGCCATGAGGAAGATTTGACTTCCCGGGAATCGCACCAGTTGCAGGACTTTGCAAAGTGGCTCAAGGCCCATGATCTCAGTGTCGGCCACGGAACCATCGACATTCGCTGGACTGAATTTCAGTACAATGCGAAACCGATTTCCAGAGAAGAAGCGTATCAGGTAGCGATGAAAGAGGCAGGGCTATGACGAAAAATAAAATTGATCCTGACAAAGGCGCGAAATGCGGGTACTGCGGAGGATACATGAAGGTTGTGGATGGATGCCGCTCAGTCCGTGTAGAAATTTTCAAAGTGATCGGTGAGCGCACGTTCTCCGAGGAAGACAAAAAGAGTCATGTTCGCTGGATGAATCCGATTCCCTACGGGAAAGAGAAACGCTTCGGACTCCGCGATGATTCGGAGCGCTGCCATGACTGCGGGGTAAAACTTGGGCACTATCATCACCCCGGATGCGATTGGGAGGAATGTCCCGGATGCGGGCACCAAATGCTGATGTGTTCAGGAGAATGCGGATGAGCGGAGTACCGGGGCATGGCGCAATAGAACACGGGCACTGGCTATTCGGGAAGCCGACACCAACGTATCGATCTTGGGAAATGATGATCGCACGGTGTGAAAATCCAAATTATCAGGCTTATTCCCGATACGGGGGACGAGGCATCAAGGTTTGTAAGCGCTGGAGAAAATCCTTTGCTGCATTTCTTATAGACATGGGATTGCGCCCAAAAGGTATGGCCGGAAAACGGTCAAAATATACCCTTGAACGTTTAAATAACAATGGAAACTATACGCCTAAAAACTGTAAATGGGCGACTCGAAAGGAACAAGCGAATAATCGGCGAAGGCCAAATCCAAATTCATACCCCCGAGTAAAATCTAAAAAAGAAAAGGTATGAACAGGATTTATCTAATGGAGGAAATATGGATAATCATGATTTTTGCAGGGCAATGCTCAGCAGAGCGAGACAAGAAGCAAGAGACAATAAAATCCATATTCCCTCGGGCATAACCGCGCTCCGCGCCGATAAGCGCCAGTATTTTATCGAGTCGCGGTCTGAAGAAATCCAGGAATACGTGGATGGGGACTGCGCTTTCGAGGCGAAATCGAATTACATTTTTAAGCAGATCGAGAAAAAGGGGAAGGCATGACTCACGAACTGATTCTTCACTACGACAAAGGGACACATGGAAAGTTTCGGCTTGCGACTTGTTCTTGCAGGAAGTGGAGCTATACGCCTTTGCTGAGGAACGCTCTGGGCAGGACGGCAAGAGTCCAGCGCATGTTCAAAGCACATCTAGAATTTTGCAGTAGAAAGGAATCACGAAATGCCGAGTGAACGCGGATTACTTATTGAACTTTTGGCCTCGCATAAAGAGGCATTGAAAAACCTTGAAGATAACGGCTGGGGTGCGACTACGCTTGCTCAGAAAATGCGCAGCCTCGGGGAGAGGGTGCATGAATTTTTGAATCCAGTCCCGGAGCCGGAACCTGTTCCGCCAGAGGGTGAGCAGTACTGCGATATGAGCGTGGGAGGATGCGGGCACCGCTGGACGGGCGGGAGCTACCCTTGCGAGAACGGATCCTGGTACGACGAAGAAAACCATGAATTCCGTGTTTCCTATTGCGGGGCACAGCGCTGCCCGAAGTGTGGAACCTGCCAAGGCGCGTTATCCGTTCGGAGGAAGGATCAGGAAAAGGTGAAGTAATGAGCGGAGAATGGACGCACTCAATCTGCGGTAAATGCCGGAAAAAGATTCATCCCGACAGGCAGCCGTGTGTCCTCGTTCCAGCTGATACGGAGAAATGCTGTTTCTGCGGAATAATTCACGATTCGGGAATCTACATAAGAACAGATCCCGAGAAGGCGCTTTGCGGAGGAAAACATGAAACCGAGATATGCTAAAAAATTGCTGAACGAAAAAGATTTGGACGCGATGCGGATCGCTCTTTCTGTCCGAGATCTGAAACTGGGACCGGAGCCGTGTTGCGACTTCTGCGGATATACGCCACCCATGTACGTATTTTCTTCAAGCCGCATGTCAACGGGCGAATACCGCAGGTGCTGGAGATGGTGCGCTTGCCTTTCCTGCTCAAGATATATCGACGCAGGGCAATTCGAGCCAATCAAGGACAAGATCATGGAATGGGCCGCGTCCCGGATCCCGGGAATGTCAGAAAAATCTCTGAGAAACGCTGCAGAGATTTCTTTCAATGAATTCATAGCATACGCAGAACTGGAGACGTAGTATGGGCGAACTAGAACAATTCCTGAAGACAACGACGGAGCACTTTGAAGGGATCGGCCAGCACTTCGGGAGCTGGGGCCGCATCTACAGAAAAGGCCACGGTGGAAACCTCGAAGAATTTACTCCTGCCGAGAAGAAAGAACTTCGTAAACTCGCACGACGCCGCAGTTTCCCCCGTGGATTCTGCTATATGAATGCGCAGAAACTGGCGCACGACACGCATGACGATGATCGATTCAAGTACATGGAGGGTTTGGTTTCCGTGCACGGAGTCCCGATAGACCACGCCTGGATAGAATTCAACGGCAAAGTTTTCGATCCTACGCTTTTCAGCCTGAAGACATTTCAGCCGAAAAGCGGAATCCCCGGAGAATATTGGGGCATGGAAGTCAGAAAAGAATTAATCTGGAAGCATCAGTGGGAATCTAAAACGTACTCGCCGCTTACGGGCTGGCCGAGTACCTTCGCGGAGGAGCTATTGAAATGAAATACTTGAGAGGAAATCTCCATTCCGAATCGCTCTCGGAAACGTTAAAAAGCAAGAAGCAAAAACCGGAGAGGAAAAACGGAAGCCGATTCGCAGGACAGCTCAGCTACCAGTGCAAGAATAAAAGTCATGCGCAGTGCTGCAAGAAGTCCTGCCCCTGCCCCTGCGGGCACGGTGCTATCAGGTAGCCAGTACTAAAGTACTATTTACAGATATTGGGTTCGGTCTGAAAATGGGTTCAGTCCACGGTGCACAGCCAAGTGACAGTCGGACAGGAGCTATAAATGCAAATCTTCAAAGCTAATCAGCAGTGGAAAACAAGGCCAGTAGACGAACGATTCCCATCCCTTAAAGCGCTTTACGACGCAACAAAAGCCTACGCCGCGAATGCAGTAGAAGCGGACGTACCTTTCTCCACGTTGCGGGCTGAAGCGCAGGACGGCGAAGTCGTTTTAGTCGGCAAAACCAATACCCCGGCCAAGCTAACGAACTGGAGTTTCGGCCAGTTAGCGGAGCGGGCGAAGACGCCGGCAAATTATATTTCGACTCTTCCCGCGACTCTCGCCGTGCAAAACATCAATCATGGCCTGAAGACACGGGCTGAAAACGACGGTGCCGATAACGCTACCCTCCTCATGCACACAAACGGATCCATGATTTGCCGTGCAGTCACCACACAAAAATACGAACGATTCTGGAACTGGGAACTGGGAGAGCGCTTGCTCGATCTCGAAGCCCGCTTCGGCTGGGAACCAGCTCGCCCGGACTTCAATAAGCAGGTGAGCGATTTTCCCGCGCTCTACGCCAGCGATCACGATATGTTCGCCTTCATTCGCCTCAAGAATCAGACAATTCAGCAGCCCGTGGATAGCTCACTGGCACCGATGTACAAGGGGCTGATCGTCTGGAACGGTGAAGTCGGGGAACGTAGTATCGGCGCAATGGAATTCCTCTACAACGGCATGTGCGGAAACCACATCATCTGGGGTGCAAAAGAAGTTGTGGAATTCAGCGCACGTCACGTTGGAAACGTTCGGGACAAGATGAAGGAATTCGAAGTCTCGATCAAAAAGTATCAGAACGAATCCACCTCCGAACTCGAACAAAAGATCGAAGCCGCGCACAGAAAAGTAATCGAATCCACGAAGGATGCAGTCCTCGATTACCTCTTCGGAAAGCGCAGTGTCGGTCTGTCGAGGAAGACGCTGAATGCGGCATACGAAGCGGTAATCCCGGAACAGGACGGAGACCCGAAGACGGTCTGGGGCATGGTGCAGGGACTTACTCGCCACAGCCAGACAATTCCATACGCGGACAAGCGGCAGGAAGTTGACAAGGCTGCAGCTCAGATCCTGAAGATCGCGTTCTAATTTAACATCTGGCAGGTCGGTAGTTGTGACCTATACCAGCCACGGAGTCCGGGGAGGGGGTTGATCGCCTCTCCCCGCCGTGGGGCACTTTGAAAGAAGGTAACAATGAGTTTGACGATAACCGTAGAAATGAACGAAAATTTTAAAAAAGCGAAGGACACGATCTCTACCGGAGCCGGAACTATTCTGTTTACTCCGCCTCTGGACGGAGATTACTGGATCTTCAGAGTCAGGCTCTACGAGGATCAGGCTCTGCTTGTTTTCCCGAAATTCGGGATCCTCGGCTGCGGGTTTGCTCAGGAAGCCGATTGGAACACGAATCTTCCGATCAAGTGCCCTGCAGAGCAAATTTACGCGCACATCAAACACAACAAAAAATATAAGCAGATATCGGAGCAGGACTGCTTGGATGCGCTGATCGCGCTCCAGAAAGTTGCGATTCCTTACATGGAAAAGCATATGAGGTAGGGACATGCCCAAGAAAGCGATATTAACTCCGGGGGAGGAGCGTAAGCGCCTCGAATTCATGGAGTTTTATAACGATATCGGAATCAAAGGTGAACAGCGGGAGCAAGCCATCTGGAGGGATTTGTACTGTGTTTCGCCGCGCCTCCGTGAATTCGATGGCTACGAGATAGGGAGGACACCCCAGTGATAGAACCTAATTACGATCTGATCCGTCCCGAAATAATGCGGGCACTCAAGGATTACGGAGAAAAGCATAGAGCCACGGGTGGATTCCTCCGCTCTGTTTTGGAAAACGACTTAATGCAAGCCTTCGGGAGAGCGGACGAGGATAACGTGGTCGCGCTCTTTCACATCGTCAATTACATCTACAACGAAATGCCTTCTCGGTGCTGGGGCAGCAGAGAAGCCGTTGACGCCTGGTTAAAGGAAAAAACATGATCGAGACAATCAGGCCATTTTTAGCGGTAGCTATCTACGTTGCACTCTTTTTTGTATTTCTTTTTATTTGCCTTAGTGTGATTGCCGTACTCATTGGCCCATTGATCCAGAACAGCCTCGGCGATGAGGAAGCGGAGCGCGAAAAGGAAGAAGTCAAGAAACTGGAGATCCGATGACGAGAAAACAGATTCTGCATCGTCTCCTGATTGTGGCCGGGGTTTTTATTATTCTTAGTGGGATTTTAATCTGGTTTTTGATGGGAGTGCATATATGACATATCGACAGTCCGCGATTTCTCTTTTCTGCTTATCCATAGCCCTTATCTTTGTCGTGTATTACAAGAACTACGAGATCGCAAAGCTGAGGAAACAACTGGTTATCTCGGAATCCGAAGTAGCATCGAGAACCGTATCCTATAACAGCGACAAAACGGTCACAGTCTGGCATGCGGGAGCGCTCTGGTGCATTCGCCTTGAACAGAACGGCAATTTGCCGGTTACGTCCTGCCGCGTGGATTTCTTCGAGACGGTGAAAGGCGTATTAGGCTCCGGGGCGGAGGACAGCGTGGGAGTGAGCGTGCACAGACATGGCACAAATTGAGGAACGATTTTTTACTTGGATCTCGGACAATCCCCATGTAGTCGAGCACTGCCTCCGCTTTGCCCGGGAGCTGCGGGAGTCAGGGAGGAAGCACTACGGCATGAAAGCGATTTTTGAGAGGGTGCGCTGGCACTTAAATGTGGAAGTGCAGGGCGATATCTTCAAAATGAACAACAACTATACCGCTCCGATGGCCCGATATCTCGTGACCATCGATCCCACACTCTCCGGACTCTTCCAATATCGCGTGAGAAGGAACAAGAACAAACCATGACCTTTGCAGAAAAATTTCTGAAGAAAAAATCTGTGGGCAGGGATTTGCTCGATGAGTTCAAGCTCCGGGGCGAGTACGTCAAAAAATTCGGATTTGCCATTCTCGTCCCCGACACCGTGGAAAAACTGAAGAAGTATTCGCCCATTCTTGAAGTTGGGGCAGGATCCGGTTACTGGGCAATGGAGCTGCAAAAGGCCGGGATCGACGTGATCGCCACGGATCCGAGGGCTGGAGACAGCGAGTATTCCAAGCGCTGGAATATTCCGTATCTTGAGATTGAAAAACTTACAGGCGTAAAAGCCGTAAAAAAATATCTTTATCGGAACCTTCTCATGGTCTGGCCCTGCTATAACCGACCCTGGGCATATCAGACACTGATCGATTTCCGGGGAAAATATTTTATCTATGTCGGGGAAGGCGACGGCGGATGCACTGCCGATGATAAATTTCACGAGTATCTTGAAAGCGATTTCCAGGAGGTCGAGAAAATTCATATCCCGCAATTCAATGCAATTCACGATTATCTGGCTGTTTTCGAGAGGAGAGAAAAATGAAGTACAGTGTGCGCTGCAGATTCGATGATCGGCGATTTGGCCCCAGTGGGCGAACTCTGGAGGTGGAGGCCAGCAACATACCGGCCGCAATTGCAAAAGGCAGCCGGGAATTCTGGAAGTCTCTAAACCGGAAACAGCATTTCGACGCGGGCAGAGGTCTACGAGTCGAAGCCAGTAGAGTCCGTGAAGTTAAGGCGTAGCAAGCGCGGTGCGCGTCAAAGAGAGGAGTTACTGATGGAGTTATTTTTAATCATCCCTATAGGGATATTCGTCGCGCTGTGGATTTTAAAAAGCAATTTACCAGAGCAGGGAGAGTGGCCGCACTGACGCCAAAGAAGTAGGAGAGGGCGGCAAGGTTCGGTAAGGAAGTGCAGGCGAGGCGTGGCAAGGTCCGGTAAGGAAGTGCAGGCAAGGTTAGGCATGGCGTGGTTGGGACGAGTTGGGTTTGGTTAGGAAGTGCAGGCAAGGTTAGGCATGGCGTGGTTGGGACGAGTTGGGTTTGGTTAGGAAGTGCAGGCAAGGTTAGGCGTGGCGCGGCAAGGTCTGGTTTGGAAGTGCAGGCGGGGATTGGCACGGCGAGGATTGGCACGGCGAGGCATGGTTTGGTGGGGAAGTGCAGGCTCTGAAAAACAGTACTTTCGTACCATTTACGATTTCCCTAGTAGGTAATACATTTTCTCCAAGCGACCTACTTCTGAAAATGGAGAGCATCGCACGAGGAGAAAAATCATGGCTAAGAAAGAAACAGAAACCCCTGAAGTTAAAAAAGCAGTGATACTCATCAAGAGGCCCGAACTCCGTACCGTGGTATTCACGGTGCATGGAACGGCTCCTCTCGTGATCCACCGTTTCTCGGCAAAATTAAAGAATCAGATGGCGCAGAAAATGGCGGAAGGGAAATCGGCTGGATCGAAAAAGAACCGTGAGCCGAAGAACAGCGACGAAACTTTCAATGATGCGCGGTACATCGCCAAAGAGGGCTGGGATGGATTTCACGCCGCTGCAATAAGGAACGCGCTGATCTCGGCCTGCCGGCTCGTCAATTTCAAAATGACTCTGGCGAAGATGAGCATCTTCGTGCTTGCCGATGGCTGGGACAAGACAGAACCACAGATTCCCCTCATCCGCATCTATGGAAAGCCCGTGAAGCAGAGCGATATGGCGCGAGTCGAAACTGGCCAGCCCTACGTTACGTATCGTGCGGCTTACCATGATTGGTCTGCAAAGATCAAAATCCGTTTTGATTCCGATCAATTCACTGCCACCGACATTCTTAATTTGCTGTCGCGTGTCGGGCAGCAAGTGGGAATCGGTGAAGGGCGACCAGACTCCAAGAACAGCGCGGGCATGGGCTGGGGGCTGTTTGAAGTCGAGCAAGAGAATAAACAAGTAGCCGCTTAAGAGGAAAAGCGCAGAGGGGGAGCGCGGAATCCCCCCAAAAAAAGGATCGGATCATGGCAACAAAAGTAAGAAACAGGAAAGTGATCGAAACTCTGAAAGGCATCTCCTATAAAAATAACGGTCTTCTTCTCCCTGAAATAGTTGTGGATGAAGCTCGGCCAAATTCTTCCCCGCTCCACAACTATTTCACGTGGGATGACTCAGAGGCTGCGGAGAAGTATCGTTTAGTCGAGGCGCGGGAATTGATCGCCGTTTGCGTTGAGTATCTCGGTGAAGAAAATAAAACGGAAGAGAGAGTATTTTGCTCTCTTTCTTCGGACAGAGCAAAAAAAGGCGGGTACCGAGTTCTCGTTGACGTGCTGAAGAACGTTTCAAAAAGGCAGCAACTTCTGGACGATGCTCTTTTTGAAATGAATATCTTCCGGAAGAGATTTCAAAGTGTAAGAGAATTGGTCAGAGTTTTTTCTGCGATGAGAGCAGCCGAGAAAAAGATTCGCAGGAAAAAGAAGTAAACGGGCTAGGATAGCCGTGGCATAGCGCGGTGGAGTAAGGCAGGACAGACATGGTACGGTTTGGTGTGGTTGGGTAGGGTTTGGAAGTGCAGGCGCGGAGAGGTTGGGTCGGGTCAAGCAAGGTTAGGTGTGGCGAGGATTTGCAGGCAGAGCACGGCGGGATCTGGCGGGTTCGGGATCGGTCAGGCATGGTCTGGAAGTGCAGGCAAGGTCAGGCACGGCGCGGCGAGGCACGGTAAGGTCCGATCTGGCGCGGTAAGGAAGTGCAGGCTTGGCAAGGTACGGTAAGGTACGGCAGGGCCAGACGAGGTTTGGAAGTGCAGGCAAGGCATGGTGAGGCGCGGGCTGATATGGTGAGGACAGGCACGATTTGGCAAGGAAGTGCAGGCTTGGCAGAGCGCGGCAGGGCGAGACGAGGTTGGGATTTGCAGGCGCGGCACGGTTCGGTGAGGTAAGGTCAGGTTTGGAAGTGCAGGCGAGGAAAGTCGTGGCATAGCGAAGTGAAGTATGGCCGGGAAATGCAGGCGGGGCGAGGCGCGGTGAGGTCTGGCAGAGCGAGGCTTGGTCTGGAAGTGCAGGCGAGGAAAAATAAAAAATGCGACAACCCTGGTTTTGTGAAATCTGTAAAGTTTCCGCAATCGCGGTGATCCCCAATGGTGCAAGCGCAGGCTTAGGTTTTTCCATCATTCGGAAACAGCATCAGGGCATGAGTCCGAGTTGTGGAGAAAATATCGATGCGCTCTGCAGTCGCATCAGAGTCCGCAACCCAGCTCTCTGCAGCCGCAGTGAGTGGAAGGACTACATCCAGAGCCAGAAGAGTAAACCATAGTACTATTGACGTAGTACTATGAAAAAGAGCATATTCCTGTAAAGAAAAGATCGTCCACGGGGAGTGACAGCTTCCGCAGCTGCGCTCCCCAGAGAGAACAAATGATCGAGATCAAGAAGAAATCCCTAGAAAAAATTGACAGGCACGCCTCGGAAATTGTAGACGCTTGTTTTAATGGCAGGCGCTACGACAAGAAAATGTTTCAGGCCACGGTGCGGAGGATCCTGAGCGATGTTTACGAGTTAGGCGCGGATGACTACGGTGCGAAACCCAGAAAAGGCGAGTGGCCTCCGAAGTCGGTAGAAAACCGGATGCTATGAAGAAAATTCCAATATCAGCGCATGCCGGAGAAACCAGGGCAGGACTGCCGATGGTGGAACTCAGGGAAGGCGATATCGTCATAGCGAAGATGTACCCCAACCCGGACGGCACCAAGCTCCGCATCGTAATCCCGGAATTAGTAAATATGGGCCAGACTCTGATTAGCGATATAAATCATCTGATCGAATTCGATCGAGGAGAGAAAAAGTGCTGCAAGTAAACGTGATGGAAGTGATGGGGCACCAGACCATGCGGATCGCTGGACTTGAGAATGAAGTACAGCGCCTGCAAATTGAACTGGCGCAAGCTCATGAAAAAATCAAGAAACTCGAAGCCGGCAATGCCGATCAGGTTCCGCAAGATACGAAGCCGATTGAGATGCCACACAGATAGTAATGTTCAAATTCAAAAAATGTCCGCTCTGTGGGCGACAGCCCGAACTCATCAAGACGGGAGTGATTCCCTACCCGCTCTCGTCTACCTCAACTGAAATTGTCTTCGTTCCAAAATACGAAATCCTACCCTGTTGCACGGCGCAGCACCTGAAGACGGTGGAAGGTCTGACTCGTCTCCAGAAAATCAAATTGGAGGCAAATCGTGGAACTAAATGAACTGACCACGGAAGCCATCAATCACATCATTGCGAATATGGGCACGGATCGCCTCACGAAATGGGAGCAGGATTTCTTCGAGTCGATCTGCGATCAGTGGGAAAACAGGAAATTTTTGAGTGACAAGCAAAAACTCACTCTGGGAAAGATCTGGGATAAACAGTCATGAGCCTCAGCATCAGTGAAGAAATGCAGATCCAGAAAGAAAAGAACAGGATCCGCCTCCGCATTATAAAAATTATCCTCGAACTGATTCTAAGGTGTTTTATTTTCGCTCTGACGTACACCGCGATCTTTTTGAAAACTCATGATTGGATTATTGCTTTCCTTGCAGCCTGGTATCTGGGGTACATCGTTGATATCCGCGATTCTCTGGCAGAGATCAGCAAGACAAAGACGATCTGATGGGATCCTGAAATGAATCTCTGCAAGCCGCACTGGGACAATCTCTGCTCCGCGATACGGGAACGGGGAATGTCTCACCTCATTTCTGGATCTTCACAGCAGCTCTCGACGAGACTTAATGCCCATCTAAGCGGTGAGCCAAAAGAAGTTTCTTTTGACCCGCTTATGGCCGCGTCATTTGCCATCTGGGGGAATGCACTGGCGAACTGCGTGGATCCGAGCTATCTACTGAGAGAAGATGTTTGTCCGCTCTGCGAGTTGGGTTTTAGCCAGTTGATCCACGGTGGGGATGGCCCGCTGGACTGGATCGAGAAGGCCGGGGACGGTGCTCTTGAAGAAGCGCGGAAACTGGGACTGGTGAGCCGGGGAACTTCGTAACAGTACGGAAGTACTATTTACAAAGTGCATGAAAAAGAAAAAGATCAAGAAGCTGGTAAAGAAACTTTTAAAAAAACAGGCGAAGAAATCGCCTCCAGCGTCAGTTGTTCCTTTGCTTTTTACCGTTAAGGCGAAGCTCGAAGCCATGAAGAAGCCAGCCTGGATTCGGAGCCTGAAGGAAGAGAAAAGTCCAACCGTAGAGGAGTACAGGAAACTTGATCCTCTCTCTGATAGCACGATGCGGGGTGAATTTACGGGAAGGACAGTAGGAAGATTGCACTGTCCCTGAAAAGAGAAAACCTTGCCAGAAACGATATTCAGTGAAGAAACCATGAAAGAACTTGCGGACTATTTAATCAGGACATGGGGCGATCAGGCCGAGGCGCGGGCCAGAGTCATGGCGTATAACAACAGTCAGCATGGCGTGACATTCGTAGAAAAAGTAAGAGAAAGAATCGAGGAGCAGCGTGCGAATAGTCAAATTCAGTGCGGAAAACATAAAGAAGCTGAAGGCAGTTGAAATTACTCCGGCGGGTAACCTCGTTGAAATCACCGGACCAAACGGAAGTGGAAAATCGAGTGTTCTCGATTCCATTTTCTACGCCTTAGGCGGATCTGCGGAAATCCCGAACAAAATCGTTCGCAAGGGCGAGGAAAAAGCCAAGATCACGCTCGATCTCGGTGAATTGATTGTGACGCGCAAGTTCACGGCGGCAGGCGGAACCTCGCTCGTAGTCGAGGCTACAAACGGAGCAAGATTTCCGTCCCCGCAGCGCATGTTAGACGATCTTATCGGATCTCTGTCGTTTGATCCGCTCGCATTTACGCGCATGGAGCCAAG
>Ga0265334_10000375_pt1 | contig 23930 bp, 25 predicted proteins | sample 42023metaG_FD_192442 | JGI IMG/M metagenome (GOLD analysis project Ga0265334, IMG submission 192442) | Rhizosphere microbial communities from Carex aquatilis grown in University of Washington, Seatle, WA, United States - 4-20-23 metaG | ecosystem: Host-associated > Plants > Roots > Rhizosphere... | reverse complement strand
GACGTGGACGATTGGCTGGAGAACTACCGCCGCATGTGGGACGAGCGGCTGGATCGATTGGACGAATATCTGAACAAGCTTCAAGGGAAGGGGAAGAAAAATGACCGTAAGAAGTGATGCGGACACCAAGGACCGGGAAATTGCCGCAACGCGCGTTTACGACGCGCCGCGCGCGCTGGTGTGGCAGGCCTGGACCGATCCAAAGCACGTCGCGCAATGGTGGGGACCGAACGGATTTACGAACACCATCCATCAGATGGATGTGCGTCCCGGCGGCGTGTGGAGCTTTATCATGCACGGGCCCGACGGCACGGATTATCCCAACCGGGTCGAATTCATCGAGGTGAAGGAGCCGGAGCTGCTCGTCTATATCCATGGCGATGAAAGCGAGCCCGACCAGTTCCACGTCACCGTCACCATGGAAGAGGAGGACGGCAAGACGCGACTTTCCATGCGCTCGCTGTTCAAGACCAAGGAGAGGCGCGATTTCGTGGTCGAGAAATATGGCGCCACCGAGGGCATGAATCAGACGCTCGGCCGCTTGGACGCGCATCTGGTCACCATGCCGGGCGAGAGCGATTTCGTCTTTGAACGGACATTCGATGCGCCGCGCGGCCTGGTATGGAAGGCCTGGACGGAAGCCGATCGCATGGCGCAATGGTGGGGACCGAAAGGTTCCATCATTACGGTTGCGAAGCTGGATCTGAAGCCCGGCGGAATTTTTCACTACAGCATGACCATGCCGGGCGGGAAATTGATATGGGCGCGGTTCGAGTATTGGGAAATCTCCCCGCCCGAGCGGCAGGTGTTCGTCAATGCCTTCTCGGACGAGAAGGGCGGCATCGGGTCCAATCCGTGGCTACCCGATTGGGCGGCGGAAGTGCTGAATGTGCTGACGCTGACGGAAGAGGGCGGCAAGACGCGGCTGACACTCCGCGGCAGACCTCTCAACGCGAGCCCGTCGCAGCACAAGGCCTATGCCGACATGCAGCCATCCATGCGGCAGGGCTTCGGCGGAACATTCGACCAGCTTGCCGCGCATTTGGCGAAATCGTGAAGAAAGGAACTCACCATGGCGACGGCAAAGGACCGCGAACTTGTCATGACCCGCATTTTCGATGCGCCGCGAGAACTCGTGTGGGAGGTCTGCACCCAAGCCCGGCACATGGTGCATTGGTGGGGTCCCAGCAAATACACCACCATCGAATGCGAGTTGCACGTGCGTCCGGGCGGCAGTTGGCGCATCGAGCAGAAGGGGTCGGACGGTACGATTTATCCGTTCCACGGCGTGTTTGACGAAGTGATTCCGCCCGAGCGGTTCACCCACAGTTTCATCTTTCAGAATTTTCCGGCGCTCAAGGTAACGGTGATCCTGGAAGATCTGGGCGGCGGGAAGACGAAGCTCACCGGCATCACGCGGTTCAATTCGGCCGAGGAACGTAACGCCATCGCGCCCGACATGGAACGCGGGGCAAATGAAAGCTACGACCGGCTGGCCGCGCTTCTCGAAACCTTGCGCTGAAGCCTAGGCGTCGAGCAGGAATTCGCGGATCGAACGCGTGAAGAGAGCAGGGTTCTCCATATTGGAGATGTGCCCGGCGCCCGGAATCTCGATCAGCGTCGAGCCCGCCACACCGGCGTTCAGCGCCTTCGTGCCGCCGAGGGTCGCGTCCTTCGATCCGCAGAGGAACAGCGTCCGGTTCTTGATCCCGGAGAGCCCCGGCTTCAGGTCGAAATCGGACAGCGCGGCCGCGCAGCCGGCAAATCCGTTCAGCGGCGTGGTGCGGATCATGGCGCGCACCTTGTCGACGACAGCGGGATTGGCACTCGCAAATTCGGCGGGGAACCAGCGTCCGATGGTGGGTTCGACGAGAGCCTCCATCCCGGACGCGCGCGCGAGCGCGATGCGCTCCTCCCATTGCTGCGCGGATTGCGGCGTAGAAGCCGGCCCGCAATCGCAGGGCACGAGGCGATCGATGCGCGCGGGATATTTCTCCGCCAGCGCCACCGCCGTCATGCCGCCCATCGAAAGACCGATAAAATGGGCGCGCGCGATATGCAGCGCGTCGAACAGCGCCACAACGTCGGCGGCGAGCATATCGAAGCTGTAGCGGCCCTCCGGCGCGTCCGTTCCGCCGTGGCCGCGCTGATCGTAGCGCAACACGCGGAAATCCGATGAGAGGGCGGCGGCCTGCTCGTCCCACATCGCCAGATTCGTCATCAGCGAGTTGGAGAACACCACCCACGGCGCGCCTTCGCGTCCGTCGATTTGGCAATTGATGCCGATTCCATTGGCTTGGATCTTCATGGGGCTCACTTGTGGCTGTCAGATGTCTTTCCAGAAATCCTGGAGCAGCGCGAGAAGCGCCTTCGGCGACGTGGTCGGCATGAAATGGCCGGCATCGATGATCTCGAAGCGCGCGCCCGGAATTTTCTTGGCGATGCCTTCGGTCACTGTCACGGCCCGGATGTAATCCTGGCGTCCGGCGATCACCAGCGCCGGCACTCGCACGGTTTCGAGCAGGTTGATGAGATTGGTCTTCGCCATCATGCGAAAGGCGTTGCCGAAGCCGACCGGGTCGTTCGCCATATAGCGCCCGCGATAGGTGTCATAGGTTTCGCGGTCCGAAAGTTCCGGCGGATAGGATTTGTCGAGCATGGCCGGAATGATGGCGCGGATGCCTTCGGCTTCCGCCTTTGCCGCGACGCTGTTGAGCGCATCGGCACGCGACGGATCGACGCCCGGCGCAGGGTTGCAGAACACCAGCGACCCCACCTGCTCGGGATGGCGCGTGTAGAACGTCAGCGCCTGCATGCTGGATGCCGCCAGCGACACCACATGATAGGGCGGGGTGAGCTTCAGCGCGCCGAGCAGCGCTTCCAGATCGTCCACCAGATCGCCGCACCCGTAAGCGCCGCGTGTCTTCTCGGTCAGCCCGAACCCGCGCTGGTCGTACCGGAAGACGCGCGCGCGCGCCGCCAGACCGGGCGCCACGCCGTCCCACGAATCCAGCGATCCTCCGATCTCGTGCAGGAACACGATTGTCGCCCCGCTGCCCCCTTCGACCCGGTAATGGAAGCTGATCCCGTTGGCCTCGATGAACGCCATGCCGTCTCCCCTGATGCGCGTGGCCGACTGTATGGCATTCCCATTGGCCGCACGGCAATCGCGCTTCGGCGAACTCCCTTGAGCTTCAAAAGCAGCGGGCCTATGAAAGAGCGCCATTCCGCGGGCTGCCCTGGGCCCAAGCCTAATCCCTTCTGAACAAAGGAGAATTACCCATGAGCGTGGTCGTCCGATACATCAAGCGGGTGGACCCGGAAGTGGTCGCGGGCTTTACGGGCATCGGTGTGGCCACCGTGCACGAAGCCCAAGGGCGCAAAGGTTTGCTGGCCTCCTATATGCGGCCCATCTACCGGCCCTGCCACGTGGTCGGGACGGCGGTCACCTGCGATATGGCGCCGGGCGACAATTGGATGCTGCATGCGGCGGTGGAGCAGTGCCAAAAGGGCGACATCCTGGTCGCCGCCCCTACCTCCCTTTGCGAGGACGGCTATTTCGGCGAGTTGATCGCGACCCAGCTTCAGACCCGGGGCGTGGCGGGGCTGATCCTGGAAGCGGGCTGCCGTGACGTGGCCGAGCTGACGAAGATGGGCTTTCCGGTCTGGTCGCGCGCGGTGTTCGCGCAAGGGACCGTGAAGGAGACTATCGGCAACGTGAACCTGCCCGTCGTGTGCGCGGGCCAGCTCGTCAATCCGGGCGATCTGATCGTGGCCGACGATGACGGCGTGGTCGTGGTGCGCCGCCAGGAGGCCGCCGAAGTGCTGCACCTCTCCCGCGAGCGTGAGGACAAGGAAGCCAAAAGCCGCCAGCGTTACCTGCGCGGCGAATGCAGCCTCGATGTGAACAATATGCGGGCCAAGCTCGCCGAGAAGGGTTTGAAGTACGTCGACACCCCGCCGGAGGGTTGAGGCGCCATGGGCGGTTTCTCCGGCGTCACGCTGATCGGCTTCGGCGAGGTGGGCCAGACGCTGGGCGCCGATCTGCTGGCGGCCGGGGCCGAGGTTGCGGCATACGACATCCTGTTCGCCAAGGAAGACAGCGCGCCGTCGCGGGCGCTTTCGCGCATTCCCGTGCGCGCGGCGGCAAACCCGACCGACGCGGTGAGGGATGCGGAGTTGATCGTCTGCGCGGTGACGGCGGCGTCCGATCTGGAGGCCGCGCGCTCGGCCGCCCCGGGTTTGGCGCCCGGCACGTTCTTCATGGACGTGAACTCGGTTTCGCCCGGCATGAAGCAGGCTTGCGCATGCGTCATCGAAGCGGCGGGTGGGCGCTATGTCGAAGCCGCCGTGATGACGCCCATCGCGCCCAAGCGCGTTGCATCCGCCATGCTGCTCGGCGGTCCGCATACGGAGGAGTTTGTCGAACGCGCGCAGGCATTGGGTTTCACCGGCGCCAAGCCGTTTTCGAAGGTTCTGGGCCAGGCGTCCGCCACGAAGATGTGCCGCAGCGTGATCATCAAGGGCACCGAGGCCCTGCTCTGTGAATCCCTGCTCGCCGAGCGGCATTACGGCGTGGACAAGACGGTGCTGGATTCGCTGTCCGATCTGCTGCCGGTCGGCGATTGGGAAAAGCTCGCGCGCTACTTCATTTCGCGCACGCTGGAGCACGGCGCGCGGCGCGCCGAGGAAATGCGCGAATCCGCGAAAACCGTCGCCGAAGCGGGCATCGAACCGCTGATGACGTCGGCGACCGCCGAACGCGAGGATTGGTCGGCGCAGCACAAACACGCGCTTGCGCACATGGACGATCTCGGCGCCATGCTGGACGCCATCCGCAAAGAAATGGACACGCACGCGGCGCCGTCAAAGGCCGCGGAATAGACACGAGGGACGCTCAATGATCATCGACTGCCACGGCCATTACACGACCGAACCCAAGCTGTTGCTGGATTTCCGGCAGAAGCAGATCGCCGCGCTGAAAGACCACGCCGCGATGCCCGCTCCCGATTCGATGAAGATCAGCGACGACGATTTCCGGGCCAGCGTCGAAGGCAATCAGCTCCGCATCCAGCGCGAGCGCGGTACGGATCTCACGCTGTTCTCCCCCCGCGCCTCGGGCATGGGCCACCACATCGGCGATGCCATGACGAGCCTCGAATGGTCGCGGCTGTCGAACGATTGCATTCATCGTGTCTGCACGCTGTTCCCGAACAATTTCATCGGCGTCTGCCAATTGCCGCAGAGCCCCGGCGTGTCGCCGGAAAATTGCATCGAGGAGCTGGAACGCTGCGTCAACGAACTCGGCTTCGTGGGCTGCAATCTCAACCCCGATCCGTCGGGCGGAAGCTGGACTGCGCCGCCGCTCATCGACCGCTATTGGTACAAGCTCTACGAAAAATTGTGCGAACTTAATGTCCCGGCGATGGTGCATGTCAGCATGTCGTGCAATCCGGCCTTCCACACCACGGGTGCGCATTACATCAATGCCGACACGACGGCCTTCATGCAGTTCATCCAGGGCGACCTGTTCAAGGATTTCCCGGAGCTGAAGCTGATCGTGCCGCATGGCGGCGGTGCTGTGCCCTATCATTGGGGCCGCTATCGCGGGCTCGCGCAGATGATGAACAAGCCCCCGCTGACCGAAATGATGAAGGACAACGTTTTCTTCGACACTTGCGTCTATCACCAGCCGGGGATCGATCTGCTGACCAAGCTCATTCCGGCAGACAACATCCTGTTCGCGTCCGAAATGCTCGGCGCGGTGAAGGGCGACGATCCGACCACCGGCAAGCCCTATGACGACACCAAGCGTTATGTCGATGCGGCCGCCCTTTCCGCCGAAGACAAGCAGAAGATATTCGAAGGCAACGCGCGGAAGGTCTATCCGCGGCTGGGGCCCAAGCTCGACAAGATCGCCGCGGCGAAGAAATGAAAGGTTCATGGCCGGTTGACTGTTCCTTCACCCTCCCCTTGAGGGAGGGTCGAAGGATTGAGCCGAAAATGTTCGGCGAAATCGTTCGGGGAGGGGACATGTTTCGGCAAATCCACTCCCCGAGATTTCTCGCTGCGCTCCAAATCTCGACCCTCCCTCAAGGGGAGGGTGGTCCAATGTCCTGACCCATGCGCCTTGTCCGCCAGCTCTGGTTTCAGGTGCTCGTGGCGATGGCCGCAGGTGTTGGGCTGGGCTACGCACGGCCCGAACTGGGCCAACAGATGCAGCCGCTGGGCGATCTCTTCGTCAATCTCATCCGCATGGTGATCGGGCCGGTTATCTTCTGCACGGTCGTGCACGGCATCGCCTCAATGAACGACATGAAGCGCGTCGGCCGTGTTGCACTGAAGGCGCTCGTCTGGTTTGAGGCCATCACGCTGGTCGCACTGGTGTTCGGGTTGGCCGCCGTCAATCTGTGGCAGCCCGGCGCCGGCATGAACGTGGATTTGGCTTCGCTGGATGCGAGCGCGGTGAAGACCTACACGACAGCCGCCCAGCATCAGACATTCATGGAATTCCTGCTGCACATCGTGCCCGGCACGTTCACATCCGCCTTCGTGCAGGGGGACGTGCTGCAGGTGCTGTTCGTCTCGGTGCTGTTCGGGTTTGCGCTCGCGCTGGTGGGCGCGCCTGCGAAGCCTGTGCTCGACATCATCGGGCGGCTCACGGACATCTTCTTCCGCATCGTCGGCTTCATCATGTGGGTTGCGCCGCTGGGCGCGTTCGGTGCGATTACCTTCACCGTGGGCCGCTTCGGCGCCTCGTCGCTGCTCTCCTTGGGTTCGCTGATCGTCGAATTCTACGTCGTGTGCCTCGCCTTCACGTTCATCGTGCTCGGCGGCGTCGCGCGCACCATGGGCGTGAGCATCTTCCGTCTGCTGTTCTACATCCGCGAAGAACTGCTGATCGTGGCTGCGACCACATCGTCCGAAACCGTGCTTCCGCGGCTGGTGCAGAAGCTGCAAGCCCTCGGGTGCGAGGAATCGGTGGTCGGCCTCGTCATCCCGACTGGTTATTCGTTCAATCTGGATGGCACCTGTCTTTATCTTGCGACGGCCGCAGTGTTCCTCGCACAGGCGACCAACACGCCGCTTTCCATCGAGCAGCAGGCGATCCTTGTGGGAGTGGCACTCCTGACCTCGAAGGGCGTGGCAGGCGTAGCGGGCATTGCGTTCGTGGTGCTGGCCGCCACCATTGCGGCGGCAGGTTCCATCCCCGTCGCCAGCATCGCGCTGGTTCTCGGCATTCACAGATTGCTGGCCGAGGCTTTGACCTTCGTCAATGTCGTTGGAAATTGTATCGCGACAATCCTGGTCGCAAAGTGGGATGGTGCGCTCGTGGCCGAAAAGCTCTACGCACAAGTGGGCATCGGCGCGCCATGGGCCCTGGCCGCTCCCAAGCCGGCCGAATAGGGAGAGATTCTTGAGCAAGAACGCGAACCCGCCCTATATCCCGTTCCATCCCAATCCCTCGCGCCCGGGCTTCGTCGTGCCGCCGGGCAGCGTGGACGCGCACTGCCATGTGTTCGGGCCGGCTGCGAAATTTCCCTACGCGCCGGAGCGCAAATACACCCCCGTCGATGCCCCGAAGGAAAAGCTGTTCGCGCTGCGCGATTTTCTCGGCTTCGACAAGAACGTCATCGTGCAGGCGAGCTGCCACGGCACGAACAATGCAGCCCTTCTCGATGCCCTTGCCAATTCCAACGGGAAAGCCAAAGGCGTCGCCGTCATCGACGAGGAGGTGAGCGACGAGACGCTCCAAATCATGAACGAGAACGGCATCAAGGGCGTGCGCTTCAATTTCGTGAAGCGGCTGGTCGATTTCACGCCGCGCGACGTGCTCGACCGCATCGCGGAGCGCATTGCGCCGCTCGGCTGGCATATCGTGGTGTATTTCGAGATGCCCGATCTGCCGGAACTCGAAGCGTTCTTCACCTCGCTTCCGACCATCGTCGTGGTCGATCATATGGGCCGGCCCGACGTGAGGAAGGGGGTTGCTCACCCGGAGTTCCAGCGGTATCTGCGTCTGCTCGACAGCCACACCAACATCTGGACCAAGGTGTCGTGCCCCGAACGCCTGACGGTTTCGGGTGCGCCCTATGACGACGTGGTGCCGTTCGCCAAGACCCTGGTGGAGCGCTATCCCGACCGCGTTTTGTGGGGCACCGACTGGCCGCATCCCAACATGCCGGTGGAAGCGCCCGACGACGGCGTTCTCGTCGATACGATCCCGAAGATCGCGACAAAGCCGGAATTGCAACGCAAGCTGCTGGTGGATAATCCGATGCGGCTCTATTGGACGTGAACCATGACCCTGCCCAGGGAATATGACGATCTTCCCGGTACGACGGTGTTCGACGCCGAGCAGGCGCGGCGCGGTTATCATCTGAACATGTTCTGCATGTCGCTGATGAAGGCGGAGAACCGTGCGGCGTTCAAAGCGAACGAACGCGCCTATCTCGACCGCTATCCGATGACGGAAGACCAGAAGCAGTCGGTCCTGAAGCGCGATTGGAACGGCATGCTTGCACTCGGCGGCAACATCTATTTCACCTCGAAGCTCGCCGCGACCGACGGGCTTTCGTTCCAACAGATCGCCGCCATCATGACCGGCTCGACCCAGGCCGATTATGCCGAAATGATGCTCAAGGGCGGCCGCTCGCCGGACGGAAACCGCAGCAAATCGGAATGGAAAAATCGTGGCTAGGATCATCGCAGGCGTTGCGACTTCGCATATACCGGCCGTCGGCGCCGCACTCGACAACGGCAAATCGGGTGAACCCTATTGGAAGCCGGTGTTCGCGGGCTTCGAACGTTCCAAGGAATGGATCGCGAAGCTGAAGCCCGACGTTTGCATCGTCGTCTACAACGATCACGCGTCGGCCTTTTCGCTCGAGATGGTGCCGACCTTTGCCATCGGCTGCGCGGCGGAATTTCCCATTGCCGACGAAGGCTGGGGTCCGCGGCCCGTGCCGCCGGTCAAAGGCCATCCCGAACTCGCCTGGCACATGGTGCAATCCGTGGTGCTGGACGAATTCGACATCACCATCGTCAACAAGATGGATGTCGATCACGGGCTGACCGTGCCCTTGTCGCTGATGTTCGGGCAGCCGAAGGAATGGCCGTGCCCCATCGTGCCGCTGTGCGTGAATGTGGTCGTGTACCCGGTGCCGACCGGGCACCGCTGCTACATGCTGGGCAAGGCCATCCGGAAAGCGGTGGAAAGTTTCGACCGCGATTTGCGCGTCGTGATTTTCGGCACGGGCGGCATGTCGCATCAGCTGCAGGGCCCACGCGCGGGCCTCATCAACAAGAAATTCGACACGCGCTTCCTCGACAATCTGACGCGCGATCCGGAAAGCCTGGTGCGTATTCCCCATCTCGAATATCTGCGCGAGACGGGATCGGAAGGCATCGAGATGGTGATGTGGCTCATCATGCGCGGCGCACTCGACGATGAGGTGAACGAAATCTATCGCTTCTATCACGTGCCTGCGTCGAACACGGCGCTGGGGCACATCATCCTGGAAAACAAAAGCTGACACGGGAAGGTTGACATGAAGATTTGCGTCGCGGGCCAGGGGGCCTTCGGTCAGAAGCATCTGGATGCGCTGAAGCGCATTCCTGACGTGGAAGTGGTGTCGTTGATCGGCGGCAATCCGAAAGGCACCGAAGAGGTCGCCGCCAAGTACGGCATCAAGCATTGGGGCCACGATCTCAGCGAAGGCATCGCACGCGCCGATGCCGTCATCCTGGCAACGCCCACCCAGATGCACCGCGCGCAAGGCGAAGCGGTGATGCGGGCCGGCAAGCACGTGCTGATCGAGATTCCGATTGCCGACAATGTCGAAGATTCCGAAGCGCTGGCGCGGATCGCCAAGGAGACCGGCGTCGTCGCGATGGGCGGCCATGTGCGCCGCTTCAATCCGAGCCACCAATTCGTGCATCGCCGGATCGAAAGCGGTGAGCTGAAAATCTTCCAGATGGACGTGCAGACCTATTTCTTCCGCCGCACCAACATGAACGCAGCGGGGAAGCCCCGCAGTTGGACCGACCATCTGCTATGGCACCACGCCGCCCACACCGTGGATCTATTCCATTACCAGACGGGTGAGACATCGACCGAATGCTACGCCGTGCAGGGGCCGCGCCATCCCGCGCTCGGCATCGCCATGGACATGGGGATTTTGTTGAAGGTGCCGTCGGGGGCGATTCTGACGCTGTCGTTATCGTTCAACAATGACGGGCCGATCGGATCGTTCTTCCGCTACATCGGGGATACCGGCACGTATCAGGCCTATTACGACGATCTCGCGGACGGGAAGAAAAATCCGATCGACCTTTCCAAGGTGGACGTGTCGATGGACGGGATCGAGCTTGAGGACCGCGAATTCATCGCCGCCATCCGCGAGAAGCGCGAGCCCAATTCGAGCCTGGAGCAGGTGCTTCCCTGCATGCGCGTGCTTGGCAAGCTCGAGAGCATGATCGATCCCAACCGCGAATGTGTGGTGTAGCGCTGCGTCATTCTTCCCCCGCGTGGCGGAGGGGGCGCAGGATATTCAATTTGTTCCGATATAGTTGGGCTTCATCATGCAAACGCGCAAAATCGGTCCCTTTGACGTCTCGGCCATCGGCCTTGGCTGCATGGTGCTGTCGCACGCTTACGGTAATCCGCCCGATCCGAAAACCGCAGGCGAGGTGCTGCTGAAGGCGCTCGATGTCGGCTACACCCATTTCGACACGGCGACGCTGTATGGTTTTGGCGCCAATGAGACGCTGCTCGGCAACACGCTTAAATCACGGCGCGGCGAATTCATGCTGGCGAGCAAATGCGGCATGTTCCGCGGCGCTTCGGGCGGCAAGGAGATCGACGGCCACCCCGCGGTGTTGAAAGCCAATCTCGAGGACAGCCTGAAGCGGCTCCAGACCGATGTGATCGACCTCTATTACCTGCACCGCTGGGACAAGCGCGTGCCGATCGAGGATTCCATCGGCGCAATGGCCGACATGGTAAAGTCGGGGAAGGTCCGTTCCATCGGCCTTTCCGAAGTGTCGGCCGTCACCTTGCGCAAGGCGCATGCGGTTCATGCGATTGCCGCGATGCAAAGCGAGTATTCGTTGTGGACGCGCAATCCGGAAATCGCCGTGCTCGACGCCTGCCGCGAATTGAACGTCGCCTTCGTCGCGTTCAGCCCGCTCGCGCGCGGCTTCCTGACCGGCGGTATTGGCGATCCCGCGCAATTTCCGCCCAAGGACATCCGCCTCGCGATGCCGCGCTTCCAGGCGCCGCATTTCGCCGCAAACCTGAAACTGCTCGACAGCTTCGCGCAGATCGCGCACGAGAACGATTGCACCATGGCACAGCTCTGCCTCGCCTGGCTGCTCCACAAGGCGCCGCACATCGTCCCCATTCCGGGCACCACCCGGCTCGATCACCTGACGGAGAACGCCGGCGCGGCCAACGTGAAGCTCGTCCCCGGCGCGATGGAACGCATCGAGGCGCTGATCAACCGCGCCACCGTCAGCGGGCCGCGCTATAATCAGGCACAGCTTCCCGAAATCGACACGGAAGGCGACTGACATTGGACGATTCAAGGCTGAAGAATTTCGTGAGCGGTATGTGGGACGACGCGGTCGTTCCTTCGCTCGTCGAATACATCCGCATACCGAACAAATCGCCATCGTTCGACGCCGATTGGGCCGCCCACGGCTATATGGACGCGGCGGTCGCGCTGATGGAGAAGTGGGCGAGGGGACAAATCGCGCGCATTCCGGGCGCGACTTTGGAGGTCGTAAGGCTGCCCGGCCGCACGCCGCTCATCTGCATCGAAATCCCGGGCGAAGGCACCGAGCCCGTGCTGCTCTACGGCCATCTCGACAAGCAGCCGGAATTCACCGGCTGGGGCGAGGGGCTGGGGCCCTGGACGCCGGTGATCCGCGGCGACCGGCTTTACGGCCGCGGCGGCGCGGACGACGGCTATGCCATGTATGGCGCGCTGACCGCCATTCTGGCCCTGCACGATCAGGAGATTCCGCATGCGCGCTCGGTCGTGCTGATCGAGGCGTGCGAGGAATCGGGCAGCTATGACTTGCCCGCCTATGTGGACCATCTGAGCGATCGCATCGGCAGTCCGGGGCTTGTGATTTGTCTGGATTCCGGCTGCGGCGATTACGACCGCCTCTGGCTCACCACGTCCTTGCGCGGCGTGGCGACGGCGACGCTCACTGTCCGTGTACTGACGGAAGGCGTGCATTCCGGGGATGCCTCCGGCATTGTGCCGTCGAGCTTCCGCGTTGCGCGGCGCGTGCTGTCCCGGTTCGAGGACGAAGCGAGCGGCGAAATCATCCCGCGCGGGCTCTATGTCGATATTCCCCCTTCGCGCATGGCGCAGGCCAAGGCCGCGGCCGCGATTCTGGGCGATGCGGTCTATTCGAAATTCCCCTGGGCGGGCGGCACGCATCCCGTTTCCGACGATCCGACCGAGCTGATCCTGAACCGCACCTGGCGGCCGCAACTGGCCATCGTGGGCGCGGAAGGACTGCCGACGACCGCCAATGCCGGCAATGTTCTACTGCCCTCGACCACGCTGAAATTGTCGCTGCGCCTGCCGCCCACGTTCAATGGCGATGCCGTCGGCATCATGCGCAAGGCGCTCGCGGACGATCCCCCCAACAATGCGCAGATCGAATTCACCGCGGACCGTTTCGTTTCGACCGGCTGGAACGCGCCGGAGCTTGCGCCCTGGCTGGAACAGGCGGTCGCGCGCGCCGGACGCGCCGCATTCGGTCAGGATGTCGCCTATATGGGCGAGGGCGGCAGCATTCCGTTCATGGGTATGCTGGGCGAGAAATTCCCCAAGACCCAATTCGTGATCACGGGTGTGCTGGGGCCATCGTCGAATGCGCACGGCCCGAACGAATTTCTGCACATCCCCACGGGCAAGCGCATTTCGGAAGCCATTGCCCGCGTGCTCGCCGATCATTTCCGGAAATAGGTTCGCATTCACAAAGAACGATTGTTCTACGGCTGGGACATTTTTGAGCCCTGCGGAAACAATTCTCTTCCCGTGGCCGTTGTTCGCGCGAGCGGGAAATGGAACCCTCCAGGAGGACGTGATGAAGAAATTGATTATCCCGGCGATTGCGGCTTTGGCGATGAGCACGAGCCTTGCCTGGTCCGCCGATGTCAGCGGCGTGATCAAGAGCATCGATGCCAATGCGCATCAGATCACGCTGGACGACGGCAAGACCTACACGGTCGATCAGAGCGTCAAGCTCACCGACTTCAAGGCCGGCGACAAAGTGATGGTCAGCGCCGAGGTGCAGAACGGCAAGAACATGGCCAACAAGGTGACAAAGGCCGCCGGCTGACACAGCCTGCCCACGCACCGCATAGAAAAAGCCCTCATGCCAGCCGCGGCATGAGGGCTTTTTCTTCGAGCCGATGCGTTCAATGCGTCACATCGGACGGACTTCCACCTTGCGGAATTTCACGATGCCCGCCCCGTATTGAAGCGCGAAATAGCCGCTCGGGTGTTTCGCGTCGCGCACTGCGTTGACCGTGCGCTGGCCGTTGAGCGTGACGCTCATATAGGGCCCGCGCGCATCAATCTCCATCACGTTCCATTTGCCGCCGGCATGCGGCATGGGATCGACCTTGGCGACATTGACGATGGCGCCGGTGCCGTATTCGGGACCGGGACGCTTGTCGAAGATGTTCACCTCATAGCAGTTCATGCCGCCGATTGTCTTGGCATCGCTGCAGCGGATGAAGATGCCGCTGTTCGCCTCGTCATCGACCCAGAATTCGGCGCGGATCTGGAAATCCGTGTACGGATTCTTGGTGACCAGGAAACCGCCCTTACCCTTGTCGGCGACCACAGCGCCCTCGGCCACGCGCCAATTGGCGTCACCGACGGCGGTGAAATTGTTCATGTCCTTGCCATCGAGCAGCGTCACCCAGCCGCCGGTGGCGGCATTCTGGGCCGAGGCCTGATGGGTTGCCGCGCCCGCCGCCAGTCCGGCCAGGACCAGGCTGCCGAGCAAGAAAGTCCGGTATGTCATGTTGCCCTCCCTTTGCGTTTTCCCTTGCAAAGACGGCGCCGTTTCCGGCGCCGCCTTCGTCATAACTTGCAATCCTATGCCGGAAGCGCCGTCACGGAATCGCCGTGACGCGGGTCGCGACCGAACCATCGGCGTTCTTCACGCCCTGGATGCGGACCTTGCCGCCGACTTTCACGATGCTCTTGTCGGAATCGGTGAACTTGAGGACCGGAATGTTCGGATCCGGATCCAGGATCAGATCGGATTCACCACCGGGGAATTTCACCTTCATGACGTTGCTGCCGCCAACGATGGCGGTGCCGGTCACGGTGGCGTTGGTCATGGTCTGGTTGCGGGCGTCGTTCATCGGACGCTGGCCTTCGCCAAGGCCCCGCATCTTCTCCGAGAAAATGCGCAGCTCCGTCGAATGCAGCTTGCCGTCGTCCTTCTTCACGGCGGCGGATGCGACGAAATCGTTGCTCTTGATGTCCGAAAGCTTCGCCTTCGATTGCTGAAGGTACAGAACGTTCGGGGCAAGCTTGTAGGTATCGACCGCGCCGCCATCGTCATTCTTCACGGATATGGTGGCGGCGTCCATCTTGTCGACGGTGCCGAAGACGTTGATCGCATTGTTGCCCTGCGCCATCGCCGGAACGGCGAGGAGCGCGATAAAACTTCCGAGGATGAGAGCTTTCCGCATGGTTGAGTGTCCTTGAGGTTCCGGGGGGAGCGCGCGTAGGTCCCGCGCGCGCCGGGCTTTCTTTAGCACAGATCGCAAAAGAGCGCACAAGGCGTACGATTTGGCGGCCTTTCCCTTGCTGGCGGGGGGCCATTCATTGCATCTTGGAGAGACGGGGGCGGCGGCAGCGGGAGACCACAAATGCGCCACAATTTGTTCCTGGGGGTTGCAACCCTTGTCCTCGGCCTCACGGGCAGCGCGATGGCAGGCGTCGTCGTGACTTCGACCCATAACGCGTTCGATGGGAAGCCACCGGGCGTTGCCACCACCTATGTCGAAACCGACCGGCTGAAAACGGTGGATCCGGACGCGATCATGATCTTTCGGGGTGACCTCGGCCGTACTTGGCAGATCGACCCGGGGCGGGGCGTTTATATGGAAATGACGGCTGAGACGTTGCAGAGGATGAGCAGCCAGATGGCGGGAATGTCCGCGCAGATGGCCGCGGCCCAGGCGCAATTGCAGGCCCGGATGGCGCAAATGCCGCCCGAGCAGCGCGCGGCGATGCAGCAGATGCTGGCCGGCCGAGGATTGGGCGGCGCGGCGGGGGCAGGCGGTCCTCCCGCGGAAGCCAAAGGCACCTACACCAAGACGGGCCAAAGCAAGACCATCGGCAATTGGCGCTGCGACGTCTACCGCTACGCGGTCAACGGCGATACGCGAGAGGACCTTTGCCTTGCGCCGATTGCATCGGTTGGTCTGACGGCTGCCGACTTCCAGGTGCTCGAGCGTCTGTCGGCTTTCATGCAGCCGATCATGTCGTCGCCGATGGTGCCGAAGAATTCGTTCATGAACTGGAACGAGATGAACAAGTCGATTGGCTTTCAGGGCGTGCCGCTCGAAACGACGTCATATGCCGGGTCAGGCCCATCGATGCAGCAGACCGTAACGAAGATCGAACGTACGGCGATTCCGGCCAATACATTCGACCTGCCTTCGGGGCTGACCAAGCGGGAAATCCCGATGGGGCCGCCCGGACGATAGGAGCCAATGCACATGAAACTCGGTCCCTTCATCGTGGGCGCGGCGTTGCTTGCTTCCACCGGCGGCGCGATGGCGGGCGTCGCCGTGAACGGGACCGAGACCTGGGTTGCCTCGGGGCAGACGCAAGCGCTCGCAATCGTCATCGATGATGAGCGCCTGAAGGTGACGACGCAGGACCACATCCTGATCTACCGGGCCGATCTCGAACGTATGTGGATGATCGAAACCTCGCAGAAAACATATGTCGAATTGAGCCCGGAAAAGGTTCGGAGCTTCGACGCCTTTGCGGCCAAGGCACAGGGAGCTCTTGCCGAATATCAGGCCCGGCTCAAGGAGCAGCTTGCGCGCTTGCCGGCGGCGCAGCGCCCCATGATGGAGCAGATGCTGGTTGCACGCGGTCTCGGCGGCCTCATCGGCGATTCGCCAGTGCCGCCCGCGCCCCCTCCGCCGCAAGTCTCTATTGCAAAAGCCGGCGGCGGAAAGACCGTTGCCGGATTGCCTTGCGAGAATTACGACAAGACAGAAAACGGCCAGAAGTCGGATGAAATCTGCGTCGCGCCGATGAGGGGGGGAGGATTTTCGCAAGGCGATTTCCAGATGCTCGACAGGATGTGGAGCTTCGTGGGTTCGGACAATCCTATGTATCCGCAGATGATGTTCTCGACGATGCTGCGGTTGAACGATTTCTTGAGGTGGAACGGGATGGACAACCTGCTTGGCTTTCCGGCTATTCCGCTGGAAACCACGAGCTATTATCAGGGCCGGCCGGTGGTCCATCAAATCCTGACCAGTGTCGAGCACCGCGCAATCCCCGCGGGCGAATTCGAACTCCCCGCAGGTCTAACCAAGCGGGAATTATTCACGTCTCCGCCTTAAACAGAAAGCAATCGAACATGGATCTCGGTTTTATTGGGCTCGGCATCATGGGCCGGCCGATGGCGGGCCATCTGATGGCCGCCGGACACAAGCTGCACCTCAACACCAGAAGCGGCGTGCCGCAGGAGATGATCGATAAAGGCGGTGTCGCCTGTCATCACGCGCGCGGCGTCGCGGAGAAGGCGGACATCATCTTCACGATGGTCAACGACACGCCCGACGTGGAAAAGGTTCTGTTCGCCGCGGACGGTGTCGTGGGCGGGCTCACGCCCGGCAAGATCGTGGTCGATATGAGCTCGATTTCGCCGCTCGCGACCAAGGATTTTGCGCGCCGCATCGAGGAGCGGTGCTGCTTCTATGTGGATGCGCCGGTGTCGGGCGGTGAGGTGGGCGCGAAGGCCGCCACGCTGACCATCATGGTAGGCGCGCGCGAGGAGGTGTTCGAGCGCGTCAAGCCGCTGCTTCAGCTGATGGGTAAGACCATCACGCTGATCGGCGGCAATGGCGACGGGCAGACCGCAAAGGTGGCGAACCAGATCATCGTTGCGCTGAACATCGAAGCGGTCGCCGAGGCGCTGCTGTTCGCATCGAAAGCGGGCGCCGATCCGGCCAAGGTGCGCCAGGCGCTGTTGGGCGGTTTTGCGCAATCGAAGATTCTGGAAGTGCATGGCGAGCGCATGCTGAAGCGCACTTTCGCACCGGGTTTCCGGATCGAGCTGCACGCGAAGGACCTGGCGATCGCGCTTTCCGGTGCACGCGCGTTGCAGTTGGCGCTTCCCAACACCGCCCATTGCCAGGAATTGTTCAATGCCTCCTTCGCCGCGGGTGAAGGCGGGCTCGACGATTCCGCGCTTGTGAAAGTGCTGGAGCGCATGGCCAATCACGAAATCAAGGTCAAGGATTGAGCGTCGCGCAAGGCCATCCGCACGTCTTTCTGCTTGGGCTGTTCCGTGCAGCGGTCGATGCGGCGAGCGCCGCGCGCTGCGTGCCGCCGAATTTGCCGCAAGTCCCCCGCGGGCGCACCGTCGTGGTGGGCGCGGGCAAGGCCGCGGCCGCGATGGCCAAGGCGGTCGAAGATTGCTGGACGGGCGATTTGTCCGGTCTTGTCATCACGCGCTACGGCCATGGCGTGCCCTGCCGCTTCATCGAAGTGGTCGAGGCCGGTCATCCGGTTCCGGATGCGGCGGGATGGGAGGCGGCCGAGCGCATGCTGCGCGCGGTCGGGGGCTTGAATGCGGACGATCTGGTGCTGGCGCTGATTTCGGGCGGCGGTTCGTCTTTGTTGGCGTTGCCGGCACCGGGCCTGACGCTCGCCGACAAGCAGGCGGTGACACGGGCGCTGCTGAAATCGGGCGCGCCGATTGCCGAATTCAATTGCGTGCGCAAGCATCTTTCCGCGGTCAAAGGGGGGCGGCTCGCGCTGGCCGCGCAACCGGCCCGTGTCGTGAGTCTCATCGTTTCCGATGTGCCCGGCGACGATCCGGCAACGGTTGCCTCCGGACCCACGGTTCCCGACCCGACCACGCGTGAGGAGGCGTTGGCGATCCTCGGCAAATACGGGATCGCCGCCCCGGATTCCGTTCGTGTTTGGCTCGAAAGTCCCGTCTCGGAGACGCCGAAGCCCGGCGATGCCGCTTTCGCGCGCGCGGAGAATCGCGTCGTTGCCAGAGCGCGCGACGCATTGTCGGCAGCCGCGCGCGTGGCCGAAGCAGCGGGTTGCGCGGTGATGGATCTCGGCGACGCGGTGGAAGGCGAAGCGCGCGAGGTGGCGCGCGGCCACGCGGCGCTTGCGTTGAATCAGGCGCGCACCGGCAAACCCTGCCTCTTGCTTTCCGGCGGTGAGACGACGGTCACCGTGAAGGGCGATGGCCGCGGCGGCCGCAATGCCGAGTATCTGCTCGCGCTCGCCGTCGCCCTCAAGGGTGCGGCCGGAATCGCGGCAATCGCGTGCGACACGGACGGTATCGACGGCACCGAAACCAATGCAGGCGCGATCATTGCACCCAACACACTCGCGCGCGCACGCGACGCCGGGCTAGACGCCGAAGCCATGCTCGCGTGTAACGACGCGTATTCGTTCTTTTCGGCGCTCGGCGATCTGGTGGAGACCGGCCCCACGCGCACCAACGTCAACGATTTCCGCGCGATCCTGATCCAGCCGGACGCGCCGGCGGCATGATCGCCAAATTCCGCGTCCTATCGTCCGGGTTTTTCCGGCGGCACGCTCGCGACGATGGTCGCGTCGAGCTTCTCGTAATCCGAATAGCCGATGGTGTCGTAAAGTTCCTTACGGGTCTGCATGCGGCCGAGCATGTTATGCGTGCCCCCGTCGCACTTAATGGCGGCGTATAATTCCTCCTGCGCCTTGGCCGCTACCCGCATTGCGCTCGCGGGCCAGATCACCATTCTGTAGCCCATGGATTCGAACTCGCCCGCGGTGAACACCGGCGTGCGGCCGAATTCGGTCATGTTCGCGAGCAGCGGCGCCTTCACGCGCGACGCGAATTCGCGGAACATATCGGCATTCGTCAGCGCCTCGGGGAAAATCGCGTCGGCGCCGGCATCCAGATACAGCTTCGCACGGGCCACCGCGCCCTCCATGCCTTCGGCGTCCGCGGCATCCGTCCGTGCGATGATGTAAAGATGGCGCCGCGCCTTCACCGCGGCCGCGATTTTCGCCGCCGCCTCGCGCGCATCCGCGAGTTTCTTGTCGTTGAGGTGGCCGCATTTCTTGGGAAGCAACTGGTCCTCGATGTGGACGGCGGCTGCACCCGCATCCTCGAAGCTCCGCACCATGTGCATGACGTTCAGCGCCTCGCCATGGCCGGTGTCGCCGTCGACCAGCACGGGCAGCGCGCTCGCGCGCGCCACCTGGCGGATGAAGAAGCACACTTCCTCCACGGTGATGATGCCGAGGTCGGGCATTCCCATGGTGCCCGTCATGGCGCTCCCGCCCACATACAGCGCGTCAAAGCCGGCGCGTTTGGCCAACAGAGCCGCCATGCCGGTATGCGCGCCCGGGATTTGCAGGATTTGCGGCCGCGCCAGCAGCGCGCGAAAGCGTTCGCCCGCAAGGGCATTCGGCAGATCGGCGCCGACCAGGAACGGCATGCAACCCTCCATCACTCGCGAAGATAAGACTTACTAATTCAGAACGACCCAGACGTGCTTCTCCGTCGCGTAGAGATCGACGTAATGGCATACGCTCATTTCTTCGAGCTGCTCCTGATCCAGCGACGCCTCCAGAATGCGGTTCTGCTGATCGGCCCCGAACCGCCGCGCGAGATTGGTGCGGAATTTCTCGATCAGAAGAGGCATGCCCTCGGCGCGGCGGCGCCTATGCCCGATCGGATATTCGACGACCATTTCAGGCAGGCTCGTGCCGTCGTTGAACAGCACGGTCAATCCGTTGGCAATGGAGCGCTTGTCGGGATCGAGGTAATCGCGGCTGAGGCCCCGGTCCTCGACGCAAACCATCTTCTCCCGCAGCGCATCGATGCGCGGATCGGACGCGATATCGTCTTCATAATCCCTTGCCGTCAGGCGGCCGAAGATCAGCGGCACCGCCACCATGTACTGGATGCAATGATCGCGGTCTGCCGGGTTCGCGAGTGGCCCCCTCTTGTCGATGATGCGCATCGCTGCCTGATGCGTGCGGATGGTGAGCCCGGCAATGTCTTCGGGCCGTTTGCCCATCGCCGCCATTTGCCCGTGCAAGGTCATTGCCGCCTCGACGGCGGTCTGGGCGTGGAATTCCGCCGGGTACGAAATCTTGAACAGGACGTTCTCCATGACATAGGAGCCGTAACTGCGCTGGAATTGGAACGGCTGTCCCTTGAACAGCACGTCATAAAAACCCCAGACCGGTGCGGTCAGCGCGGACGGGTAGCCCATCTCGCCCTTGGCCGTCATCAGCGCGAGACGCACGCCGCGGCTGGTCGCATCGCCCGCGGCCCAGCTTTTGCGCGAGCCGGTGTTCGGCGCATGGCGATAGGTGCGCAAGGCCTGACCGTCCACGAACACCTGCGACAGCGCGTCGATGATCTGTCCGCGCGACAACCCCATGAGTTGCGAAACCACGGACGCGGTCGCAAGCTTCACGAGCACCACATGGTCGAGCCCAACCTTGTTGAACGAATTTTCCAGTGCGATGACGCCCTGAATTTCATGCGCCTTGATCATGGCGGTGAGCACATCGCGCATGGAGAGCGGCGTGCGGCCCTCGGCCATGGCGTTGCGCGATAGCCAATCGGCCACCGCAAGTATGCCGCCGAGATTGTCGGACGGATGACCCCATTCCGCGGCGAGCCAGGTGTCGTTGAAATCGAGCCAGCGGATCATCGCGCCGATATTGAAGGCGGCCTGTACCGGATCGAGCTGATGGGAGGTGCCCGGCACTTTCGCGCCATAAGGTACGATCGTCCCAGGAACGATCGGCCCCAGCAATTTCGTGCAGGCCGGATATTCGAGCGCCTCCAGCCCGCAGCCGAGCGTATCGATCAGGCAATGCCGCGCGGTCTCGTAGGCAAGCGGGCTCTTGATTTCGTAATCGAGAACGTAATCGGCGATGCCGGCCAGCACGGAATCGGGGGAGGGCCGCATCCCTTCGAACTTGGTGGTCATCAGGCGCGCTCGTTGAGCGGCACGAACGGCCGGTTCTCGGGGCCGATGTAATTGGCCGATGGGCGTATGATCTTGTTGTCGAGGCGCTGCTCGATGATATGCGCGCTCCAGCCCGAGGTGCGCGACACGACGAACAAAGGCGTGAACATCGCGGTCGGCCAACCCATCAAATGATAGGAGATCGCGCTGTACCAATCGAGATTGGCGAACATCCTCTTCGCGTCCCACATCACGTTTTCGATCCGCTCGGCGACATCGAACATGGCCATGGAGCCTGCCTCGCGCGACAACGACCTCGCCACCTCCTTGATGATGCGGTTGCGCGGATCGGCGACCGTATAGACCGGGTGGCCGAAGCCGATGATCACCTCCTTGGCGGCGACGCGTTTTCGGATGTCGGCTTCGGCTTCATCCGGCGTCGCATACCGGCTCTGAACCTCGAAGGAGAACTCGTTGGCCCCCCCGTGCTTGGGCCCGCGCAGCGCACCGATGCCCCCGTCGATGCAGGAATAGAAATCCGAGCCCGTACCTGCGATCACCCGGGTGGCGAAGGTGGACGCGTTGAACTCATGCTCCGCATACAGAATGAGGGAGGTGTGCATCGCCCGGACCCATGTCGCGCTCGGCGGCCGCCCATGGAGGAGATGGAGCAGATGGCCCCCGATGGAATCGTCGCCGGTCTCGACCTCGATGCGCTTTCCGTTGTTCGCGTAATGATGCCAATGGAGCAGCATCGAACCCAACGAGGCCATCAGCCGGTCGGCGATGTCGCGCGCACCTGCGACATTGTGGTCGTCTTTCTCGGGCGCCACACAGCCGAGCGCGGAGACGCCGGTGCGCATCACGTCCATGGGGTGGGCGGAAGCCGGTAGCGCCTCCAGCACTGTCCTCACGCTCGCGGGGATGCCCCGAATCTCGCTGAGCTTCGTCTTGTACGCCGCAAGCTCGGCCGCATTCGGCAGCCGTTCATGCACCAGCAGATGCGCGATCTCTTCGAACTCGCACTTCTCCGCCACGTCCAGAATGTCGTAGCCGCGGTAATGCAGGTCGTTGCCGGTGCGCCCCACGGTCGAAAGCGCGGTATTGCCGGCGACTACGCCGGAGAGGGCAACCGATTTCTTGGGTTTGAACCCGGGCGCGTTGTCGCTCACGCTGATCTTCCGGAAATAGGGGCTAGGGGCCGGCGATCATAGGGAGGCGGCGCGGATTATCCAAGCGCGAGGTTTTGAAGCCCAAGCCGCTGATTTGGCTTATATTCTTGGCGGTCTTCGCTCACATTGCAGGGAACGCCGGGAAACCCCTTCTTGCCGGGGCGTGAGCCATCCGGTACCAGGATTTGCGTTCCAACGCCCTTTGGCCGAGTCGTTTGTACATGCCTCAGATCGCTTCCCTTCCCCAGCGTCACGCGAATGCCGCGCGCATCCGGAGCGAAGCGGTCGCGCCTGAGCTCTCCGTTGTCATCCCTACCTTCAAGGAGAGCGGCAATGTCGCCCCTTTGGTGCAGCGGCTGGACGACGCCCTTGCCGGGGTCGCCTGGGAAGCCATCTTTGTCGACGACGATTCGCCGGACGGCACGGCGGACACCGTAAAGACCATCGCCGCGGAGGACCCCCGCGTGCGGTGCCTGCGCCGCGTCAGCCGGCGGGGGCTTGCCGGTGCCTGCATCGAAGGCGTGCTGTCGTCGAGCGCACCCTATGTCGCCGTCATGGATGCCGACCTGCAGCATGACGAGAAGCTGCTGCCCAAGATGTTCGCGATCCTGAAACGCGGCGAGAGCGATATGGTCGTGGGCAGCCGCTATGTCGATGGCGGAAATTCCGACGTGTTCAGCAGGCACCGCAGCTTTATCAGCCGCTTCGCCACCGCGCTCGCCAGGCGCGTGACGGGCGTCGAGCTGCACGATCCGATGAGCGGCTTCTTCATGATGCGCCGCGATCGTTTCGATCCGCTGGCGCCCAAGCTGGCGACGCACGGGTTCAAGATTCTGCTCGACATCGTGATCACCGCCAAAGGCGGCCTGCGCATCGTCGAGGAACCCTATGTCTTTGCCGCGCGCACCCATGGCGAATCCAAGCTGAACGCGCAGGTGGGGCTCGATTTTATCGGTCTGCTGATTGCAAAGATGACAGGCGGCATCGTCACGCCGCGGTTCCTTTCCTTCGCACTGGTCGGCACCACGGGCCTCGGCGTGCATCTGGTGACGCTCAAATTGGCGCTTACGGAATTGGGTTTCGCCTTCCCGGAGGCGCAGACCATGGCCACCTTTGTCGCGATGACCGGCAATTTCATTCTCAACAACCATCTCACCTACCGCGACAGGCATCTCTCGGGTTTGCGTTTCGTCAGAGGATTGCTCGGATTTTACGCGGTGAGTGCGGTGGGGGCGCTGACCAATGTGGGAATGGCGTCCTGGCTTTATGCGCATCAGCCGGTGTGGTGGCTCGCCGGGGCTGCGGGCGCGGTCATGGGCGCGGTGTGGAACTACTCCATGTCCTCGCTCATCGTGTGGCGCGTGAGGTGATCTTCGCGTCCAAGGCGTCGTCCCTGCGCACGCTTGCGCTTGCCGTCATCGCCATCGTCGTCATTCGCGGGATCGTCGCGGCGCTCACGCCCATTTCGTTCGACGAAGCCTATTACTGGCTGTGGTCGAAGCATCTGGCGGCAGGCTATT
>Ga0265334_10000373_pt1 | contig 23956 bp, 19 predicted proteins | sample 42023metaG_FD_192442 | JGI IMG/M metagenome (GOLD analysis project Ga0265334, IMG submission 192442) | Rhizosphere microbial communities from Carex aquatilis grown in University of Washington, Seatle, WA, United States - 4-20-23 metaG | ecosystem: Host-associated > Plants > Roots > Rhizosphere... | reverse complement strand
CCGCCAGGCCCCCCAGCGCCCCGCCCTGCGGCTCTACGCCCTCGCCGCCGCCGTGGCCGCGCTCCCCCTCGCCCTGACCGGGACCCTCCTCGAAGCCGCGACCAGGACCGGCGGCACCATCTACCTCGAGGCCCGGCGCCAGGACTTATCCGGTGAATGGTTCCGCCACCACTTCATGAGCATGCCCTAACGTTCGGAAACCTCGTCATCTTCTACTGCCGGTAGCGGAGCGGTCGTGGCGGCGGGATTCCACACGTACATCGGACCCGTGCTAGATACCGGCCACGAGCCGACGTCCGGCTGCGGCGGAGCCGTGGCGAATTCTGCCGGCGACTGCTCCCAGGGGGCCAGCGGCGTGTCGGCCGGGCTCGCCTCGGGCTGCGCGGCAGGCAAGGCCTTGGCGGGTGGCAAGGCCTTGGCGGGTGGCAAGGCCTTGGCGGGCGGCAAGGCGCTGGCGGGTGGCAAGGCGCTGGCGGGTGGCAAGGCCCTGGCGGGCGGGAGTTCCCGGGCGGGCGGCAGGGCACGAACGGTCGGCCGGGCATGGGCGGGCGTCCGGGCATGCGCGGGCGGCCGGGCATGGGCGGCCGGCCGGGCATGGGCAGGCGGCGGAGTATGGGGAACCGCGCTACCCGGCGGGAGCGCGGGCGGCCACGGCGGCTCCTCGGCGAGCGGCGCCCGGCGGGCCGGGGCACCCCCCCAGGAACCGGTGACGGGCTGCGTGCGCGCGGTGGACACACCGGACCGCTTCCGCGCGTGGCGGGCGCGGACGCCGTGATCCCGCCGTGCCTTCGCCGCGAGGCCGGCGCGCGCGGCCGAGCGGCTACGGCGGCGGTGCCTGGTCAGCGCAGTCACGCCAGTCAGGCACGCGATCAGCGCGACCGCGACGACCACAAGCCCGGTGACCAGCGAGCGGAGCATGTGACCGGGATCCGCCCGGGTTGACGTCGCCCGCGGTGCGGCGCTCGTGACGGGCGGCGCGGCGACCGGCGACGTGGACGGCGTCGGCGACGGCAGAGCCGCCGCGAGGCCGGCCGCGGCGTCGAGCGCGCCGGTCGCGTTCAGTTCGCCATGTCCCCACCCGGCCGCGGTGGCGCCCCGTCCGGTAGGCGCGGTGGCGCCACGCTCAACTGCCTCGGTGACCGCCGCTGCCGTCAGCCGCGGGTAGCGGGCGCGGATGAGGGCCACGACACCCGTGGTGAGCGCGGCGGACATGTCGGTGGAGGCCAGTGACTGGTACCCGCCGCCGGGGGCGGCCGCCGTAAGGCCTGCCGCCGTATCGGCCGACCTTCCGCTGGATACCGGGACGTCCGGAGTATCGCCTGCGCCTGGCGCGGTCAGCGCGACGTACGACCGGCCGCTGGTGAACACCGCGAGCTTTCCGTTCCGCGCGGTCGCCCCCACGGCGATCACTCCCGGGTAGGCGGCGGGGTAGTTGGCCGCGTCGGTGCCCGCGCCGTTGTCCCCGGCCGGCGCCACCAGGACGACGTCGTGGGCGAGCGCGTAGCTAACGGCCGCCCGTTCGGCCGCGCTGCCGCCCGCCGCGGCGGAAGTTCCGCCGGCACCCGAGCCGAGCGTGCCCGGGTCGAGCGGAAGGGCGATGACGGTGGCGCCGTGGCTGACCGCGTACCTGATGCCCGCCGCGATCGCGGCGGGCAGCTGTCGCGTAATCGCGGCGTCTGCGTTGAGTGGGTCGTCGAACTCCAGAGTCACCTGGACCGAGAGGATCCTGGCGCCCGGCGCGACGCCGGTGATTCCGTCGGCGCCACCGGGACCGTGCCCGTGCCCGGCGATGAGGCTGGCCACCGCCGTGCCCTCCTCGCCCCACTCCGGACCGCCCCGCTTGCGTCCGGTCAGGCTCAGGTCGGGCCCGGCGGTCACCGAGCCGGCCAGGTCAGGGTGGCCCGCATCCACCCCGCTTGACAGCACCGCGACCGTGACGCCCTCGGCCACCGCGGGCGCCCCGAGCAGCGCGGCGGGGACATGCAGCGCGCCGAGCCACCACTCGCCGGACCTGGTGACCTGCTGGCTGTCCGCGGAGCGCATGGCGGCGGCCGCGGGAAGCGCGAGCGCCGCCCCGGTGGCGGAAGCCACGAGGACAGGCACCAGCAGGCCGCGCAGCAGGTGAGCCACGTTGGTCACGCACGTACTCCCGATCACACCAGGGATGGCCAAATGGGGCTTATATATATCTATATACCGAAAAATCGTCCCCATGCTGTCATGCCAACAACGCGACAGAGCGTGCGATGCGCTAACTATTTCATGACAGTGAGGCCGGCAATGCCGGCGGAGGCCGTGGCGCGGCGCGTCTCCTGGTAGGCGCGGGTCTCCCAGCGCGCGCCGGACCGCGCAGCTTACCGCCGCCCCCCCACAGTGAGCGTCACCTTCGCTCCGGCCCGCAGGCCAAGCCGCCGCGCCGCGTCGCCGCCGGAGACCGCGATCGCCACCCAGTCGCCGCTGTCCAGGTAACACAGCACCTCACCAGGATCGACATCGCCGAAGGTTCGCACGAAGGGCGCGGTGATCTCGCCGCCGTCCCAGGCGATCGTCACTGGCGCGCCGGTGACCAGGCCGGCCCGGGGCGCGTCGGCGCCACGCAGGGAGAGCTGCAGGTTGCCGAACCGGTCGGCGGTGACCACCTCAAGGTGCGCCACCGCCCCCGTCAGGCGGCAGTCGGGCCGCGGCAGGGTGACCAGGCTGGTCACGTCGACCGGGTCGCCGGCCGCGTCAAGTGGCGCGCCGGCCGCTAGCCGCGCGGCGACCGGCATGAAGATGTCCCGGCCGTGGAACGTGGCCGCCGTGGAGTCCCCCCACAGGGCCCGGTTGGTCAGCGAGACGGCGCGCGCCGCACCGCCGGACGCCGCGACCGCGACGGACAGCAGCCCGTTATCAGGCCCGACGAAGAATGAGTCGCCCGCCTGCACCGCGACCCCGCGCCGAGCCGTCCCTACCCCCGGGTCGACCACCGCCACGTGCACCGCGGGCGGGAAGTACGGGACCGCCTGGGCGAGGACCACGGCGCCGCGCCGGATGTCGCCAAGTGGAATTAGGTGTGTAATGTCAATAATGCGTATATCTGGAGCGATCTGGGAGGCGACTCCGTGGCAAACCGCCACGAATGCGTCTTCTAGCCCGTAGTCGGTCAAGAACGTGAGACAGTGAAACGGGGCCACGCACCGGAGCCTACTCGTGACCGTTGAGGGAGGGACGGATGCCGCCGTTGTCCGAGCGCGACATGCGCCTCCTGGACTTCGAGCGGGGGATGTGGCGTTCCGCGGGTGCCAAGGAGCAGGACATCGCCGATGTGCTCGGCATCACTGCGACGAGGTACTACCAGCTGCTCAACGAGCTGATCGACAGTCCGGAGGCGCTCAAGTTCGATCCGGTCCTCGTCAAGCGGCTGCGCGCGCAGCGGGCTCGCCGCCAGCGCATCCGTTCGCCCAAAGCCGGGTAGCTAGCAGCGGTGACCACACTGAGCGCCATGACCGCGGTCGGCCGGGCCTGCCTTGCCGCGATGTCGGCCGATCCGGCGCACGCGCTAGTCGCGACCGACTACGACGGCACCCTCGCGCCCATTGTCGATGACCCGGCCGCCGCGGCGCCCGCACCGGGTGCCGTCGCCGCGCTGACCATGCTGGCGAGCCGGGCGGGCACCGTGGCGATCATCACAGGCAGGGACGCCAGGGACGCCGTGGGTCTCGGTAGCCTCGCCGATGTGCCCGGGCTGATCGTGCTCGGGCACTACGGAGCGCAGCGGTGGCAGGACGGCATACTCAGCGAGCCTCCCGAGCCGCCGGGCATCCAGGTCGTCAGGGAGGCGCTGCCCGGGCTGCTCGCCGCGGCGGGCGCACCCGCGGGAACCACCGTGGAAGACAAGGGCACGGCGCTCGCCGTGCACACCAGGCGCACGGCCGACCCCGACGCGGCGCTCGCCCTGCTGCGGGAACCGCTCAGCAGGCTCGCGGACAGCACCGCACTCACCCTGGAACCCGGTCGGCTGGTGCTTGAGCTCCGCCCGCCCGGCATGGACAAGGGAGCCGCACTGCGGCAGCTTGCCGCCGAGCGCGCGGCAAGCGCGGTGCTCTACTGCGGCGATGACCTCGGCGACCTGGCGGCCTTCGCCGCCATCCGGGGCCTACGGGCCGATGGAGTGCCCGGCTGCGCCGTCGCCAGCGAGAGCACCGAATCGCCGCAGGTAGCCGCCGCCGCTGACCTCGTCGTCGACGGCCCGCCAGGGATCGTGCGGTTCCTGGCCGGGCTCGCGGCCACGCTCTTATCTCCCGGGGGGACGACCCCCCGGTGCGCGCCCGATGGCTTCGCCATCGTATCGGGCGCGCGGCTTGGCTCCCGGAGGACAGCCCCTAACTCGGCCGGCCGGGGACGAGCACGGTCCAGCCGGCGGCCCGCCAGGCGGCGGCGTCCAGCGTGCACCGGCCGTCGATGAGCACCGGGCTGGCCACGATCGCGCGCAGGTCCTCCGGGTCGATGGCCCGGTAGTCCGCCCACTCGGTCAGGTGGAGCACGAGGTCTGCGCCCTCGGCCGCCTCGTGGACCGAGTCGGCGTACCGGAGGTCCGGGCGGACGCGGGCCGCGTTGATCATGGCCACCGGATCGTGCACCGTCACGATCGCGCCCTGGTCGGCCAGGCGACCGGAGATGGCGAGGCTGGGTGAGTCGCGGATGTCGTCGCTGTTGGGCTTGAACGCGCAACCCAGCACCGCGATGCGCTTGCCGGACAGCTCGCCGCCAACGGCGCCGCTCGCCAGGGTGAGCACCCGCTCGCGGCGGCCGAGGTTGATGCCGTCCACCGTGGTCAGCAGGTCCACGAGCGCGGTGACGCCCATCTCTTCCGCGGTGGCGCGGAAGGCGCGGATGTCCTTGGGCAGGCAGCCGCCGCCGAAACCGAGGCCAGGCGAGAGGAACTTGCGGCCGATCCGCTCGTCAATGCCGATCGCGTCCGCGAGCTTCAGCACGTCCCCGCCGGAGACCTCGCACATCTCCGCCATCACGTTGATAAACGAGATCTTGGTGGCAAGGAAAGCATTAGCGGCGACCTTCACCAGCTCAGCGGTCTCAATGTCCATGGTCAGTCCGGGAATGCCGGAGTCAAGCGGGACGGCGTACACCTGCCGCATGAGCTCGGCGGCGGCGGCGGAGGTGACGCCGAACACGATCCGGTCCGGGGTCAGGCTGTCCTGCACCGCGTAGCCCTCACGGAGGAACTCGGGGTTGAACGCGAAGTCGACCAGGTCGCCGGCCGGGGCCGCCGCGTGGAGATGGTCGATTACCTGCCGGGACGTGCCGACGGGCACGGTCGACTTGCCTACGACCAGGGTGGCCCGCGTCAGGTGCGGTGCCAGCGCGTCCGCCGCGCTGAAGACGTAGCTCAGGTCCGCGTTCCCGCTGCCGTCCTTCATCTGCGGCGTCCCGACGCAGATGAAGTGGACGTCGCCGAACTCGCCGATCTCGGCGAAGGAGTCGGTGAACCGGAGCCGGCCGGCGTCGAGGTTCTTCCGCAGCAGCGGCTCAAGACCTGGCTCGAAGAACGGGGCCTCGCCCCGTGCGGCCTTGGCGAGCTTCTCGGCATCGACATCGATGGCGAGCACCTCGTGCCCCAGGTCGGCCATGCAGACCGCGTGGGTGAGGCCGAGGTAGCCCGTCCCGATGACGCTGACGCGCAGGGGATGTCCCTTGCCACCCATTGTGAGTCCTCAGCTTCTACTTGTGGTGAATACTTCCCTTTGTGTGGGTCACCGAGTTTAGGAGAACTAGCCCAGCCAGGCCTGGCGGCTTGCACTAACCACTACGTGACATTTATTTCGTGGCTGTTCGCCCGGTAACTTTACCCGACCTTGTCGCAAGGGATTGTTACCCACCACCATTCGTGCACAAAGGTGTACGCGGTGATGTGGGGCGTAGAGGCGCAGGCGCGGGTGGTGCTGGCCACTACGCTGGTCCACGCCGGGCTGGTCGTCCGGCCGTTGGTTACGCGGAAGTTGAGCGTCACCGCGACCACGAGCAGCATGGCGAGCCCGGCGACGGGCAGCCAGCGGACCGTCGTGCTCACGGACGGAAGCCAGCGGGCCGCCGTGCTCGAGGGCTCCGCGGCCGTCACCTGTCTCGGCCGCAAGAGGGCGACCATCGCCGTATAGAGCAGCATGGCCGGGGCGATCACGTAGCGGGACTGGACGACGGGCATGTTGATGAGCATCTCCTCGATGAAGATGCCCACGCTGAACACGGCGGCGACAACAGCGAGGGTCCAGTTCGGGTCGGTGAACCGGGTGGCGGCGATGGCGATGGCGATGAGCACGATCAGCCAGGCGCCGGCGATCAGGGCATCGTGGGCGTGGTGGTTGATGACGTGCAGTGCGGCGCCGTACCCCCGGTAGTTCACCCCGGCCCCGCCGAGCGACCGCTCGCCGAACATCGCCCGCGGGATGACGCGGGTCATGTAGTGCCGCAGCACCCAGAACAGCCCGTTGTCGCCGTACTCGTTGTGGTGGCCCTTGCCGAGGATCGTCTGGCTGAATTGCAGCAGCACGCCGGTGACCCACAAGATGGCCAGGCACCAGGCGTTCTTGGACCGGTCAACGATGAGCCTGGCGATGATCAGCGGGGCGACAAAGACGCTCAGCACCGCCGTCCAGGACACGGTCGCCATGACGAGCGGGGACAGGATCTTGCCCGCCCGGGTGCCGGGAAGCCACAGGACCGTCCAGAACGCGCCGTACAGGCCGAAGAACTGGACGGTCACCAGGTCGTTGTTCACCTGGGTGTACGCGAGCGGCATCGCGCACACCGGGGCCGCGATGAGCAGCCGGAGCCACGGGCTGCGCAGGTGCGGGCCGCTCGCGATGTAGGCGACGAGGCCGTACATCGCGTACTCGGCCGCCGCGGCGATCGACATCACGCCAGGCACCCACGACAGCGGGAAGACACGCAGGGCGGCCTCGGTAATGAGGCGGGCGGGCTCCTGGTAGTAGCTGCTGATCGGGGACGAGATGGCCTGCCAGGCGGGCATGTTGAGCCCCTGATTCAGCAGGAACTTCGCGTCCTCGATCCAGACCGTGTTGAGTGACCCCGGACCGAGGGTCCGGCTGAGGCTGATCGCCGTGCCGGCGATCAGGGCGCCGGCGGCGAGCAGGATCTTGCGCCAGCCGACAGGGCCGCTGTCGGTGCGGCGGAACAGGTCCGTTCGCAGCCAGTTCATAATGACCGCGGGCAGCCGCCGCGCGCTCCAGTTGCGCGGGAACGCCCGGGCCTCGCTGGATGCAGGCTGCATACCCGTTTCCTGACTCATGGTCGCTTTGCTTACCTCTCGCTGGCCGCGTATCCAGATCAGGGGGCGCGGCAGGCAGATAACCGGGGGCATCAGCCTACTGGTTCGCACGTCAGTCGATGTGTATTAGAGACTATTGTGATTCCTCACCCTTCGCTGGGAAGCCCCGCGAAGCTGGCCCGGAGGAATCGCTTGGCTAACCATGCTGCCCTGATCTGCGGCGCTTACGCTATCGTCATGCCTGCCGTTTGCCGTCACTCGCGTTGGCGGCTAGAGATCCCGTGCAGTAGGGTCTGAGCGTCGTGAACCCGATAACCGCCCGCCCCACCTCAGACGTGTCCGCGCCCGAGCAGGCGTCTTCCCGTCGGTCGGTGGCAGCCTCCGTGACCTGGGCCGTGCCCGCCACGGTGACTGCCGCACTCGGCCTGTTCGAGATCGGCGTGCCTCAGCTGTGGCGCGACGAGCTCGCAAGCTGGTCGGCCGCGAGCCGCACCCTCCCGCAGCTGTGGGCCATGGTGCACAACATCGACGCGGTGCTCGGCGTCTACTATCTCGGGCTGCACCTGTGGATGGCGGTGTTCGGCCAGTCCGCGACGGCCATGCGCCTGCCGTCGGTGATCGCGATGGCCGCCGCCGCGGCGATGGTCGCGCTCACCGGGCGACGGCTCGGCGGCCGTCTCGCCGGGCTGGCGAGCGGGCTGGTCTTCGCCGTGATCCCGAGCGTTTCCCGCTTCGCGCAGGAGGCAAGGCCGTACGCGTTCGCGATGTTCTTCACGGCGCTCGCCACCCTGTTGTTCCTGCGGGCCATGGAGCGGCCTCGCTGGTCGCGCTGGGCGCTTTACGCGGTGGCGCTCGCCGCCGCGGGCGTGGCCAACCTGATCGCGGTGTGCGTCGCCGCCGGGCCGCTGCTCATCGTCCTGTGGGATTTCTTCCAGCGCACGGTGCGCGTGGGCGGCGACGGCACGGCGGAAAGCGGCAAGCAGTTGCCCGGCGGCCGCCTGGATCCGGAGGGTACGCCTGGGCTGCTTGTGAAGCGGTTCTGCGTGTCCGTGGTAGCCGGCGCCGTCCTCATTTCCCCGCTTGTGATCGCGGGGCACTCGCAGCAGGGCTGGCAGATCGGCCAGCAGGCGGTGCCGCACGTCGCTCAGCTCATCGGCATAAGCGGCGGCCTCTGGATTGAGCTGTTCGCCTCGATCCCGGTCGCCGTGGTGGTCATGCTCCTCGCGATCGTGGCGCTTGTCGCCGCCTCCGACCCGCGGCGCCGCGTCATCGCCGGGTACGCGCTGGCGCTGGCGCTCGGCCCGGTTATCGCGGTCTGGCTGATCTCACGCGGCCCGGATTCGTACTGGACATACCGCTACATGCTGTTCAGCGTCGCCGGCTGGTCGGTCGGCGCCGGCCTCGGCATCGCCTACCTGGCCGCGCGGGTCAGGGGCACGCGGCTGGCGCGGCTGTCCGGCTCCCTGTCGCCCCGGTTCACCCTGGCGGCGGTGCTCGTCGCCGCGGTGGGCCTGGTCGGGATTCACGACCAGCTGGCCGTGCGTCAGAACGAGGCGCACAACCTGTGGGCCTATCCGGAGATGCCGTCGAACGGCCAGCCAGTGGACTACCAGGCGGCCGCCGCCGTCCTCGAGGCGAACCAGCGGCCCGGGGACGTCATCGCGTACGAGGTGGACGACTCCAATCACTACCAGGTGGACACCAGCATCGCCTATTACCTGCGAGGCAAGACCGTGCCCCCGACGGTCTTCCAGACGCAGACGCAGGTTCAGGCGAACAGCCTGCAGCCAACCGAGTGCATCGACCCGTCGGTCTGCATCACGGGAACGCCGCGGATCTGGGTGGTCTACGTCCCCCACCTGGACCCGGACCCGTTCTCCGCGCTCCCTGGGGCGGAGGAAGGCATCGTCGAGACCCTGGGCTACCAGATCGTGACGCAGTACCAGCTGAACGGCATCACGGTGGCCCTGCTCAGCATCGGCCCGGAAAGCAGCTGACGTCGGCTGAGGCCGCGCGAAGCTTAAGGCGCGGGGCGTTCGGCCTATCCGCGCGCCGCGCGCAGCGTCTCGCCGTACCCGGCGCACTCCTGGTAGGAGGGCAGCAGGCCGGCGCGGAGCGCCTCGTCAAGCGTCGGCGCGGCGGCGTCCTTCTCCGACAGCACCGGCTCGGAGTCGAGCGGCCAGGCGATGCCGATCGCGGGGTCGCGGGGGTCCACGCCGTGCTCGCGTCCCGGAGCGTACGGCGTCGAGCACAGGTACAGGGCGGTCGCGTCGTCGGTGAGGGCCATGAAGGCATGCCCGAGGCCCTCGGCGAGGAACACCGCCTGGCGTGTGCCCGCGTCCAGCTGAACCGCCTCCCACTTGCCGAAGGACGGCGAGCCGGCTCGCAGGTCCACCACCACGTCGAGGATCGCGCCGGCCACGCAGGTGACGTACTTGGCCTGACCGGGCGGCACGTCGGCGTAGTGAATGCCCCTGATCACCCCGCGCCGGGACACCGAGCAGTTGACCTGCGCGACATCCAGCCGGTATCCGAGGTCGGCGGCGAACTCCGCGCCGCGGAACGCCTCGGCGAAACTGCCCCTGTCGTCGCTGTGGACCTGTGGGGTAAAGACCCAGGCGCCTTCGATGCCAAGCGGATTCACGCCACGACCTTACCAAGGCCTGCCGTGGAAACCCGTCGGCCTGGCTCCCGAAGCGGGAGCCAGGCCGACGGTCTGAGCGGGACGTCTTAGGAGACGATGATGACCTTCTCGGCCTGCTGTCCTCGGTCGCTCTGCGTGATCTCGAACTCGACCCGCTGGCCTTCTTCAAGGCTGCGGTATCCGTCCGCCTGGATCGCGGAGAAGTGAACGAAAACGTCCTTGCCACCGTCGACGGCGATAAAGCCGTAGCCCTTGTCCGGGTTGAACCACTTGACGGTGCCCTGAGCCATTCCAAACAACTCCCTAACTGCTGCTCGGGCTTCGAGCCCCGCCCTTGCAACCGCGGAACTCGTCGATCGCGACCCGGCGAGACGTGCCAACGCACGCTCTCACGCTCGCACTTTTGCCTTGCCGACAGCGACCAGAAATGACCTTACCGTGTGCGCGGGCATCATGACGCCAGATAAGTAGTTGTCGTCCGGGGCAAGCTCCTAGTCCAAGCCCGCGGCCTGGAAAGCTTCCATTGTGGGCTTGATAGCGGACGGCACGGTAACCGCCGGCGCCACCGCGGACAGGGTCTTGAGCCCGTCGCCGGAGTTGATGATGACCGTTTCCGCGTCCGGGTCGAGCTGGCCTGCCGCGATGAGCTTACGCAGCACGCCGACGGTGACCCCGCCCGCGGTCTCGCCGAAGACGCCCTGGGTGCGGGCGAGCAGCCGCATCGAGTCAACCACCTCGGCGTCGGAGACGTCGGCCACCGCGCCGCCGGTCCTGCGCACCACGTCGAGCACGTAGGGGCCGTCCGCCGGGTTGCCAATCGCCAGCGACTTCGCGATCGTGTCGGGCTTGACCGGCCGTACCACGTCCCAGCCGTTCGCGTACGCCTCGGACACCGGCGAGCACCCAGTCGCCTGCGCGCCGAAGACCTTCCACGGCTTCCCGTCGACAAGGCCGAGCTCGGCGAACTCGCTGAACCCCTTGTCGATCTTGACCAGCTGGGCGCCGGACGCGACCGGGACCACGATCTGGTCGGGCAGCCGCCAGCCGAGCTGCTCGGCGATCTCGAAGCCGAGTGTCTTCGATCCTTCCGCGTAGTACGGGCGCACGTTCACGTTGACGAACGCCCAGTCCTCGTGCTCTCCCGCCAGCTCAGAGGCGAGCCGGTTCACGTCGTCGTAGTTGCCGTCGACCGTGACGAACGTGCCGCCGTACACGGCGGTAGTGAGGATCTTCTGCTCCTCGAGGTTCGAAGGGACCAGGACTACGGACCGGATGCCGGCCCGGGCCGCCGCCGCGGCGACCGCGTTGGCCAGGTTGCCCGTCGACGGGCAGGCGAGAACCTTGAAGCCCATCTCGGTCGCCGCGGCGAGCGCCACGGCGACGACCCGGTCCTTGAACGAGTGGGTGGGGTTGCCGCTGTCGTCCTTGATCCACAGCCGCCGCATCCCGAGCTCCGCGGCGAGTCCGTCGGCGCGGATGAGCTTGGTGAAGCCGGGCTCGGTGGTGGGGCGGGTGGCGATGTCATGGGGGACCGGCAGCAGCGCGGCGTACCGCCAGATGTTCTGTGGCCCTGCCTCGATGTCGGCCCGGGTCAGCCGCGGGAAGTCGTAGCCGACCTCCAGCGGCCCGAAACACTCGGAACACGCGTAGAACGGGCCGAGCGGAACCGCGTTGCCGCACTCACGGCAGGTCAGCCCGGTGGCGTTGCCAAGTCGCAGGGCGCGGGGCGCGTCAGTCTGAGCAGTCATAGGGCGAGGCCTCTCTCTCCCATCTTTCCCAGCGGTCACCATGACCGCAGGCCGGACTTGGCACCAGTCACGCGCTTGCCTCGCCTTACTGAGGTGCGTTACCGCGATGGTTGCCGGGGCTTCACAGGGCCGATCCCTCCACCCCTCTGGATGAGGTATTCAGTTATCTCCCGGGGGGGCGACCCCCCGTACCCCCCGGTGCGCGCCCGATCGCAAGCGATCGTATCGGGCGCGCCAATCGCGTGCCCGTGCCACGGAGGTGGGTTCCTTAACACTGTAACCGATCAGCCGCCGCCCCCGGCATCGGGGCAGGACGCCATTCATTTATCGTTGTGCCATATGACAAACGACCCGAGTCGGCTACTCATTGTCGCCTCAAACCGGGGGCCCGTCTCGTACAGTCACGCCGCGGACGGGTCGCTGACCGCCCGGCGCGGCGGTGGCGGGATGGTGTCGGGACTCATGTCCGGGCTCGGCGCGGTAGCGGCCGACGGCGGGGCGCTCTGGCTGTGCGCGGCGCTCAGCGAGGCGGACCGGGCGGTCGCGCGGCTCGCGGCGCGACCGCCCGGCCCGCCGGGCGAGGTCCCGGTCCGGATGCTGGACATCCCCGCCGGCCTGCTCGCCGCGGCGTACAACGGCATCGCGAACTCGGTCCTGTGGTTCCTGCACCACCTGCTCTTCGACACGCCGAACCAGCCGCACTTCGACGCGGCGTTCCGCGCCGACTGGGCCGCCTACGTCGCTTACAACGAGGCGTTCGCGGCCGCGCTCGCGCAGGAGTGCGCGCCGGGGACCCGCGTGCTGATCCAGGACTACCACCTCTCGCTCGCGCCGCGGCTGCTACGGGACCGCTACCCGGCCGCGCGGATAGCCCACTTCGAGCACACCCCGTGGGCGCCGCCCGGCTACTACCAGCTGCTGCCCGACGACGTTGCCGCCGCGATACTCGACGGCGTACTCGGCGCCGACCACGCGGGATTCCTCGCCGCGCGCTGGGCCGACGCCTTCCTCGACTGCTGCGACGAGGTGCTCGGCGCCCGGGTCAGCCGCAGCGGCGCGGGCACGGGCCAGGTCGCCTACCGCGGCCGGGTGACGCAGGTGGGAGTGCACCCGCTCGGGGTTGACGCGGAGGAACTGCGCGGCCGGGCCCGCGCGGCTGACGTCACGGAGCACGCGCGGCGGCTCGCGGAGCTGGCCGGCGGCAGGCAGCTGATCGTCCGGGTGGACCGCACCGAGCCGTCTAAGAACATCGTGCGCGGGCTGGCCGCCTACCGCGAGCTGCTGGCCACGCGGCCGGAGTGGCGCGGCCGTGTGACGCATCTCGCTTTCGCCTATCCATCGCGCTCCGACCTCCCCGAATACCAGGCCTACACGGCGCGCGTGGAGCGGCTCGCCGCGGAGATCAACGCCGAGTTCGGGACGCCCGGCTGGGAACCGCTTATCCTTGAGGTAAGGGACGACTACCCGCGCTCGCTGGCAGCGTGCGGGCTAGCAGACGTACTTTTGGTCAACCCGGTCAGGGACGGCATGAACCTGGTGGCTGAGGAAGGGCCGATCCTCAGCGAGCGCGGTTGCGCGCTCGTGCTTTCCAGGGAAGCGGGTGCCGCCGCGCTGGTCGGTGAGGCCGCACTGCTCGTTAACCCGTATGATGTCAGCGCTACCGCTGGCGCGTTGCATGCTGGCCTGGTCATGCCGGCCGCCGAGCGGCAAAGGCGTAGTGCGACTATCGCAGGCGCTGCCGCCGCGCGGGCGCCGGGTCGCTGGCTGGCAGAGCAGGTAGAGGCCCTAGGTTAACTATACGTCACGATAAAGTTACACACCGTGTCCGGTCGTCCGGATAGGGGTAGAACGGTCTCGTGGTGGTAGTTGCCAGGAAGTATCGGACCTGCCAGGAACAGGCACGTGAGGGTCCGGCACCTTCTTATAATTCAGACGCCTACTGAGTACGCCGGCGTACCGCACGAGACTGGGATCAGCCCAGAGCAGATGGGTTCATTCTTTTGACCGTAGACAGCAAGCTTGACGCCGTCCGGCAGCACGTCGGCCCAGTGAAAGGCGATACCAGCGACAAGGCGGGACTTCTCCTCGGCCGGCTGACCGTCCTCCCCGCTCTGGTACTGCTGCCGTTCCTGCTGACCAGCTTCCCGTTGCTGCTTGTCGGCTACTTTAAGCCCATCCCCGTGATCGTGCTCTGGCTAGCGCTCACCGCGCTCATGGTGCCGTACGTGTGGCGGCGCGTGCCCTCGGTGACCGGTGCACCCGACTGGGGCACCGCAGGCGCGGGGCGGGCGAAGCCCACGCCGCGGTGGGTGCTGTGGTCGCTGGCGGCGATCGCGGTCGCGTTCGGCGTCTTCCAGGGGATCTACCACTCCGAGTTCGTGATCGTGCAGCTCGACGCGGCGTCGTACATGGAGTTCGCGACCTGGATCTCCAAGCACGGGTCGCTGCCGATCCCGCAGGACACCGCGGCATTCGGGCACGCGTCCGGCATCACCTTCTGGAGCGCCGCGTTCTACAACGTCGGCAGCTCCGTCGTGCCCCAGTTCATGGCCGGCCTGCCCATGGTGCTTGCGCTGGGCTTCTGGGCCGGCGGGGCGCAGCTCGCGCTGCTGTGGGGGCCGCTGCTCGGCGCGCTCGGCGTGTTCACGTTCGGCGGCCTGGTGGCCCGGCTGGTCGGGCCCCGCTGGGCGCCGTTCGCCGCGCTTGCCATGGCGATCGGCATCCCCGAGGCCTACGCGAGCCGCAACACCTACAGCGAGACGCTCGCGCAGGTCCTGCTCCTCGGGGCGCTGTCGCTGTGGATCGACTCGCAGCGGGCCGACCGGGGCGAAGAGGACGCCGGACGGTGGCGGGCCAATTGGCGGAGCCACGCGCGGTCCGCCTCGCACGTGCTCGCGGCGGTCACGGGGCTGGTGTTCGGCATCACCTTGCTCGTGCGCATCGACGGGCCGGCCGACATCCTGTTCGTGGTCCCGTACTGCGGCCTGCTGGTTCTGCGGCGGCAGCGGCAAGTCATCCCGCTGGTCGTCGGCATGCTCCTCGGCCTGCTGTACGGCACGGTTGACTCGCTGTTCCTGACCCTTCCGTACCTCAAGACGAACCTGAAGTCGGTCGTCTTGATGGCCGTCGCGTTCGCCATGTTCACGGTGGCCACCGTGCTCGTTGTCAGGTGGCTGCGCAAGCGCGGTTCCCAGCTGCGCACGCCGCCTGGGCCCGGGCTTGTCAGGGCCGTGACCGTGCTGCCGTTCATCGTGGTCGCCGCCTTCCTCATCCGGCCCTACGTGGAGCGGAACTGGCACGCGCTGCAGTACGCGCCGCTCAGCCTGCACTGGATTTACTGGTACACCGGCTTCGCCACCATCACGTTCGCCGTGATCGCCAGCGCCATGCTCGGCAGGCGGTGCCTCAAGGGCGAGGCGCCCGTCTGGGTGCTGCCGCTGCTGACGTTCGCCTGGGCGATTACCTGGTTCCTGCTCCGGCCCGCGATCACCCCGCACCAGCCCTACGCGAGCCGCCGGCTGGTTCCCACCGTGCTGCCCGGGCTTGTCCTGCTCGCGGTGTGGCTGTCCGCCTGGCTCGCCAGGCGGTCCCGGGTGGTGCACATGGTGAACGTGCCCCGCTACCTGGAGCGGTTCCCGCGCGTCTTCGTGGTTGCCTGCTGCGCCGGCGCGATCTTCCTGCCGCCGTTCATCGGCAACTTCGGCCTCGGGCTCAAGTCCGGCGGGCCGATCGGCGTCATGCCCTACTCGGACGGCCTCGCGTTCCAGCGCGCTTACGTCGGCGAGGTCGGCGCGGTCGAGCAGATCTGCCGGGCCCTCCCGGCCAACGCGTCGGTCCTCATCGCGGATTACACGCTGAACCAGCAGTTCGCGCAGGACATCAGGGGCACGTGCGACGTGCCGACGGCCGGGGTCGAATGGGTGGATCCCGCCGCGAACAGTGCCCCGGGCAATGCCATCGCCACGGCCACCGTGCTCGCCGACGTCCGGGCCGTCGAGCGGGCCGGGCGGCGCCCGATCGTTCTCGCGCCCCACGCCGCGTGGCTGTCCAGGCTGGGCAAGGGCACGGTGCAGCACGTAGTGAACCTGAATACCAGCATCGACGAGCACGTAATCTTTGGTACGCCGAGGAACACGTTGCCTGAGCAGTTCACGGTCTATAGTTGGGAGCCGGCCAAGTGATCGCCGAGTATGAAAGCACCGTGCGGGAAGAACGTTCCGCGCCTTACGTCACCATCGTCCTGCCTTGCTACAACGAGGAAGGGCACGTGATCGCCGAGATTGAGCGCATCACGGCGGCGATGGACGCGAGCGGCTACTCGTACGAGCTGATGTGCGTCGACGACGCGTCCACCGACACCACGCTGGCCAAGCTCTACGAGGCCGCGCCCCGCTTCCCCCAGATGGAGGTCGTGCACTTCCACCGCAACAGCGGATCGGGCACGGTGCGCCGTATCGGCACCCAGCGGGCCAGGGGCGAGATCGTCGTCTGGACCGACGCCGACATGTCCTACCCGAACGAGCGGATTCCCGAGCTCGTCCAGATTCTTGAGAAGGACATCACGATCGACCAGGTCGTGGGCGCGCGGACGAGCGAGCAGGGCACGTACAAGTTTCTCCGGGTGCCCGCCAAGTGGTTCATCAGGAAGTTCGCCGAGCGGCTCACCGGGGCCAAGATCCCCGACCTGAACTCGGGCCTGCGGGCCTTTAGGCGCGAGGTGTCGCTGCCCTACCTGCGGTTGCTGCCGGCCGGGTTCTCCTGCGTCACCACGATCACCGTCTCGTTCCTCGCGAATCACCACGAGCTTTACTTCCTGCCGATCGATTACTCCAAGCGGGCGGGCAAGTCGAAGTTCAAGTTCGTCAAGGACGCCTACCGGTACATCCTTCAGGTGCTCCGGATGACGATGTACTTCAACCCGCTCAAGGTGCTCATGCCGCTCGCGCTGACCCTGCTCGGCATCGGTTTCCTCAAGGCCATTTACGACGTGGTCGACCACCCAGTGAAGATCGCCACCGACACGGTGCTCATCTTCGTCACCGGCCTGCTCATCGCGTCCCTGGCGCTGCTCGCCGACCTGATAGTCAGATCAAGGGATAGCTAGGGCCTGGCGTGCTGCGGGAGAAGCCGGTCCGTCAGCGGCGCGACAACCTGCTCAGGCGTGAATCGCTGGGCGGCGAGCTGACGCGCCGCGTGGCGCAGCTTGAGCAGGTGGTCGCGGTCGGCGGCCAGCTGGAGCAGCGCGTCAGCGAGTGCCGCCGGGTCACCGGGCGGCACCAGCACGGCCCCGGACTCCAGAGGCACCGTGCCGAGCACCCGGCGCTGCGGCGCGGTGTCGGACGTGATGATCGCGCACCCGGCGGCGGCCCCCTGGAACACCTTGTTGGGTACCACCCGCAACGCCTTGTCGCTAGTACCGAAGATGCCGAGGCACACGTCGTGCGCGGCGACGAGCGCGGGCAGTTCCCTGGCTGGCACCCAGTCGAGCCAGCGCACCGACGCGTTGGCCGCGGCGGCCAGCTTGGTCGCCGCCTCGTCCTGGCCGCGGCCGATCATGGTCACCTCGACCGGCGCGCCGGCGATGCGGCCGAGTGCCTCGCCGATGACGGGGGTGCCCTGCAGCGGCGTGTACAGCCCGTAAAAGACGACCTTGAGCGGTCCGCTCTCGTCGTCCGCGGACGGCACAGTGCTGGTCGACACAGCGTCGGCCGGCCGTTCGGTGGCGGCGGCGTGCCACTCCTGCGACGCGCCGACGTACACGACGACGGCCTTGTGCCGGTACTTCTCCGGGACCGTCTCCAGGTGCTCTTCCGTATCCACCACGACAATGTCCGCGGCCCCCAGCGCGGCCGCGTCGATCAGCGTCAGCAGCCGCTGCTTCAGGCCGCCACCAGAGATCCGGCGGTCTCTGGCGGTGCCCGCCGCGCTTATCAGGTGGTCGAGCACCAGCGGCACCGTGCCCCGGCGGTAAAGCAGCCGCGCCAGGTGCACGTCGAAGTGCCCGAGGTAACCCACGACAACGGCGTCGGGCCGGCCGAGGCGGCGAGCCCGCGCCGCCAGCCCGAACCAGCGGCTGGCCAGCCGGGCAACGAGCGTGCCGGCCTTCCACGGCTTCGCAAGCATGTCAACCCGGTCCGCGGTGGACAGCCCGAGCGGTATGTTGCACTCGACGACGTCGACTCCCCTGGCGGCCAGGCCCTCGGCTATGGTCGCGATGCGCGGATGCATCGCGGTGTCGTAAGTACCGAAGATGATGGTGCGCATGATGTCCGTACCCTATCGGCAAGGATGAAGCCTTGAAGGCGCAAGACCTCGCTAAGCGCGTGCTCGGCAGCCGGCTGCTCAAGTTGGCCGTCGTGGTGGCCGCCGTGGGCATCGGCGCGTACGAGATCTCCAAGGAGTGGCGGGAAGTCCACCATGCGCTCGGCCAGATCGGCGTGCTCGCCTGCTTCGAGGCGCTGCTCGTGCTGCTCGTGATGCAGTTCGCCACGCTCCGCCAGTGGCAGTCGCTGCTCGCCGGGCTTGGCTCACCGCTGCGAACGACAACGGCCGGCCGTATCTTCTTCATCGGGCAGCTTGGCAAGTACATCCCTGGCTCGGTCTGGCCGATCCTGACCCAGATGGAACTGGGCGCCCGGGCCAACGTCCCCCGGTTGCGGTCGGGCAGCGCCTCGATCCTGACGATGATCCTGTCCCTGGCCACCGGCCTGCTCGTGGCTGCGGCGACGCTGCCTTTCGCGCACGTCTCCGCCGGTTACGACTGGGTCTTCGTGCTGGTTCCGTTGATCTTGGCCTGCCTCCACCCCAAGGTGCTCAACCCGCTGCTCAACTGGCTTTTCAAGCTGATCAAGCGGCCGGGCCTCGAGCATCCGGTCACGCTCACGATGCTGAGCAGGGCGCTCGCCTGGTCGTTGCTCGCCTGGATCGCCAACGGGCTGCAGATCTGGATCCTCGCCGACAAGCTGGGCGCCCCGGCCGGACGGACCATCCTGATCGCCCTTGGCGGTTACGCGTTCGCCTGGTGCGTCGGCTTCGTGGTCGTCTTCTCACCCGCCGGCGTCGGCGTTCGCGACGTCCTGCTCATCGCCGCCCTCGCGCCCGTGCTGCCCTATGCGCCGGCCCTAGCGGTAGCGCTGGTCTCCCGGGCGGTCAACACCATCAGCGACCTGCTCGTGGCGGGCACCGCCGCGGCGACGCGCGGCTGGGGACGGCGTGACCGCCCGGGCAACGCTCCGGGGGGAAAAGACCAGGCCGCGGTTCCGGCTGAGGCCGCCGCCACCCCGGTCAGCTCAGCGTCCGACAGCGGCGCGCACGGTTAGGTAAGTAAGCGGTCAGCGGCCGAGGACCTGGTACCTGGCCTCGGTGGCTTCCTTCTGCGGCTTCCACCACCATTCGTTGCCGCGGTACCAGTCGATGGTCGCGGCCAGCCCGGCCCGGAAGTCGCCGTAGACCGGCTGCCATCCGAGTTCGGTGCGGATCTTGCTGGAGTCATTGGAATAGCGCAGGTCGTGGCCGGGCCGGTCGGGGACGTGATCGTAGGCAGCTGGGTCCTGCCCGGTCAGTTCGAGGATGAGGCGCATGATCTGCTTATTGCTGCGCTCGTTCCCGGACCCGATCAGGTAGGTCTCGCCGACCTTGCCCTTGGACAGGATGAGGTGGACGGCGGCGTTGTGGTCGTCGACGTGCGTCCACTCGCGGACGTTCTCGCCTGCCCCGTACAGCTTCGGCCTCATCCCGCGCAGGATGTTGGTGATCTGCCGCGGGATGAACTTCTCCACGTGCTGGAAGGGACCGTAGTTGTTGGCGCAGTTGGATATCGTCGCGGCGATACCGAACGACCTTGCCCACGCGCGTACCAGCATGTCCGAACTCGCCTTCGTGGCGGAGTACGGGCTCGACGGGTCGTAGGCCCGGTCCTCCGTGAACTGCTCGGTGCTTCCTAGCGGCAGGTCACCGAACACCTCGTCGGTCGAGATGTGGTGGAACCGGCCGCCGTGCCGGCGGAGCGCCTCGAGCAGGGTGTACGTGCCGATGATGTTGCTGCGGATGAACGGCCCTGGATCGTGCAGCGAGTTGTCCACGTGCGACTCGGCCGCGAAGTGCACGATGAGGTCGGTGTCAGCGGCTACGCGGTTGACCAGTTCGGCGTCGCAGATGTCTCCGTGCACGAACTCCACCTGGCCGGCCACCGGGATGAGCGCCGTACGGTCGCCTGCGTAGGTCAGCGCGTCAAGCACGCGAACCTCGTATTCCGGGTGGTTCCTGACGGTGTAGTGCACGAAGTTCGAACCGATGAACCCGGCCCCGCCGGTGACAAGCATCCGTGTCATGGCTCCGTATCCTTCCTACGCGTCCGCTACGGCCGGGAAGGCGCGGTGCAGGCCGTCTTTCCAGTCGCCGATCGGTGCTAGGCCGGCCGCGTGCCAGGCGGCGTGGCCGAGCACGCTGTAAGCCGGGCGCTTGGCCGGGGTCGGGTATTCGGCGGTAGTGAGGGGTCTCGGAGTCAGCCGCCCGCGTTCTGTATCGCGATGTTGGTTTTCCGCGGCGTGGTGCAGCCGGAAAATCTCTTCCGCCAAGCCAAACCACGTGGTCTGGCCCGAACTGGTCGCGTGATAGATGCCTGCCGGGGCGGCGGAGCCGACGAGGTCGTAGATCTTCGCGGCGACATCGGCGGTCCAGGTGGGCTGGCCGTACTGGTCGGCGACCACGCCGGGGGCGACGTCGCTGCGGGCCAGCCGGAGCATGGTCTTGACGAAGTTCTTGCCGTGCGCACCGTACAGCCAGGCCGTTCGGACGACATAGCTGGCGTTGGGCAGGGCGGCGAGCACCGCCCGCTCGCCGGCCAGCTTGGTGCGACCGTACGCGCCGGCGGGTGCCGGGGCCGCATCCTCCGCGTACGGGACCGTCGCGTCGCCGTGGAAGACGTAGTCGGTGGACGGGTGAACGAGGACTGCGCCGAGGCTGGCGCACGCCGCGGCAAGGTTCGCCGGGCCCTGGCCGTTGATCGCCAGGGCCTCCGCCTCGTTTTCTTCTGCGGCATCCACGGCGGTCCACGCGGCGCAGTTGACCACGACGTCCGGCTTGACCGCCGAGACCGCCGAGGCGGCCGCGGTGCCGTCAGTGATGTCGAGGTCGGCCCGGGTCAGGGCGGTGAACTCCTCGCCCCGAGCGGTCAGCAGCGCCGTCAGGTCGCGGCCGAGCATCCCGGCCGCGCCGGTGACCAGCCAGCGGGTCATGAGCCGATCTGCACTTTGCTGTGGTCGCCGAGGACAAGCCGGTGCGCCCGCGGGACCCGGGGCGCGGGGGTTACCTCCGCGTAATGGCCGATGAGCGACGCCTCGATGCGCCGCACGCCGCGGATGGAGGCGTTCGACAGCACGATGGAGTACTCGATCTCGCTGTCGCCCACCGAGCAGTCCGCGTCGATGGCCGTGAACGGGCCGATGTACGAGCCGGTGATCCGGCTTCCGGCGCCGATGACCGCCGGGCCGACGATCCGCGACCCGGAAACCTCGGCGCCGGCCTCGACCACGACCCGGCCGATGATTTCGCAGGCCTCGTCGACGGTGCCGTCGATCCGCGGTTCCATGCCCTCGAGTACCAGGCGGTTCACCTCAAGCATGTCGGCGACGTTGCCGGTGTCCTTCCAGTACCCGGTGATCGTCGTCGACTTGACGGTGTAGTCGTCCTGGTCGATCAGCCACTGGATCGCCTCGGTGATCTCGAGCTCGCCGCGCCAGGACGGCTTGAGGTTCGTGACCGCCTCATGGATGGCCGGGGTGAACAGATAGACGCCGACCAGGGCGAGGTCGCTCTTGGGCTCCCGCGGCTTCTCCTCCAGGTTCTTGACCCGGCCCGTCTCCGCGTCGAGCTCGGCCACGCCGAACGACCGGGGATCGCTCACCCGGGCCAGCATGATCTGCGCTTCCGGCCGCGTCACGGAGAATTCCTCGACGAGGGCGGTGATCCCGCCGACGATGAAGTTGTCGCCCAGGTACATCACGAAGTCGTCGTCGCCGAGGAAGTCCCTGGCGACGAGGACGGCGTGCGCCAGGCCGAGCGGCGCCTGCTGCCTGATGTAGGTGACCTTGATGCCGAACCTCGAGCCGTCGCCCACGGCCGCCTCGATCGCCGGCGCGGTGTCGCCGACCACGATCCCGACGTCGGTGATCCCGGCCGCGGCGATGGCCTCCAGGCCGTAGAACAGCACGGGCTTGTTCGCCACCGGGACTAGCTGCTTGGCCGACGTGTGCGTGATCGGGCGCAGGCGCGTGCCGGAGCCGCCGGACAGGACGAGAGCTTTCATGGCGGAAAGTGACAAACCTCTCAGAGGTGGCCGGGCGTTCCCGGCCTGTTCTGTGCAGTGCGTGTTCACTCTACGCGTTGGCCGGGCCGTCCCATGCGGTATGCGCGAATGCCCAGCACGTGGCCTCTTCGTTTGCACTCTCCCTATGAGAGTGCTAAACATGGCGTTGGCACTCTCCGCATGAGAGTGACAACCACAACGGCGGGATCGGGCGATGAGGTACCGCCAGGCGGCAGGAAATGACTGCCGTGTGGCGCGTGCCGTCCGTCGCGGGCTTCGACCGGTCCTAACGTACGCCACGGAGGACTGGAACCAATGGCAGCGAAGATGATCGCGTTTGACGAGGACGCCAGGCGCGGCCTCGAGCGCGGCATGAATCAGCTTGCCGACGCCGTGAAGGTAACCCTCGGCCCTAAGGGCCGGAACGTGGTTCTCGAGAAGAAGTGGGGAGCCCCCACGATCACCAACGATGGCGTGTCCATCGCAAAGGAGATCGAGCTCGAGGACCCGTGGGAGAAGATCGGCGCCGAGCTGGTTAAGGAAGTAGCGAAGAAGACCGACGATGTGGCCGGCGACGGCACCACGACGGCGACGGTGCTCGCCCAGGCGCTGGTGCGCGAGGGGCTGCGGAACGTGGCGGCGGGCGCGAACCCGATGTCGCTCAAGCGGGGCATCGAGGCGGCGGTCGAGGCGGTGAGCGAGGAGCTGTCCAAGCTCGCCAAGGACGTGGAGACCAAGGAGCAGATCGCCTCCACCGCGTCCATCTCGGCCGGCGACACCGCGATCGGCGAGATGATCGCCGAGGCGATGGACAAGGTCGGCAAGGAAGGCGTCATCACCGTCGAGGAGAGCAACACCTTCGGGCTCGAGCTTGAGCTCACCGAGGGCATGCGCTTCGACAAGGGCTACATCGCGCCGTACTTCGTCACCGACCCCGAGCGGCTCGAGGCGGTCCTCGAGGACCCGTACATCCTCGTGGTCAACTCCAAGGTCTCGGCCAACAAGGACCTGCTCCCGCTGCTCGACAAGGTCGTGCAGTCCGGCAAGCCGCTGCTCATCATCGCTGAGGACGTGGAGGGCGAGGCCCTGGCCACCCTGGTGGTCAACAAGATGCGCGGCCTGTTCCGCTCGGTCGCGGTCAAGGCACCCGGGTTCGGCGACCGCCGCAAGGCCATGCTCGGCGACATCGCCATCCTCACCGGCGGCCAGGTCATCAGCGAGGAGGTCGGCCTCAAGCTGGACTCCGTCGACATCAACGTGCTCGGCCGGGCCCGCAAGATCGTGGTGACCAAGGACGAGACCACGATCGTCGACGGCGCCGGTGACGCGGACCAGATCGCGGGCCGGGTCAACCAGATCCGCACCGAGATCGACAACACCGACTCCGACTACGACCGCGAGAAGCTGCAGGAGCGGCTGGCCAAGCTGGCCGGCGGCGTGGCCGTCATCAAGGCCGGCGCGGCGACCGAGGTCGAGCTCAAGGAGCGCAAGCACCGCATCGAGGACGCGGTGCGCAACGCCAAGGCCGCGGTCGAGGAGGGTGTCGTGCCCGGCGGCGGTGTCGCGCTGATCCAGGCCGCCCGCACCGCCTTCGACAAGCTGGACCTGACGGGCGATGAGGCGACCGGCGTGCAGATCGTGCGCCGCGCCGTCGATGAGCCGCTGAGGCAGATCGCGATCAACGCCGGCCTTGAGGGCGGCGTCGTGGTCGAGAAGGTGAAGTCCCTGCCCGCTGGCGAGGGCCTGAACGCGGCGAACGGCGAGTACGTCGACATGTTCAAGGCCGGGATCATCGACCCAGCCAAGGTCACCCGCTCGGCGCTGCAGAACGCCGCGTCCATCGCGGCGCTGTTCCTCACCACCGAGGCCGTCATCGCGGAGAAGCCGGAGAAGGCCCCGGCCGCCCCGGCCGGCCCCGGCGGCGGTGACATGGACTTCTAAGTCCATCGCGCGGCAACGCTGCGAAACGGCCCGGA
>Ga0265334_10000368_pt1 | contig 24121 bp, 14 predicted proteins | sample 42023metaG_FD_192442 | JGI IMG/M metagenome (GOLD analysis project Ga0265334, IMG submission 192442) | Rhizosphere microbial communities from Carex aquatilis grown in University of Washington, Seatle, WA, United States - 4-20-23 metaG | ecosystem: Host-associated > Plants > Roots > Rhizosphere... | reverse complement strand
GCCTAGCCCTGCCACCAGCCATGGACTTGATGCACCGCCGCCACTTGAACCGGACGCCACTGGTGTCACGGTATTGAGCAGCACCGAGACTTTGTTGTCGCCGTTATTCGCTACGATAAGGTCACGTTTACTGTCGCCGTTGATGTCGGCCACCGTTACGGAGGACGCCCCAAAACTGGGCGCAGACGTAGAACCGGTCCCAAAGGTTTGCTGTGCCGCGAAGCTGGTCGTAGCGGCGCTTGGCGCGGTGATGTTGAGTAGCACCGAAACGGTGCTGTCGCTGTTCGCCACGATCAAATCAGGTTTACCGTCGCCGTTGACATCGGCCGCGGTTATAGATAACGGGCTAGCGCCGACGGCAAAGGTTTGCTGAACCACGAAGCTGGGTGTAGCGGCGCCTAGCGCCGTGGCATTGAGCAGCACTGAGACGGTCCCGTCACGCCAGTTTGCTGCGATCAGATCGGGCTTGCCGTCGCCATTAAGGTCGGCTGTCGTTACCGAATACGGGTTAACTCCGACCATGAAGGTTTGTGCCGCTGTGAAGCTGGGCATGGCCGCACCCGGAGCGGTGGTATTGAGTATCACTGAGACAGTGTTGACGGAACTATTCGCCACGATCAGGTCGGGCTTACCGTCGCCATTAACATCGGCCGCCGTTACGGAATATGAACCAGTGCCAGTTCCGAAGATCTGCTGTGCCGCGAAGCTGGGCGTGACCGCTCCCGGCGCGGTGGTGTTGAGCAGTACGGAGACGCTGCCGCCGATGTTATTTGCCACGACCAAGTCGGGATTGCCGTCACCATTGATATCGATCGCTATAACAGACGTCGGCTGGCTTCCGGTTGCAAAGGTCTGCAGTACCGCAAAGCTAGGCGTTGCCGCGCCTAGCACTGTGGTGTTGAGCAGTACTGAGACGGTGCCATAGGAGTTTTGATTGGGACCGCCGGCATTCGCCACGATCAAATCGGGCTTGCCGTCGCCATTAACATCGGCTGCCGTTACGGAATATGGATAAGGGCCAGTTACGAAAGTCTGCTGTGCTGCGAAGCTGGGCGTTGCCGCGCCTGACACTGTGGTGTTGAGCAGCACTGAGACGGTGTTGTCGCTAAGGTTTGCCACGATCAAATCGGGCTTGCCGTCGCCGTTGACATCGGCCATCGTCACGGATGCAGGATGGCTGCCGACCGTGAATGTCTGTTGAGCCAAGAAGGTCGCCACAGACCCAACATCTACCGCCGTATCAAGCAGTACCTGGAAATCGCTGTCCTCAGTGCCTAAGGCGTTCGGGGTCATGCTCTTTGGGATTATGGCGTTGCTTTCGGTGGCAAGCAGCACTTTGCCGCTGATCGCTCTGTAGTCAGTACCGTCGACGGCAATGCCATCCTGCGTGTGATTGCTCTGATTGACGTCGTAGCTGGTGCCAGAACCGCGCATCGGGTGGACATTGAGAGCGGCCGCGGTGTCGCCTGCCGTCGCTCCGGCCGATGAAATTCCTAGTGTCGTGTTGGCGCCGTGAGCGGCAAATACGATCCCCAAACCCAGAACCAACATCAGTACGCGAAGTAATGCCGCGCGCATATTCCCTACGTCCATGCTCAATTACTCCTCATCTGCGTGGTGATTCCGAATCAACTCGTTGTTCGGGTTCAGCGGCGGCTTGACCATTTCACAGTTTGCGCAATCGGCAACAGTTTCAGTCAGCCCTAATAAATCGTTCTGGCGATCGGAGTGGCCATAGACCAAAAAACGATGCTGCATGCGCCGAGCCAACTGGTTAAAAACTTCTAACGCGCTTTGTCGGATTATGTTGACCGATACAAGGGCGTCCCGCGCCAAAGCCGGACCGAGAATCGGGACCCCCTTTCGACACCGGAGAGGGTGGCAGACTACGGACCGTCCTTGTCCATCCTCAATTGGCTTCCGGATACCGGACATTCGTGAACTGCAGAAAGGAGCTGTTCAGCCCTGCCCGTCTGAAGCTTCATTCAATTCGCGCATGGCTGACGCAATGATCTCGAATGACCTCAAGCGCTGGTCATGATGATAGACATCAGAAACGACCATGAGCTCGTCTGCGCCGGTCTCTCGCAGCAGTGCCTTGATGCCGGTGCGTACATCGTTGGCATCGCCGACGATTGATCGCACAAGCATTCCGCTTGCTTGCGTGCGTTCCTGGGGGGACCAATAGCTGTCGATGTCATCAATGGGTGGTTTGCTGAGCCCGCGGGAGCCGCGAATTAGATCGGCAAAGGACATTTGCTGCGTGGTCGCGAGCCTTCGCGCCTCCGCCCGGTTCTCGGCGGCAACGATGTTGATGCCGATCATCGCGTACGGCCTCAAGAGCTGCGCCGAAGGTTTGAAGCGGCTCCGGTAGATCTGCAGTGCGGTGAGCAGCATGCCGGGCGCAAAGTGTGACGCGAAAGCATAGGGCAGGCCTAATTCGGCAGCGAGCTGAGCACCGTAGGTGCTCGATCCCAGGATCCACAACGGCACCTGGGTGCCGCCCGCCGGGACCGCCTGAATCAAATGACTTGCGGCGGCGTCGCTGAAATAGCTCTGAAGTTCGATGATGTCTTGAGGGAAGGAATCGACTCCCGCCACCGGGCGGCGCAGCGCACGAATCGTCCGCTGATCGGTGCCGGGCGCGCGGCCAAGGCCGAGATCGATGCGCCCCGGATGCAACTGGGCGAGCGTACCGAATTGCTCGGCAATGATCAGCGGGGCATGGTTGGGCAGCATGATCCCGCCTGCGCCTACGCGGATACGGCTGGTGCCTGCGGCGATATGACTGAGGACGATCGCGGTGGCCGCGCTCGCGATACCCACCGTGTTGTGATGTTCCGCAACCCAGAAGCGCGTATAGCCCCACTGTTCGGCCTGCTGGGCCAGATTGCGGGCGTTGTCGATCGCCCCGCGCGCATCGGTTTCCTGGGTCACCCGCACGAGGTCGAGAATGGAATAGCCAGTCACAGTGTCATGCCTTTGAAATGGCGGCTTATGGCGCGCGGGAACTGCGCAGGTCGGCTAGAAATCGTCTCGGAGTTTGCCGTTCTCAAGTCCGCTGGTGTCATGGACAAACCTTGGGGCCCCGGAGGACGTATTCAACGGAACTATGTACATCCTTCAGGCGTGCCCGGCATCGTCGGGAGATCGAGGGCAGTGGGTCCAAACCGTCTGAGCCTTCGCTTGGCCGTCCGTACGCCCGACACCGGCCATTCGTGAATGATCGGTTAGGGCTGGAACCGCTGGTCGTCGGTGTGTGCCAACACCGGACACTGGCTGCCTGAAAATCCTTGCCGGTCAGCGGACGTTCGTTAGTTGAACTGCTGCCTATGTCCCTGGACGTTCCTGCTCGGCGCTGCTTGAATAAGAACTGAACGAGACGGCTCCAATGCGACAACTCTATTGCACGTTTCAGGGCGCAGCAGTGTCGTGGGATGGTTTCGGACAAGTCGGGTCCTTTTCGATCTGGTTGATGACCCAGTTCTCAGATGTCAAGCGATAGGCTGACGCCCAATAGGGGGAAGCCCCGCGCGCATCAACCGAATAAGCAAAAATGAAGCTTTTTCCGAGAAAATATTTCTCTAGTTGGTCGTCGGATAATGCGCTGTTAGTAGGCGGAATGACTGCCAAGTATCCGTTGCCGTCTTGGAGGGGTTTTCCAAAGAGGAGGCCGTTGCGCATACTCACAGCCAGAGAAATAGTCTCAACTTGATACACGGGAAATGTTCTGATACCAAGGACCCGCTTTATTTGCACCGATAGCTCGACCAGATTGTTAGGGCTACAGTATTCGCCCTCCTTTACGTCTCTTCGGCAATCGCGACTTTTGACTCCCAACACTTCGGCAACGACAACTGCTGATGAATGACAAAGAATTTCCTCCTCCGTCGCTGCAATAGCTAAAGCCCGCACTGGCGCAAATAGCAAGCACGAAATCGCAAGTGTAAGTAATTGTCGTTTCATTAACGCTAAAGAAATTGAACTACCTGTTTACGGGCATTACCTACAGGACTATTGGTATCCATCCAGAACAGTTTCCTACTGGAGATCGTTCTGGCGGAAGGGGTATTAGGCACCGCCAAGTACTACACAGACAAGCCACGCAACAAATCCGCTGTAAGCGAATATGGTAAGACCGACCGCCATGACTGTATTTCTGATTTGGACTCCCATGATGCCGAAAATGCCACCTATTAAGGCGGCTACTGGGGTCGCCCATAATAAATGTTGGGTGATTCCAGTAATGGCCGAATCCTTGGAGGCATTTACTTTTGATGCCGCAGTAATAAAGATCATGGCGCACGAAGGCACGCTTCCGATGATCGCAAGTGAGTCTAGTACTAAGCACAAACCTAATGCAATCGAGTTCTTCGACTTCAATGTGGCCTGTTGACCTTCGGATAAATATGACTTTTTCGTTTCTCGACTTTGGAAATCGTATCCGCAGTCACACCGAAGAGCAGTTAGTGTGCTGATTAACCCGCACTTCGGACATTTAATTACAGGTGCCTGCATAAAGCGCAATGATTATTGAGCCACATTGAAAAACATTCTCACACCGGTCCAATACGATCTCCCATGGTCTGGATTCATGATATCCCACAGAGCAGAGAATTTACGCCTGATTCATTTTTTCGCAAATGGCACCCGATCGGAACAAGCTCGGCAGCCCGCCGCAAAGCTGACTTTCGCGACCGTCGGCTTTGGGCTGATCACTACGACATTCGGACCTTCTTTGGCAGCTTGCCATAGGCAACCGGTCAGAGTCGATTTCTTTCCACAGATTCAAAGCAGAGTTAAGCAGCAGCCCTGATGGATGGTGTCGGCCAGATTGGAGAGCCAGTAGTGTCCTGGCTCCGCTCCCCCCACCAGCCATTCGATCAACTCAATCAATGGTGCGCCGAGCGGCGACCCAGGTGTGGAATTCGGGATCTTCGAATCGGTAGGCTCCGTGGTCGATACGGGCCATCAGTTGGAGCTTAGGGCCCGTTAGCCTTCGAATCGATGTCCTGGGTACGCTGGCGGTCACGTCACGAGCGCCGAGCAGATCCTGAAGCTGCTTGAGCGCCTGAGCTCCGTAAAGGTCGTGCACACCGCGGGCCGCCAATAGCAGTATGGCCCGGTCGGAACGGCTTAACTGCTTCCATATTTTGGCGTAGCCCGAATCGTCGCTGATCCGCGCCAAGGTATACTGCAGTGCGTGCTCGGGCCCCTGGTCTTGGTACATCAAGTAGCGTTCGATGTACCAGCGAAAGAACTCCGGTGTTTCCTTCAATGAGATAAACGCATTCAACGCGACGTCCAGCTTCAAGGGATGTCTGGCCAGAGTGGCCAGCTGCTTGACCATTGCCTCGACAAATTCGCGCCCCAGCAACGGGAAGGGCTCCAGCGGAGCCCAGTTATAGAACGGCGCTGACGCGCGCGAGAACATCTCCCGCAGGGCCGCTTCGGACGATCCCGCAAACAGCACTTTTATGCCAGGCTTGCGAATGTCCAGACCCGCACGGAGCGAGTGCGCCACTGCCTTGTGTTCAGGAACGGCGAGCACCTGCGCTTCGTCAACGACCAGCAGCAGGCGTTTCTTGGCCTTATCAGCTGCCTGTAGGGCGGCTTGAATGGCTGGCACCGCCACCTTCTCCTGTTCAGCCAGATCCATCTCGATGGAACCTTCGATGCCCATAGGCAACTTGCCGCCGCCTTTGAGGTTCCGAATCGGAGTGTTCAGGTCTGCCCAGAATTTGCTCAATCCCTTGGGCCGTGTGGCCATTACAATGGCGGTGGCGAGTGCTTGGCCGGGGTGATCGGTGGCATCCCAGAGGTTGGTATAGGCCGCCAAGTAACCCGCGTGTAGTGCGGCGGGTAGCAAGTCGTGCTTCAAAAACTCGCTTTTGCCCATTCGGCGACGGGCAAAAAGACCTCGGGCGGAGGTCAAGCCGAGGTCAAAACCCTGCAGGTAGGCCTGCGCCAGATCCGGGCGCGGGAAGTGCCAAGGGTCGGTCAGCTCGCTCATCCGACATATTCTGACAGGGTTCAGTCAATTGACAAGCGAATGTCGCAAATGGTCGGGACAAAACATCCCCTTAGGACGTGAGCGCCGCCGACGGCGGCACAGTTGCACGTAAGCTGGAACATGGAGCACCGATCGGTAATTACGGGCAAAGGGCGGCGGAAATATCCCCGAAATATTTTGCGACGCATTCTATAGTTGATTAGAGCCTTCCGCCCTTCGGGCGGACCGTGTCGTCGTCGCGATGCGATCAAGCCGCGATGCGTCTCGCCCCTGACGGGCATAGCCACTGGGCCTTATCGGGGAGTTATTCGATAGACGTTACGATGACGCACCAGGAGATTCCGCGATGACTCCCCCGCTTGACGAACGCCGGCGCTGGCTGGCGCTCTACGTGCTGTGCATGGGCGTGCTCATGATCGTGCTCGACACGACGATCGTGAACGTCGCCCTGCCCTCGATCCGCCGGGATCTGCGCTTCACGCAGACCTCGCTGGTGTGGGTGGTCAACGCCTACATGCTGACCTTCGGCGGCTTTCTGCTGCTCGGCGGGCGGCTCGGCGATCTGTATGGGCATCGCCGGCTGTTCCTGATCGGACTCGCCTCGTTCACGGCGTCGTCGTTCGCCTGCGGGTTGTCGACGACACAGACTGCGCTGATCGTCGCGCGTGCCGTGCAAGGCGTCGGCGGCGCGGTGGTCACCGCGGTGGCGCTGTCGCTGATCATGGATTTGTTCACTGCGGACGCGGACCGCGCCAAGGCGATGGCAATCTACGGCTTCGTCTGCTCCGGCGGCGGCGCGCTCGGCGCGTTGCTCGGCGGCGTGCTGACCACCGCGCTCAACTGGCATTGGATTTTTCTGGTCAATATCCCGATCGGCACTGCGGTGTACGTGGCCTGCCTGCGCCTGATTACGCCGGATCACACTGACGCGAGAGAAACGCAGCTCGACGTCGCGGGCGCGCTGACGGTGACGGCGTCGCTGATGCTCGCCGTCTACGCCGTGGTCAACGGCAACGAGGCGGGCTGGACTTCGGTGCAGACGCTCGCGCTGCTCGCCGCCGCGGCAATCCTGCTCGCCACGTTTCTGATTATCGAGGCGCGCGTAAGCCATCCGCTGATGCCGCTGGCGATGTTCCGGCTGCGCAATGTGGTCGTCGCCAACATCGTTGGCGTGCTGTGGGCGGCGGGCATGTTCGCGTGGTTCTTCATCTCGGCGCTTTATCTTCAGCTCGTGCTCGGCTACGACGCGCTGAAGGTGGGGCTCGCGTTCATTCCGGCGGATCTGGTGATGGCCGCGTTCTCGGTGAGCTGGTCGGCGAAGATCGTGGCACGCTTTGGCCTACGCGCACCGGCCGCGGTCGGCCTGCTGCTGGCAGCGGCGGGCCTGGCGCTGTTCGCGCGCGCGCCGGTCAGCGGCACTTTTATGCTCGACGTATTGCCCGGCATGATCCTGCTCGGCTTCGGCGCCGGCATCGCGTTCAACCCGGTGCTGCTCGCGGCGATGAGCGACGTTTCGCAGAAAGATTCCGGGCTCGCCTCCGGCATCGTCAACACGGCGTTTATGCTAGGCGGTTCACTCGGACTTGCGGTGCTTGCGAGCGTCGCGGCGGCACGCACGCAGGCCACCGGCACGCTCATCGCCGGCTATCACCTCGCCTTCGTCGTCGGCGCCATCTTCGTCGTGATTGCCGCGGTTATCGGCGGCGCGTCGATCCGGACGCGCGGTGCGCCCGTCACGTTAAGCTGAAGGCATGTTTTCGGTAGAATCGCGCGCGCTGCCGGAGGGTGCCTTGCTGGCGCGATACTGAGGGTCGGTCTGATTTTGGTGAAAAAGTCCCGGTAGCGGCCTCGTTGAAAGACGAAAAATAGAGGGCACCTCACAATATGTCAGCTCACCCTAACCTACGCTCGCTTAGATATCGTTTCAGCGTACCGAAAATGTCGTGGCCGCTCAGACAGTCATAGCGGATGCGGATCAATCTTGTTTTAAAAAACGACGCATTTCGATCCGTATACCAAATCATTAAGTGAAACAAACCACGGCTACCAGTTAAATTAATCGATCTTATGCATCTCCATGGAATCGCTTTGTTCTTATACATCAGAAAATTGCGATCAACTTGCAGCGCGGGAACATCCAGCCTGGAAAGGGCTATAGCGTATTCCACAAATCCTGGTGCGAGTAACAAAACGCAAGGTATGAGCGGGAGCAAGGTTCGTATGGTGATTATCCAAGGGGCGCTTCGGTTCATATTTAATGCGTTTAATACGACAAGTGTGCCAACTATAATCACTGCGATAAGCAGTACTACAAATCGCGCCACCATCCAAATCGCATGAGTTTTTGAATAATAGATTTCCATTTGTTCGGGAAGAGGTGGCGGCGGAATGAATTTCCAACCGCGAAGGGATTCCTCGGCAGATCTTCCAATACGATACATTACGTAACCCCACACAATCGGGGCTAGAAGAATTGCAGCGACCACTAGTACCGAAGATTGCATAGGGCGTTGGTCATGCATATTTCGGCGGCCGGGAGAATGAAGTATCGATACTGCGGCACAAACAGCCGGCCCATTGTGCTTATTTCGCGCACTGTTCTCCCGGGCACACCCAATGGAGCGTTATGCGCTCCCTACTCGAAGCATACGCCCCACACGAGACATCGGTAAACGTCACGCGTGGGCTGTTCTCACAAAACAGATTGATGTCGTGCGGATGGGCAGACAGCGTAAGTCAGCCATTAGTCCGACGGCCACGGCCGAGCGATCGGTAACAAGAAATCCAGATACAAACATATCGCCGTGAGCCAATATCCGCTTGCGGGCAGGTTCATTCAACTCCAGGACTGCCGTTAGCCGGCTCAATCGACCACGCCCCCAATTTGCCGAGACTCGCAGCGAGCTGAAGCCGCGCCACGCGCCAGTCCGACAGAGCCTGGATGCGCTGCTGCTGCGCGCTGGCAAGCGCACTCTGTGCGTTGAGCAATTCCAGAATATTGCCGGCGCCACCCTTGTAGCGCTTCTGCGACGCGTCGAAGGATTCCTCAGCGCTGCTCAGCAGAATTTCTGAGTTACTGAGATTGTCAGTATTGGTCTGTAATATCTGATAGCTGTTCCAGACTGTTTGCGCGACCTGCTGCTCGGCCTCATTGAGCGTCTCGCGCTGCAGTTCAACCTGGGCACGGGCTTGTTCGGTCGGCGCACGATGCAAGAGCGCGTCCGACAGCGGCACGTCGACCTGAAGTCCGAAATACGAAGTCCCTTGCGTTGCTGACAGCGGCGGCTGGCCCAAACTTGGACTGATCGGCTGGTTGGAGCGAGTGGATTTTGCGATGAAGCTGAAGCTCGGCAATCCTTGCCGGCGCGCCGCTTTCTCACTGGCCACAGCGGCTGCCAGTTCTTTCTCGGCTTGTACGACACTCGGATGCGCGCGCTTGGCGTCCTCGATCAATTCGCGCAAGGATTGCGAAAACTCGCTGTCAGCCAGGATCTGATCGCTAGCCATTGGCAGCTCCAGCGCACGATCGGGATCCAATCCCATGTCGATGGCCAACGCACCCAGCTTGGTTCGAAAATCCCCGTCGGCTTTGACGCGATTGACGATAGCCTGGGCGTGGGCGGTGCGAGCCTGCAGTTGATCGCTGATGGCGGCGACACCCTTGCTGACCCGGGCACGGGCCGCACCTTCACTTTCCGCGGCACTTTGCTCGATCCGGGCCGTGGCATTGCGGCTGGCCTGGGCAGCCTGGGCGTCGTAATAATCCTTGGCGGCCTGTACGAAAGCCTGCTGCAGATTCACATCGAGGTTGGCTTGAGCCGCCGCCAGCAGATCACGGGCATTTTCGAGTTGCGCGCCACGCCGTCCGAAGTCGTATAGCACCCAGCTCAGCGACAGGCTGGTGTTTTGCGTGACCGAACGACTGTCGGTGCTCAACACCGGAACATCGCGCACATGGGTGTTATTAGTCTGCCGAATATCCTGCCAGCTTCCGGAGATGGTCGGAAAATAGTTTTCCTTGCCGGCCATGACCTGCGTCGCCCGCACCCGGATCCCGGCCCAGGCCTCGCGTGTCTTCGGATCGCGGCATAGGCTACGCGTCACCGCTTCAAATAGTATCAATGGAGTCCCCACCGCTCCAAACGCACACGGCTCACCGTTCTGGGAAACATCCATCAGCGGCGACGCTGGTGACTTCGGTATACCTTCCAACAAAGGTCCGGGCTCGTCTTGCGCTGCAAAGACCTTCGTGGTAACCAGGCACGCGACAAGCGCGGCCGCAACCCTGCGCGGCATAGACTTTCTTTTCCAATGGGTGGGGATCGGGCGTAACCGCAGAATGATGCGCTCGCGCGAGAGCGAAATAAATAGAGTGTTCGTTTCCGCACGTGCCAGCTAGAATCGCGGCGCCGCGGATCGTTGAGATGTACCAATCCGGGATCATCCGTTTCGTGTTCTTAATAAGGGCTTAGGGAGTCGTACATGGGGGACCTGCCCGTCGCGGGCGCCGCCGAAGACGCGGGACTGGTTGCGCTGGTGCTGATCGCGCGCTTGCACGGTATTGCCGCCGACGCCGCGCAGATCCGTCATCATGCGGGGCTTGCGGATCGCCAGTTAGGAGACGGTGATCTGCTGATCGCCGCCAAGCGTTTGGGGCTGAAAGCCCGGGTCATACCATTCAATGTCGAGCGCCTTGCACATACCCCGCTGCCGGCGCTGATCCTCGACAAGGAAGGCAAGCACTTCATCCTTGCCCGTCTCTCGAATGACAAGGCGCTGATTCAGGAAGGCAACGGGACCCCGCCGCAAATCGTCTCGCTTGAGCGCCTCGCCGAACGCAGCACCGGGCGCGTGGTGCTTTTCGCGTCGCGCGCTTCACTGGCCGGCGATCTCGCGCGCTTTGACTTCTCGTGGTTCATTCCGGCGATGGTCAAGTATCGCCGGCTACTGCTGGAAGTACTGGCAGTGTCGCTCCTGCTGCAAATCTTCGGGCTGGTATCGCCGCTGATGTTCCAGGTGGTGATGGACAAGGTACTGACCAACCGGGCTTTTAGTACGCTCAATGTGATCTGTGTCGCGCTTCTCGCCAGTGCGATCTTCGAAACCGTTCTGACCGGATTGCGTAACTATATTTTCGCGCACACGACCACGCGAATGGATGTGGAGCTTGGCGCACGGCTGTTCCGGCATCTGGTCAATCTGCCGCTCGGCTATTTCACAGCGCGCCGCGTCGGCGACACCGTCGCGCGCGTGCGTGAGCTCGAAAACATCCGCAACTTCCTGACCGGCCAAGCCCTGACGGCGGTCATTGATTTGATGTTTTCGGTCGTATTTCTGGCGGTGATGGCGCTTTACAGCCTGCTGCTGACGCTGATCGTGGTGCTGTCTTTACCGCTGTATGCGATCGTCTCCGGATTACTGAATCCGCTGTTTCGCGCACGGCTGAATGCGAAGTTTTCACGCGGCGCCGACAACCAGGCGTTTCTGGTGGAATCCATATCCGGCATGGAAACGCTGAAGGCGCAGGCGGTCGAACCGCAATTTGTGCGCCGCTGGGACCATCAACTCGCCGCCTATGTGGCGGCGGGATTTCGTGTCGCCACACTCGGCAATATCGGCCAGCAGCTGATTCAGCTGATCGGCAAGCTTGTTACGGTGCTGACCTTGTTCTTCGGTGCCAAGCTGGTTATCGACGGCAAGCTGACTGTTGGGCAACTGGTTGCATTCAACATGCTGTCCCAGCGGGTTTCCTCGCCTGTGCTGCGGCTGGCACAGCTGTGGCAGGATTTCCAGCAGATCGGCGTTTCGATGCAGCGGCTCGGCGATATCCTGAACGCGCGTACCGAGCTGCCGCCGAACTCGCAGTCGCTGCCGGCGCTCACCGGTGCGATCGCCTTCGAGGATGTTCGCTTCCGCTACCGGCCAGATAGCCCGCTGGTGCTGCACGGCGTTTCCCTGCAGGTCGCGGCAGGCGAAGTGATCGGCATCGTCGGCCGCTCAGGCTCCGGCAAAAGTACGCTGACCAAGCTGCTGCAGCGCTTGTATATCCCCGAGCACGGCCGCATTCGGGTCGATGGCATCGACTTGACGCTGGCCGATCCGGCATGGCTACGGCGCCAGATCGGTGTCGTGCTACAGGAGAATGTGCTGTTCAACCGATCGATCCGCGAAAACATTCTCATCGCCGATCCTGGTTTACCCGTTGAGGTGGCGATCCGCGCCGCCAAACTCGCCGGCGCACACGAATTCATATGTGAATTGTCCGAAGGCTACGACACCATGGTCGGCGAGCATGGCTCCGGTCTATCCGGCGGCCAGCGGCAACGCATCGCCATCGCACGCGCCCTGGTCACTAATCCCCGCATCCTGATCTTCGACGAGGCGACCAGCGCCCTCGACTACGAAACCGAACGGGTCATCCAGAACAACATGCCGGCCATCTGCCAGGGACGCACCGTGATCATCATTGCGCATAGGCTGTCGTCCGTCCGCCGTGCGCACCGCATCATTGCAATGGATAAAGGCGCCATTGTCGAATCCGGCCAACACGATGAGCTCATGAAGCGCGGTGGGTATTACGCTCATTTGATTTCGCTGCAGAGCGGTTAGTTTTCCTTCCCTAGAAACATGCGTTGTACACCGTATATCCGACCGAATTCCGATGCGACTGAAGCTTGAAGCCTACCGAGACTTGCTGAGTCGCTACGCTCAAGTGCTGCGCCGCAGCTGGGATCTGCGTCGGGAACTCGATCCACCGCGACGTTTACCGGATGAAATCGCCTTTTTGCCCGCGCATCTGGAAATCGTCGAAGCGCCAGTTCACCCTGCGCCGCACTGGACCATGCGTGTGATCGCGCTCCTCGCCCTGGTGATCGTTGTGCTAGCTGCGTTCGGCCATCTCGACATCGTCGCGGTTTCGCAGGGCAAGCTGGTGCCAAACGAACGTGTGAAGGTGATTCAGCCCGCGATCACGGGTGTCGTGCGCAGCATTCTTGTGCAGGACGGCGAGCATGTCGAGGCGGGCCAGTTGCTGATGGAGCTGGATCCAACCCAGGCCGCCGCCGATACGGATAAAGCCAAGGCGACGAGATTGGATGCCGATCTGGCCGCGGCGAGAGCGCAAGCCCTGCTCGAGGCACAATCACGTGATCATTCGCCGATGGTCGGCCCGGTTCCGAATGTATCGCCAGAACGGCAGACCGAAACCCAGCGTTACGCCGAAGGGCTTTATTTGGAATACCGCGGCAAACTTGCTTCACTACACGCCGAGCTCGCAAAGCGACAGGCAGAACTGGCGACCACGGAAGCGGAAATCGACAAGCTTAAAAAGACCGCTCCACTGTCTCGGCAACAGGCCAGCGACTATCAATCCCTGTCCACCGGCAACTATGTCGCCAAGCACGAATACCTCCAAAAGGAGCACGACGCGATTTCCGAGGAACAGGAACTCATGGCCCAGATCAGTCACGCACATGAACTGACGGCTGCGATCAACGAACAGAAAAGCGACATCGAAACGACGACCGCTACGTTTCGTCGGCAACAGCTGGAAGACCTGGATAAGGCACAACAGGCCTTGGCGCAATCGCGCGAAGATCAGACCAAGGCAGTCGTGCGCCAAGCGCTCATGCGGATGACGGCACCAGTGTCCGGAACCGTGCAGCAACTGGCGGTGCATACCGTGGGCGGTGTAGTCACCACTGCCCAGGCGTTACTGGAGATCGTTCCAGAGGATACGCTGGAGGTCGAAGCCAATGTCGAGAACAAGGATATCGGCTTTGTCGAGGTGGGACAGGAAGCCATCGTCAAGATCGAAGCGTTTCCGTACACGCGCTATGGTTACTTGAAAGGAACCGTAATTTCGGTTTCCAACGACGCGGTGCAAGACAAGAAGAAGGGGCTGCTGTTTGTGACACGAATCAGGCTGCCGACGAATCGGATTCGTGTCGAAAACAAATGGGTGAATCTGACGCCGGGCATGGAAGTGACGGCGGAGATCCGCACCGGCAGGCGCTCCGTTGCGGAATACTTCTTAAGCCCATTGGTTAAAACAACGTCTGAAAGCCTACGCGAACGCTAATAAGCAAACGGGCGCTGCTAAGCGGTCGCGGTAAGCTCCCGTAATTTAGAAAAACCCTCTCCGCGTTGCCGCGGAGAGGGAGCATCAAGCAAGCTTACCTTCGATGGATTAGTGCCAGTTGGCCGCGAGCACTGGAGCAAGAGCGCTCTGGTAATCCGTCGGCAGCGTCGTCTGTCCCGCGCTGGGCGGCGCAAATGCGGCCATCGCATTGACCAGATTATCAACTTGGCTCGCCAGCAACACATGGCCATCGCCGGCATCGATCTGCGCCACCTGATTCGTAGTCCCCTGATACCAGTTGGTAATCGTTTCGGTATCCGACGTGCCGATAATGTTGATCCTCAAATCGTTACCGGATTGCTGGAACCACAGCTGATCAGCCGCAATGTCGGACGCATACTGGATCTGATCGGTATTGCTGCCCGATAGCGTCTCGATTACCTGATCGGAACCAGAGTCACGTGCGAACGTAAAGGTGTCACTGCCGTTACCCATGCTTAGAATTGAAGCACCCGCGGCACTGGCATAGAGCTGATGGCGATCGCCATTTGCATCGATACCGTAGCTGCTGGAACTGCCATCGGCGTAGTTCGCCGTGCCGCTCGAAGCGCCGTTCGGTCCGTAGGCGTCGTTGCCAGTCGAACCGTCACTTCCCGTCCAGCTGTCGGCAGTGAGGGCACCGCCGGTGTAGTCGTACGTCGTCGAGCTGCCGGCGGCCGTGACGTTTGTCCGCTCACCGGTGCCGCTGCCATCCAGGTTATAGCTGCTCGAGCTGCCATCAGCGTAAGTCGCCGTGCCGCTCGATGCGCCGTTCGGCCCGTAGGCGTCGTTTCCAGTCGAACCGTCACTTCCCGTCCAGCTATCGGCAGTGAGAGCACCGTCGGTGTAATCGTACGTCGTCGTACTGCCTGTGTCGGTCACGTTCGTGCGTTCGCCGGTACCGCTGCCATCCAGGCTATAACTGGTCGAACTGCCATCAGCATAAGTTGCCGCACCGCTCGACGCGCCGTTCGGTCCATAGGTATCGCTGCCGCTCGAACCGTCGCTGCCGGTCCAGCTGTCGGCAGTGAGGGCATCGCCGGTATAGTCGTACGTCGTAGAGCTGCCGGTGGCAGTGACGTTTGTACGTACACCGGTGCCGCTGCCGTCCAGGTTGTAGCTGCTTGAGCTGCCGTCAGCGTAAGTCGCAGTGCCACTCGATGCGCCGTTCGGCCCATAGCTATCGCCACCGCTCGAACCGTCGCTGCCGGTCCAGCTATCGGCAGTGAGGGCATTGTCCGTGTAGTCGTACGTCGTCGAGCTGCCGGTGGCAGTGACGTTTGTACGTTCACCGGTGCCGCTGCCGTCCAGGCTGTAGCTGCTCGAACTGCCGTCAGCGTAAGTCGCCGTGCCGCTCGATGCGCCGTTCGGCCCATAGGTATCGCTGCCACTCGAACCGTCGCTGGTCGTCCAGTTATCGGCAGCGAGAGAATTGTCCGTGTAGTCGTACGTCGTCGAGCTGCCAGCGGCGGTGACGTTCGTGCGTTCGCCGGTACCACTGCCATCCAGGCTGTAGCTGCTCGAACTGCCGTCAGCGTAAGTCGCCGTGCCAGTCGAGGCGCCGTTAGGTCCATAAGAATCACCGCCGCTCGAACCGTCGCTACCGGTCCAGCTGTCGGCAGTGAGGGCATTGTCCGTGTAGTTGTACGTTGTCGAGCTGCCGGTGGCAGTGACGTTTGTACGTTCACCGGTGCCGCTGCCGTCCAGGTTGTAGCTGCTTGAACTGCCGTCAGCGTAAGTCGCACTGCCGCTCGATGCGCCGTTCGGCCCATAGGTGTCGCTGCCGCTCGATCCGTCGCTGCCAGTCCACTGATCGGCCGTCAGAGCGCCGCTCGTATAGTCGTAAGTTGTCGAGCTGCCCGTTTCGTCGTTATTGATTGTGATGCTGACCAGATTACCGTCAGCATCGTAGTTGTCGGTCGTAAGTAAGCCGAGCGGATCATCCCCGATAAAGCTACTCGCAAACGTGCTGTAACTGCCGTCCGCATAATTTGTGGTTCCGGTTTGGGACCCATCTGCGGCATACGTGTAATTGCCATGTGAGCCATCAGTGGCGGTCCAAACGTCTGTCTGTACGCCGTCAGCGCCAAACGTAAAGGTATCCGATGAGGTTGTGCCGTCCCTGTTGTGCTCATAGGTTTGAGTCTCCCAGGAGCCGTCCGCATTTATTACATACTTAGCATCCTGCTCATCGGTGCCAGCGCTGTTCGTAGAGATTGATTGGTTGTCGTAGCCACCGTTTGCATACGCGTTGTCATTTTCGTAATACGTGCTGCCATCGGAATAATTTGTCGTCGCGACATACGTTGACGAGCCGTCGGCATTTGTAATTCTGTCCTTTGAATATCCTGATCCATCGGCGTTAAGCGCAAACGCGGAATAATTTGTCGATCCGTCAGCGTTCTTGATCAGCTTCGTCTCAAATTGATCTACAGTCCCATTTGTATACTGCGTCGTTCCCGTGTCGTCATATGATCCATCAACATAAGTCTTATCGTCCTCATTATATGTTGAACCATCGGAATTCTGACGATCCGTTGTTGTCTCGTGCGATCCATCTGAATTTGTAAAATTATTTACAAACTGATTGTATTCCTGAGTACCGCTAGCACTTAATGCGAACGAAATCTGACCACTCGACTGTCCTGTCGCGTCGACAAAGTTCTCTGATGTCACTGTCGAACCATCACTCAAAACAGTGATGTTCAGTACGTCTCCAGAGCTACCGGAACTACTTTGGGTATCCTGAAATTGAATGTCGCCATTCGCCATTTGCTCAGAATTTATTATGTCTTTTGATCCATCTGTTCCATCTACCTCTTCGGAATACGTGCTCAGACCAGAGCTATCCGTCTGTATAGACACATTATCGGTTGAGCCATCAACGCTTGTTGAATCATCAACCAACTGACTGGACCCATTAGTATTATCTGTAAACGATTTTGAAAAAGTTGACCCATCTGCGAATTTCTTGGAATCATTTTCAATGCAAGTACCGTCACTTGCGACAGACTCACTTGTAGTTTCCGACGACCCATCCGCATTTACCTTTTTGTCCTGGTACTCCGAGCTCCCGTCGGCAGCCAGTGACCATGTAACGCTGTCAGTTGACCCATCAACTGCAGTCGTTACTTCTGATGCAGAATAGGACCCGTCAATGGCTTCGACATTGTTCGTGAACTTCTCATAGGAACTGGAGCCGTCGCTATTATTTAATTGATCTTGATAAACCAAAACTCCATCAGCAGAATCATGTTCACTAATTGTTTCGGTTCCACTCGAATCGGAGATTGCCTCGCTAGAGTCCTCCGAACCGTCTGCATATATGGTCCCGCTTACGACATCACTTGAACCATCAACGTTGACGGTTCTTGTGCTGTACGACGTCTGGCCATTGAGTTGAGTAAAACTTTGACTCAGGGTAGATCCATCGGTGTTCACAATGTCCTTTTGCCAGGATGAGAATCCGCCAGTTCCGTCGGTTGCAACTGCCGACGACGAGGAACCGTCGCTGTTATGCTGATTGTCCCTTGTTGTTACCGTCCCGTCAGCCAAACGAGAATAATCAATTTCTTCATACGAACCGTTAGCAGAAGAGATGCTTTCACTGGAAGCCACATTACCATTGGGATCTATCGTGACGTTCTTGTCGTCCGAAGAACCGTCCGCGTTGACTTTGTAGTCACTCGATGTAACGAGTCCGTCAGGATTCGAGGAAAAGTTCGTGTCCTCGCTAGACCCATCCGCGTTGTGCGTAAGATCTCCCGACGTTGCAGTTCCATCCACAGCAACAGACCAGTCTTGGCGCTCATACGATCCATCGCTATTTTTTGTTTCCGTGTAGCCGGATTGAGCGCCATCCGCCGACTTCGTTAGGCCTTGAATAAGTGCGGATCCATCGGCATGACTCGTTGCATAATACCAAGTCGCATCACCACCAGTCAGCGTATAGGAGCTATTTAGAGTGGCCCCGGTGGACGAAGAATATTGATCTTCATTGAAAATGACATTGCCATTTTGGAAAATCTCTTCTGACCGATTATCGTACCAACTTGGAACAAAGCCCTTTGCTCCTCCGGTTATGTCATCAAAACTAGTTGTATTTCCAGAGGCATCTGTATACGTAAGGCTATTTTCAAGTGTGTCCGTTGATTCGTTATAGTAATTATTAATATTGGAGTATGGCTCAGATACAAGTGACGAAAGAATTGGATCGAGGATTCCGGACAAACTATTAATCGCGGCATCGGAAGATGAAAGATCAACGACGTACTCGCCTGTTTTACTTCCGACGAACGCCGAATAGGCGATGATTCCTCCGACTGTGAGCGTTGCGACAACTCCTAATCCAGCGATTTCGGGTGCCGCGGCCACAACAAGCGTACCCTCTATAACCGATTGTGCAAGCGAGGCGGTAACTAGCCCGGCTTCGGCCCCTACACCCGCTTTCAAAATTGCCAGATTCCTTTTTGTGGGATCACTTTCGGCCAAGCCTTTTTCAACAATTTGGTACCCACTAAAAATCACGCCGGCTGTACCAGCAAATTTCGTTACAAATGGCGCAAGTCCTGACAATGACGGACTTATGCTTCCAATGTCTGATCCTCGAACTTCGGCAAAAAAATCAATCAAAGATGATCCAATATCCGGCGCGGGTGGCACCTCTTCAATACTATTGAGCCACGGCGTTACTAAGTTGGATCCTGAACTACTGTCGGCCATTTTCTATCTCCCTAATTTAAGGATTTTCTTTGAGAAAAAGATAAAATCAAGAACCACCGGAAAAAGTAAAAACGGAAATCCGTATACCCATCCGCCTATCATCAGCGTCAGCATAATAAATTTGTTGTGATTTACTCCCTGCGATCCGGCAATTGCGGGATCCTTCGCCAACGACAAGCTTGCAATTAAAATAAATGCGAAAAATGCACTATTAATTAGATCAAACTTAAGGACCGAAAAAACACCTTCCGCTTTGATTTTCTCCTCCCGCCGTAAAAAATATTTATCGATTAAGTTATTTTTGTAATAGTGATGGATATAACCTATCAGTGAGGAAAAAAAGCAGAAGGGAAGTGCAGCAATAAAAAGTGTCGTCGTGACGGGAAAATCAGACGCAGCGGCATACCGGCGAATCACTTGAAAATTCTCGGAAAGAAATTGATGGAAACCCAAAGAATCGATTTTCTCCCAATAATTTTCCGGAACCGCACAAATCAGAATCAACACTATAGTGGGATATAGAGTGAACTTTGGGGTCGAAAATATAGCCGTAGTCAGCCGATTCATTTCACGTCCTTTACGAAAAATAACGACCGAATCCCAGTGAGCTTTACATTCGGCCCACAATTTTAAGAGGTTGCTTCACCTGTGCGCCACAAGTACTTCGGCGTCCCCCTTGCGCCTCCAACTCCATTGTCGGCGGTGAACGCGACAACGGCCACGATGCTATACGCGCTTTGCGAGCCTGCAGCTGGCGACGGATGCGAGGGCTAACCAAGGTCAGCCCGCGTATCCGAGACGACAGCACACGGTTCATGTTCTCGTTTCCGACATATCGCGCCTTACGCCTCGGTGGCTGATCAATGCTTTCCACGGCATCCGCAGCATTGGGAGACCACCACTTACAACGCTCCGCGTCGGATGACGCAAGTTCTTACGTTCATCAGGCACGTAGCCTTCCATTTCAAAATGAGCCCGTGCATCGCCGCACGTGCATGTACGGACATTAATTAAATACGTAAAAGCCAAATGAACTCTGCCAACTCAACAATGCGGATTGGCAAAATCGCTTGTGCCTAGCGCGACGCATGTGCTCAGACGTCACCCATGCGGAAATCTCCCCGCCATGTATTTCTACTGCGAAATTATTACAGGACTGCTATCTTTCCCGAGGGCCGTTCTGTAGCCATGCGCCTACAACTTAACTCATGCGCCAACTCTTCTAACACCACAATATCAGCGAAACTGTTCCATTGGCATACTGCCTAGTTTGAAATTCCTCATTCAACGGCACTCAACTTGCCTTCGTTTCCATCGGAACCCCTGTCGACTTCTTATTGGGACTCAGAATTGCCTGCTGGAATTAACATCGCCAAATGGTCTTGCACCTCTTCCAGTGTGGTTTCCGGTACAGCGAAATAGTCACAGATAAAGGTACGAAACAGTGGCGCCACAAATTGTGAGTCCCTACCCTTTTCGGAATATTCGCGCACGACTCGGCCACCTAGTTTCATGACGTGATCGGCGAACGCACGCTCTAGATTTTCGCGGCTGGCGTCGTCACATTTCTGATGCAGTTCCTGCGCTTTTCGCAAGCGAATGTCGTAGGGCGCCGCATCACGTGCCTTGCGCACACGCTGCTCGTATTCTTCGCGGGCCGCGCGTTCGCGCTCTTCACTGACACGCACCTCTGCTTTTTCCGCTTGCAGTTCCGTCTTTGGACGAGGAACACGATAGTCTTTATGAATCGCGTCGCGTAAAAACCCAGTTAGTGTTCTCGCAATCCCCTGCTCGAACTGATTCTCGGCAAATTCGATCTTCTCCATGAGATACGCGTCGTCATAGTCGCGGGCAAATGACTTTGCTTCCTCGGGTGAAAAACCGTCAGCGACCAAGCGCTCTACGATCGGGGCGACGGTTGGCGGTAATGGCAATTCTTCTTGTGGCTTCGATCGCACATTGAGAACCCAGCCGACGATTTTGCGGCCATCCTTGATCGGCGTGGCGATGCTCACCAAGACGTCGGTGACATCGTTGATGGCCTTGATGCTGGGATCGAGAATCTTGTCCTTGAAATGTCCACTATTGGTGTATTGGTCCGCCGGAATCTCCAGCCACTCTTTGGACGACTCGAAATACACCTTGCAGCTGCCGAGATACTGATAGCTCTTGAACAGTTCGTAGAAACGGAAGTGATACGGACTGCGCAGCTCGAGTACGAAACGCAGTCGATAATGTGTGAACTGCCGCACCAGCCCGCTCAAGTAAGGGCGCAGGTCTTCGTTCATGCGCAGAAATATGTATCCACCCTGGCGGCCGCAGGTCGGCGCCCAGCGGAAACGCAGCCAGTCCTCACCTTGCTTGACGTGAATTTCGGCACTGAACAGCTGCTCGAGTGCCTTCGATACGTCGGCATAGACGCTTTTCGAGCTCGACAATCCCGGAAAACTCTCCGCGACGTGTGTCATGGAGATCTTCATCAGCGGGAACGGCTCGTCGTTGCGCGAAAGCAGCGACAGGTACAACGACAGCAGTCGATGCGCATTCAGCGGCAGGAAGTACCGTGCATTGATGATCGCGTTGGCTTTGACGATGTCGGCATCGAAGTCGATCGCAATCGGCGCGAAGGCCTGTGCCTGCTCGGATCGCGACGGCAGTCGCGATTTGGAGGCGCGCCCCCTCCCCTGCCCTGCCGGCGTTTTTCGCGGGGCCACGCCAATGGCGTCGGGCGCCGTGGACTCTGGTGTTGCACTCATAAATAGTCAGCACCCAGCCGCTCGCTGACCCGCTTTTGGTCAGCGTCTGCTTCATATTTGCGCAACATGCCGATGCTCAGAACGAACGCCCTCCCCGCTTCACTCAAAGCCCTTCAAATCCTATGGTTTTATCCATCACGATACTTTAAGCTGCCCGTGAGAGTTCGAGTTGTCAAGTAATGAGAACTCGTCAATTTTGGAAGCCTAGGTGTTTGATGGCACCGACCCGAAAACGGTGAGGGTTGAGACCGCAGTTTTTTTGAGGCAGAACCCGAATATGGTGATGGATCAGTGGCCTGCGACGAATTCGAATGTACCGGAATTGGTGAGAGTTCATGTGCTGGCGATTCTTTATGGTGAGCCCGGATTTGGTGAGGGTTGGGGATTCGAGATCAAACCCGAGCTTGGTGAGCGCCTGCACCGGAAATGGTGAGGATTCACCCGGATATCGTGAGGGTTGACCCGAATCTGGTGAGAGTTTTGTTAGTAACAATATGATTTTATATCATTTATTGGCCTTTGAATCTTTTAAGCTTTTAAAGTGAAGTGAAAAGCTGATTCGCATAATCGCGTGGTAGTGATAGGAGAACGCAGCAGTGACCGAAATCTCTACAGCTCCCAAAGTCCTGGTGGTTGCTCAGCAAAAAGGCGGTGTCGGCAAGACCACGATTTCCAAGATGCTTGGCGTCTACGGCAGTCGCGAAGACCTGTTGAACAAACGGGTGCTGCTGATCGATCTCGACTATCAAGCGTCGCTGTCGAAACTGCTGCTGACGATGGAGTACTCCAATGAGATGGGGACGCAGCCGCCGATCCATCCCGATTATTCCGCGAAGACCGATCTGGAGTGGAACGGCCGCTCCAGTTCCGCAGACATTTTCTTTGATGGGTATGTGGTGCCCTACCCGATCCAGTTTCCGTATCCGGTCGCAAACCTACAGCTGTTGCCCGCACATAAAGCCCGGCTGCAGCAGGTCGAGGAACAGGACCGGACACGTTTGCGTGACCAGGTGCACAACCGCTTGCACGAGTTTCTGACGTTGCCGGATGTGTGCTCGGGTTATGACCTGATCATTATTGACACCGGGCCCAAAGAATCACCGCTGGTGCGCACCGCGTTGCGCGCGGCAACGCACATGATCGTGCCGCTGACCCTGGAAACCCAATGCATCGATGGTTTAGCGGAAATGCTGGGCTTATGGCGCACTGAGCGCGCGGCCCGGCCATCAACCCGACCGCTGATCATGTCCGGCCTGGTCGTGAACCGTTTCGACGCCCGTTACAGCACGCACCAGGCTTATTTGAGCCAGCTCTCGAACGATCCACGAATTGCCAGCTTTCTGTGTTCGACCATCCTTCCGCAGCGCGCAGCCGTCACCGAGCGTGATGCCCGCGGTGTGCTTCCAGCCACTTTGTTCGATCTGCCGCGTTCGGCTCAAATCAGAGAGCTCGCGCTCGAACTTTGCCGCGACATTTTCAGCAGCATTTTCCCTGAGGAAGCCAAACGCTTGAAAAAGGTACAACCGGACCGGCGCTATATCACGCTGGCTGAAACCGTACTGGCGAGCCAAACGCCAGAGCGTTTCGAAACGCCGGGTATGGCGCAGCAGGAGACTGGAGCATGATTCCAAGAATCAACATGAGCAAAAAGGCCCTCGGCATGGCCCAGCGCGATCACACCACCGAGCTGGTCGGCGCATTGGCGGGTGACGACGTCAAGCCGAATGATTTTTCGGATGTGCGGGCGATCGCGATGCGCGACATCCGCGTTGACCGCGAGCAGGCACGTTCACTCGGGATCACACTGGATGTGCTGCGTAACCCGGAATCGGTGACGGATCCGGATTTGAGGGCAAAGGTGGATGCGATTCTCGGATTGGCCGAGACCTTGGGCACCATCGGCCAGCAGACGGCGATCGAGGTATTTCAGGAAGGGAGTCGCTTTACGCTGGTTTCCGGTGAGCGCCGCTACTGGGCAGCCTTGCATCTTGGATTGCTGACGCTCAATGCCAAAGTGCTCCCGGAACGTCCGCAACGCTTACGCCTGAAGCAATACGTCGAGAATGCACAGCGCGAAGGTCTGAGCACGCGCGAAACGCTCAATGCGCTGAGCCACGTGATGGAGGAGTGCGCCATACTGGGAATGCCAGTGGTCTCATTCAGCGACCTCAAACGGCAGACCGGGTTGCCGAAGGCCACGGCATCGCGCTGGTGGTCAGTGCTGTCGGGCCCGAAAGACGTGAGAGATGCGATTGTTGAAGGTCGCATTCAATCGTTGCAGGTGGCCGACACCGTAACTCAGGTCGCTGACGCGGCGGAGCGCGCCAGACTGATTGCGCAGTTCGCGGAGGCCGAGAAGCGCGGCGAGTTAATGGCTGTGGTCGAATCCATCAGCAAGAAGGGTAGGGTGCCCAAATCCAAAGGTGGGCGGCCGGCGAAACTGCAGATCAGCTTCAAGGTGGGCTCCGGGAAGACCGAGGTGATGCGCGAAATCCTCAGTCGGTTGCTGGG
>Ga0265334_10000364_pt1 | contig 24178 bp, 17 predicted proteins | sample 42023metaG_FD_192442 | JGI IMG/M metagenome (GOLD analysis project Ga0265334, IMG submission 192442) | Rhizosphere microbial communities from Carex aquatilis grown in University of Washington, Seatle, WA, United States - 4-20-23 metaG | ecosystem: Host-associated > Plants > Roots > Rhizosphere... | reverse complement strand
CTGAAGGCGGGCCCCGAGGTGCTCCGACTCGCGGGCATCCTGGTCATCATGCTTTACCAGAACCCCCTGCTCGCGGCCCTCGCCCTGGCCCCCCTTCACTTTTACGCCTGGGTGGCGGTCACCTCCACGCGGCGCCTCGGGGTCGGCCTGGATGCCTACTACCAACTGTTCCAGGCCGTCACGGGAAGGATCAACGAAAGCCTTGCGGGCCTGAAGACGGTCCGGGCCTGCGGGGCGGCCGACCGCGAGTTGGCGGCCCTCGGGCGCGAGACACGGGCGGGTTACGAGGCGGCCGTCCAACGGGACCGCCTGGGGTCCTGGGCCCTCTTCGGCCAGGATTTTTTCGTGCAGGTCAGCAAGGCCCTCGTGCTTTTGGTGGGCGGGTGGAAGGCCTTCGAGCGTCAACTCACCCCGGGGGACGTGGTGATGTTGGTGGCCTACATCGACCAGGTGTACGGCCCCCTGGACTCGCTCTCCAGCATGGGCGTCATGATCCAGGACCACGTCGGTTCCTTCAGGCGCGGACTTCGGTTGGCGGTCCGCAAGCCGGACGCGTCCGGGACTGAACGCCTGCGGCCCGGGCCCGGGCTCGTCCGTCTCCAGGGGCTGGACTACCGGTACCCCCACGCTTCGAAGGTCCTGCACCGGGTTGGGTTTGAACTGCTCCCCGGGAGGGTGAACGCCCTGGTCGGGCCCTCGGGATCGGGAAAAAGCACCTTGGCCGAGCTGATCCTCGGCCTGCGGCCCGCGCCGCATCAAACCGTTTTTCTCGACGGCCAGGACCTGCGGGAACTGAAGGAGGATGACTTGCGGAAGGCCACGGCCCTGGTTTCCGCCGATGGGATCCTGTTCAGCTCGACGTTGAAACAGAACCTCCTCTACCAGGCCCCCCAAAGCTCGGATCGTGACGCCTGGAAGGCGCTTTCGGACGCGGGGTTGACCCAGGTGGTCCGGCGTTTACCCCAGGGGCTTGAGACGCCCCTCGTCGACGGGCACGGCCCCCTTTCCCTGGGCGAACGCCAGCGGCTCCAGATCGCCAGGGCCTTGTTGGCGAAACCCCGCCTGTTGGTGTTGGATGAGGCCACCGCCAACCTCGACAAGGACAATGAGGCGCGCGTCCTGCGGATGTTGAAGGGAATGCGGGGGCGGTGCACGGTGCTGGCCTTGACGCACCGGCCGGCCCTGGCCCAGGGCGCGGACCGGGTGATCGTCATCGAGAAGGGACGGGTGGGGGCCGTCGGGACGCCCCGCGAGGTGGTCCGGCGAAACGCCTATTTCCGGAAGATGGTGGGTATCGGCGGGAAGGCCTGAAGAGTCGCCCACGCGCGGGGAAGCTGTATGGGTTGTGATCCCGCCGGCGGGCCCCGCCTTTCCGAATTCCGGGGCAATTCGGCGGCTTTAGGACGGTCCACCGACGTGCAAGGCGCCCTTTTACGGGACTTCGTTTCTGTTATGATACGTTCTTCGACAAGCCCTATGGTACCTCCATGACCCCCGAACCTGAAATCCAAGCCCTGTTCCAAGCCCTCCAAGCCCTGGAAGGCCTTTGGGATTGGGACCTTTCCGACAACCACATCTATTTCTCGCCCCGTTGGAAGTCCCAGGCGGGTTACGAGAACGGCGAGATGGAGGGGACCGCCGACGCCTGGTACCGGATCATCGATCCCGCGGACCAGAACAGCCTCCGCACCCAGATCGCGGCGCACCTCGAGGGGCTCTCCAACCGCCTGGATGTCGAGTACCGCCTGACCCACCGCGACGGCAGCACCCGTTGGATGCATTGCCGCGGCCTCGCCCAGCGCGACTCCCAGGGCCGCCCCCACCGCCTCTCGGGTTTCCAGATCGACATCACCGAGCGCAAGCTGGCGGAACGGCACATCCTCAAGGACGCCTTCCGGGACTCCCTCACCGGGCTCCCGAACCGGGCCCTGTTCCTCGACCGGATCGACCGGGTTCTCCAACACCACAAGCGGTATCCCCTGGAGCATTTCTCGGTGATGAGCATCGAGCTTCGCCCCATGCTGCCGGGCGGCGCGACCGCCCACTGGGAGGCCCTCGAACCCGTCCTCGCCCTCGCCTCCCAGAACCTCGAGAAGGGCCTGCGGGCCTGCGACACCCTGGGCCGCATCGGCGGCAGCGAGTTCGCGGTCCTCTTAGGCCGGGTGCGGGATCCCCAGGACGCCGAGAAGGTCCTCGAACGCCTCCGGTTGGCCGCCGCCCACAGCTACCAACTCGACGGCCAGGAAGTCTACGTCTCGGTGGACGCCGGCACCGTCGAGGGAAACCCGGAGTTCCCCGACGCGCCCTCCATCCTCGAGTCGGCGAGGACGTCACGGCTGACGAAGTCCACGGGGACGGTCTCCCTTCCCAGCCGACGGATGAGCTCCGAGTTGGACCCCGAGAGCAAGAAGAAGCTCATCGCCCGGCTGGAGGAGGCCGTCCAACGGGAGGATTTCCGGGTCCAATACCTGCCCTGGGTCTCCCTGGAGGACGGCAAGTTGGCCGGGTTCGAGGCCCTGGTACGGTGGAAACGGGTCCTGGACGAACAGGTCATCGCGCCCGGCGAGTTCCTCAAGGTGGCCGAGGAATCCGGGCTCCTGAAGGCCATCGAGGCCCAGGTGCTCTCGGTGGCCTGCCGCAAGACCCAGGATTGGAACAAGCACTTCAAGCCCAACCCGCCCCTGCTGTTGAGCGTCAACATCGGCGGCCCCCACCTGGTCTCGGCCCAACTCGCCGAGGCGGTCCGCAAGGCCCTGGAGATCAGCGGCTTCCTGGCCCCTTCCCTCATCCTGGAGGCGTCGGAGATCGACCTGAAGCTCCACGGCGCCAAGGTCTCGGGCCCCATGGCCGCCCTCGCCAAGAGCGGCGTGCGTTGGGCCGTGGACAACTTCGGCATGGACGACGGCTTTCTCTCGACGCTCCAACGGCTGCCGGTGTCCTTCCTGAAGCTCGACCGCGAGGTGGTCTCGGGGGTCACCCAGGGCCGGGAGTCCGAGGAACGGGCCAAATCCCACGTGAGCCGGGCGCGCAACCTGATGATCCCCGTGGTGGCCGAGGGCATCGAGAACCGCGCCCAGATGGAAAAGATGCGCGAGTGGGGCTGCCAATACGCCCAAGGCTTTTACTTCTCCAGGCCCCTGGATGAAAGCGGAGCCTGGGGGCTCCTGACGGCGAAGCCCACATGGTGAGACCCGCCCCAGCCTCCCCGGACCCGGGCGGCGCCGCCCGGGCCTGGACCTTCACCTTCCTGGCCGCGGTCGGCATCTTGGTCACCTTCTTCCTCGCGTACCAGCAAAGGGCCCCCCTCGAATCGGCGCGCCTGGAGGTCCAACGGTCCACCGAGGCCGTGTCCTCGGTGGAGGCCATCGCCTCGCGGGTGGCGGAAGCCGAACGGTCCCGCTTCGCCTTCGGCCAGTCCGCCGACCCGGAACTCGTGAAGGAGGCCCGCGCCAGCCTCCAACAGGCCCTCGACGAGCGGGACCGCCTGTCACCCCATCTCCAGTCCTCGGCCGCCCAACGGCAACGCCTTGAGCTCCTGACCGGCCTCCTCCACGACGCCTTGGATCTCCGCCTGCCCGGGGAACCCGGGTCGCTGTTCCCAAGGGCCCAGGCGACCCCCGAACCCAAGGTTTCCGCCTCCCCCAAGCTTCCCAAGGGCCGGCGGGTCCCCAAGGTGAAAACGCCCCCCATCCCGGTTGAGCCGCCGGCCCCGACGCCCCTCCCCAAGGTCCGTGAATTGGGCGACCTGACGCGCGCGGTCCTCCGCGACCTGGTTCGGGACGAGACGCAGTCCCGCTCCTTGGCCCTCAGCACCCTCCAAGTGGAAACCCGGGCCACCGAACGCATCCTCGGGGCGGGCCTGGGGGTGTGCTTCCTCCTGGTGGGCGCCTCCTTTTTCACGGCCCGGTCGGGTTTCGAGGGGATGCGCCGGTCCCTCCGGACCCAAGTGGGGTTGGCCGCGGATTCCCTGGAGATGCTGCGGGCCGTGGACGACGGCCTAGCGGTCTTCAACCCCGACCAGGGGATCCTCACCGGGGTGAACGACCGCTTCCTGGACATGACGGGTTATCCACGGGGCCAATTGCTCACCGAGAACCCCCCGGTCCTCCTTCCCCTGGACGCCGACGCGCCGTCGGGCGACACCGCGCGGCTCATGCAAAAAGCCGTCAGGGACGGAGCTTCCTCAAGCCTCCTGCGGATCAAGGAAAGGACCGGCGGTGAGCGCGTGGTCCGGGTATCCTTCCGTCGGATCCAAGTGGGGGGGGACCTAAGGGTCCTGGGCGTCTTCACCGATGTCGGCGTGATGCGGTCCGAGCTTTTGGCGGCCGCCGCCGAACGGGACCGCCTCAAGGCGCTCTTCGGGCCCGCGGCGGCCCCCTGCATCCTGTTGGATCCGGTCACCAGCCGCGTGGTGGAAGCCACCCCCGCGGCCGGTGCCCTCTTCGGCTGCAGCCCCGAGACCCTGGTCGAGGGCGGGCTGGATCCCCTTTCCCCCGGCGCGCCCCCCTTCTCGCGCGAGGCCCTTCTCTCCCATTTCGAGCGGGCCATCAACCAGGAACCCCAAAGCTTCGAGTGGACCTCCCCCGACACCCATGGCCGCGTGGTGGACTTCCGGGTGGAGCTGCAGCGGATCGTCCTGGGCGAGGCCGACCTGCTTTTGGCCGTTCTCCAGGACACCCATGGCGAGCGCCGTCTCCATGAGCGCATCACCACCCTTGAGTCCGAACTCGGCGCGGCCGGAGCGAGGGAAAAGGCCCTCCAACACTCCTCCGTCGAGACCGCCAAACTCGTCCAGAAACTCCAAGCCGAGGTCTCGTCGGCCGCCGACCAGGAGGTGAAACGCAAGGAGGAATACCAAAGGCTCCGGGACGCCTCGAAGAAGGAGAAGGACCTGTTCGAACCCCTCCGGGCCGCCGCCGCCGGCACTCCCGGCATCCTCTTCGCGCTCGACGCCCTGGGCGTTTACCGCGTCCTGGAGGGCCGGGGATTGCTCAAGCTGGGCCTGGCCCCCGGGGAACTGGTCGGCAAGAACGCCTCGGAGACGCCCCGGGGCATCCCCCGGACCCCCGAGATCCTCAAGCGGGCCCTCGCGGGGGAACGGTTCAACGCCCGGGAGGAGATCGGCGGGCTTTGGTGGGAGATCCACCTGGCCCCTTTGGAGGACGCCCAAGGCAAGGCCGCGGGTTGCGCCGGGTCGGCCATTGAGGTGACCGAGCGCGAACGGGGCGCCCGCTCAACCCAGGAACGCCTCGAGAACCTCGTAGGCCTGTTGGACGCGTCCCCGGAGGCTTACCTCCTGACGGATCGGGAGGGCCTGGTGACCTTCGTGGGCGGTGGCGCGTTCCCCGGACTGGGGTTGGATCCCCATGAAACCCTCGGCAAACGCCTGGAAGAGATCACGCCGGAGCCCGGTGATTGGAAGGAAGCCATCGAAAAGTCGTCCCACCTGGGAAGCGCGCCGGTGGCCTGGCTCTCCGGCGGGGAATCCTTCAAGGGCCGTTTGATGGCGGTGAAGCGCGACGACCCCGGGGGCCCGGGGTTCCTCGCCGTCCTCTGGCCCTCAGGCCGCGAGATCCCTGATATTTCCCCCGAGAACTGGATCGGCGTGGCGGAAGCCGCGCCCGCGGGTTTGCTGTCCCTCACCCCCGAGGGACAAGTGGTGAAACTGAACGCCGAGGCGGCGCTTTTGCTGGGCCGACCCCTCGCGGAATGCCTGGGCAAGACCCTGCTGGACCTGGCCCCGGAGGCCTGGTGGGACGCCTGGCGCGCGATCCTGGAGAAGGCCCGCCAGGCGCCCGTCATCGATGAGCCCCTCAACCTCGCCCGCGTGGACGGCGGCGAGATCGAGCTGCTCGCGAGCCTCACCCCCCTGGGCCAACCCGGTCGGCCCGTTGGTTTGGTCCTGTTGATCCGGGACCTGGCCGTCCGCACCCGGGAGGAACAGGCCACCCGGAACTACCTGGCCCGGCTGGAGCAATCCCAGAAGGAAGTGCTTTCGGCGACCACTCCCGTGGTGGGACGCCTGATGGAGGACATTGAGAGGATCCGCCGCCACGCCGCCGGGTTGAAGGACCGGGCCGGGTGGGCCATCAACCCCGAGGGCCAGGAACACCTGGACCACCTCGACTCCTCGGCCCGGAACGCCACGGTACGTCTGGAGCGCTGGTTCGAGTACCAGTGGGTCCTGTCCCGGGAGCTCCATTGCGTGGCCCTGGACCTGTCCCTGGTGGCCCGCGAGACCTCCGAGGGCTTCTCCGAGCTGCGGCAGAAGACCAAGGCCACCTTCCAGATCGAGGACCTGCCCGTCGTGGAGGCCGATCCCGACTACCTCCGCATCATGTTCAAGCACCTCTTCGACAATTCGCTTAAGCACGCGCGGCCTGGTGTACCCCTCGAGATCGAGGTCCGGGGGCAGGTGATCCGCCCGCCCGAGAAGAGCCAATCGCCTGGTTGGTGCCAGATGGAGATCGAGGACAACGGCGTCGGGATGGACGAGGAGCGCCTGGAGGGGTTGTTCAAGCCGATCCCCCTGGGCGAGGAGATCACCCCGGGCGGCGCGGGCATGGGCCTGCTGGTGTGCCGCCGCATCCTGGAGCGCCACGGCGGCACCGTGTCGGCCAGGTCCGAGCCCGGGAAGGGCACCACGATCATTGTGGTCCTACCGCTGTTCCAAAAGAAGGCCTGATCACGGCCGGTTGAAGGCAGTCCCATCCTTTTGCGCGGTTAAATATCCCCTCTCAAAATGAACCATCAATGGGACAAGCGGTCTGCGGTCAGCTGTCGGCGACCAGCGAAAAACTCCCGATGGCTTCGTATTCGTGGTCTTTCGCCGAGAGCCGACCGCTGAGAGCTGACAGCCGCATTTAGTGCGCTTCCAGCCGGCTCTTCCCACCCCGATGCCCGGCGGGACGCCCCCACCCATGCCGAAAATCCACATGGATTGTCATGTTCGTGGCCAACTTCCCCCTCCCGGGGATATACTGCCTCCATCCCTTGAGGCTAGGCCCCTATGAATGAAACCCCGCCCGAAAACCGCCATCCACCCACGGCCCACCCGGGACCTCCAACCGAACTGGAGAGGTACATGCTGGCCGTGAAGGGGGCCAACGACGGGCTTTGGGATTGGGACCTCCTCACGAACAATCTGTTCCTATCGGCCCGTTGGCGGGAACTTCTGGGCCTGCCGGGCCAGGACATTTCGGGGACCCCCGACGAGTGGTTCCGCCACATCCACCCGGAAGACCGATTCTGGCTCTTGGAAAAGATCTCGGCCCACCAAAACCTCGACGCCCTTCCCTTCGCGCATGAGTCCCGGATGAAAAACCAGGAGGGGCACTACCGTTGGATGCGGTTCAAGGGGCAGACCCTCTGGGATGCGTCGGGCCGCGCCACCCGGATGGCCGGGTCCATGTCCGACGTCACCGAAATCCGCGACGCGGCGGAAACGCTCCAAAAAAGCTCCCTCTACGACACGCTCACCGGGCTCCCGAAGCCGGCGCTGTTCCTCGACCGGCTCAAGGTCGCGGTCGATCGTGCCCAACGGGGCGGAACGCCCCCCCCGGCGGTGATCCACCTCAACCTGGACCGGTTCCGCCTGGTCAACGAGGGCCTGGGTTCCCAAGCCGGGAACGAATTGCTGGTGGCCGTGGCGCGCCGCTTGGAGCACTGCGCCGGGCCGGGGGATACCGCCTCCCGTTTCGAGGGGGATGACTTCGCCCTCCTCCTGGAGGGGCTCGCGGAGCATCGGGAGGTCGTGAACGCCGCCGAACGGGTCCTCGGGGTCCTTTCCGCCCCCTTCAAGTACCAGGACCAGGAGATCCACTTGACCGCCAGCCTGGGCGTCGCCTGGGAAAAGGGCCAGGGAGATCCCCAACGGCTCAACGAAAACAGCCGGGACGCCCTCTACCGGGCCAAGGCCCTCGGCCGAAACCAATACCAGGTTTACGACCCCACCATGCGCCGGGACAGCCCTAAGCGGTTGAAAATGGAGACCGATCTCCATACCGCCCTCGATCGCGGGGAATTCGAACTGCATTACCAACCGATCGTTTCCCTCCGGAAGGGCCGGATCACCGGGTTCGAGGCCCTGGTCCGTTGGCGCCATCCGGTCCGGGGTCTGGTGCCGCCGTTGGATTTCATCCCCCTGGCGGAGGATACGGGCCTCATCGTCCCCTTGGGTCAGTGGATCCTGGAGGAGGGCTGCCGTCAGCTCGGGAGGTGGACCCACCGCCAAGGGGAACAGCCCCCCCTCACCATGAGCCTGAACCTTTCGGGACGCCAAATGACCCAGCCCGGTTGGGCGGACCGGTTGATGGAGACCATCCACCGCCAAAGCGTCTCCCCCGGCCAGGTCTCACTGGAAATCACCGAATCGGACGCCATGAACGATCCCGATTCGTTCTTGGGCGACCTCCAACAACTCCGCGCCTTTGGCTGCCGGTTCTCGCTCGACGACTTCGGGACGGGCTATTCTTCCCTGAGCCGCCTCCATAAGTTCCCCTTGGATTGCCTGAAGGTGGACAAATCCTTCGTCCAGAACATGGATCGGGACGGCGAAAAGGCCGAGATCGTCCGGACCATCCTGTCGTTGGCCGGGAACCTGAAATTGGAGGTCGTAGCCGAGGGGATCGAGACGAAGGGTGAGTTGGAACTGCTCAGGAGGATGGGCTGTTCCCAGGGCCAGGGTTATTTTTTCTCAAAGCCCCTCCCGGCCGACGAGGCGGAGGCCCTCTGGTTGAAAGCCCCGTCTTGGTAAGGCTGGCTTCTCCATATAATCCAAGGTGAGCGACTATCCCTGTCCGCTCCGGCTCCCGGTCGCGGGAAAGCTCAAAGAATGAAATGCGCCCTTACTCTTCACCGCCCAAAATATATAATACTTAAAGTCACATAAATTAAATTTTTAATCGTTCGCCCTCAAGGTGTCCACGGTTTAAGCAACTGAATCGTTACTTTGTCTTTATCCGATCCGGGCCCCCGTCTTGGACAGTTTCAGGCTTTGCCCAGATAAACCGGCACAATCGGTTTTTCAACAACTTTGCCTCCTTGCCAACCGACTTGATATGCCCGGCCCAATGGACGTGATGAAACGATCTTGGCGATCGATCCGTCGATGAAATGGATCGCTACGCCGTCATCGGCCGCATAACCGCTCTTGATCTTTTTTTCCCTTAAAAGCTTATGGTAAGAGGGCCGCCTGTCCTTCTCCCCATCGTAATGCGGGCAGTTGCTTCCCGTTAAAAAGCCCAGGCATTTTAATGGCGCAAGCTTCCCCGGATACGAATCGGTCACGCCTTCCTCAAACCAGCAAATGGATCCGGCGCTGACGCCGGAAAGGACGACGCCTCCATCCAACGCTTTTTTCATTATCTTGTCCAAGCCCCACGCCTTCCAAAGCAAAAGGAGGTTTCGCGTATTGCCCCCGCCAACATAGATGATGTCCTTTTCCAGGACAAAAGATTCCAAGTTGCCTTTAGGAGGCTTGAATAACGACAAATAGGAGGGTTCACATTTAAAATTCCCGAAAAGCCTTAAAAATTTTTGGCTGTTATACGACGGATCGCCGCTTGCAGTACCCACAAAACAAATCTTCGGCTTTTTCTTCGGCGACTGTCCCAGAATATATTGATCCAACAAAGGATTATGAGGCTCCATCAGAAAACCGCCACCGCCCATACAAATGATTTGTTTTCTGCCTTTTTTCATACTCATGCGGTTCTTCCTTAAGCCCTAATCTCCGTGGCTCTGTGGTGGAATTGGGTTCAGATCCGCCTTTAATGCGCCTCCAGCCAGCTCTTCCCCGCCCCCACATCAACCTTCAAAGGCACCTTCAGCTCCATCGCCCCCTCCATTTCCTTCCGGATCAGCTTCGTGACGTCCTCCAACTCGCCCTTCGGGGCCTCAAACACCAGTTCGTCGTGCACCTGGAGCAGCATGGCCGTCTTGAAGCCCTTCGCGGGGAGCTTCTCGTGGAGGCGCACCATGGCCACCTTGATGAGGTCGGCGGCCGTGCCCTGGATCGGGGTGTTGACCGCCATGTGCTCGGCGTTCACGCGGAGCCCCATGTTGGCGGAATGCATCTCCGGCAGCGGGCGCTTCCGACCCAGGAGCGTCGTGACGAAGCCTTTGGCCCTCGCCTGCTCGACTTGGGACTCGGTGTAGGCCCGGATGCCGGGGTACTGGGCGAAGTAGTCCTCGATGAACTTCTTGGCCTCGGCCAGGGATACGCCGTTCTCCCGGGCCAGGCGCTGGGGGCCCATGCCGTAGATCACCCCGAAGTTGATGGTCTTGGCCTGGTTGCGCTGGGTCTTGGTCACTTGGTCCAGCGGCACCCCGAAGATGCGGCTGGCCGTGGTGGCGTGGACGTCCTCGTCCCGCCGGAAGGTCTCAATCAGGGCCGGGTCCCCCGAGAGGTGGGCCAAAACCCGGAGTTCCACCTGGGAATAGTCCGCGGATAGGAGCAGGTGCTTGTTGTCGCCCGGCACGAAGGCGCCCCGGATCTTCCGGCCGAACTCGGTGCGGATCGGGATGTTCTGGAGGTTCGGGTCCGTGGAGGACAGGCGGCCCGTGGCGGCCACGGCCTGGTTGAAGGACGTGTGGACCCGTCCGTCGGTGGGGTGCACCAGGGTGGGCAAGACGTCGAGGTAGGTGTTTTTGAGTTTGGAGAGCTGGCGGTAATCCAGCATGAAGTCGGCGATGGGGACGCCCTTGAGCAGTTCCAAGGCGTCCACGTCGGTGGAATAGCCTGTTTTCGTCTTCTTGACCTTGGTCCCGCCGATCTTCTGGACCTGCATCTTGTCGAACAGGATCTTGCCGAGCTGTTGGGGCGACCCGATGTTGAACTCCTCCCCCGCGGCCTCATAGATCCTCTTCGTCAGCTTTTCCAGCTCCTTCCCGGCGGATTTGGACAGGTCCCCCAAGAGTTCCACGTCGATGGCGATGCCCTTACGCTCCATGGCCTCCAGCACCAGCACCAGGGGTCTTTCCACATCCTCGTAAAGTTTCTCCACCCCTTCCCGCTTCAGGCGGGGGGCGAACAAAGTGTGGAGCCTGAGGGTGAAATCCGCGTCCTCGCAGGCGTAGTTCGTGATCGCCTCCATAGGCACCTCGGCCATGGAGATCTGCTTCTGCCCCTTCCCGATCAGGTCCTCCGTGGGGATCTTGGTGTGGTGGAAATACTTGAGGGATAGGGCGTCGAGGTTGTGTTGGCGGAACGACGCGTCCAGCAGGTAGCTTTCCACCATGGTGTCGAAGGCGAAACCCTCCGGCTCGATCCCCTGGGTGCGGAAGACCGCCCAGTCATATTTGCTGTTCTGGCCCCCCTTCAGGACCTTCGGGTCCTCCAGGAAAGGTTTGAGGAGCGACAGGATTTTTTTCTTCGAAAGATCCTGGTTGAAGGGGATGTAGACCGCTTCCCGGTCCTTCCAAGCCAAGGAAACCCCCACGAGTTCGGCGGAGAGGGGGTCCAAACCCGTGGTCTCGGTGTCGACCGCCGTCAGGCCGGCCTTTTTTGCTTCCTTCAGCGCCTTTTCAATCTCGGCCTCGGTCAACAGGGCCTTGTACATACCGGCGGGCGCCTGAAGTTTCAACCCCGGTTGGGGATCCTCGCTGGGTTTCGGCGGGGGGGGAGCCCCTTGGGATTCCAACTCGAACTTCGACTCGTCCTTCTGGGCCGGTTTCTGCCGGCTGTGCCAACCCTGTTTGGGTGACTCGTTCACCGGGACGGCCTCGGCGCCCCCCAACTTCTTGGCGTAGGATTCCACCCGGCCCATCATCCGGTGGAACTCCAATTCGGCGAACAGTCCCTTCACCCGGTCGAAGTCCGGGGCGTGTCGGACGAGGTCCCGGGGTTGGGCCTTCACCGGGCAGTCCAGCTTGATGGTCACCAGCTCCCGGGACATCTCGGCCATCTTCCAGTTTTCGGCCAGATTTTCCCGGAGCTTTTCCTTGGGGATTTTACCGATGTTTTTCTTGAGGTTCGCGAGGGATCCGAATTCTTGGATGAGGGCTTGGGCCGTCTTTTCCCCGATCCCCGGCACGCCGGGCACGTTGTCCGAGGCGTCCCCCATGAGGGACAGGACGTCGATCACTTGGTCGGGCCGGACCCCGAACTTCGCCAATACCCCGGACTCGTCCACCACCATGTAATCGTCCGGCTTGCGGGGGTTGTACATCTTGACCGAGGGGCCGATCAACTGCATGAAGTCCTTGTCGCCCGAGACGATGTAGGAATCCAGCTTATCCCCCCGGGCGCGGTCCACCAGGGTGCCGATGACGTCGTCGGCCTCGAAGCCCGGAAGGGCCAGCTTCGGAAGCCCCAGGGCCTCGACCAACTGGTCCACGTAGGGGAGGGACTCCGCCATGTCCTCGGGCATCTTTTCCCGGGTGGCCTTGTAGGCGGGGTATTGCTTGTGCCGGAAGGTGGGTTCCTTGGTGTCGAACACCACGGCGAAATACTCGGGGTTTTCCTTCTCCAAAAGCCAAAGAAGGATGTTGCAGAATCCGAACACCGCGGAGGTGTTGAGGCCGTTGGAATTCACCAGGGGGTTCTTGATGAAGCCGAAATAGGCCCGGTAGGCCACCGCCGCGCCGTCGAGAAGGAACAACCTGGGCTTCGCCAAGGGAACCTCGAAAGGGAAATGTGAACCAAGAATGTACCAGGAGTTTAAGGGCTAGGCCACGACAAAAGCCACAGATGTTCATGGGGTAAACGTAAAACAAGCCTTCCGCCACCGATGAACACGGATGAACTTGGATGAAGACAAGCAAACGGAAAGGCCATTATCCGCCAGCGATAAACGAATATGGAGTCATAAGTCAAGCAAGGCCCTTAGCCGCCGGCGAACGCGGATAAACTTGGATAATGGCCACCAATTTCAGAACATCAAATGTCCCGCCCAGGCGTCTCAGGCAACCAATCCTTATTGCGTGATATCCGCTTTATTTCGACCCGAGGTTTGCCGAAATTCAACAGGAGGCATGTTTTGAAACCGGTCGCCCTCAAGTAGTTAAGACATTGGGCGAAGCGGACGTTGTCCAAGTCCTTCGCCCCTTCAATTCCACCAAAACCGCACCTTCAACCACGAGGTCCGCGTAATAGTCCCCCATCACAACCCCGTCATAGATCACCTGGATCCCCGCCTGCTGTTGGACGTTAAATCCCATTTTTCGGATTTCATGGGCTAGCGCGTTTTCATAAACCTTCTCAAGAAAACCCGCGCCAAGTACATTGGAAACCACATAAGCACATCCGATAATGGCTTCGGTCACATCATCCAAAGCGAGTTGTTTTTCCGGCTCTTTTTCCATACCTAATCCTGGTTCACCCGAATCCACCAAAGGCTTCATGACGTTTATCTAAAGAGGGTGCTTTTCAGTCCTTTGACGATTCCCTTATCCAAGTTCATCCGTGTTCATCGGTGGCTCAAAGGCCTTTTGCTTGGTTTGTTCGTTTGCATCGTTGCAACCCCATCCGCTCGTATTTTGCCTCGATTCATTCCTGGATGTATAACAAAAAGGCCCGTCCCTTTTGGGGGACGGGCCTCTGGAAATCCTCGCTTAAGCGGGGATGCCGTATTTCGCCTTGGCTTCCGTGGTCATGTTCTCGATGTCCTCCATCAGCAGGCGGCCGCGGGTGCCGGCCACCCGGCGGATCTCGGCGTCGAGGGTGGTCTTCAAACGGCCCTTGAGCATATCGGCGATCTTCCGGGGGGCGTAAACGTAAACGTCCACGCCGTCGTTCTTGTAGGCCGTGTAGTCGATCCGGACGACGGCGTTGGGGGCCAGGCGTTTGACCTCAGCCTCCATCTTTTTTCCGACTTGTTCAGCTCCGGTCATGGGCACGAGTGACTCCTTCAGGGAGGGTTCCCTCAAAAAACGATATCCGGCGGCTTTAATCTACCAAATCGCGCAGGGTTGTCAATAAAGCCGGGAGGGCGGGGACTATCCTTAAAAACTTTGACAAAAATTTCAAGTCCCCTTCAACAAGTAGGGACGGATAAAAACGCTTTTCAGTAGGACTATTTCAAGCCGGCCCGACGAAACAGGCCCAGGATCCGATCCAGATCGTCCAAGGAATAATAATCCAAGCAAATGGTCCCCTTGTGTTTTCCCTTCGACTGAACCACCACCTTGGTCTTCAGCCAATGGCGCAGGTCCTCCTCAAGTTTCACCACATTGGGATCCTTGGCCTTGCCGGAACCCTTGGCCTTGCGGCCGGATCCCTTCGCCCCTTGGCCAAGCCGTTCGGCGTCCCGGACGGAAAGTTCCATGTTGACGATGCGGTCCGCCAGCCGTTTTTGTTCCTGGGGGGAGGCCACCGCGGCGATCGCCCTCGCGTGCCCAGCGGTCAATTTCCCGGACGACAGGAGGGCCCGCACCTCAGGGGCCAGTCCCAACAGCCGGAGGGCGTTGGCCACCGTGGCCCGGTTCTTCCCGACCTTCTGGGCGATCTGGTCCTGGGTCAGGCTGAATTCGGCCTTGAGGCGCTGGTAACCCTCGGCCTCGTCGAGGGGATCCAGGTCGCTGCGCTGGAGGTTCTCGATCAGGGCCAATTCCAGGGACTCGACATCGGCGGCTTGGACTTCCATGGCGGGGATCGTCAGGAGGCCGAGCTTTTGGCTGGCCCGGAAACGCCGTTCCCCGGCGATCAATTCCCAACCGTCGCCCTTCTTCCGGACCAGGATGGGCTGGAGGATTCCCCTCTCCCGGATCGAGTCCACCAGCTCCTGGAGCTCCTCGCTCCGGAAGTTCTTGCGGGGCTGGAAGGGGTTCGGGCGGATCTTCCCCAAGGGGATCTGTTGGGCCGATCCACGGCGTTCCTCGAGCACCTTGCGGGGAATAAGGGATTCCAGGCCACGGCCGAGGGCTTTTTTGGAGCTCATGGGAGACTTTCCTTCAAAGAGGTTGGGCGTCAAGCGCGGGACACCAATTCCTTCGTCAAGTTGAGGTAGGCCTGGGCCCCCGTGGACCGGATGTCGTAGAGGATCACCGGCTTGCCGTGGGAAGGGGCCTCGGAAAGCTGGACGTTTCTCGGGATGACCGTATCGTACACCCGATCCCCGAAGAACTTCCTTACTTCCTCCGCCACCTGGACCGACAACCTTGTCCGGGAGTCGAACATGGTGAGCACGGCCCCCTCCAGGTGGAGGCGGGGGTTCAAGCCCTCCCGGACCCGTTCCACCGTTTCCATGAGGGAGCTCAGGCCCTCCAGGGCGTAATACTCGGTCTGGACCGGAACCAGGACCGAATGGGCGGCCGTCAGGGCGTTGACCGTCAGGAGGCCCAAGGAGGGTGGGCAATCGATGAGGATGTAATCGTAATGGCCCAACACCGGCTCCAACACGTTCTTGAGTCGGAACGCCCGGTCGGTCTCCCCCACCAGTTCCACTTCGATGCCGATGAGGTCGCTGTTGGAGGCCACGCAATCGAGGTTCGGCATGGCGGTTTTCTTCAGGGCCTCCGACAGGGAAGCCTCCCCCCGGAGCACGTGGTAAAGATTGGGGCCCTCGGCGTGCTTGTCCAGCCCCACGCCCGAGGAGGAGTTGCCTTGGGGGTCCATGTCGATCAGCAGGGTCTTTTTCTCGATGGCGGCCAGGCACGAGGCCAGGTTGATGGCCGTCGTGGTCTTGCCGACCCCGCCCTTTTGGTTGGTCACGCAGATAATCTTGCCCAACGGAACACCACCGCTTTTTTAAACCGTTTAAACCACAACGGTTGCAACCAAAGACGCACACCGATTCACACCGATCCAACCCGCTGGATTTTTCTCTTCATCCAATGCATCCGTGCGCATCCGTGGTTCCCCTGGTCGTAGGGAATCTTCTTTCCGCTTAGCCCCGACTCAATGCTTGGATCTTTTCTTTTTCTTGGCCTGTCGTTCGATCAACGCCTCGGTGTCGGCCACGTTCTGGGCGGCCTTCTGGTAGGTCGGGTCCAACTCATAGGCCTTCTGGAACTGCGTCAGGGCTTCCGGGTCCTTGCCCTTATGCAGGAGGACCACCCCCAGGTTGTTGTGGGCCACCGCGTGGTCCGGGTCGGCCTCCAGGGCCTTCCGGAGCTGGGCCTCCGCCTCGTCCCACTTCCCCACCCGAAGGTAGGCCAGCCCCAGGTTGTTGTACACCCAAGCCGAGTCGGGTTTCAGCTCCAGGGCGCGTTCGTAGTTCTTGATGGCCTGGTCATATTCCCCCTTGTCGACGTAGACCGTCCCCAAGAGGTTGTAAAGGAAGCCCTCGTTGGGGTTGAGGCGAACCGCCTCCAGGGCGGAAGCCAGGGCCTGCTCGAACATGCCTTCCTTTTGGTAAAGCTTGGCGAGGTCCACGTAGGCCTGGGGATGCCGGCTGTCGAGGTTGATGACTCCCTCAAATTCCTGGATGGCGTCCTGGTTCTTCCCCTGGTCCCGGTAGACCTGTCCCAAACCGTAATGGGCCTGGACATGGGCGGGATTGGCCGCGATGGCCTCCTGGAACTTCGCCTCGGCGTCCGGCAGGTCACCCGCCTCGTAGAACTTCCAACCGTCCGTATAGGCGTCCTGGGCCGCGCCCGGCTGGGTATGCCGAGGCCCGCAGCCGGCCGCGAGGGCGAGGCAAAGGACGAGGATCGATGTTCGGGTTCCTGTCATGGGCCCAACTATAACACAAAGGGTTTTTGCGGAAGGAGAAGGAGAACGGGGAAATTGCCGGCGCAAACCCGCTTAAAAAGCGCGCCCTCGTCCCGTCAGTCCTTGGGCAGGGCTCCGGATTTCTCGAACTTCACCGGTTTCAGGAGAAAAGCGAGGTAAGCCACGACGCTCACCAGGAGGGTCCCGACGAAGAACAACAGCATCGAAAAGGCCAGGGCCTCGGTCCGTCCGTGGTTTTCCAGGCCGAAGAGGATGATCAAGGTGACTTCCCGGGTTCCCATACCCGCGAAGGTCACCAGGGAGGAGATGTTGACCACCGCGACGCAAAAAGCCAGGTAGAGCACGCCGATGTCGATGTTGAGCGCCCGCCCCAGGAAACCACAGGCCCCGAAAAAGCTCACATAGGATAGGACCGTGAGGAAAATGGGCCAGAGGAGGGAGGGGCGGTAGAAGGCCTCCATCCCCTTGTGGAAGTCGCGAAAGGCCTGGTCCGCGTGGCCCTTGAACCGTTCCCCCAGGACCCGCTGGAAGAGGGTCTTCATCAACCACTCGCCGGTCGTCTTGTGGAACGCGAAAAAGGTGACCAGCAGTAGGATGCCGAAGAAGGCCCAGACCCCGTGGACCATCTCCGGGTGATCCGGGATCGGGTGGAGGAGGAGTCCTAGGCAGCCGAGGATCAGGAGGATATAGAGGTCAAAAACCCGGTCCACCAGGACGCTCGACATGCCTAAGCCGAAGCCCATCTGGCGGTCGCGTTTGAGGTACAAAACCTTCATGAAGTCCCCAGCGCGTCCAGGGGTCACGGTGCCCCAAAAAAGGCTCCCCAGGTAGATGAGGAAACAGTCCCAGACGGGGTACGCCACGCCCTGCATCTTCAGCAGGAAACTCCAGCGGATCCCCTTGAGGAACACCATGACGATGAATAGGCCGAAGGCGACTGAGGTCCATCCCCACTGGGTCTGCTTGAGGTTTTCCCAGGTTTCGGCCAGGTTGACGTTGCGAAGGACCAGCGCGAAAAGGCCGATCCCGAAGATGGCGGGGAGCCAGCGTTTCATACGGAGAAAACTCCTGGGCGTGGTGGAGGCGGCGGATGGATTATATACCCAAACCACGCGCCCAGGATGTCAGACCCGGAGCATCTTGAGGCCCGCGCGGGCCTTCCGGAAGAGGTCCAGCGGGGAATGGACCGAGGCGTTCTTCATCAAGACCTTCGGGCGAAGATAGAAGGACTTGTAGGCGTACTTCAGCAGGTCCACCAACTCGTCCCGGGTCATGTACTCCTCCCAAAGCCTGGGGATGAAGTCGGGCCGGGGGTCCGCGGCGAACTCGGCCCAATAATCCTTCTCGTACCGCCCCTCCTCCAGGGCCTTGTAATAGATGGCGGTGGCCGGGAAAGGCGTCAACACCGAGAAGTGCACGAAGTCGGGGTCCAGTTCCTTGGCGAACTCGATGGTCTTGAGCGCCGTGGGGCGGTCCTCCCCCGGGTTGCCGATCATGAAATAGGCCAGGGTCTTCATGCCGTGGGCCCGCGTCAGCTTGAAGATCTTCCGGACCTGGTTCAGGTCCAGGTCCTTGAGGAGCGTGGCGAGGATGGCCTCATCCGCCGATTCCACGCCGTAATGGATTCGGTCGCAGCCCGCGCCCTTGAGGGCGATGAGCATTTCCTCGTCCATTCGGTCCGCCCGGGCCCGGATGTCGAAGGACAGGTCGAGTTTCCGTTTCTTGATCTCATCGCAGATCTCGAAAACCCGCTTGCGGTTCACGTTGAAGGTGTCGTCGTAGAGGAAGAACTCGTGGATGCCCAGCTTCAGGCAGGTTTCCATTTCGTTCACCACCGTGAGGGCCGAATGGCTCCGGAAGCGGCGGCCCATGGTGGGCCGGTCGCAGAACAGGCAACGGTAGGGGCAACCCCGGCTGGTGAACATGGTGGTGATGGGGTTGCGCTTGGCCAGGATGGAATAGTACTTGTCCACCGGGGTCAGGTGCCGGGCCGGGAAGGGCAGGGCGTCCAGGTTCTCGATGGGGGGGGCCGGGGGGTTGTCCAGGATCTTGCCCGTGGCTTCGTCCCGCCAGCATAACCCCGCCACCTGGTTGAAAGGCAGGAGCCCTTCCAGGGCGGAGAGGAGCTGGGCGAACCCCACTTCCCCCTCGCCTTTGACCGCGAAATCGACCGAGGGGATCCGCAGGGTTTCCCGGGCGTAGATGTGCACATGGGGTCCCCCCATCACCACCCGGCAGGAGGGCTTCGCCCGCTTTACCGCGTCGGCGACCATCCGCGCGTCGATGATCGTGAAGGTGAGGGCCTGGATTCCCACCACGTCGGGGTCCTCAGCGCGGATGCGCGCCTCCAAACCCGCGTGGCCCAACTCCTCCACCTGGCAATCCAAGACCCGGATCTGGTGGCTCGTCTTGGCTTCGGCGTAACCCGCCACGTACAAGAGGCCTAGGGGCGGGTTGTAGCCTCGCTCCTCGTCCACCACCGCGGGAATGTTGGTGGTGATCATGTGCTCGCTGGGGGGGTTGATCAGCAGGACTTTCATCGGTGCCTCGGGGTCGCGCGGTCGGTTGGGGGAACGCCTTCATTATGGATCAAGCGTCCCGGGGGATGCCAGGGGGCCTGGGTCCGGGGCCCCTTCCGCGGGCCCAATGAAAAGCGCTTCGAAGGTCGGCCCAAAGACCCTTAGCGGTTCCGTTTCACCATCAGGTCGGCCAACAGCCCCAAGGCGGCGACCTGGAGGCCCGCGACGGTCATCAGGGTGGTGGCGTCCGAGATGCCGTGTTCCACCACAAGTTTTTCGATTCCGATTCCCACCCCGACGAGGAACAGGAGGCCGCCCAGCGGGATGAAGAATTTCAGGGGCTTGAAGTACATCACGGTCCGGAGGACCAACGAGAAGAAATTGGCCGTATCCCGGATAGGCCGGATCTTGGAATCGCCGACCCTCGGCCGGTAATCCACGGGCAGGTATTTCACCACGAAGCCGTGGCATTCCAGGGACAGGGTCAAAGTGGTGGTGAAGGAGAACCGGTTGGGCATCAGGCCCTGGAACCGCTCATAAGCGTCGCGACGGAACACCCGGAGGCCTGAGTTGAGGTCCGGGATCGTCCGCTCGGAAAGGTACTCGGCCCAGCGCTTCAGGAGCCACTTGGCGGGTTTCCTCAGGGCCGGGATCGCGGCGTCGGCTCGGGTCCGGGCCCCCACCACCATATCGGCCTCCCCCATGGCCCTCACGAGCTTCGGGAGGTCCTCCGGAAGGTAGCTCCCGTCGGCGTCCACCATGGCCAGCAGGTTCCCTTGGGCGGCCCGGTAACCGGCCTTCAGGGAGGCCCCATAGCCCCTGTTCTCCCCTTGGGAGAGGACCCTCGCGCCGGCGGCGCGGGCCGCCCGCGCGGTCCCGTCCGAACTTCCGTCATCCACCACCAAGATCTCATGGGCGATCTTGGCTCCCCGGAGGGCCTTTTGGGCCCGACGCACGATGTCGGCCACTGCGCCTTCTTCGTTGTAAGCCGGGATCACGAGGGACAACAGGGCTCGTGGAGGCGTCATTTCAAGCCCACTTGGGTTTCCACGTAACGGCTTCTCCCCTCGGGCAATTTCACCGTCACGCGAAGCCGGTAGGTCCCGGGGGTCACCCAGGGCGAGAAGGGGATCATCCCGGAGAAATACCACCGTTTGTGGGCCTCGTCCTTCCGGAAGATCGCTTCAGGGGAACCCATCACCTTGACCCGTCCGATGACCTCCACCGCGTCCAGGGGGGCGTCGACCGTCACAACAGCCCGAAGCCCACGGACCAAGGGTTGGGGTTGGACATCCATCGTCATGGTCTCATCAAGGATGGGCCCTCCCCCGCAGCCGACCAGCAGGAGGAGGGACAAGAGGGCGAGATGCCTGGATCTCATGGACTGGCCTTTCAGGGGAACCTTAACCGGGTCTCGTTAAAAAAACGGCGAAGGACCCTCGTGTCGGACGACCGGAGGATCCCCCGCCAGGGGAACTCGACTCAATCCCGGTGAACCGGGTGATCTCTTGGACGAAACTACTTCTTGCCGGCCGGGGCGGGCGCCGCCGCAGCGGCCGGAACCGTCTTGGCGGCGGGTGCCGCTGCGGCCGCGGTTTTCGCCGCGTGGTACTTCTTGGCGGCTTCCATGGCTCGGATGCGGGCCACCTTTTCGCGGATGTCCTGGGCCTCATCGGCGTGGAGGAACACATTGGCCTTCAGGAACATCGTCTCCGAGAGGTTGCGCCCCACCGAGAAGCACACATAAGCCGGCAACACCACCGCCAGGGCCACCAGGGCCAGGAGCCAAAGGGCGTTGGCGGTCGTGGCCATCTGGAAGGCGGGCTTGGGGGTCACGGTGAAGACCAGCAGGAATCCCATGATCACCAGGAGCACCACCAGGATGCCGCCCAGGATGCGCGAAGTGTCGCGGATTCGGGTGAAGGATTCCTCGAAGTCCTTGGCCTGTTCCTTGAGGGGCCGGCCGCCGGACTCGGCGGCTTCCCGCCAGTTCTGGTCCCAGGACAGGATCTTGTGCTTGAGGAAAGTCCCGGCCACCAGGATCACGAACGTCACGAACCACGTCAGGGCCGCAATCGTCAGGTAAGCCCACGCGGTCTGGGTCACTTCGATGCCCATGTCACACCCTCATTCCAAAAAGGATGACGCCCCGGATTCAGGGTCGTCCCATCAACGTCCCGGGCCGAAACCCGAAGCCGTTTCCCGTCCCAACCATCCCGGACCCCCGGGAACCTACGATTGGATCAACTGGATCGTCGTATCGAACATCTCCAAGAGCCTCTGCTTGACCTCGGACCAGGGCTGGCCCCCGTCGCCGGACTGCTTGGCCTGTTGCCAGGCCATCACCAACGCCGAAAGCGCCTGGTCGCCGTCGGAGATCATCGTCAACCTCACGGCCAACCGGCGGTTCTGTTCCTCTTCCTGCAGCTCTTCCCGGGCTTGTTGGACGATCTGGGTCATCTTGGCCGGGTCCGATTGTTCCTGCCTCAAGGCTTCCCGAAGTTCGGTTTCGACCTTTTGCCGGATCGTGGTCTCCAGCATCTTGAGGAGCTCGTTTTGGTCGCCGCTGAGCGGGATCCCCGAGGCGATGGAAAGCATTTCAGGGGTCGCCGCAGCCTCTTTGGGCCCCGAGGCGTTCCAATCCTCCTCGGTGGCCAGTTCGGTCTTAATGCCCTTCGAGGACCCGAAAATGGTCGAGGTGAACTCCTCAAGCTTATCGTGGTAGACCTTGAGGCCTATTTCCATTTCCTTGAGGTCTTCGGCGTTTTTCGCGAAAACCACCAGGTTGTACTTGGTCATTTCCTTGGGGCGGCCCAGCTTGATGTGGTTATAAAACCGAAGCTCCCGGACCTTGGCCAGGTTCAAGAACGCTTCCCACTTGTTATGAAGATCGGCTTCGGTGCCCATGGGGTCTCCGTCCGGATTTCGGGTCTCGACCGATCACAAGGCGTCCGGGGAAATCCCCCGGAGGACGTCGGTTGAAAAGCGATTTAGGCCTGACCTTCATTCCGCAACCGCCGCAAGACCCGGGGGATCTCCGGGAGCAGGTCGCCCGCCAGGACCCCGTCCAGGCCCAATTTCTTGGAGGCCCGCTCACCCGCGAGTCCATGGACATAGACCCCGACCGCCGCCGCGTCAAAGGGCGACAACCGCTGGGCCAACAACCCCCCCAGGATGCCGGACAGGACGTCGCCAGTCCCGGCGGTGCCCAAGGCCCGGTTCCCCGTCGGGTTGATCCGCACTTCCCCGGAAGGGGACGCCACGACCGTCCAAGGGCCCTTCAAGATGGCCGTCACATTATATTCCCGGGCAATTTGCTTCGCAACGGCGAGGCGACGTGATTCCACGTCCGGAATGGTGGTTTTCAGCAACCCGGCGGCTTCCCCGGGGTGTGGTGTCACGATCACGGGGGCCCGGGCCGCGCGGAAGACGTCGGTTTGGCCCCCCAACAGGTTGAGGGCGTCGGCGTCCACCACCATAGGGGCGGTCAATTTGAGGACCAATTCCTTCATCAAGGTTCCGGTCTCATGGTGCCGTCCCACGCCGGGTCCCAGGACCACGGCGTTCACCTTGGCGGCCAGGGACAGGATCCGGCCCAGGGCCTTGGAGGATAGGAAGCCGCCCGGCACTTCCGGCACCGGCGCCGTCATGGGCTCGGTCAGTTTGACCTCGAGGATGGCGTTCAGGCTCTCCGCGCAGGCCACCGTCACCAGTCCGGCCCCGACCCGTTGCGCGCCCAAGGCCGACAGAGTCGCGGCGCCCGTCAACCCGGTCGCCCCCGCCACCAGGACCACCCTTCCCCGGGTCCCCTTATGGGTCTGGCCGTCGAACTTGGGGAGGCAACGCCGGACGGTTTCCGCGTCGAGGAGTTCCATCTTGATCGCCGGGTCTTCAAGAAGCTCCTGGGGGAAGCCGATCTCCGCCACGCTCCAAGACCCGACATAGGGCCTTCCCGCCGCGGTGAAAAACCCGGCCTTCGGGAGGCCGAAGGTCACCGTCTTTCGGGCCTTCACCGCCTCCCCCCGCGCCTCCCCGGTATCCGCATCGAGGCCCGAGGGGATGTCCACCGCCACGATCGGCTTTCCGGAGGCGTTCATCAACCGGATGAGGTCGCGGTCCATTCCCGTCACCGCCCGGGAGAGGCCCGTGCCGAACAAGGCGTCCACCACCAGGTCGCATTCCCCCAGGACTCCCGGAACCTGTTTGAGCGATCCCTCGTCCCGGAGGGGAATGACCGGCACCTTGGCCGCCTTGGCCTTGGCGTACTGTTTGGCGGTCTCGCCCTCCAATTCGCCCGGATCGGCGCGGAGCAGGACCACGACCGAGGCTTTCTTTTTGCGGAGGAGCCTGGCGGCCGCCAACCCGTCGCCGCCGTTGTTGCCCTTTCCGCAGACGAGACCCACCGTCCGTTTCGCCCAAGTTCCCGGGAATTCGTCGAGGGCCTCCACGACGGCCGCCGCGGCGGACTCCATCAGGTGTTCCACGGTGAGGCCGTGTTTCTCCACGGCCAGCCGGTCCATGCGCCTCATGTCCTCCGCCAGGGCGATCTTCAACGCTTCCTCCCGTTTCCGGGAGCGGGGTCGTCTTGGAGCGCCCGGTAGGTCACGGTCTCGAAATACTGGGCGTCGGCGCGCCGCGAAGCCGCTTCGGCCCGGTTCTGGAGTTGGGGATCCATCATGAGGTCCGTCAAAAGCGGAAGCAGGCTGGACTGGTCCCTCCGGATGATTTCCAACCGGTGGTTCCGGAAGAGGGCTTCCTCCAAGCGGTTCAGCCGGGGCGTGTAGAGGGTGTGGAACACCAGGAGGTCCCCTTGATGGAGGCGTTCCCCCCCGGGATTCCAGATCCGGACATTGAGCCCGGACCAATATTCCGTCTTGAACTGCTCGTCCGTGTAGATCACGGCTTCGGCCGGCATCAATCGGAGGTATTCGGCGTTCCGCTTCAAGTCCCCAAAGGCGTCCCGCTGGACGACCAAGACCGCCACGGAAAACACCATGAGGTACATCAGGACCAGGCTCGCCAAAGTGTTGCGCCTCCACATGCC
>Ga0265334_10000360_pt1 | contig 24460 bp, 24 predicted proteins | sample 42023metaG_FD_192442 | JGI IMG/M metagenome (GOLD analysis project Ga0265334, IMG submission 192442) | Rhizosphere microbial communities from Carex aquatilis grown in University of Washington, Seatle, WA, United States - 4-20-23 metaG | ecosystem: Host-associated > Plants > Roots > Rhizosphere... | reverse complement strand
TCAGGTGAAGGCTCTGATAAAGCCAGAGACCGCCGGCGAATCGTTGCTTTGTGTCCGGCAAGGCTTTGACTTTTCACTTTCTTAACTGGGGCGGTTTACTGTAGTGCAAAACTGGTGGGCGGGCGATTGCCGGCCGACCAGCCGATCGACCCTTGCAGCATCCACACCAGAAAGACGAAAGATGCCGTCGTCACCAGAAGTTGTAAAGGCCAAGCCGATGGGCAGCGCAGACATCCAGGAAGCGTACCAGGCGCGCGTAGGACTCGTCGGCGAACCAGCGCTCGTCGCGCGCGCGTCCCACGTGACCGACAGCAGGACTGCAGCGCTGCCGCCTCTTGGAACGCCAGCCACGCAGCCGTCGACACAGTCGAATGACCTCCTCTGGGTTGATCCACACCCGAAAGAGCGACAGGCGCGTCTCGGACTCGACGCGGCCGGCCGCGCCGTGTCTTGCCGCGTCCGCGAACCTCCCGCCGCACATGCCAGGGAGATTCCCCGGGTCCATGTCGGGCACCTCGGACGCGCCGTCGAGCATCGAAAAGTCCTCCTTCGTCATATGTAACTGCGGGTCGCACTGTAGGTGGGGGCAACACGACCACGTCCCGACGTACCCGAGGACAAGTACCACTGGAGCTTCGCGCTCTATGTCTTCCGTCTCGAGGTGCTCGCGCAATAGCGCGGAGACTGTACGCTCGAAGCAGTCTACCCACGTGCCTCGTTTCCACCTGCACGGGTACATGTTGAAAGGCATATCTCCGCAAATCAATTCCCCGCAGAGGATCGAAGAAGCGGATCACGATCCGCACATGGTCAGACGTTCTGTCCTGCGACAAGCCGCAGGGTGGGATATGTTTCCAGCACAGACGGGCTGAGTGCAAACAAAAAGTCTCGCGGATTCTCCGCGAGTTCCAAATGCATTCTCTGCTCTCTGTCCAGCTTACTCCTGCGGCAGGAACAGGGACAAGACTGCGGTCGGTAAGCCAGTGGTCTCCGGCGTGCCAACAGGTTGTGTGTGCGCGTGTGGCTGATCCCTGCTACGACCTGTGTCCCTCACATGTGACACCCGACAGCTGGCGCGTGGTGTGCTGCTTTGTGGATCGCGCCTCTGGCTTTGAGCTCTGCGCCCATTCGCCAGCACTCAATCGTATGATTGCATTTAGCTGCCCCCCCCCTCCCACAAAACACAAGACAAACCCAACAGGCAGAACTGATCCGACGATTCGCTTCGATGATCTCATCTGCAAGCATGGTACCCGACGCGCGAACAGGCCTAAGACGGCGCTCAAACGCAAGCCATCTCCAGACCCAGGTAGATAGCCTTTGTCTATGGCGCGTTCTCATTCGGCTGTGACAGAAAAGCAACGTGGAGAGCTGTTGATCGCCATCTGCAACGGGCACGAAGTCGAACCGGCCCAGGAGATAGATCGAGCGTTGAGACAAAAAGGCGTTCAGAAGTGGGAGGTCCAGGCGGTAGCTGCAGCAAAAGACCCGAGACCGCTATGGAAGTTTCTCAACTTCTTGGGCCCTGACTCCTGACCACCACAGTACACAGACTACGTCTCCTCCAATTCCAGAAATACAAGTATATTGAGTCGAGAGTATGCCATTCCCGATTATGCTTCTATGCACGTTCCACCTACTCCGAATCCCGAAGAGACTGCGGATTCCGTGCTTCGGTATGACTTCTCGTCGGTAATATTTCCTAACCGAGCAGGAGTCCGAAATCATCTTTTTTGAAACATCAGAACACAGTGCTCCCGTTACCAGTTCGCTCCTACGCTGCACGTTCGAGGTTATGCCCCTCCCAAATATTCTTCTATGCACGTCAATGATACTCCGAATCGAATCCTGAAAAGACCACGGATTCTGGCGCGTAGGTGGGCTATTACTTTTCGCCGGGAAGATTTCGGAGGGGCCTACCGTAAAGCACCTAATAGTGGGCGCACGCAATTTTTTTTTTCGCCGCCCGTGGCGGCGGGGGTGTATCTTCTATTGCGTGCCTTCAGCTGAGAGAGGGGACTCAAACTTTCGTTAGAGTGCGATGGCGCTGAAATCATCGACCCACTCATCACTTGAGTCCGGTCCTTCACGCTCATCGTCTTCGCTACCACCAACGCCTTCATCGGCGTCGCGTGTGCTGTCAGGGACTGCGTCCTCTGACTTTCCGTCGCTCTTGACACCTGCGTCGTGCCAAATGAGTTCATCCTCGCTACCGTCGAGGTTTTGTGAAATTCCTCCGAATTTGAAGGATTTCTCGATCACGGCCGACGATATATCGTCCCATGCTTCCTTCACCCAATGGAGGACCTGCGTCTTGCTCGGTGGACGCATCTTTCCGCCCTTGGTGTATGTTTTGTTTCCATCGGCCAGCATCCATGCAGCCCAGATCGAGCGAAGTCGATCCTTAAAGGGTTTGTTGATGCTGATGTCGAGAGGCTGTACCAGCGACGTGATGCCAGCAGGGATGATACAGGCAACAGCTTTGTGTTCCTTGAGGCAGCTGATTACTGCTTCTGTCACATGCGGCTTGAACATATCCATCGTCATCAAAAACTTCGACGTCGTATCTGCTTCCATGCGTTGTGTCTCTCGTATGTACGGCAGCAGACACTTTCGCAACCAAACCAACATACCCGCGTCGCTCATCCAGGCGCTTTCGTGCATCATCACGGCCAAGCCTGACGGCACCTTCGTCTCCTTTCCCAGTCTCTTGCCCTTGAAAATAACTAACGGCGCAAGCTTCGCACCGGAAGCAGCGACTGCCAAGACAACGGTGAGACGTTTCTTCTCACCGCCAGCCGTCCGCAATGCAACATGCTTTTCGCCTTTGTGCGCGACCGTCCTTTTGTATGGCATATCGAAATAGGCCGGTGTTTCATCCATGTTCAGCATGCGAGAGAGGATGTGGATCTTCTCAGTGTTTCTCATACGCAGCACTTTCCGAAGCCATTCCCACACATTTTCTTTGATGTTGGCCGGCAGCTGCTGGGTCATTGTTGTGCGCATCCGCACAGACAAACCATACTGGCGCATGAAGTGCCGATACCATGCACGACCGGCTGAAAACTTCAGCTGCCGTGCGACGCTGCTTGCCTTTTGCCGGAGCAGAATGGAATTGATACCATTCGACATTGCTCTTTGTTCCTCGAACCACTTATAAACCAGTTCGTTGACTTCTTTGCTTTGGTGCTTCCGTCCTGCGCCGGTCAACCGCTTTTTCTGGTTCTTTCCTTTACTCTCGCTCAACGCTTCCCCGAGACCGAGCCATCGCTGAAGCATCGGCCGTGAGCACGAAAGACGCTTGGCGACAGCTGACACACCATCCGTCTTTATCATTTGGATGGCGCGGAGCTTCTCGGCGATGGTATAGGACCGCCTCTGCCGAATTGCCTTAGGCTTGGCGTTCTTCTTCGGGGCCTTAGGAGGCATTTGTCCTGGGTAACTGCTGTGTGAATAAGCGACGGGGCATATAAAACGCAGGGTGTATCTTCTATTGCATGCCTAAATTTTCAGGGAGAGACGCTGAAAATATCAGCGAAAAAACAGGGGTGTATCTTCTATTGCGTGTGCCCCCACTATTAGGTGCCTTACGGTAATATTTCGGAGGGGCCTATTCGAGGTCCTCTAAACTGTCAAATGGCTACATACTACTTTGAACCATAGCCGGGTATTACTGGCAGACTTGGGAATAGCCGATTCAACACATTCACTTTCGTATCAAGCGACAGGATGACATTTCGCTTTACAATCTGACCAATCGTCGCGCGCCCGCGCCAACGGCGTCTTCGCCGTCGCGGAACTCAAACTCCCTGCATGCAAATCGGTGGAGAGTCGGAAAGTGGGCCCGGGTCGCCGTGAACCACCCTGCGACGCTGTCCACATGTCCTCGCCTGTCATCCGGACCGTCGACGAGCGCTCCCAGACTGCATTCGATTTCGAGGTGCTCGAGTCGGGGCAGCGCCGTCGCCAGGGCCTTGACATGACGCAGGTCAAACGAAGCGCGACGAACGTTGGGCAAGTCGTCGGGGCACAACCACTCTGCCCAAACGAGTTCTCTGAGCAGATGCTCCAAGGGCCCGAGGTTGTGCAAGATGAACGAGACGCGTCTCTCCGTCAAATCCACGCGATCGAAGGCGGCATCGAAGAACTTTGCCTCGTCGTTTACACGGAGGCTGGTGAGCGAGCGCGACGCAGCCAACTCGCCAAGTCCCCACCCGACGAGGTCCGAGCTGGAACAATCGATGCGTTCCAGGTGCGGCAAGCGACTCAACACCCGCAGCATGGCGTCGCTGACATTCCCCGACAGCGCCGACATGTCGAAGCGCCTCAGTTGCTGCAGCGCGATGACGTGGCCAAATCCTTCGAGCGTAATGTCGTTGGCACCAAACATTGTCAAGTCGATAAGAGCCGCCGACAGGACGCGAAGCGGATCGAGTGTGCTGACGCTAGGTGCGGCCATATTAAGCCGTTGCAGGGTCGAGCTCGACCCTGAGTGGACCAGGCCGTCACAGAGAACGCGCAGCTGCGAATCGGTGACTTCTGCGTCCGCGATGTCCAGCTCGCGGAGCCCAGAGCACGAACCAATGGCCTCGCAAACGCACTCGGGCGTCTGGCGCAACCGGATGACAGCCAACCCAGGAGCACCGCGGATGAAGGACGCCAGCTGCAAATGATCCGCCTGGCTGAGTTTCGCGTTGACGTGCACATCAAGAGAGGTGAGATTGGGCATTGCGCCGCATCCGAGAGGCAACGTCTGCTGATAAGGCAGCGCGAGGATGCGCGGCGAGCGCAGCCAATGTGCGTCGGCCTCGCGCAGCACCCTGGCCAGAACTTGGATTCCGATGGTCGGCGCCGGCGCGAACACACCGCGAGGCATGAGAGGCTGGAAATGAACCGTGGCCCAGCCGGCCTCGCGCGAGGTGCGCCACGCCCGGTTCGCTCCTTCGCGCCTGACGAGGTCGGCGACCCCGAGGAACGCCGACACGGCGTAGTGAACGAAACTGGGCGGTGACGCCCACACGCTGTGCCGAACCACCTACAAGCCGAGTGAGCGGGGACGACAGTCATTTTGAAACCGGCGGTATCTCGATGACTGCGGCGGCGACCCGCGAAGCTTTGAACGGCATTGCAATGATTCGATGCATTGTGACAGGTGTGAGCGTGGACTCGTGGGGGAGCACAAAACGTCCAATCATGATTGCGTTTCTTTCGCGCACCCCACAATGTGTGAGAGGGCGGGACGATCGTGAGTTATCGCCGTTCTCACATTGAATCTCGCATTGTTCCCACCCATGAAGGCGCCAGAGTACCTGAAGGACCTCAAAACAAATTCCCAAAACTACGTCCTGCTTTACTGGGATCACGACAGTCCGGGTCGCATCCACGTCGGCAGCCCCACGTCGCTGCGCTGGACGTGGCTTTGTCATCAAGTGGGCGGTCCCGCCAAGAGGATGCCTATTGGTGTGCCGCGGCAGCGTCCTTCTTGTCCATTTATCTTGGCCTTTTTGTTGCGCTCGCGGGGTGGGTTCGGAGAGCTTGGGAATTAACCTCGTCGTCTGGTTTGTTCAGGCGACGGGTGGTGCCTCGTGGTCAATCGGGCCGCACAGGATCACATGCAGCACATGCACGATCTGGCGCACAGTCGCTGCGGCGGGCTCTGGGGGTGCAACAGACTTGCAATGCGACTTGTCGTGTCGGTTCTGTCGGACGAGGCGGCGGGGGCGGCGATGATGGCGGTGACCCAGTGGGATTATGTTTCCGGGCACGCCGTTGTGTGATTATGTTTCCGGGCACGCCGTTGTGTGCCACGAGACGGCGCTGTCCAAGCGTGCCTTTCTAGAGAGCTCGCCAGTGGGACATCAGGAAGTCCAGGACAGCATACCCCCTCCACTGGAGAACGAAGAGAATTGACCCACGTAAAACACCAACCGACGAACTGCAGACCGTACGCTCAAGTAGAGTGGGAACGCCCTGCACATACGGTTTTCTGGGCGCTGATGTTGGTGTGCGCCTGCTCGTCCCGCTGCTGTCGGCGTGGCAACGGTCGACCGCCACCTCTCTGGCCACACGCCATCCCTCGACGTCGACCATTGTCTCGTTGATGCACAGCGATTGCCCGTCGTAAAGCAGCGCGAAGTAGAGCCGATAGAGGTCGCGGTCGTGCAAGCGACGCGCATCGCCGTCGTCCAGTTGGTCGCGCATCTTCCAGAAGACGGCAAGGACCATGTCAAAGCACCACCCGCCCTCGTGATCATAGCACATGCCTTCCAAGGTCGAGCACGTTCTCACGGAAGGAGCCATGGCGCGGGTCCGCCGACGACATGCACACGGCCAGGGCGCCGCGGCCTCCATAGTTCGGAATCTTAGGAGGCGGCGGCCGCCACTACTCGAGGGAGATCTGCGAACCACGAAACCACGGCGACTGCACAACCAGCCGCCGGTGCTGGCCGTCACAGTAGAACAGCAGCGCCCTTGGGATGGTCTCTCTCTCTCCTTTGGTCCAGCCACGGCAGCGCCGGACAGTGCCCTTCTGGTGCCTGTTGCGGAACCACAGGTGTGTCGTGCAAGCGGCGAAGCACGGTAACAACATGATAAATCTTAGATTTCTGTTTTATTTTATGTAAAGACCCCAATGACATCAGACAGACCGTCGCACTTTCCCTGGCGGGCGTAGAGCGTGTTTCGGGCTGCGTGGATGCGGGCTTCCACCTCGTACCCGTCGATGTACAGACCTGCTGCCTCGGGCGCGTGCACAAGGTAAGAGAGCGAAGTGCGCCGCAGAGGCTGACCGGTCTGAGCGTCGCAGACAAGCAGGGCGGATGGCACCAGCAGGTTTAGGTGTCCGTGGCGATCCAGGCCCGCCCACAATATGCGCACCGGACGCGAGGGCTGGTGCTCTACGGTCCACAGAGGGCGGAACTTATACCCGTTCTTGCCGTCGTCGCGCCACTCGAACAAGCGCACCCGAGACGGTTCCAGACATAGGCCGCGGTAATTCCCTGTGAGCGGATCCAGCCCGGCCATCATCATCGGAGAGACAGAGAAGTCGTTGTGGAGAACCTGGACGACGACGCGGGGCTGTCCGCCGAGATCGCTGTGACCGTAGGGAAGGTAGCATCCTCGGCGGCCGCCACTGTGGCACAGCACCACTTGCAAGAACGAGTCGCGGCCGGCGCCCTCCAAGGCAACGGGATGTGTGTGGACGGTGCCCGACAGGCTGTGGAAGGCTACCCGCTCCCCGTTCTCGGCCGAGTGGACGCAGACGCACAGCGAGAGGCCAGGGGGAGAGGTGCCTGCCCATCCTAGGAACGCAAAGAGGCGGGCGCCCACCGAGCAGGCACGCTCGACCTTCTTCATGTCCCACAACAGGCGAGGCCATCGCGCCACAACGGCGGACGACCTGGACGAGCCGAGGACCGTGAGTTCCCCGCAACGCTGACAGACAAACAGGAGCCGATCGTCGGCGAGCACCGTCCACCACGTCTGATCCGGCGAATGGAGACCCGAGCTGCAAGGAGGGACGGCGACCGTCCGCAGCAAGTGTCCGGACAAGGGGACCCCAACGTAATCCGCGACCACGAAGCAAAGCTCACGTGGAAAGGAAAGAAGTTCGCACAGGTTGTCGGCGACCTGGAAGTACTCGTGGCGAAGTTCTGCGCGCGCGGCCATCGAGCTCTTTGCCCGAGGAGCTGTGCGTGCAACGTCGGCGAGACAGCGGTATTTTCACCTTTTGGTTTCCCAGCAGAACACGATGCTACGCAAGAGACGTGTCTCGCCGCACAGAACCCGTGGAGGGACAAGCCGAGCCTGCGACGGCACGTGAATCGGGAACAGACCCCAGCCGCTTCGTGTACAATGAGCCGCTGCGTCCGCCTTGGTCCGATTCGCTTTTCTCTAATTATTGCACGAGGGAGAATTTGTTTGCGGCACCGGCCCCGACGCGTCACACCCATCCGACTCCGACCGATTGCAGCATACACCTACCATTACTACAACGGATCAGAGTGACTCAGGTTTCCTGCGCCGCCGGAGAGAGCCCCAGCCGTCCCGCCCGCGCTGCCACATGCGGACGTGCTGGCTGTCGTTGGCGTGCTCCAGGTAGGTGAGACGTACCTCGCGGACGGCCCGCGCTGGGTCCATCGCGCTGTCTCGCTCGCGCTGGCGCACGAAACTGCAGTGTCGGTGGTACGCCCGAATGTCATTACACGGGGAAAGTACCGCGAACGCAGCCCGGCCGAGCGCGTAGACGAGCATGTTCTCCACGCCGAGAGTCCCCACGCGAAAGTCGAGCGTCGCCAGAAAGTCCTGCAGCGAAGGGCCCGCTGCGCGACTCGACATCCAATCGGGCACGCTCGAGTTGAGGATGACCGTGTCGAACGAGCCGACGGACATCATGTGGCGGCAGTCGTCGTCGGTGCCGGGATGACGCCACCCGTCCTGCGCGATCCCGGTCCGCGCGTGCGACGACGACCGCAGAGGTCGAGGCATTGGCAGGTGGCACCGGTCCCACGTCTCGATGCGGGCGAGCGCCAGCACGGTTCCGGCGTCGAGAGACCGCAACCGGGCCAGTCCGTCCGACTCCACAAAGACGTCTCCGTGCGAGTACACGCAGACGGAGGGGGTAGGCAGGGCGTAGCAGGCCCCAAACACGTGCCGGTACTGCAACCTCTCGCCCGACGGGAGCAGACGGAGCTCGTAGCCGCAGACGCCGACGCCGACGGCGTCGAGCGCAGCCCCGACTCGCGACTTCTGCAGGTCGTCCTCGACAAAGACCACCATGGAGCGGAAGAGACCCGCAGAGGCGTGGTACTGCAGCACCTCGACCTGCTCTCGGGCTCGCAGCGCCACCAGAGACAGCTGGGCGCGCGCGCCGGCCGGCTGTCCCAGGAAGCCCGACGCCGCGGAGGCCGGGTCGAAGGGGATGAACATCTCCGTGAACAGCACCTTGGGCGGCGCGTGGGCGTGCGTCACATCACAGCCGCCACCTGCCGCCGTCCGCCACGACGCAGCGAAAAGCCAGGTCAAGCACCAGAAGACGCGCCGCCAGCTCAGCTGCGTCGCTCCCTCGCCCGGATGCATTTGTGCAGTTTGGCGTTTTTTTCTCCTGCATCTTCACGATTGTTCGCGGCGACTTCTGCCGACGATTGTCAGACGCTGTCGAAGCGCAAACTGTGGGGGTAGCTTTGAGCGCCGCGCCGCGTCGCATTCGATCGATCGTACATGCCAAGGGGCCCGAGATGCGATGTACGAGTCTGCGCAAGTGGAACTACTGCATAGAACTATTCGTCGAGCGGGCGGGCTGTGCGACCAGCAAACGTTCGATCACGCGCTGGACCTGCGCCTCCTCGACGCGGTGCATCGGAGGTTTCGTCTGGCGCCGCCCACCGTGGATCCTCTCCTTGTTCGACGCCCGGAATGCGGCGACGCACTCTCGCGCTCTGGCTTCCGCTGCCGCGGCGCCCACAACAGCGCCGGAATACTTAGCAGCCGGCAGGATGAGGTGCATGACGCACGAGATCACGAGCCCCGTTCGGCCGTGCCCGTGGTGGCAGTGGACGTACAGTGAGCTACCCAACTAATGGGACAAAGAAAAACAGCAATTCTGGCCGAGGGTACCCAGAAAAACCGTTTGTCTCATTTGTTATGTACCTTTTCCACCTGAAAAAACAACAAGCAAGGGTCCTCCGAGGGTTTGTCTCATTTGTCGCGAGTCCCATTTGTTAGGTCACTTACTGTAGACGCAGCGTTTGTCGCTGATCCAGCCGTGGATCGCGCACGCGAGGTCAACGAGTCCCTGCACGGACTCTGCGACGCCGCCGTCGGGTATAGGGAACGCAATGTGCTCGATGGGGTCGGGCATGTGCTGTCGATAGGGCGCGAACGACTCGAGCTCCTCCGGGGACAGGAGGCAGACGAAGACGCGGACACCAGCGTCCACCAGAGCTCGACACGTGGCCGCGGTGTCCCCGGACTTCCCCTCGCGCGGATACGCTCCTGCAAGGAGGAGACCACGGACGATCCAGTGGCTCTGCGTTGTCGGCCCCGTGGACTGACCCGGGAGAGGGAGATCGAGAGACAGAACGCGACAGTTGCCCTCCTGTTCGCTCACCTCGGGCGCTCTTTCTTCCAACCCTGTGGGCTCCATCCCTGCTGGTTCTAACATTTTTGTCGCGGTCCGCCTTTCCTGTCTGTGCTCCAACCGCCCCACTGCAAAATCACGAATCACATCGCGTCATATCCCAACCGACCAAGACGAGCGCGCACTGCGACAAACAAGTTGGTCTCCCCTCGGCGGGCCACTGGCAACAACAAATCGTAATATTCGGATGGCCAGCATGCTTGTACGGGTGTTGCGAGCACTGCGGTGCCACGTTGCGTGTTCAGTGGCGTGCGGTGTTCCTCTCGGTGGCGGCCTTGGCGCCTGCGCCGGATCCGTGTACGGCACCTCTGATCGCTTTGTCTTTCGGGATGTGGTCGCCGGCTCGTTGTTTGGCTCTGCCTACATTACGGCGTACTTCGCCCTCTTACCCTTCAACGTCGCGCGCGCCGTGGTGGGGGACGGCGATCGTCTGCACTCGCGTCGTCAGGGCTCTGCCCACGCTGCTTCCCACGGGACAGACTCTTGCCAGGAGCATCAGAAGCGAAGATCTCCTCCGCGCGGCGTTGCCATGTAGGAGCAGGTACCACGCAAATAAAGTGATGGCGTGGCTTCGGTTCCTGTACCGGTACTAACTGCTACTCGTAGTCGGGGAGGGGGAGCTCATGCAGCGAAACCAATGACTTGCGCACACGGGATATTGGGTTTTACATAGTATCGCCATTGTCGACACGGAGAGCGATGCTGGGAATGTCCAACTCGTTGGCGCTCGCGCCGCCCAAGACGCCAGCCGCTGCTGCGCCTCTGCCAGTGGCCCGGCTGCGGAGGCCGGTTTCCGGCGCAGCGCGTCCTCCCGCAAAGCCAAGAGACCCTCGAGCACCTCGTCGGAAGAGATCGAGCCCACCAAGACGACGTCCAGCGAGCCGTCGTTCTTCCCCGAGACCTCGAGCGTTTCGACGAACAGACACCGCGGGTGCACGCGCCGCACTCGCTCGCGACATCGCTCGACGAAATCTTCCGCGACGGCCCTGCCACCGGGCAGAGCGGTCGAGATGCGGTACGACAAGTGGTGAAAGCAGCCTGCTCCGCGCTTCAGCGAAAATGGCTCAAACCAATCCTATCATTTCCGCAGTCCCCGCACTCCGGGCACACGGGTTCAGTGGACCGCCCCGGATGGTAGCACTGGGTTCATGCCTGACGGCTCGCATGTTTCATGGAAGTCGGCCGATGACGAGAGTGGCGGCGGTTCCCGCTTCGAGGTGACAAGCTCATCGACGCCGCCGACGCCGACGGCGAGCGGGCCGAGAGTATTCGTCATCGGAGGTGGTGGCGGCTGACAGGTTTCTTGGTCTCGAGGAAGGTTTTTGCGGTTCCGAGTTGCGATCGACGTGGTTGCCGGGCGCCGGTAAACGTGCTCCCCCAGGTCGGGGAATCGGGGTTGAGGGCAACCATTTTGATTGATCCGCACAGTAGTCGACGTATGCCCCTCCCAAATATTCTTCTATGCACGTCAGTGGTTCTCCGAATCCTCAAAAGACTACGGACTCCGACGCGTACGTCGGCTATTACTTTTGGCCGCGGATGTTTTTGGAGGGGCCTAGTAGTCGTGCCCAAACAACACCTCGGCGGCGGACTCGTCGCCGGGGTTTGTTGTTGCGCCAGCTGCACGGCGTCTGTCCTCCGCTACCCCGAGCTCGACGTCGGTCGCCTGTCGGAACAAAGGCTCGCGAGCGCAGCGACCGCTCGCAACTACGAGCTGACCGAGGAGCAGTGCGAAGGTGACGACGGCCCCGCCCAGCACCACGGCTCCCCGCGGGCGGTGCAGTGCGCACGCAGTGACGACAACAAGCGCCCAGCACAGACAAACGCCTCTGAACCGTTCCTTGTCCGCGCGGCGCAGGGCCGTGAGCGCGTCGTCGACGTGCGGGGTCCAGCTACCTCGCGACACAAGCGCCGCGCACCGCCTCTTCCGCCGCACGAGACAGTCCAAACAAAGGGAAGCGGCCTGCGCGACGAAGGACACCACGTCAAGGGCCAAGACAAACCACATGACGAATCGGAAGTTTCGGCAGCACGACGGACTGAACCGGCAGCACCCTTCGTAGGGGAGAGAAGCCGTCGCATGCAGCAGAAGGGCCACGCAGGTGATCCAGCTCTCCATCGCTTTCACGATCCTCTGCCCTCGGCGGGGGGTTTCATGTACAGCGCCTCTCTCGACGGCACAACGGGAAAAAGTCAAACTCCCGGCGGCTGCTGGCCCCCACCCCCGGAAAATGGACCGCGGCGACAGAAGAGGAAGAAACAGAGATCGCGGTCGTCCGTGCCCCACCCCACCACCCCTCCCCCCACCGACAACAAGGCAAAAAAAAACTTCGCGGCTGGTGCTCTTGGTTGGAGGGCATGTGCGACTCCTGTCTCGGTTCGTTGTTGTGGCTGGCCCAGCCCGAAGCGCGTGCGTGCGGCGGCCGGGCGATGCTGCCAACACCACCAGTGCGACCTCTGGCATTGGCCATCTACAGCGAGCGCGGCTTCCGTGATATTCCGCTCGGTCGGCAAGGGTCGGACCCCGGCGGGAACGTGCGGCTCTTCAACACGGTCGACGCCCAGCGCGGTTCCGACATCGCGCTCGTGGGCGACACCGGCCGCGTGCGCGTCGTCCCGGGATCGTACGACGTCTCGGTCCAGTCGGTGGTGATGCTCAAGGACTCGACATGCGCGCTCGACGCGAGCGAGGTCCGCTCCCTGGGGTACAATGGCTACTGCATCATCTTCGCCGAGGGCGCCAAGCACGGCGTGCGCATGCTCAGCTCGACCGCCGGAACGGTCAACGCCGGTGCCTACCCGAGCCTCATTGAGGGCCACCTCGTCTTTGACGAGCCGACCGAGTTCTGGGTGCTGCAGCAGAACGGACAAGCGGCCGTGGACGTGTTCTACACGCAGGTGCGCGTGGAACCCCCGGAGAACCACGTCTTTGCGCGCATACGCGTCGAGCGGCGGGAGCAATGACGCGCAAAAAAAGAAGACCGCGCAAAGGCAGCTTTAGTCAGGCATCGTGATCTGTCCGGGAAACGACGAGGCCAGCGGCTCTCGTCGATGACGCAGTGGGCGCTGGTCGGCCAAGGGCTCGCACTGTGCACTGACGAGCACGGTAGCTGGGGCATCTACGATGCGCCTGACGGTCTCCCAGAGCATCGACGGCTTCTGTGTCCACTGCATCGGACGGACCACGCGGGTGCCAGGGCCAGCAACAGATTCGCCTACTGCGAGCTGCACGGCGTGCTTCTGACGCTCTCCTCCGGCATTCTCCGCGCTTACGCCTGGGAACCGCGACCGCTCATGGCGAGTTTTACGCTGCGGCAGTGGCACGGAGAGGTCCAGGTCATCGGCGCGGAAGTCTGGCTCATCGCACCGGAGCACGTCCGTGCCGTGCCGCGCACTTTCCTGGACGGCCTGCGCGCGGCGTGGGCCGCGTCGAACGGTGGGCCCAAGTCCACCCGCGGCGACCAGCTTCCGCAAGACTGTCACGACCTGCTCCAGGGACAGCTGAACATCCGCACAAATGACAGGGTCGCGCCGCCGGGGACTCCTCTCTGCGATCGCTCGGACAGGACGCATCGGAGCTGTGTGCTCGGCGACTGGCTCGTGACGTTGACGCCAACCGGCTTCTGCACTCGCAGGCTCGACGCGTTGCGACTGCGTCACTCGTCGTCTTTGTCGACAGGGACCGCCGCCGAGACTGATGTCGTCGAGCAGCCGTTTGTGTGCGCGCGCGGAAGCCTGGTTGGCGTCGCCTTGCTGCAAGGGGCTCCTTCTCTCTTCGAGCTCGATCCCCGGCAGAATTGGGTTGACGCCACGCACGGCTGGTGGTGCGGAACTGCGGACCGTGGCGAATCCGCGATCGCGTCCATGCTGCGCGCTGGTGGGGTTGGCAAACGCCCGCCGGCCGTTCGATGGCTCGACAGTTCGTTGCCGCTGTGGATGTGGTCCCTAGGGCAGCAGCGGTCGGCGGCGACGCGGCAGTTGCAGTTCCAGTGCGTACGCCGGCGACGGCGGGGCTGGCCGTGGCCAGAGCTTTCGTTGGCCGGACAGCAGGCCGATTGGGTCGCGCACGCCGTTGCCGAGACCACGACTCTGCCGCACTGTCTCGTGGCCGAGGCATGCTCTTACTGCTTTCGCTTGTGAACGACAGAAACGACCCAGTATTGCGGGAGGCGGGGGGGAGGTGTTTCTTCCAGTGCACCGCACAATTGTGTTATTGTGATTTGCGTCGTGCGGAAATTCTCCCTACGAGCATGCAACGGCGCAGAACGACTCTCAAGGCGACCAAAACGGGTGGTCGGACACTGAAAGACCGCACGTCGCGGTCGCCTTACTCCTCCGTGAACCACCCAGCGGGCTACGCGGCTGCCCCTGACTCACGGAGAGCGCAGGCCGCCCGGAGCGTCAAGGCTCTGGCCGCTCGGGGTCAGCCGGGCTGTCAGATCGAGTACGCGCTGTGGCTAGAAGACCCACGGAGGTGCCCCGTTCGTGAAGAATCGCCGAGGTCTGAGCCACGTCTCGCCCTTCAGCTCTTGCTGCGCTGCGCGTCTTCGGGTGCATCGGACGGCAACTGGATGCGCGCGGCGCTGCACGCCACTCGACTGCTCCTGAATGAGGGTTCGGAGAGTGCGGCCAAGAGGGCCGTGGGCTGGCTTTGGAAGGTTGAAAGGGCTGCCGGTCGGCAGGCCGGAGAAGGTCAGCAGCTGCGAGAACTGGCGCACCGCCTTCTCGCCTTCTGCTACCGCGAGGGCCGTGGCGTGCCGCAGTCGGCCGAGAAGGCCTCGCTGCTCCTGAGCATCGCGCCCGGCGGCGCATGCAGCGGGCCACTCGCGGCGGTCGACGCGATCCTGCGGGACTGTGTGGGTCGGCTCGGTTGCTGAGAACTCGAGGGGCTAACTTCTGCTTGTTTTCCCCGCCCGAGTTGGGGGGGATGTGGCGATGCCGACGTTCCCTGGTTTGCCTAAAGCTTTCGCCTGACAGGAGGAGTCTGGTTTCTGGGAATGTCACGCGGACATTCTTAACGATACAAGGATTAGGAAACCAAAGAGCGGTTTACTGTACTGCTCGCTGCGGGCGAAGCTCGAAAGGATTGTTCTCTGGGGGAGATTGCTCGCAGACTGTAGAGACTGTGACTCGGTCACCGGACCTTCGCACGCGCTCCTTCACGAGCGCGGAGGCCGCCGCGACGGTGTGGGCCTCGGCCGCTCGATCATCTCCGCAATCTGCTGCTCGCTGAGGACGTGGCGGTTCCGTTTCCTCAACGTCATGCGCGGCGGGGATGCACTGACCCCGTCCCCGGCAATGCCCGGCGGCGCCGCGGGCGGCAGACTCGCCTCGGAACACCTGATCGTGACCCACAGGAGCGAGGGAGACGAGACAGGCGACACAGCACGGTCTGCCGCGACTCGACCGCTCGCGCGACGGGTCGCGGGAACCGGGGACAGTGCCCAGACGCGCTCGCCGCAGCGAGCAGAGACAATCCTCGGGGCCAGCTCCCAGGCCGGCGGCAGGTGGTCCGGCAGACGGTATCCGATGCGCATGGAAGCGCTCGAGATGCGGCTCGCGCGCGTGTTATCGACCAAGCAGGCGATCAACCTCCACGCGCAGGCGCCGTCGATGCGCAGCTCGACCGTACCACAGCTCTGCCGGACCGTCGCAGCGCGCAGCCGTGCGCCGAGGGCCTGGCGCGCACAGGCCGCCACCCGTTCGAGACAGCCGGGTTCCTCGTCCTTGTCGTCCTCGTGCCACACCACGTCGGCCTCCTCGCCGTCTTCACCCTGCATGTAGGTAATGATCGGGCACCTCGTGTCATCCGACACTGACAAACGCACCGCCCACGCCCACGCCAAAGAAACTCGCGCCTCGTCGGCGCCGGCCAGGGCCGACTGGAGATGTATTACAATGTCCATTGATCTTCTGTGCCACGGAACAGATCAAAAACCACGATGGTGATATGAGCAGTCTGTTGTGCCGTCACACCCCGAGACACTTGACCATCCTGTAACCATCCTCACTACAGCTGGGCCTCGCGTGCTCTTCGCGTGGCGTGTAGTCGATGCCCGCGCAAGCGGGATTTGCCACCAGACCGTCGTTGACCAGTGCATTGAGCAGGTTCTTCATGGTGGGCCAACTGACGATGTCGCTGCTGCTCGGTGGTCCTCGTTTCCGCGCCGTGCGCAGCGCCCTCTGCACTTTGTCCGCGAGCTTGGCGATTGCCGGCGGCTCGGTGCACCGTCCTGTACCTTTGGGCACGAACGCATTGACGAACCCGCGCCTCCGGTAAAACGCAATGGCGTTGGGGGTCGCGTCGAGCTCGAGGTACGCGTTTCCGCGCCTCGCCGCCAGCCTCTCGATGAACGTCAGCAGAGCAGTTCCGACGCCCCGGCGGCCTGTCGCACACAGCGCCGAGACGTGCAGTACCTTCGGTCGCTCCTTGTCCTCGTTCAGGACGGCAAAGCCGCGCCAGGCATCGGCGGCTGGTGCCTTGTCCTTGGCGACCACGAGTGTGGCTCCCGGGAGCGCCAGTCGCTTGTTGACAAAGTCGCTCTGGAGCTCTTCGGCGCACAACTCGTCGATCAGTGCATCCTCAATGCTTGGGGCGGCGCTTCCGGGATAGCACTCGAGGCGAATCGGCAGGTCTGCTGAAGACGCCGCGGCTTCCGCTTCGCACGAGGACTCGCTGGGGACGACGACCTCCTCCTCCTCTTTTTCTTCGCGCAGGAGGCCCAATGGTCCGGGGCTCGGGTTCGGTGGCCCGGGCGTCTCGTTCCCGGTCATCGGGTCGTACCAGTCTGCGCTCCACCAGGAAGGCGGGCTCTCCGTGACCGCGGCCGATCTGCTGCGGCGGATGGGCCGCCCGCTGGGCAACAGTCCCGACAGGCGTGCGGTGCGCTGGACCCGCGAGTACTTGGCCTGTCCCGTGTCGGGGTCAATATATCCCCCGCTGCGGCGGAGTTGAACGAGCTCGCTCGGTCCGAGCGCGTGGCTGAGAGTGCCCGGCGGCTGTGCGCACGTCTCGCGGCGGCGACCTGTGGCCGGGCGGTACGAGCACCCGTGCTCCTCGCACTGCTGGCCCGACGACTGGTACGGTTTGCACTCCCTCCGCTCTGGCCGGCTCAGGTGACCCGAGAACTTGTACCGCGCGGACATGGGCAACGGCGTCGATTTTTTGCAGTCCTTCCCCCACGTCTGTATTTGTCTCATTTTTTTACTCCCGGAGCCCACTCTGCGACGCAAAAGGGGTACTGGGATGGCGGGACTCGCACCCGAAAAAAAGACTCACCCCTGCATTTTGCTGGTTTCGTTGCGTGAACGTACTTACATGTACTCGAAATTCTTTCCCTTCAGTGCAGACGTCCGGCTCAACCGTACCGCGGAGCCTGACACTGCCAGGTAAAGCTGAGCCCCGTGGCAGGCGGGTCGTCGATGGCGCCAACGTGGAACGAGAGCCGGTCCCCGTCGGTCAGGGCGGTGTGACCAGTCGCCGTGCACGAGTCTGCGGGGAACGCGAGGACGCACGACATCTGGGCGCGATCCAGGCCGTTGACCCGGAGGGCCCCGGTCCAACGCTGCGTGTCGTTGGTCGGCGGAAAGTCAATGGCCTCGAAGCGCATCAGCGTGACGTTGCCGCACGGAAACGCCGAGGCCAGGACCATCTCCACTTGGGAGTAGTCCAGCGTCGCATCGGACACGCCGCTCACGGCCAAGAACTGCTCCGGGCCGCTGTCGGGCACAACGTACGCGGCGGAGCGGGCAAAGAAGACCAGCTGCGGCTGCTGAGACTCTGGTCGAGGCGGCGCCGGCGGACCCGCCGGTCCGCGCGGGCCGGTCGCGCCGGTCGCCAGTACCTGAGTCCCGAGCTGTGGCCGCACGACAACGAGGCCAAACAGGACGACGATTACCACCGTCAGCGCTAGCACCAGAGCAGCGCCTACGCCGAGTGCTGCGCATCGTCTGTTCGAGCGTGTGGGCGGCATCTGGTTTTTTTCTGGACCAGGTCGAGTCCTTCTTCGTGTCCGTAGGTTCTGTTGGCCGGTCGGTCGCTCTCTTTCTCTCTCTCTCGCTCTCGTCCCAGCAAGAGCCCGAAGAGTAGAGCGCGGTCGCCGTGGCAGTTTCTTCTGTGCGCCGCATCTGCCGCGACTTGTGGGACGGCGGAAAACGCGACCACCGGGTGTGCTAGGGGGGGGGGTTGCTGCCTTTGGACGCGGATCCTCACTCAAGACGCCCGTAAGACGGCACCCAAAGCACGAACCCCATGATCAAGTCCGTCAAGACGACTGGGAACCACCTCAACATCAAATGCCCACGCGGAGGGAGACAGCTCACACAGCGCCTGACGCCGCCGCCGTAGTGCAACCGGCCCAGACAAAGATCGCCGCAGAAGGGCCGCGAGCACGACTCGCAGAGTCGAAGCCCGGCCTTCTCGGGCGGGTAGTTGAGCACCCAGCGCGCAGGGGAGTTGTGCGTAAAGTGGAGTCGGATCAAGCCCATCGCCGAGAGCCTCCTGACCGCGGACCGCCTCGTCGAGCCCCAGCGCGGCACCGGAAGCTCAGAGGCGAGAATGTTGGACTCGGGTCTCGAGACAAAGAACGCCAGAACGTCCGCCAGATCGATCGGGTAGAAGCGAGCGCAGGCGGGATTATCGAGCAGCATCTGTTGGGCGCAGGCGACGTAGCAAGCCCGGCTGTCCAAATGCAAGGCCCCGCCGTAGTTGGCGCCAAAGCCGCCGCACTCGGGTTCCCTCCAGCGCAAAGGATCGTGTCCGAACGGACAACTGCGGCCCTTCTCCGTGCGAGCGCACCGGTCGAGCACGCCGGACTCCTTCCACTGTCGGTACATCTGGGGGCACGGAGCGGTGTGCAACGGGCCACGGCGAGCGAGCTCGCAGTGCGAAAACTCACACCCTTCGTTCAAGCACGACCCAGCGCAGTCCCGGCACGGTCGCTTCGGGATTGAGAGTCGATGTGCATTCCAGGAGTTGCCTCCCAGCAGGCAATGGTAAACCTGATCAAACGGGCAGCGGATCACGACGGGCCTCCACTGCTCTTTGACACGGCGGAGCCCTTCTCTCGTCTTGTCGACGTTCGCTCCGGGCCCATCAGCAGTCCGCGACCTCGGCATCGCGACCGACACGTGTATCGGGATCGACCGGTGAATGGGGGGTGTGTGTTGTGGTTCCACGGCCGAGACCTCGCATTCACAAAAACGAAACAGCGAGACGTCAAAGTCACCACAAGGTCACTGTCGTGGGGGGCGGGACCAACTTGCCAAAACATGGACATCAGTCTGGTGGGACGACTCCTGGACGCCATCGTCGAGCCAGAGGCGGACAGCGGGTCGGTGCCGAACGATACTCCCGAGGCGGCAGATCCCGAGCTGGCCGGCGGCGGGTGGCCCCGTGAGATGTTTGTCGAAGATACCTCGTCGCCACCGGTGCACAAGCTGCTGGACGGGCTCTTGTGTGCCATCTGCCAGCAGGTCGTCAGGTCTCCCGTCGAGACAGAATGCGGGCACATCTTTTGCGAATCCGACGCCAAGAAGCTGCCGACCCACGCCCCGTGTCCCGTCTGCCGGCGGCCCGCACCGCTCGGTTTCCGTCGCGCGCTCGTGCTGGAAAAGATGCTGTTGGAGCTGGCGGTGCGGTGCCCCCATCCCCTGGCCGCTCCGGCTTCTGCTGCCGCGACCGACTCGGCGGCGGCGGCGGCGCGGTGCAGCTGGACCGGCACGCTCGCCAACTACGAGACGAAACACCGTGTCGACGAGTGCGTCTTTCGTCGGGTCCGCTGCAGGCGTTTGTGCGGGTCCGGGGGACTTTCGCCGCACACACTGGCCTGTCACGAGGCCGCGTCGTGTCCGAGACGCCTCGTGACGTGCCCCCACTGCGAGCGCGACGACATCGAGGCCCGCGACCTGCAGGCCCACCAGGCGGGCACCTGTCCCGGGCGTCCCGTCCCGTGCCCCTCGCCGGGCTGCGGCCAGACCGTCCGGGCTTCCGATCTCGACGCGCACGTGCGGGACGCCTGCGACGCGGCCACCGTGCCGTGCAAGTACGCCAAGATCGGGTGCGAAGCCAAGCTGGCGCGACGGACGGCAGTGGCTCACCAAGCCGACACGGCCGCACACCTGGACCTCGTCGCGGACGCCGTGCTTCGCTTGGCCCTTGCGGCCGCCGCCGTCCCCGGCGCGACGGAAGCGGAAGCGGGCGGCACGCAGAGGACGCCCGCCGCACGGGGTGGTGTGGTGGCGCGAACGGCCCGCCGCGCCCAGACGCTGGCCGCCGGCCAGATGCTTCGGTTCGACGGTGCGAGCGACCGACGACTTCTCGCAGCCGGCCGCTGGCGCATCACGCTGGTGGTCACGTTCGGTGCGGGCGGCGACACATCCGAAGCGAAGAACGCGGGACCTTCGCCCCGACTCGTGCTGGTCGCGCAGAATGCCGACGGCACGCAGCGCGAAGAGTTCGAGTGCTACGTCGAAGCCGTCGAGAGAAGGGACTCGCGCGGCCCGGTCAGCCGCCACCGGGCGTTTCGCCTGGACGAGGTGATCGTCGACCGCAAGCAGCCCGTACGACTGGGCGTCCGGGTCCCTGTCGGCGCCGCGACCGTCACGACCTGCGGAGCGAGGGCCGGCGCTCCCTGCGCGATGCTGTCGGCATCGCCCGGAGACTCTGCCCTTTTTCCCGGCGGCAGCGGCAGCAACTCGCCGTCGACCCCTGCGCCCGCGCAGGCCGGCGAGGCGACGGGCAAAGACAAGGAGGAGGAGGACGAGACCAGCCACCGCTTGGATCGCCTCGTCGTCGTCCTCGACGAGAAGACGGCGCGCGAGGTGCTTCTTCCTGGTCCGGTCCGTCCCCTCGTGTTCGCGCGGCCGCTCGACACTCTGACGCTGGCCGAGTGCTCGGCCCTGCTGCCCGCCCGTTTGCGCCGTGCGGTCATGGTCGAGCACCCGCCCCACGACTGGACGCTGGCCGTGGTCCGACCGGATCGGCTCGGCTGGCTCCAGATGTGGGACCACGTAAGCAGCGCGGCAGTGAGAGCGAGGCTCTCCGACGCAATGGTGGAAGCCGGGTCGGCTCTGTGGATGATGCGCACCGGGCCCGCGCCCCTCGTGGAAGTCGTTCACTATCTCGAGGACACGCTTCCCAGCGACACGGCCTTTGGCCAACCGCTGATCGTGGGCACGCCGACCGTCCGCGACGCGCGACGCGGGGGTCCACGCGGCCCCGAGCTGGCATCCGCCGAGGTCGCCATCCGCTCAGGGGTCCGTCGCCAGTTGCAGCCGTTCCTCGTTCAAGGCCAGGGCGTTCCTTCCGACGCAGAGTCCATGTACGAGATCGTCGTGTGGCTCAGGGAGGACTCTGTGGCGCGTCGCACACTGTCCACTCCGCACAGCCTGACCCAGCACTTGGTCGCGACGGACGCCGCGTGTCGGGGCCTGCACATCAGGCGTGTCCTGCACCCGCAGGCCGTGCTCGGACTGGCGTGGAAACCCGAGGCCATGCGCCGGTTCTATGGAGGTCCGCGCACGTCTTCGCTCGCAGCGACGTCTCGGCTGTGCGCGACCCAGTTTCGAGACTGACACAAAGCGACAACTTCACAGAAATATACCGTCGGCAGCTTTGCCAGGACGCAGTTCAGAAAAAAACCCGAGAAAGGACAACTGGAACGTGTGGCTCTTTGCCGGGTCGCGCAACGAGGTTTCGGCTAGGAGGCGGGAGGATCGACGGCCGCTAGGATTCGCCGGTAGGGTCTGGCAGGTTCAGCTCCTCGGGTTGGTCGTGGCCGGCCTCCGGGGACACGGAAAACGTTGGGAAGCCTTCTGGGAGCCACCAATCAAAGCTCGGCCCACCACCGATCGCAGAATCCTGCGGAGACGCGGGCCATGGCAGTGGTTCGCCATGGAGTCCGAGCAGGCCGCCAGAGTCCGGTGGTACGCTCGAGGAGCGAGGGGTAGGCTCCTTTTTTTGGAGCTCCTCCCCCGGGAGTCCAACAATGACGTACAGCTCGGAGCCGTCGGCGCTCTCGGCCATGGCGTGGACTTCCCACGGAAGCGGCACCACGGACGCCCAGTCATCGGGCGCCATGCTGAGCCGCACAATTTCCAGCGGAACCGGAGAGACGCGCAAGACCAACGCACTGGGTCCCACGAGGCGGCGAAGCGTGGTCGGATATCCGGAAGATTTCGGCAACGGGGCATCCCACTGCGCCTCGACGGTGGCAGGCGTACCCTGTTCCATGTGCAGAGAGGAGGAAACCACCGCACCCAGCTTGCGCCTGATATCGGCGAGGGCCTTCTCGGCCTCCCGGCTCGCGCGCTCCACGATGAAGAAAATGCTTCCGACTCGGTCGACGGCCAGCCGCACGAGCTCCTTGTCGCGAAACTGCGGATCACCGAAAACCCCCCAGGGATCTGGGAACGTGAGTACACTTCGTACGTCGAGCGCACGTGTCCAGCCGTTCAAGCCTCGGAAGCACGCGCCCGGACTCGGAAAAAAGTACCGCATGAGCGCGGCAAAGACGGGCGCACTCCCTGAATTCCGCGCCAGGAGCTCCACCATCCGTCCGAGTTCGTCGCCGTCGCACCGCGGCAAGACACCGGCATTCGTCAGGACGGCCGAGGCTTCCAGAGCCAAGCCAATGTCGCCCGCGCCGACGATCAGCTTCCACGCAGACAGCGCGTCACTCCGGTTGGAAGCCAGCGTCCTCGGGCTCCATCGGGACATCATCTTGGTCGCGAGCCACGCAGAGTCCCAGCGATCGCGTCTGATGTCTTCGGCCTCGGCCCAGCCAGCAGGGTCTTGGGCGTCACGCAGCAGCTCGTGTGCCGCGTTGACCACGGGTCGAAGGAGCGGCCACTCGATCAGCTGTCGTCCCTGGTGCTCAGTCGGGTCGACGACCCACGGCTGTTCGAGCATCCACTCCAATACCGACAGGGCCCGCGCATCCAGAACGGGCAGCGCGCGCGGGTAGTTCAGTTCGAGCAGCACGTGGCGCGCGATGCGCGGGGCGCTCGGCTCCAGGAAGATGCCTTCCGCTGCGGCCTGCCTCAGCAGCGGCGTCCACAGATGGCGCAGGTCGTCGAGGCCGTGCGTCCCATCGAGCATTCTTGTCGTGATCCTGTCGAACACCTCGGCGTAGGAATTCACGTCGAGCCAGCTACGGGAAGCCGCCAGCGACGACGCGACCAGGGGCCACAGGTCGCGCACCCGCTGCGTGCGCCCCGCCGCGCGCTCGAGACGCAGGAGCGCCTCTCGGTCGCGCCACAGCGCGGTCTGCAGGGGCAGTCGTACCGCCGTCTCGTGGGCCTGCTTGGCCTCTGGTCCGAGCCTGGCCAACTCGCCTGCTGCCTGTGCGATGCCGGAGGCGTCGGCTCTCTCTCCGGCGACGGGCAGCACTCCTCGTGCGGCAACCCCCGACTGCCGCAGCAGGTACGGCGCGGCGTGATGCCACATGACCTTTCGCTCGGACATGTGTCCCTGACACTCGCCCCGGCAGGCTTCGATCGACGAGAAGACGCGAACGCCCGGGCCCGCGACGGCTCCGCCGGTGCCCACCTCCACGCAGCGCGGCGCGTAAATCCGGTCGACGCACACGAAACTCGCGCCGCGCGGACGCTTCTTCTGTGGTTCCTCGGCTCCAAGTCCCTCGCGCTGCATCGTCGCGGCCGTCAAAAAAATGGGGGGTCCCGCGAGGTATTTGTGTTGGCGGCGCGCGACGATTTGTTTTTTCTCTTTACCGGCAGGTTTTCAATGGGAAACAAAGAATATACACATTATGGATGGAACGGAATCTAGATGATGAGCGGGAACGGAAGAGGGGCAGCGGTCCGCTCGGTTCCAGCGAGCGTCTCGACGCCGCCCGGTGGCTCAACCTGTGCGGGTGGACGAAGAGGCTGCGGGGTCCGCGCCAGCGCCCAGTGGTAAGCGTTGCCCCGGAGCTTGCCCAGTCTCGAACGCGCCTCGACCACGATGCGCCTGACGCAGACCTCGCAGGTCCACACCCCAGAGAGAAAGTCGGCGACGGCGCGCGCGCGGGACAAGGACTTGCAAGCCTCGCCCAGCCGCCGCTCGACCAGTGTCTTGTTCTCGAGCTCACCGGGAGTCGAGGCGTCGCGGTAAAATGCGGCGGTGAGGCGCGTCTGCAGTTCGCCGTGCGGCACGGCAAAGATCGGGACGCACAGTTCGAGGGCGGCCGAGAGAGTTCCGTACCCGCCGGCCCACGACGGCTCGGACGCCTCCATGCCGCGCCACCCCGCGCCGAGGCGCTCTTGCGCCTCTCGCACCTCCTCGTAGAGCCGTACACGGTGAGCGACCCTCTCGGACGGGAG